>Ga0207675_100002274_pt1 | contig 19086 bp, 17 predicted proteins | sample KBSSwiS42_FD_184305 | JGI IMG/M metagenome (GOLD analysis project Ga0207675, IMG submission 184305) | Switchgrass rhizosphere microbial communities from Kellogg Biological Station, Michigan, USA - KBS Switchgrass S4-2 (SPAdes) (version 2) | ecosystem: Host-associated > Plants > Roots >...
GTGCTGCTCGTCTGCGCGCTGATCTGGGCCGGCTCCCGTAGGCCTTACGTTCGAGAGGTCGAGCGGCTGCGCGACGATCTGCACAACCTGCTGGCGTCGGGCGAGGCCGAGCGCATGCCCGTCAACGGCCGGTTGAGCGCGTTCGTCGACATCACGGCTTCGATGAACCGCCTGCTCGACCGCAGTGACGAGGTGGCTCGGGTCGCGGCGCAGGTCGCCGACCGGCCCGCGAGCGACCGCGGCGAGCTCTTCGACGTACTGGCCGACACGCTGCCCGAAGCGGCGCTGATCCATACGCAGACGATCCTCTATGCGAATCGCGCGGCGGGCGAGCTCTTCGGCGTCGACCCCGATACTCTGATCGGCAAGCCGATCACCGATTTATTGCGACCCGCGTACCGCGCGGGGATGCGCAAGCACGTCGGCCCCGACGCGGAGAGCACCGAGTCGCTGGTCCCGTTCGAGGTCCAGCTCATCAGTCACGACGAGCAGGGCATCTGGGCGGAGCTCTACAGCCGCCGCCTGACATTCGGCGGTGAGCCCGCGCTCTTGACCGTCGCCCGCGACATCACGCATCGCAAGAGCCTCGAGACGTCGCTGGGCCGCGGCAAGCTGCAAGCGCGCATCACGCTCGAGTCGATCGGCGAGGGCGTCATCACGACGGACCGCAACGGCACGATCGACTACATGAACGAGGCGGCCGAGCAGCTCATCGGCGGCGCGCGCAGCGCCGGAATCGGCAAGCGGCTGCTCGACTTGATCTCGCTCGTCGACGAGATCGACCGCAGCACGCTGGGCGATCCGGTCGCGAAGTGCCTGAGTGAGCGGCGGCGCGTCAATCTCGGCCGGCGCGCGTTCTTGTTGAGCAAGCAGTCCGAGCGCGAGTTCTCGACGGAGCTCACGGCGTCGCCGATCCGCGGCCCCGATGGCCAAGTCGCCGGATGCGTGGTGATCTTTCACGACGTCAGCGAGCTGCGCGGCCTCGCGCGCGAGATGTCGTATCAAGCGAGTCATGACGCGTTGACGGGCCTCGTCAACCGAGCGGAGTTCGAGCGGCGGCTCGAGACGGCGCTCGATTCCGCGCGCGGCGAAGGCGTGGGCCACGTCGTCTGCTACCTCGACCTCGACCGGTTCAAGCTCGTCAACGATACCGGCGGCCACATCGCCGGCGACAATTTGTTGCGCGAGATCGGTGCGCTCTTGAAGCAGCGCGTCCGCGATTCGGACACCGTCGCGCGTGTCGGCGGCGACGAGTTCGCGATGCTGCTCGCCGGCTGCCCGCTCGACAAGGCACAGCAGATCGCGGAGGACGTCGTCCAAGCCGTCGCCGGCCACCAGTTCGCATGGCAAGACCGCACCTTCGACATCGGCGTCAGCGTCGGGCTCGTCGAGGTCGGCAAGGACAGCGGCTCCGCTGAGAGCGTCCTTGGCGCGGCCGACTCCGCGTGCTACATCGCGAAACAGCGCGGGCGAGGGCGTACCCACGTCTACTCGACTCGCGACGAGGTCATGGCGCGTGAACGCGGCGAGATCCAGTGGCTGCAGCGGCTGCAACGCGCGCTCAAGGAGAACGGCTTCGAGCTCTACGTGCAGGCGATCGTCGCCATGGGCGGGCGCAACCGCAGCGGCCCGGCTGCCGAGGTGCTGCTGCGCATGCGCGACGAGGGCGGCAGCTCGATTCTGCCCGTGCATTTTCTGGCGTCGGCCGAGCGTTATCAGCTCATGTCGCACATCGACCGCTGGGTCGTGCAGACGACGTTGACGGCCATTGCCGGCGGCGCGCCGCATCTGCCGGCCGGACGCACCTGCAACATCAACCTGTCGGCGCAGACGCTCGGCGACGACGACTTCCTCGAGTTCGTCGTCGACGTGCTCGACCACACGGGCGTCAGCCCCGATCGCATCTGCTTCGAGGTGCGCGAGTCGGCGGTCGTGAGTCAGCTCGATCAGGCGCAGCGCTTCATCGCCGTGCTGCACGGCATCGGCTGCCGGTTCGCGCTCGACAACTTCGGCAGCGGCATCGGCTCCTTCGCGAACTTGAAGAACCTGTCGCTCGACTTCCTCAAGATCGACGGCACTTACACGCGCAACCTCGAGACCGACAGCGTCAACCGGGAAATGGTCGCCGCGATGGTCAAGCTCGCGCGCACGCTCGACTTCCTGGTCGTCGCCGAGCAGGTCGAGGACCAGACGTCGTTCGAGGCGCTGCGCGATCTCGGCGTCGATTTCGTGCAGGGCTACGCCGTCGAGAGGCCGCGCCCCTTGCACTCCCTCCACTAGCGACATCCTCCGCTCCAGCGCTGCGATGGCAATTGGCCGCCGCTGCGGGCATCGTTATGCCCAAGAAGGTGGCGCGAGACAGTTTTCGATGGTGGGTCCGGGTCGATGGTTGCTGCGCAGCGTCCTGCGCTTGGCGTATTCCGTGCGCGTCACGGGTCTCGAGCATTACGAGCAGGCGGGGCCCCGCGTCCTCATCGTCGCGAATCACACGTCGTTCCTCGATGCCGCGCTGCTCGCGGTGTTCCTGCCCGATCGCCTCACGTTCGCGATCAACACCGAGATCTCGAAGCGCTGGTGGATGAAGCCGCTGCTGAACATCGTCGACGCTTTCCCGCTGAATCCCACGAACCCGTACTCGCTGAAATCTCTCATTCGCTACATCGAGCAGGACAAGCGCGCGGCGATTTTCCCCGAAGGGCGCATCACGGTGACGGGATCGCTGATGAAGATCTATCCCGGCCCTGGCCTCGTCGCCGACAAGTCGAAAGCGATGGTGCTGCCGATCCGCATCGAAGGGGCGCAGTACACGCCTTTTTCGCGCCTCCGCGGCCGCATTCGGCTGCGCTGGTTTCCGCAGATCACACTGACGATCATGCCGCCGCGGCGGCTCGAGATCCCGGCTTCGGTTCGCGGCCGCGAGCGCCGACGCGTCGCCGGCAAGCTGCTGGCAGACCTGATGACCGAAATGATGTTCGCGACGTCGAACTATCGGCGTACCGTCTTCGGCGCGCTGCTCGACGCGCGGCGCGTGCACGGCGGGCGCCACGTCATCGTCGAGGACGTCGAGCGCGTTCCGCTGACTTACAACCAGCTACTCGTGCGTGCGCTGCTGCTCGGCGGGCTCGCGGCGAACGAGACGCGCCGCGGCGAGGTCGTCGGCATCATGCTGCCGAACGCGATTGTCTGCGTCGCGACGCTGTTCGGCTTGCAGGCGTACGGCCGTGTGCCTGCGATGCTGAACTACACGCTCGGCGTGAAGAGCTTGCTCGCGGCGTGCCAGGCCGCACAGATCCGCCGCATCTACACGTCCGAGCGCTTCGTCGTCGCCGCGAAGCTCGAGCATATCGTCGCCAAGCTGCGTGAGATCGCGACGATCGTGTATCTCGAAGATCTGCGCGAGAAGATCACGCCGTGGCGGAAGATCAAGGCCGCCGTCGCGAATCGGTTCACCGCCTTTCTCTATGGCCGCCAACGAGTCGTGCCGGACGAGCCCGCGATCGTTCTGTTCACGTCGGGTTCGGAAGGCATGCCGAAGGGGGTCGCGCTGTCGCACGCGAACGTGCTCGCAAACCGCGAGCAGACCGCGGCGCGCGTCGATTTCAGCTCGCAGGACGTCATCTTGAACGCGTTGCCCATGTTTCATTCGTTCGGCCTCACGGTCGGGACGCTGCTGCCGCTCCTGTCCGGCATGCGCACGTTCTTCTACCCGTCGCCGCTGCACTACCGCATCGTTCCGGAAATCGCCTACGACGTGAACGCCACGATCATGTTCGGCACTAATACATTCCTCGCAGGCTACGCGCGATTCGCGCATCCGTACGATTTCTACAGCGTGCGCTACGTGTTCGCCGGAGCCGAGAAGCTGAAAGACGAGACGCGCCGCATCTGGACCGACAAGTTCGGCGTGCAAGTGTTCGAGGGCTACGGCACGACCGAAGCGAGCCCCGGTCTCGCGACCAATACCCCCATCGACACGCGCGTGGGAACCGTGGGGCGCTTTTTGCCGGGCATCGAATACGCGCTCGATCCGGTGCCCGGCGTCGAAGGCGGGCGGCTCTCCGTGCGCGGGCCGAACATCATGCTGGGCTACCTCATGCACGACAAACCCGGCGTCATTCAGCCGCCGGCGACCGAGCGCGGCCCGGGCTGGTACGACACCGGCGACATCGTGACGATCGACGCGGATGGGTTCATCACGATTCAAGGCCGCGCGAAGCGCTTCGCGAAGATCGGCGGCGAGATGATTTCGCTGGCGGCCGTCGAAGAGCTCGCGACGCGCACCTGGCCCGAGTCGCAGCATGCCTGCGTGAGCCTTCCCGATTTTCAAAAGGGCGAGCAGTTGATCCTCGTGACGACTCGCGAGAACCCCCAGCGCGCCGAGCTGTCGGCTCACGCGCGCGCCGACGGCATGAGCGAGCTGCACGTCCCGAAGCGAATCCTGCCCGTCGCGCAAATCCCGCTGCTCGGCAGCGGTAAGGCCGACTATCCGGCCGTGCACGCGCTCGTCGAGAATGCGCTGCCGCATGGCGAGCGAGGTGTGCATTGAGCCGCGGAGTTCGGATCCTGCTCGGCGCGCAATTTCTGACGGCGTTGGCCGACAACGCGATCCTGTTTACGGCGATCGCGATGTTGTTCAACGAGCAAGGCAGCGGACAAGTCAACGGGCAAGCAGCCCACGGTGCGTGGTACGTGCCGGCGCTGCAAGCATCGTTCCTCGTCGCATTCGTGCTGCTCGCCCCGTGGGCGGGGCCGTTCGCGGACCGCCGGCCGAAGCCGCACGTGCTACTGACCGGCAACGTGCTGAAGGCTGCCGGTGCGGCGCTGATGTTCGTCGGCGTCGAACCGCTGGTCGCATACGCGCTCGTAGGCGCGGGCGCCGCGATCTATGGCCCCGCGAAGTACGGCATCCTGCCGGAGCTCGTCGGCAGCGATCGGCTCGTGCGCGCGAATGGTTGGATCGAGGGCTCGACGATTCTGGCCATCGTGCTCGGCACCGTCGTCGGGTCGCGGGTCGCAGATCGCTCGGTGCCGCTAGCGCTCGTGATGGTCATGGCGTGCTATGCCTCGTCGGCCGCCGCCGCGCTCGCGTTGCCGCGGCTTGCCGCGACGCAACCGGACGCAGCCGCCGGCATCCGAACGTTCGTCGGCCGGATGCGGACGCTGTTCGAGACTTCGACTGCGCGTTTCGCGATGCTCGGCAACTCGCTGTTCTGGGCGTCGGCGGCTGTTCTGCGGCTGCTGCTCGTCGCCTGGGCGCCCGTCGTGCTGCTGACGACTAGCGCCACCGACGTCGCAGACCTCACGCTGTTCTTGGCGCTCGGCATCGTGGCCGGTGCTCTCGTCGTGCCGCGCCTCATTCCAATCGGGCGCCTCCGCCGCGCCCGGCTCGCGGCTTACGCGATGGGCGTCTGCATTCTCGTTTTCAGTCTCGTCGCGACCGCGTGGCCTGCGCGAGCCGTGCTAGTCGCGATCGGCGTCTGCGGCGGTATGTTCCTCGTGCCGATCAACGCGGCGCTCCAGAACATCGGCCATCGCACGATCGGCAGCGGGCGGGCCGTGGCTTTGCAGAGTTTCTTCGAGAACTCCGCGATGCTGACGAGCGTCGGGATTTACACGGCCGCGGTCGGTTACGGCGCGCGGCCCGTCGGCTCCATCGTCGTCGTCGGCGTGTTCGTGCTGATCGCGACGACGGTCGTCTCGTGGCACCTGCCGCCGGATCCTGCGGTCGACTCGCCCGGGGACGACGACGTCGCGCCGGCCGCGAGATAGGTCACTCGGCCGGTCCGCCTTTGTCGAAGATCACGAGCCAGCGGCCGTCGGCTTGACGCTGCCAGATCGTGTTGAAGCGCGCCGATACCGCGCCGGCGGGATCCTTGACGAGCCCCGTCGAGAGGGCGAGGTCCCCCGAGGTGAGCACCTCGACCTGATCGGGCTCCCACGAGAACGGCGCTTGCGCGCCGTCGAAGAACGCCTTCCATGCCGCGAGCACGGCCGCGCGGCCGCGCAGCGGCATGCTGCCGGAGAAGAACACACAATCTGCGGCGACGTAGCGGCCGAAGGCGGCGAAGTCGCGCTCGGCCATGGTGCGCGCGAACGCTCGCTCGGCAGCGAAGACTTCCTCGCGCCGCGATTCGAGCGTGCTTTGCGCGGCCGCCGTGGCGCCGGCGAGCAGCAATACCGTGGCCAAGAGGGCGCGATGCCACCTCATGATGCGACCCTAGGCACGAGCCAGCCGTTGATCGTGCCCCAGGTCTCGCCGAGGAACGGCATGCGTCCGACGGCGGCGATCAGCAGATACGTCGTCGCGACGATCGTGAGCCGCTTGTGCAACTCGGGCTTGCGGCGGTTGTAGATGGCTGCGGCAAGCGTTGCCTGCCGTTGGAACGAAGGTCGCCGTCGTAGCCACGCGCTGACCGCGGTTACGGCGCAGCGGTCGCCGAGTCGACGTCGAACGACGAGCCGGCGAGCACCTGGCGGCCGTCGGGTAGGTTCACCGAGCGCGCGTTCGCGACGTGGTTCTGGTCTTTCGACAGAAAGCCGCTGATCGTGACGACGTGCCCTTCGTGCAGCGAGTCGCGTCTCCAACCCTGGCGCATGAGGCCGTTCGGCGGGCCGAGCTCGAAGTCCCAGTTGACGACGTTGCCGTCGGCGTCCTTGACGTCCAAGTAGATGCGCGCGTGGGGGTTCGTCCACTCGACCTTCGTCACGGTTCCGGTCACCTTGATTGGCTTGTCGCGGTCGTACTCGGCCGAGAACGAATGGTGGCCGTAGCTCGCGGCGGCGGGATAGAAGGCCGCGATCGCGGCGACGCGGGCGAAGAACGGGCGACTCATCGGCTCCCCCCTCGGTAACCGTCTACTTTCCGGCGATGATACGCTGAGTGCGCCCTCTCCGGACATCGAGGCCCTCGAGAGCAACAACAATGACTACGCGCGTTCGCCTGTTCGTCACGCTCGTTCTACTCCTGCCCGGCATTGCACTGGCTCAATGGGGGCCGCGCCGCGACGATCGCGTCCCGCGCACGGCCGACGGCGCGCCCGATCTCGAAGCGCCGCCGCCGCGGACGGCCGACGGCAAGCCCGATTTCACGGGCGTCTGGCAGGGGTTCGGCACGCTCGGCGGCACGGCCGCGCAGGCGGAGCCCGAAGGCGCGGTGCCGCGCGCGGGATTCGCGAACGTCGCACAGAACATGAAGGAGCCGCTGCCGCTGCGCCCCGAATACAAGGCGCTCGCGGACGAACGGCGCGCGAGCGGCGGGAAGGACAACCCCGAGGCCATCTGCTTGCCGATGGGCATCATGCAGTTCCACACGCAGGGCGCGCCGCGCAAGGTCATCCAAACGCCCGACGTGTTGGTGATCCTGTACGAGGCGAGCATGGGCATCCGGCAAATCTTCTTGGACGGCCGCGAGTTCCCCGCCAACGATCCGCAGCCGTGGTTCTACGGCTATTCGGTCGGCCACTGGGAAGGCGATACGCTCGTCGTCGTGACGAAGGGCGTGCGCGACGGCGAGTGGCTCGATATCTTCGGCACGCCGTTGACGGACGCCGGGACCTACACGGAGCGGTTCCGACGCGTGAGCTATGGGCGCATGGAGATCGACGTGACCGTCGACGACCCGAAGGCATACACGGCGCCGTGGACCGTGCGCGTGAATCAGCGAATCATGCCCGAGCAGGAACTGCTCGAGTTCGTGTGCAACGAGAACAACCGCTACTTCATTCGCGAGTGAACGCTTGCGGTTAGGAGGGCGTCGCGATGCGGGCAGGGCTTTGCGATCTCGATCTCAGGAACGCCGCGCTCGCGGCGCTCGCGCTCGTCGCCGCCGCGGGTTGCCAGAATGCGGCACCGCCTTCGGCGCAGGCCGCCGCCGCGCCTGCTGACGACGGCGTTGCGAATCACGACTTGCGGCTCGTCGGCCGCAACGATCTGCAAGCGCGCTCCGCGTATCAGCCGATCGTGCATGCGTACGGCGAGCGCCGGATCTTGTTCGTCGGCCATCACGCCGGCGAGGCGTTGAATCCGGCCACGGGTTTGATCGAGAAGAACGGCCTCTCGATCGTCGACGTCACGGACCCGGCTCGGCCGATTTACTTGACGCATTTCCCGCCGACTGGCGCCGAGGCCAGCGGCACGCAACACGTGCAGGTCTGCGACGGCAGCGCGTTGCCGGGCGCCGATGACTCGAAGGTCTACGCGATTCGCACGAACGGCTTGCTGAGCTACGAGGTACTCGACGTCACGGACCCCGCCGCGCCGAAGTTTCTGACGACGATCGCGGAGACCGGCGTCTCGTCGCGGCCGGAGTCCGAGCGCGGCAACCGCGAGACGCACAAGTTCCAGTGGGATTGCGCGACGGGCATCGCGTACATGAACGGCACGGCACAGGGCTGGCGCGTGACGCGCGTTCTGCAAGCGTTCGATCTCTCCGATCCCGCCCATCCGAAGCACATCCGCGATTTCGGCCTCGTCGGCTACGAGCCGAGCGCAACGGGCCCGTATCCCGAACCGCAAGTCGCGGGACTCCATCAGCCGTTCGTCGTCGGCAATCGCATGTACTTGGGCTACAACAGCGGCGAGGAGGGCGTGCTGCAGATCGTCGACCGCGAGCGATTCGTGAGCGGCGACCCGGAGCCAACGGCGGCGAACTTGCTCGCGCCGCAAATCTCGCGCATCGATTTGCCGAGCTACTGGGGCGTGCACACGGCAAAGCCGATCTACGACTTTACGATCGCCGATTACGCCGACAATAGCGAAGCGCGGACGCGCGACTTGCTGCTCGTCTCGAGCGAAGCCGGAACGTTTCGCTGCCAGGAGCCGCGCGACGTGCTGCTGATCTTCGACATCACGGAGGAACAGCATCCGTTGCCGATCTCGAGCTTTCAGGTTCCCGAGGAGCCCGGCGATTTCTGTCATCGCGGCGGGCGGTTCGGACCGCACTCGTTCGCCGACGCGTATCACCCCAACTTCGACAAGAAGCTCGTGGTGCTCGCGTACTTCAACGCCGGCGTGCGCGTCGTCGACATTCGCAATCCGTTCGAGCCGAAAGAGGTCGCGCGCTTCATTCCCGAGGTCACCGAGAACACTACCGAGTCGTGCATCGAGATCGACGGCGCGCGGCGCTGCGATCGCGCGATCCAGACGAACAACGTGAACCTCGACGACCGCGGCTACATCTATGCGCTCGACCGCGCGTCGACGGGGCTGCACGTGCTCGAGCTGACCGGTGCGGCGCGCACGATCGCCGGCCTCTAGCTCGTGGCAGGAGGAGTGAGACGATGAAATCCGCAATCTCGGTCGAGCTCGACGGCGCGACGTTCGCGCTCGACGAGCGCGCGTACTCCGCGCTGCGCTCTTACCTCGATCGCGCGGGCGCGCGGCTCGGGGTCCATCCGGATCGCGCCGAGGTCCTCGCGGGCCTCGAGCGGTCGATCGCGGCGAAGCTGCGGCAGCGCGGCGCGGCGAGCAGTGGAGCCGCGATAGACGAGGCCGCGATGCTCGCGGCGCTCAAAGGAGTCGGCCGCGTCGACGGCCCGGCGGTCGACGATTCGGCGAAGGCGGGCGAGGGCGATCGCGGCGCGCCGCGAGCGCGGCGGCTCTATCGGCTGCGCGAAGGGCAGCAGTTTGCAGGCGTGTGCACCGGCCTCGCGGCTTACTTCGGCGGCGACGTCAATGTCGTTCGGTTGCTCTTCATTCTTGGCGCCGTGTTCTCCGGCGGCATGCTGGCTCTCGTCTACGTGTTGCTGATGTTCGTGATGCCGATTGCGGAGACGGAGCTCGAGATTCGCTGAGCCCCGCCGCGGCGCTTAGGCCCTGTGACGCCGCGGGCTTGACTTTCTGGTTTGTCCTAGTTGAAACTAGGACAAATGGAAATCACCGTCATCACGACCTCGCCGGAGCCGGTCTACGAGCAGATCGTGCGCCAGATCCAGGACCGCGTTGCGGCAGGCGAGCTCAAGCCCGGTGCACCGCTCCCCACCGTGCGCCAGCTCGCCGGCGACTTGCAGCTGAACCGCAATACCGTCGCGCGCGCCTACAAGCAGCTCGAGGATCGCGGCGTGATCCTGACCGCGGGCCGCAAAGGCACGTTCGTGCGCGACAACGCCTCGCGAGAGGTCGAGCGCGTCAAATCGAATCGCGCCGAGCGCAGCGTGCGCCACCTCGTCGCGGCATTGATCGGCGACGGCTTGAGCCGCGCCGAGATCGAAACCCTGTTCAGCGACGCGTTGCGCGTCAAGCCGAAGGAAACGACGCCATGAGCGAATGGATCGACTTAGCCGTTTACGTCACGGTGATCGTGATGGTCTTCGTGTTGCTGCCGCGGCACGGCCGGCAGTTCACGGTGCCGATGCTCGCGGATCGCAATCCCGAATGGCTCGAACGCAATCGCGACGTCGTCGCGCGCCTCGAGCGCAGCCGCTGGGTCCTGAACGCCTGCTATGCATGGGCAGCCGTCAGCATCGCCGTGCTGCTCGGCGCGACCCTCGACCTCATTGCTTCGCCGTTCGGGGCGGCAGAAAAGTGGGAGGTCTTGCAGGGTCTGTGCGGCGCTCTTGTGATCGTCGGTATGCTCGGCTGGGGAGCATGCGCGCTGCTCTGGTTCGTTTGGCTCGGCAAGCACGTGCCGCCGGGCGAGACGCGTCGCGCGACGCTCCGGCCGCGCGTCATCGGCGACTACCTCACGCTTCCTTGGCGCATCGCAGTCGAGGCGCTGACGGCGCTGCACCTCGCTGGCTGGATCGTGATCGGCGTCCTCGGTTTGGCCGCCGCTCCCAAGGTCTGGTGGAGCTTCGCGTTCTTCGTGGGTATGAGCGTGCTGTTCGCTGTTTTCGCGGCGATGGTTCTTCGGCGCCGGTCCGGCTATCTCGACCGCGTCTTCGGCGAGGCCTATCGGCAAGCCGAGGTCAGAGGCGCCTACACCCTGCGGTTGTTGCCGGTGATCGCGGGCTCGATAGCCATGGGCGAGCTGATCACGGGCGCTGACCTCGCGCGCCTGGCGCACTTGCTGGTCGCCGCGTACGTGTGTGTGATGGCGTCATTGTTTCTTCGGTTGCGGCCCGCCGCGCCGGTCCGCGCGACTCCGGGCGGAGCGTTCGCGTCGGACCGGCGCTCGCCGGCGTAACCCTCGCGGCTCGCCTTAGCCCGCGCTCAGTCCGCGGGTCGCATCAATGTCGCCACGGCCTGCCGCGCGATACTGCGGCCCATCGTCTCGCCGACCTCGGCCGAATTGCGGTAATGCACGCCCGCGAAGATGCGCGCGTCGCTGACCTCTTCGACGTAGTCGCCAATGCGTGTCCAGCGGTGGACGGCGTCCGGCACAGCGGCGCTCGTCATCGCGATCACGGGCACCTCGCCCGTGCCGAATTCGGCCTCGAGCACTGCGCCGACGGCCGCGGCCGAAATGCAGTGCGCGCACGGATACTCGGGATGCAGCGGCGTCTCGAGCAGCGGCAGCCACTCGGGCGCCGCGGCGGTCGCGTCGTTGCCGTCGAGGTCGGCGCGGCGAATCGCCGTGATCGGACGCCAGAAGCCGTAGGCGTATTTCGCGTCGAACACGGCGACGAACGAGTCCATGGCTGCGACGTTCGCGAGCGCGAACAGTCTTGCGCGCTCGACGGGCGACATCTGCCGCGACGAAGCCAAAGAGCGAACGACGGGATTCCACGCGGCGGGCCCCGTGATCGACCAGAACCGCGCGTCTTCGGTCTGCGCCGCGGTGCGGTGCGTGCTGTCCTTGGCGCCGAGGCGCTCGACTTCCGCGAAGTCACGGGCCCAGACGTCGCTCGTCAATTTCGGCGGCGGCGCCGGCCTGAATTGCGCGCCGGATTGCATCGACCACGGCTCGACGTCGGGCCATTCCGACGACACTGGCAAGCTCGTCGGAACGTACACGCCTGCGCTCGTCTGCGGCGCATAGCGGTTCGGCGCGCCCGTGCCGTCGCCGGCGCGCAGCTCGAGGCATGCGCGCGCGGCGCGGACGCCGAGCTCGATTCCTGAGTGCTTCGCGTGCCCGTCGGGGACGCGCGCGAGGGCGGCCGCATAGGACTCCGCGAGCCGCTGCTCGCGCGACGGGAACAGCGCGGCGAGGACCGTGTACGACGCACTCGCGATCGCGGCGTCGGCAGACGCGCCCTCCGGTCCGCGCTCGAGCAGCGCAACGGGCTCGTAGCGCCGATCGATCGCGTTCAACGCGTCGAAGACGGCGACGTGAACCATGGCCATCGTTCGAGCGCCGTCGGGCGGAAGCTGGCCGCTCGCGGTGACTTCGGCGAGCGTGACGTCGTTCCAATCGAGCACGGCGTCGGCACGCGCTCCGGGCGTGAACAGGCCGAGGCTCGTCAACAAGACAGTGCTGAAAAACTTGCTCATGGCTCCTCCCGCAGTTGCGCCAGGTGCGACCGCACTATCCCGCGGGCCGCAGGCGCGCTCCAGTTCAGGAAGTGAACTTGTCCTCGAGAGCGGCCGGAGCTAGCTTGCTCGCCATGGACAAAGGCTTCGGTCAGTTCTGCCCCGTCGCCGTCGCCTGCGAGATTTTCGCGGCGCGCTGGACGCCGATCATCCTGCGCGAGCTTCTCGCCGGCTCTGTTCAGTTCAACGACATTCATCGCGGCATGCCGGCCATATCGCGAGCGCTGCTTGCACGGCGGCTGCGCGAGCTCGAAGCGGCCGGAGTCGTCAAGCGCGAGGCGGCGCGCGGCAAAGGCATTCGCTACGAGCTTACCGAAGCGGGCCGCGAGTTCCGCTCAGTGCTCGAGCCGCTCGGCGTCTGGGGGCAGCGCTGGGGGCAGCGCGCCGAGCGCCGCAACCTCGATCCCGAGTTCCTGATGTGGAACATGCGGCGGCGCATCGCGCGCGACGCGTTGCCGCCGCGGCGCATCGTCGTCGAGCTCAACTTTCGCGGCGTGCCCGCCGAGCATCGCGGCTACCGAGTGTTCTGGCTCGTGCTGACCTCGGCGGAGGTCGATCTCTGCGTCAAGGACCCGGGGTTCGAGGTGGACCTGTACGTCGACGCACGCCTCGATTCCATGGTCCGGGTGTGGCTCGGCGATACGACGTGGCGCTCGGTCGTCCGCGACGGCTCCGTCCGCATCGCAGGAGCGCGCGAGCTCGTCAAGGCGTTTCCGTCGTGGCTGCTGCGGAGCCACTTCGCGGACGTGCCGCGCGTGGCCGTCGAATAACTAGCGCCCGAACGCGTTACGCCGCGCTCGGCACCGCGCGCCGGTCGGCGAAATAACCTCCGGCCGCCGCGCTGACGATGCGCAGCGCGTTGACGCCGAAGAACAACGGCAAGCCGTACGACGCGGAAGCTTCGGCGATCGAAGACGCGACGGCGACGAGCACGAAGTAGATGACGGTCGCGACGATACCGATCAGCAACCCGTGCAGACCGCGTGCCGCCGCCAGCGGTCGCGTCGCGATGAATGCGACGACGAACGGAACGACGAGGCACGCGATCGGCACGATCACCTTGAGCACGAAGTCCTGCCCGAGGAGCGGAATGAGAGGAACCATCGTCATCAGACCAGCCTCGATCACGAACGCGGCAATGACGACGCGCAGCCAGCGAACTTGCGAGAGCATGGGCAGATTCTCCTTCGACTAGTCGTTCTGTGGAGACGCGAGCGGGACGGTCTCTTCGTTCGGGTCGAACACGCCCTTGTGATGAAAGTACACGAGCCCGGCCGCCGCGCGCATCGGCCGCGTCGCGAGCAGCCAGTTGAAGGCGAAATCCGTCTGGAATCGATCGAATGCCCAGCGCAGCAGCCGCTTCGCGCGAAATTTCGGGTACGAGCGCACGAACCGCTCCGAAGGATCGTCGGCCTTGCCTCGCAGGAAGTCCGCCACTGCGTTGCCGGCGGCGAGGCCGTGCTTGAGCGCCGTGTGGATACCGCCGGCCGTGACCGGCGAGACCATGCCGGCCGCGTCGCCGACGAGCAGCACGCGCGGCGCGGCGACGGGTCGCACGACGCCGCCGCATGGAATCAAGCCCGCGCGCACGCTGCTCGGCCGAGCGCTGCGCAGATCGATGACGGGCGCGATCTTGTCGAGGAAGGCGGCCATTGCATCGTCGGGCCGCCAGCCAGCCGGTTCCGCGTTGCCGGCCCTGCGCGCGACGCCCGCTTGCACGACGCCGACGCCGGCGAGCACCCACGCGATGTAGCCGGGTGCGATGCGCCGATCGATGAAGCAATGCAGCTTGTCGGCGTCGGCGAGCGTCGCGCCTGTGAGCTCGTACTCGACGCCGGCGAGAAAACGCTCGTTGCCGCCAAGCCCGGCGCTGCGCGCGACCTTGGAGCGTGGTCCGTCCGCGCCGATCACGAATCGCGCGGATCCCACGCCGTCGAGGGTGAAGCCGCTGCGTTGCCGCTGCATTCCCGTGAAGGCGGTACCGAGCTTCAGCGTCGCGCCGGCGCGCTGCGTCGTCTCCGCGAGCCAGCGCATGACGTTCGGCGTGTCCGTCGCGAGGAAGTAATAGCCGGGAGCGGCGAGATCGACGAACTTCAGGCTCGGCGCATAGAGGCGCACGCCGGGAATGCGCCGCACGAGCGCCGCCGGCAGTGAATCGAGCAGCGCGATCTGATCGACGGCGTCTTTGACGATGATGCCCGTCGTGTGCAGCTTCGCGCCGGGGTCGGTCTTCTTCTCGACGACGGTCACGCGCAAGCCCGCCGTCGCGAGCGCATGCGCACTCGCGAGCCCGCCGAAGCTCGCGCCGACGACGATGCAGTCGGCGTCGATCTGCGTTTCGCGCTGCCCCATGGTGCCAGTGTCGGTCGGCGCCGCCGCACTGTCGATGGACGGGCTGCTCGCGCCAAATCCCGTAGGGGGTCTCGGTAGTTAGGGGCTGCGCGTTGTGATGTTTGACATACGAAGCATGTGCGTTGCATACTTCGCATGCCCCTCCCCACCCACTAGTGAAAGGAATCAACCATGACTGCATACGGAAAGATCGCAGCCGACGCGGGTGACCAGTACTTGGCCACCATTAGCCAGGCGCAAGAGACCTTCATCAAGGCGATTGGAATGTCCCTGGCGTGGACGCCTGCCGCCCCCGTCGCTACTGCGCTGCCCGCGGATTTTCCGACGCCGCAGGAGATGATCGGCGTGAGTTTTGGGTTCGCGCAGAAGCTGTTGAAGCAGCAGCAAGACTTCGCCGAGAAGTTCATTGCCGCGACCGAAACCCGCACGGAGCCGACGAGCGTAAAAAGCGCCGCTTCGCCGAAAGGCAGGAGCTCGGCCTCCAATTAGCTGACCAGTCGATCGCTTTCGAGATCGCGGCCGCTGCTTGCGCAGCGGCCGCTCTTCAACCGTTCGGTCTCGGAGCGAGTCGCAGACGATTCGCACCTGCTCGCGACGTCAATCTCGGTGCAAGGCCGGCCCCCTCCGACGGCGTGCGCCGTCACCGCGGTTTCACACTCCCGCGGGATACTCTAGACTTTGCGCTGAGGCCATGACGGCCATGAATAACGAGCGAGCCGACGATCTAGGAACGGGCGCCCCGGATGCGTCGGCGGCGGCGCTTGGAAACGTGGCTCAGCATGGTGCGGAGAGTCGCGAGCCTACCGATCCGCCGGCGACGACGGCGTTCGGCATCTCGTATCAAGGGGCCTTGCTGCGACTGCGGCACTACGAGCCCGACGCTCCGCGGAGTGGACCGCCCGTGTTGTTGGTCCACTCGCTCTTCAAACGGCCGTATGTGCTCGACCTCTTGCCCGACCGCAGTGTCGTGCAGAGCTTTTTGCGTCAGGGATTCTCCGTCTATCTGACGGACTGGCTGCCGCCGTCTGACGCAGACGCGCAGTGCGGCCTGCAGGACTACGTCGAGTCCGAGCTCGCCAACGCCGTCGAATGTATACGGCGTCGCGAGCGCGTGCGCCGCGTCGGACTCGTCGGCTGTTGCCTCGGCGGGTTCATGGCGTCCGTGTACGTTGCGCTGCATCCGAAGAACGTCGAACGCCTCGTTGTGTTCGCGCTGCCGTTCGAGTCGCGGCCGCCGTTCGTCCCCGCTATGGCCGAGTACGTCGTCCGTGTCTACGGCAACGTGCCCGCATCGTGGATCCGAGCGGGGCTCAACGCGCGCGTCGCGGATCCGCGGCGTTTACCCGGGTTCCTCGCCGCCGAGCTCGGCGAACCCGAGCTCGCGCAGCCGACCGACGGATCCGAAGCCGTCGCGTTGCAGCAAGCCCTCGAGACGTGGTTCGGCAGCGACGTGCCCTTCGCAGGGAAGCTGTTTCTCGAGGTGATGGGCGACGCCTACGGCCGCGGCCTGTTTGCAGCGAGCCAGCTCATGGTCGGCGAGCAGCGTGTCGCGCTCGCGAAGATCCGCTGTCCCGTGCTCAACGTTTGCGCGGAGCACGATCAACTCGTACCGGTCGAGGATAGCCTGGGGTTCATCAAGCACGTGGGCAGTCGCGAAGCGTCCAACGTCGTGTTTGCCTGCGGCCACTTGGGGCTGATGCTAAGCCGTGCGGCGCACGCCAGCCTTTGGCCGCACGTCGGCAAGTGGCTCCGCGGCGACACGGACGCGACTGAGACTGCGCGCGGGGACGTCCAGGACGCCCGGTCCCGAAATCATTAGTCGTTTACGGAAGGAGCGAACGATGACTCTCGGGACCTGCCTCTGCGGCACCGTGCGCTACGAGCTCGACGGGCCGTTCACGGCGATGATGCATTGCCACTGCTCGATGTGCCGCAAGCAACACGGCGCGCCGTTCGCGACGTTCGTCGCCGCCTCGCACTTGGGTTTCCGCTGGCTCCGCGGCGAAGATTCGGTCGCGGAGTACACGTCGTCGACGCAGGGTGTTCGTTCGCATTGCCGCAGCTGCGGCTCGGTCGCCCCGATGCTGTTGCCGGAGGCCGGCCTTGCGATGGCGCCCGCCGGCAACCTCGACGGCGACCTCGGGTTGCGGCCGCAAGCGCATATGTTCGTCGCCTCGAAGGCCGCGTGGTACACGATCACCGATTCGCTGCCGCAGCACCCGGGCATGCCGCCCGAGTTCGGCGGGGGTAGTGGGGTGAAGCGACCGTCCGTCGCGCAGCGCGAGGGCGTCGCCGACGGGAGCTGCCTCTGCGGCGCAGTGGCTTTCGAGTATCGCGCGCCGGTGCGCATGTATCAGTGCCACTGTTCGCGCTGTCGCAAAGCACGCAGCGCCGCGCACGGGGCGAACGTCTTCGTGAAGCTCGACGACTTTCAGTTCACGCGCGGCGAGGAGCTCGTGGCGCAGTACAAGCCTCCCGAGGCGCAGCGGTTCACGAATGCGTTCTGCACGCGCTGCGGCGGCAAAGCGCCGGCGGTGCAACGCGCGCGCGGCGTCGTCGTCGTGCCGGCCGGCATTCTCGACACCGACCCGCTCATGCGGCCGCAGGCGAACATCTTTGTCGCGTCGAAGGCGCCTTGGTTCGATATCACCGACGCTTTTCAGCAGTACGAGGAGCTGCCGCCGTCTTAGCGCGACAGCTCGTCGCGGACGATCCTGCCGCCCTTCATCACGAACTTCACGCGCTGTAGCTCCGTGATGTCGGCGAGCGGATCGCCGGCCACGGCGATCAAGTCGGCGAATTTGCCCGCCTCGATCGAGCCGATGCGGTCGTCCCAGCCCATGATGCGCGCGTTGACGATCGTCCCGGCCTGGATCGCGCGCGCCGGCGCGAGGCCGCCGCGCTTCACCAGCGATTCGAACTCGAGCGCTTGCGTGCCGTGCACGAACGTCGAGCCGTCGACGCCGCTGCCGACCATGATCGAAAGGCCGGGCGTCTTGCCGGCCATCGTGACGGCGCCAGCGAATATCTTGGTCATGCTGTACTTGCCGCCGGTGCTCTTCGCGTCGTTGTCGTCCATGTACGGCTCGAGGTAGCGCGTGAACGTCGGGTCGTAGTAGAGACCCTTGCGGACCATCTCGTTGGCTTGCTCTTGAGTGAGCCCGAACGCGTGCTCGATCGTGTCGCAGCCCGCCGCGATCGCGTTGGCCTGTCCTTCACCGCCGAGCACGTGGCACGCGGTCTTGTGGCCCAGGCGGTGCGTCTCGTCGATGAGCGCCTGCAGCACCGGCAGTGGATACGTCGTGACGTACTGCGGCTCGCCCGATGCCGTGAACGAATACGCGCCGCCCGGAAACAGCTTGATCCAGTCCGCGCCGTGCTCGATTTGATCGCGCACGGCCGCGCGCGCTTCCTCGACGTTGCCGACGAGCGCGCGGCCGAGCGGGTTGTCCTCGGCCGCGGTGCCCGGCGTTCGCCACGCGACGCCGCGCGTCGAGACTTGCGCGCGCGGTCCGTCGATGAGCCCCGAGTCGATCGAGTTGCGGATGTCGACGTCGGCGTAGCCGTTGTCGTGGCTGCTCATGTCCCGCACGGCCGTGAAGCCGGCGCGCAGATCCGCTTGGGTGTTCTGGACGGCGATCAGAGCGGCGAGCTCGCGCGTCACGCCCGGCCGCGGGTTGTTGAACATGTGCGTGTGCGCATCGATGAGACCCGGCAACAGCGTCGCGCTGCCCATGTCGATCACGTGCGCGCCGGCGGGGATGGCGATTTCTTCCGGCGTTCCCACCGCGACGATGCGGTCGTCGCGCAGCACCACGACACGCTCGCCGAGCAGCCGGCCCGCGCGGCTGTCGAACAGATGCCCGGCGCGAATTGCGACGACGCCGCCGGGTGCGCGGCACTGAATCGCGGCGTCGTCGATGCCGAAGCAGGGCTGTGCGCCGGCGCCGCGCCACGGTGTGCCGGGGCCGCCGGCCTGGGCGCACAGCGTGCCGGCGGCGAGGCACGCGAGCGGCGCGGCAAAAGAAGCGAAACGTTTACCGGCCATAGTGCTCACTCCCCCGGGCGAGGCCCGGCTACTTAATGGCGCGGAGGCCCTCGGTCAGCTCGATGTTCGTGCCCCAGGGATCCTTGATGAACGCGATCGAGATGTTCAGCGCATCGACGCGGCGGTACGCCACGGTCAGGGGAATGCCCTCGGCTTCGAGCTTCTTCGCGAACGCCTCGAGGTTCTTCACCTCGAAGCCGATGTGATCGAGCGCGCGGCCCTGCGTGGCCACGGTCGCCGTCGGCGACGGCGAGAAGCTCAGCGTCACACCGGGCAGT
>Ga0207675_100002277_pt1 | contig 19063 bp, 17 predicted proteins | sample KBSSwiS42_FD_184305 | JGI IMG/M metagenome (GOLD analysis project Ga0207675, IMG submission 184305) | Switchgrass rhizosphere microbial communities from Kellogg Biological Station, Michigan, USA - KBS Switchgrass S4-2 (SPAdes) (version 2) | ecosystem: Host-associated > Plants > Roots >...
CGATCGCCAAACTCCAGCATCAGGTCGGGCGCAGGGACCAGGTCGGCGTCATAGCGACGAACGTGCAGCAGATGGGTCGGATAGCCGGCGGGCATCGGAAGCTGGGCAAGCGGGATGCCGACCGTGCTGGCCTTACCGACGAAGACGCGGATATAGTCGAGGTCCGCGCGGTCGCTGGCCAATTGACCTGGTGAGAGTTTTCCGAGCTTGGCCGCGGCGGTTGCGATCGCCTCATTGTCTTCGGCCACAACCAGGACGGCGTCTCCGTTCTCCAGAATCGTATCGTCGGTCGCGACAATATTGCGCCCGCCCTTGCGAACCATCGTCACCTGCAAGCCGGCTGGCGCTTTCGCGATCAGATCGCCCAGGCGTCGACCGGCGAAGCGTTCGCCAACCGAAATCTCGCCCATGTGGAAGCGCTGGGTCTTTGCAGGGAATTTTGGCTTCACGATTCGGGTCATGAAGTAGATGCAGAGAATGGGGCCGATGACGCCGAAAGGATAGGCGATAGAGTAGCCGATCGAGGGATCCTTGTTCTTCATCACGTCGAGGGCGGCCTGGAGGGTTGCGGTACTCGTCATCGATCCGGCGTACAGGCCCAGCGTATGCCCGATCTTGATGCCGAAGATGTGCCCCAGGAGCAGTGCGACAGCCAAGCCCGCCAGACAACCGACGAGCGCGAGGAGGTTGTACTTCTGCCCTGCGCCGACCATTCCCTCGAAGAATTGACGTCCATAAAGAATGCCGATCCCATAAAGAAACATGATCAGGCCCGTCAGTCCGATCGGCCCGATGATCTGAGCTTTCGGTGCGAATGCGCCGATGGCGAGACCGACGAAAAGGACGGCGCCTACACCAAGCGAGAAGCCGAAGATGTTGATCTGCCCAACCAGGTAACCCACGCCAATCGCCAGGAAGGCAGTAAGGATCGGCTGGCTTCCGATGATGTCGCGAGCAAGGTCCAACATGATGTCCGGTCTCCCCAGCCTGTCGTCAGCGCACCCGGCAGCCTGCCGCGCGGAATTGCCCGATCACCCGATCCACCAGCTCCCGGCCGGCCGTCGGAGTATCGAGAAGCTTGTAGTCGAGCCCCAGCGACTTCCACTTGAAGGCGCCCATCTGGTGGAACGGCTGTACCTCGACCCATTCGACGTTCTTCATCGGCGCGACGAACCGGGCGATGCCCTCGACGTTGGCGGGATCGTCGGTCTCGCCGGGGACGAGCGTGAAGCGGACCCACACCGGCTTCGACAGTGAAGCCAGCCGCTCGGCAAAACGCAGCGTCGGTGCGAGGTCGCGAGCTGTCACTCGCCGGTACGTGTCGGGATCCGAACTTTTGATGTCGAGCAAGACGAGATCGATGTTCGACAGATAGCTTTCGTCCGCACGATCCCCCAGGAATCCCGAGGTCTGAATGGCCGTGTGCAGGCCCATTGCCTTCGCTCCGGCGAATATCCGCCGGGTGAATGCAAGTTGCACCATCGGCTCGCCGCCGGAAATGGTGAGTCCCCCGCCGAGCGGAAGAAGCGCTGGCGCGAAATCACCCAGGCGACGGAGCACGTGATCGGCCGAAACGTAAGTCCCGTCCTTCAGATGCCACGTATCCGGGTTGTGGCAGTACGTGCATCGCAACAGGCAGCCGGAGACGAAGAGCACGACGCGCAGGCCTGGCCCGTCGTATCGAGACGAGGTTTCGTAGGAGTGACAATACCCGAACGCGCCCTCCTCATCCCTGAGCTGGCTTTCGTCCGGCGCGTCGGGTGAAATCCCCGCCCGGAGGTCATAACGACTTCCGGGCTCAAGTATCTGCACCGTCGACATGATGCACCTCGGTTCAGATCTGGCCGTGGAAAGTGCGGCTGATCACATCTCTCTGCTGCTCCGGCGTCAGACGAACGAAGTTGACGGCGTAGCCGGAGACTCGAATGGTGAGCTGCGGGTATTTGTCCGGATTCTTCATGGCGTCCTCGAGCGTGTCCTTGTCGATCACGTTCAGGTTCATGTGGAACCCGCCACGATCGAAATAGACGTCGAACGCTTTGACGGCTTCATCGATCAGCTGGCTCTCGGACAAGTGTGCCTTCTGCGGCGCGACCGAGACCGTGTAGCTGATGCCATCCTGCGCGTCCTTGTAGGGGAGCTTGGCAACCGACAGGCAGGATGCGAGCCAGCCGTGGCTGTCACGGCCGTGCATCGGGTTTGCGCCCGGCCCGAACGGCTCGCCCTTGCGGCGGCCATCGGGGGTGTTTCCCGTCGCCTTGCCGTACACCACGTTCGAAGTAATGGTGAGCACGCTCTGGGTGTGCGTCGCATTGCGGTAGGTGGGGTGCTTTCGTATCTTCCCCATGAAGCTGGTGACGATGTCCGCCGCGATTTGATCGACGCGGTCGTCGTTGTTGCCGAATTGCGGCGTCGCCTTGTTCCCCTCATTTTGATAGTCAACCACCAATCCTTTCTCATCGCGGGCGACGCGGATCTTTCCGTACTTGATCGCGCTGAGGCTGTCGGCCACCACCGAAAGGCCGGCGATGCCGAATGCCATGGTTCTGAGAATGTCGCGATCGTGGAGCGCCATCTCCAGGCGTTCGTAGAAATACTTGTCGTGCATGTAGTGGATGCAGTTCATCGCGTGGACGTAGGTGCGCGCCAGCCACTCCATGGTGGTATCGAACTTGGCCATCACGTCGTCGTAGTCGAGGAAGTCGCCCGCGACCGGCAGCGTTTCGGGGGCGACCTGCTCGCCTGAGACCTCGTCGCGGCCGCCATTGATCGCGTACAGCAGCGCCTTCGCCAGGTTTACGCGGGCGCCGAAAAACTGCATCTGCTTGCCCAGCCGCATCGCTGAAACACAGCAGGCAATGCCGTAATCGTCACCCCAGAACGGGCGCATCAGGTCGTCGTTCTCGTACTGAAGGGAGGACGTATCGCGGCTGACCCTGGCGCAGTAGCGCTTGAAGGTTGTAGGCATATGGCTGGACCAGAGAACCGTAATGTTCGGTTCGGGTGCCGGGCCAAGATTTGAAAGCGTGTGCAGCATGCGATAGCTGCTCTTGGTCACCAGCGTGCGCCCGTCCAGATCCATGCCGCCGACACACTCGGTCGCCCAATAGGGGTCTCCGCTGAACAGCGCGTCGTAGTCGGGTGTGCGCAGGAAACGAACGATACGGAGCTTCTGAACCAGCTGGTCCCAGAGTTCCTGAGCCCTGCTTTCGTCGAGAACGCCGGCCTTCAGGTCCCGTTCGATGTAAATATCCAGGAAGCTCGATATGCGGCCGATGGACATGGCCGCCCCATTGGCCTCCTTGATCGCCCCCAGATAGGCAAAGTAGGTCCATTGGAATGCTTCCTGGGCATTGCTGGCGGGCTTCGATATGTCGAGGCCGTACAGCTTCGCCATCGAAGCAAGGTCCGCGAGTGCGCGCAATTGGTCGGACAGTTCTTCGCGCAGCCGAATGATGTCATCGCTCGGCCACATATCGTCGATCTGTTCCCGTTCGGCACGCTTGGCCTCGAGAAGCCGGTCGATCCCGTAAAGAGCGACCCGCCGGTAGTCCCCAATGATACGGCCGCGGCCGTAAGCATCGGGCAGGCCGGTGATGATCCCTGACCGTCGGCAATTCATGATTTCGGGCGTATAGGCGTCGAAGACGCCGTCGTTATGCGATTTTCGGTAGTTCGTGAAAGCCTTGTGGACAGCAGGGTCGGGCTCGAAGCCCGCGGCCTTGAGGCCCGCCTCGACCATACGCAACCCGCCGTAGGGAAAGATCGCCCGCTTGAAAGGCTGGTCGGTCTGAAGACCCACGATGATTTCGTTGTCGCGATCGATGTAGCCGGCTTTGTGGGCAAGCAATGTCGAGGGCGTTTCAGCATCTACTGCAAGCACTCCCTTTTTTCTTTCCTCGGCGAAGTACGGCTGCAACTTCGCCCAGACCGCTTTGGTGCGCTGCGAAGGCCCGGCGAGAAAAGCTTCGTCGCCTGTGTAGGGCGTCACGTTACGGACGATGAAATCGCGAACGTTGATGGAGCTGAGCCAATCGCCAGGCCGAAAACCGTCCCAGCAATGTCCGGTATCAGCTTCCTTCCTCAGGGCTGCGCTTGACTTCATGGTGCATCTCCTACCGGCGTGGACTGGTTGGTTGGGCGCCCGCGCTTTTCAGCGACGCTATTCGGCGCGTGGCCTGACCATCGGAGCGCAGGCCGCGCAACTCTTGATTTATGTCAAGCAACTGAAAGAGACTCGGCCGTGCGGCCGTTCCGGATAGCGCGACATTGCACCCATCTTCGTTGGGTTCTGCTAATCGCGCGAAGGATCCAGAGTGCCTTCCCGAAACAGTAGTGGCAGGACTCCTTGAGGACATCCGGGCAGGCTCACTTCAGTGAAATCCTGACACCACTGAGGTTCGTGGCGAACTCCATTCCCGTCCTGGGCCCTTGCAAGGCGATCTTTACGCCCTTCTCATTGCCCAGCTGAACGCCTCCGAAGCCGCCCAGGAGGGCACCCCCGCCTCCGACGGAGCTGTAGGTGCCGGCAAAGTCGCTGACTTGCCTGATGCCTGACGCCCAGCCTTCCAGCCGGCTGATCGATGCGCCAGCCGTCACACCCAGGCTGAGACCTGACACCCTGAACGGATAGTCGCGACCGCGATACGTCAGGACGCCGCTGCCGCCACCGGCGCCCACCATCAAGCCCGCCTTGAGAAGCTTGACGCGGACATAGCCGGGCGCCTGCGCGAGTGATGATGTGGCGGGAAGAACAGCGGCGAGAAAGGCGACCGCAGCAATCCGAACCAACCATGACATCGCTTCAGCTCTCCTGCGCTTAAGGAGCCGCCGCATCGACCTTCTTCCAGGTCTGATCCGGATCGAACAAATAGGTTCGCTTGGCAATGCTCTCGGTACGTGGTCCGAGGTCCTTCTGGTAGACGGTACCGGCATGATTGACCATGAAGGTCATGACGCCGGAATTTCCGTACTCGGCAGGGTATGCGATCAGCCCGAAGCCGCCGATCATTTTATCCTTGACGACGTAGTTGAGAGCTCCGCCCGGCGCGTTGGATCCCTGGCCCTTCAAAATTCGATAATAATAGCCATGATAGGGCGCCGCCTGCTCGCTGACCTTGTACCCTTCGGCGGATGCTTGCGCTGCCAACTCGCCCAGCGGGCTCGGCTCGCGATCGTCGCGCCAGAACAGCCCATCCTTCTTGCCCGGGCTACTGACGATGCGTTGTGCGTAGACCCCTACCCCCTCGCCGGTGCGATCCTTTTCGGCATATTCGTTCTGGGCATCGACGTAAGCCAGCGAAGTTTGAATCGCATCCAGTTCATTGCGTCCGATGCGACGATATAGAATTTCGATACGACCCGCAGCCGGGTCGAACTCCCAGCCTGTCCTGTTGTTCACCAGGGGAATCGGGAATGGAAAATCGTCACCGCCGAGGATGAGCGTAGCCTTCTTGTTTCCTTCGGCCTTGATGGAATGCTTCGCGTCATAGGCGGAAAGGAAACGCTGCCGCATCTCGGCATCGGCAACATCATCGCCGGACTCGATAATATCCTGCCCATCTTTGCCGAGGACCTTCAGCATCGCATTCCTCGTGCCGGTCTTGACCGCGGCAGCCAGCGCCGCCGCAGCGTCCTCCGGCGAGGGATAGGCCTGCTGCGCCTGGGACGCAGAGGTGGTCAACAGCGCCACTGCCACGGCTGCGGCGAGGCCCACCGAACCAGCGCGATGGAGCGATTTCGGCCTGCTCATGGCGAGACCTCCGATGGCGTGGGGATCTTGGCGCCGCCGGCAAGCCAGTCAGTGTAGGTGCGGAGCTTCAATCCCAGCTGTTCGTAATAGACGCGGAGATACCCGTCCCGGCCGCGGATCACGGCTTCCGGCATCAGCCTCTCGACCTCCTGCGCGATGACGCCGACATAGGGCTTGCTGCTGCCGAGATAGCTGAAGCGGTAGTAACCGAGACCGTTGGCGAGATAACCGAGCAGGACGACGTCGTGCTTCAATTCGATGTCGGAGCGCCGTCCACCGCCGCCGCCACCACGGAAGCCACCACCACCGCCGCCGCCGCGGAAGCCGCCGCCTCCTCCGCCTCGGAAGCCACCCCCTCCACCCGCCATTGCCATACCGCCGCGCGGGCCCATGCTCGCCATGCTTGCCCGGCCGCGGGCGGATTGCGCGGCGGCAGCCCTGCCCGAAGACACATTCATTGCCCCGCCGCGACCGCCGCCGCGATCTCCGCGCGCGGCGCTGCTGCCGCGATTGGCAGCCGCCTTGGCAGACTTGGCGCGATCTCCGCCGCCGGCTTTGGCGCGATCGCCACCCCCTTTGGCACGGTCCGCCGTGCCCGGCCGATTGCCGCCACGATCCCCGACGCGATCGCCACCGCGGTCCCCTGCCCGATCGCCGACGCGATCACCCGCACGATCGCCAGCGCGATCGGCGCCTGGCCGATCCTGTCCCGGACGAAGCACCTGCTGCCCGTCACGGCCGCGGAAATCCATCCGGTTGGAAGCGCCAGCCTTTATGTTGTTGTTACCGAAGCGCTGCTGAACGTTGACGTTGTTGTATCGCACGCCCTGGCGATGCGCAGCGTTGTGCTGCCAGCTATTCCCGATGTTCGTCGTCCTGTTGAAGTGGTTGACGTAGAGGTTGCGGTTGCCCCAGTTGAATCCGCCGCCCCAGTAATTGCCCCAGCGTCCGATCGCCCAGGCTGTACCGAAGGCGAGACCCGCCGCGATCACGCCGGCGCCGATATAGGACGGGTAGCCGAAGTAATAAGGCGGATACTCCGCATAAGGCCAGGCTCCATAAACCGTCGCCGGATCGTAATACGGCACGTACATCGTATTGGGATCGGCCTGCTCGATGACGATCGCCTGCTTGTTTTCCTGGGTCTGAACACTGACCTTCTGCTGCTTGGTGGTGACCAGCTTCTTGTTGTCATAAGCCCTGGAGCGCAGGCGCTGGACCGCGTCCATCACGTCCGGCTGCTGCGCCAGCACGGCATCGCCCAGATTCTTGGTCCAGTCGACCTTGTCGCTCATCATCGAAATGACGTCTGCGGTGCTGGCAAGCGCCTTGACGCTGTTGTCCCATGACTGCTTCTCGACTTCCTTTTGCAGTGCATCGCCTTTCAAGGTTTTGTGTTCCTTGAGCCAGCGATCGGCCTGCACCACTTCCAGCGGATAGGTCGACGCCGCCAGCACATTTGCCAGCAACTCGTCGGGATAGAGCGCAATCGGTGCAACCAGCGCTTCGAGTTGCTCGGGTTTCAACAGCTCCGCAGCCGGCGGCTGCTGGCTGGCCGGTTGCGCCGAACTGCTCGGAGCAGGCGGATTGTCGGTCGTTTGGGCGGAGACGGCGACAGGAGTAGCCATCAGCAGCGCGAGCGCGATAAGGGTTTTGCCGCAGCGGAACATCACACCCTCCTTGGGGCTCATCGCGGCAAGCATCGGTCCGAGGCGAGGTCGTTCTTTGATAAAGATCAAGGAAACCGGCGGGACCGCCTCTGCGGCGCAGGAGCAGCGCGGCCGCGCGTATCAGGCCGACATTGATCGACCGCGGGCAATTGGAAGCCTGATCGTGAAAAGCGCGCCGCCGGACGGCTGATTTGCCGCAGAAATCTGTCCCTGATGCGCTTCGACGATGGTGCGGACGATCGCAAGTCCCATGCCCATGCCCTGCGGTTTTGTCGTGAAGAACGGATCGAAGATACTCTTGAGATCACCGGTCACGATACCGGGGCCGGTGTCGCTAATCCTGATTTCCGCGCTGGTGCCCGAAAGGTTCGTGGTTACGCTGATTTCGCGCTTGTTCGCCTCCGCTTCGGATATTGAATCCATTGCGTTGATCATCAGATTCAGAAAAACCTGTTGCAGCTGAACAGCATCGCCCTTGACGTGCAGGTCCGCCGCGGTCGTGCAGCACTTCAGTGCGATGTCGCGGCCATGGGCCATGGCCGCGACAAGTCCGATCACTTGCCGTACCGTCTCGTTCAAGTCGATATATCGCATTTCAAAAGGTGTTTTCTTCAGCACGCTGCGTAGCCTTTGTATTACTTCGCTGGCACGCTGGTCGTCCCGCCTGATGTCAACGAGAATTTCCCTCACCTCGTCGAGATTTGGTGAAGGGCTCTTCAACATGAGCTCCGCCGTTTCGGCATTGGTCAGAATTGAGCCCAGCGGCTGGTTAATTTCATGCGCGATCGAGGTCGTCAGTTCGCCGACGGCCGAATAGCGGTTGAGGTGTGCAAGCTCCGCCAGGCGTTGGCGGGATTCGACTTCGGCGAGATGGCGGCGACGCCGTTCGTGGAGCAATCCGCCGATCAACCCTCCCTGGATCAGGATGACGCACGCAATCAGCGACAGCTGCCAGCTATATCTTTCCCACATGCCGGGCTCACGAAACAGGATTGCGCTTCCCGGGGGCAGGTTATTCTCGCTGATGCCCCAACGCTGCATCTCCCGCCAGTCATACTTCGGAGATGCAAACCCGATCGGCTGCATCTTGATATCGGAAGGCTTTTCGCCACCGAGAATGCGGATGGCGGCATTGACGGTTTTATCGCTCAAATCGTCGATTGAATACATCGGGCCGCCGACCGTATCCCGGCCGAAAAAAGCTTCCTGGAAGGAAAAGATCGGCGCGTTGGCGACCGCGTGAAGGTTGCGCAAGGCTAGATCGCCCTCATGGGCGACACCTGCGCTATCGACCGACATCAAGCCCCAGAACAGAACGGCATGTGGCGGGAGCGTCGACGCCCGCTTCAGTATTTCCGTAAAGGCGAGATCGTTATACCAGACGAATGCGACGCGGTTTTCGATTGTCTTGACTTCCTTCTTTACCTCCTCAAGCCAAAATTTCTCCAGGGGCGAGGCGCCTATGACCACGGCAATCGTTTGCGTGTCCGGCAGGATCTGAAGAATGCTGTCGAAAAAGGCCAAAAAATCGTTGCGGACCGCGATGACGGTGTCGTTATCGGTCAGGTCCGTTCGGTTCACCAGCCGCTGCTCGACCGCCGTCAGCACCATGGGCGTTTCAGGGAAAAGCTGCGCCCGATACTTCTGAACGAACCGTGCCGCAGGCGCGCCAATGCTCACCACGATGTCCGGCGGACGGCCGGCGTAAAGCGATCGCAGATAGTCGACAAACGGAGCTTCCGGTCCCGGGTTATTGAACCGTGCCGAAAGCAAATTGTGCTCCTGAAGCTCCAGTGGCCACGGCGACCGCTGTTCGAGCTCAGTCCGGATGGCGCGGGCAAATGCGCTCCACGGCAGAAAGTCGCGCCCGAACGAGTGCAGCATCAGCACGCGTTTGGGTTCGTCGCGCGGCGCGCTGCTTGCCGGGCCGGACAGTGCAGCGGCCAGGACCAACAGACAGACGCAGAGCCGAGCAGCCAGGACTGGCCGACCTGGGTTGATCGCTGCGGTCGGGACGCGTCCGCTCATCCTCTAACCCCGGCAGTTCGAACGCCTGCATTCCAGCACATTTCCAGTGCCAGCGACATGGCCCCATGCACCGCCGTTTCTCCTGAGCCAGGTCAGGCCCCATCGAGCAGGCGCTTGTCCCGCTAGATCTGGCAGCGGTGATACTTCACATCCATTCCTTCCATGCCCGGAAACTCCCGGGAGATGGTGTTGTCATCGATCACTTTCAGGAAGAACTGGACATTTGAAAGCATGATGCCTGAGGCGCATGCGACTACCAGGTTGATGGTTTGACCGCTTTCCTTCTTCGATTTGACCGAACAGCTCTCAAACTTGCCTTTCAGGCGATCAGGTTCGGCGATGAAGCCGCCGCCATACATCCCGGAGAAATTCGTGAAGCTCACCTTGTTTGCACGTCCCTTGCGGGCAAACACCTTGGCGCATTGGTCAGCACTTGTGGCCCATGCACCGGCAAGTTCGAACGCATTCGCCCGCTGCGGGAATAGCAGGGTGGAGCCCAGCGAGATTGCCGTAGCGAGGATCAGGTTTCGAAGCGCACTCATCGGCTTTCCCTTGAGCTCCGGTCAGTGGTCGCCCGGCGTCTGGATCGGCAAAGGCAGCGCCTGGCTCCGCGGCAGCGCGTGAGCCAAGCCCAACCCGCTGATGACGCAGGACGATTTTGCGGCCCGGTGGAGGGGCTCCAGGCGGAACACGGTGCGTAGCCTCCGATGCGGATTGCTTGATTTGGATCAAAAGAACGATGTCGACCCCACCTAACCTTTTGGCAACGCCGACGCAGAGCCACCCAGGAGCCAGTCATGCCTGACATCGATCATCTCATTCCCAGTGCGAAGCAGATCCAGAAGGAAGCGGCCCTCAAGGAGGCCGAAAAGGCCGAGCAATACGCACGCCTTGCCGCGGCTGCTGAAGCTGAGAAGCGAGCGCTGATCGAGCGCCTCAACCGTCCGTCAGGCAAGTCCGAGGAAGAAAAGATCCAGCTCGCCTCGACAGTCATCCAGCGGGCCGTGCGAAACGGATTGACGGAAGTGCAGGTGTATCGGTTCCCCAATTCGCTGTGCACCGACAAGGGCCGCGCCATCAACCAGCAGGAGCCGGGCTGGGAGAACACACTGACGGGGATTCCAAAGGAAATATTTCAGCTCTGGACCGACTACCTGAAACCGCGCGGCTATCGCATCAGCTACCAGATCATCGAATACCCGGGAGGCGTCCCGGGCGACATCGCCGTCACCATTGCCTGGGGAGATTGAGGTCAGTTCGGGCGGATTTGGCTTGGAGCAACGGAACGGTGAGCATGTCAGCCGACACGTCAGCGGAAAGGATGAAGCGAAAGGCCTATGAAAAGGAAATGGCAAAACTCCAGGTCCAGCTTTGCCATCTCCAGGAATGGGTGAAAGCGAACAAGCTCCGGGTCATTGTCCTGTTCGAGGGCCGCGATGCCGCCGGCAAGGGTGGCACCATCAAGGCGATCACGGAAAAGGTCAGTCCACGCGTGTTTCGCGTGGCCGCCTTGCCGGCGCCGTCGGATCGCGAGAAGACGCAGCTGTTTTTTCAGCGCTATATGCAGTATTTCCCGGCCGCGGGCGAGATCGTGATCTTCGACCGCAGCTGGTACAACCGCGCCGGCGTGGAATATGTGATGGGATTCTGTACGCCCGCCGAGCACGAGCGCTTCCTTTTACTCTGTCCCCAGATGGAGAAATACATCATCGAGGGCGGCATCATCCTGATCAAGCTCTGGCTCGAGGTCGGGATGGACGAGCAGGAGCGCCGCTTCAAGGCCAGAATTGACGATCCGCTGCGGCAATGGAAGCTGAGCCCGATGGATCTGAAATCCTACGGCCGATGGTACGACTATTCGGAGGCACGCGACCGGATGTTCAAGGCGACCAGCACGGAGCACGCGCCCTGGTACATCATCCGCTCCGACGACAAACGCCGGGCACGGCTGAACTGCATCGCGCATCTTCTGAATCTGATCCCGTACAAGCGCATGCCGAAGCACAAGGTCAAGCTGCCGAAGCGTTCCAACAAGGGGCGCTATGACGACCAGGCGGGCTTGAGCAAGATGACTTTCGTGGCGGAACGCTACTGAGCCCATCGGGCCGCACACTGCGCGGCCCGAGAGGTTCGAATCTATTTCAAACGTACCGTTACCCCACCGACTGCTGCCGACACTTCAGCGCCGACCCGTGGACCACTCAGTTGCAGGATCACGCCGTTGGCGTTCTGCAATTGAACACCTCCCGCGCCGGCCGCAACGGCCCCGCCGGCTCCGACAGTGGCGTACGAGCCTTCGATCGACGCCGGTCCCCTCAAATTGAGGGCCCGTCCAACAAACTTGGTCGTCGAGGCTCCGATCGTAAAGCCGACGCTCATGCCCGATACGGTGAACGGATAGCGCTTGCCGCGGAGCACGAGCACGCCCTCACCGCCTCCGACTCCGACGATGAACCCACCCTTGGTGAAGACGACTGCGACCTGACCGGTTTCAGCTCTTGATGGCGTACTGATGCCAGCCACGCCCGTGAGCAAGGCAACCACGGCAACGCTTACGACAAGCTTTTTCATGACGTTTTTCCTCTGGAGAGACGCGATGCGACGACCGCCTATTGGGTCAAGGGGAAACGGGGAAATACCTGAACAGGGTGAACAGAATGCCGGACACGGCTAGGCGATGGCTCGGCGGATCGTCACCCCCTGCCCGGCCGCTCCTTTGATCCAAGTCAAGGGTCGGTGCGAACTTGCCAAGCGGCGGCGAACGCTGCGCTTGTGCAATGCAATCGCCGTGAGGGCTATCTGGCGATTGTCAGCGGGGCTTCACAGTCCAGACGGCCGTTGCTGGCGGAAATCGGATCGTTCTCTTGCCTTACCCTCGCCCAGCACGCTGTCGAGCGTCCGGAGCCATTCGCTGCTGTCGGTCTTGTCCGCCAGCCCTTCCGCCCGCAACAGGTCGCGCAACTGCGCATGGGCGCCGACGATGCAGAACGCGACATGACGCGAGGCCAGCTCATCATGGAGATCGAGCAACATCCGTGCTCCGGCCAGATCGATATAGGGGGATGCCGATAGATCGCAGGCTACCATCTTGATGTCAGGCGATTTTCGCAGCGCCGTCAAAACCGTCTCCAGAATCGTCTCGGCATTGATGTAGAGCAGCGAGGCTTCCGGGCGGAACGCGATGACGCCGACCAGCGGCTCCACGCCTTCGTGCCTGGCGCTATCGGAATAGCGACCCGATCCGGGAAGCCGCCCGAGAAACGCGATGTTGGGCTGCGACGCCCGGCCAAGCAGCAGGAAGATGGATGCAAGGGCGGCGAGCAGCACACCCTGGAGGATTCCAAGCAGCAGTACCGATACGAGCGCAATAACCGCGGCGTAGAAGTCGATGCGGCTTACGCGCCACATGCGGAGCAGCGCGCGGATGTCGACCAGCCTGTAAACGGCGACAAAAACGATGCCAGCCAGCACCGCCTTGGGAAGGTTGGTCAACAACCCCGTAAAGAACAGCAGGCAGAGCGCGAGGGCAAACGAGCAAAACACCAGCGCCAAAGGTGAGCGCGCTCCCGCCGTGTCATTGACGGCGGACTGCGACAGTCCGCCGGCCACGGGATAGCCATGGCCAAACGCAACGGCGAGGTTGGCAGCCCCCAGCCCCAAAAATTCCTGCCGGACATCCAGGCTGTATCCATGCTTCGCGGCAAAACTCCGCGCCGCCGAAACACCTTCTATATAGGCCAGCAGCAGACATCCGGCCGCGATCGGAAATAACTCCTCGAATTCCAGCATTCCGAACGTGGGCATCTCGAAAGCCGGCAATCCCGTCGGGATGTTTCCGGTGACAGGTACGCCGAGTGCCGGAAGGCCGAACAAGGTTGCCATGAAGATTGACAGCGCCACCACGGCGAGCCCGACCGGCCTGCCCGATAGAAACCGTTCACCGACGAGCAAGAGCAGGATCGCGGCGACGCCAATGGCCAGCACGAGCAGATTGACGTCGCCGACCTGAGCTGCAAGCCGGATCGCCCGGTCGAAAAAGTTGTGGCCGCCGCCGGCTACGCCGAACAGGCTCGGTAACTGGCTCATGATGATGGTGAGCCCGGCCCCGGCCTTGAAGCCGACGAGAATGCTGTCGCTGACCAGACGGATGAGGATGCTGAGCTTGAAAACCCAGGCGATCAGGCAAAGCAGCGCCACGGCGAATGCCGAAAGGCTCGCGATCTGTGCGAAGCGTATCGCGTCCCCTCCGGCCAGCGCCCCGACGCTGCCGGCGATCATGAGCGAGATTGCGGAGGTCGGGCCAACCGCAAGCTGACGGGACGACCCAAGGAGTGCATAGCCCAAGCCGCCGAGCAAATAGCCGTAAATGCCGATCTGGGGCGGCAACCCGGCGAGACCCGCATAGGCCAGTGACACCGGGATCGCATAAGCGGCGAGCGTTACGCCGGCGATCGCATCATGGCGCAACCAGGACGGCTCATACTGGGCAAGCCAGGTCAACGGAGGAAAAATCCGCGTCCAGCCCGTTCGCTGAAACGAGCGTGACTTCATAGGCATTCCTCGTTGGGTCGTATCTCGCAGCGAAACAGGACGATCAGCAGCGCCACCGACGCGGATTGATCTGGATCAAGCTTTCGATGAGTTCCCGGGAATCAAATTGATGCACGATCGAACGGGGGCGTCGGGGGAATGCGTCCATGGACTCTCTCAGAGTGGGCCATCTCCATCGTTGCCTCGCTTGCTGGGTTCAGGTCACCACATCGAGGGAGTCCTGACATGTGTCAGCAGAGCTTCCGGGGCCGTATCGCTACGTTACTGCTGCTTTTCGCAAGTGTGATCACGCCGTCGCGCGCCGATGATCAGGCCACATCACGACCTATCCGGGAAGAAATGTGGGTGCTACCCCTGCCGCTTCCCATGTTCGCCTATGTGGCGCGGCCGGTCGGTGATGGGCCGTTCCAACTCGTGATCATGAACCATGGCGTTTCGCTCAACCCGAGGGATCGTAGTTTCTTCCCGCCCGTGGAATTCCGCGACGCCGCCAAGTGGTTTGCCAATCGCGGCTATCTTGTCGTGGCTCCCGTCGGCACCGGGTACGGCGCGTCGGCCATCGACATACCCGAGCATGGACTCTACGGCCCGTTTTTCTCGAAAGTCGGAAAGTGCAGCAATCCCAATTTCCGCGCTCCCGGCATGGCGGTGGCGCAAGTCGATCTCTGGATCATCGACTACATGGCCGCCGAAAAGCGCATTTTGCCCACGGGCGTGATTGTTGTCGGGCAATCCGCCGGTGGATGGGCCTCGATCGCGCTTTCAAGCCTAAACCCACCCCAGGTCAAGGCCATCATCGTCTTTGCCGCCGGCCGTGGCGGCCGCGTCGATGACAAGCCGAACAACAATTGCGCGCCGGACAGACTGGTGGAAGCGACGGCTGAGTTCGGCCGCACGTCGCGCGTGCCGATGCTGTGGATCTATATTGAGAATGATACCTTCTTCGGCCCTGCTCTGTCGAAGCGAATGCACGAGGCCTTCAGCGCGGCCGGTGGCAAGGCCGAATATCACCTGGTACCGCCTTTTGGCAATGATGGGCATTTCCTGATCGGCTCTCCCGATGCCGTTCCCATCTGGTCGCCGCTGGTGGCCAAATTTCTCGACGAACAGGGATGACGAGCAACCGATGCCTGGAGGCGTAACCATGACAGGCTCCCATTGCACCGAAACGCAACCGGCACATTACGCAAAACTTTTCTTCGTGGCGCTCTTCCTGGCGGCGGCCGCAAGCGTTGCATCCAGCCAGCCCGCCGTGTCGCAACAGACCGATGTTGCGCCCCGCGGGCAGCGTGAGGCAAAGGACGTCACTTATGGCGACTGGCGAAAACTCTGCTTCAAGCCGGGTGGTGCTCAGATGCATTGCCGGACCTCGATCACCGGCAAGTTTTCAACCGGTCAAATAGCGGTCCGCGTCGATATCATCGAGCGCGAGGGCGACGGTAGTGCACGGCTACAGATATTCTCCCCCGTTGGCATGTACCTGCAGAAACCGGTCAGACTCACCGTTGACCAGGCGCAGCCCCATCTCGTGCCTTACACCTGGTGCCTCGCCAACGCCTGCATCGCGGGCACCGTGGCCACCGCCAAGATGCTCCAGGAAATAAGCTCGGGACAGACGGTGCAACTGGAATTCGTCGATTCAAACCTCCTGTCGCTCACGACGACGCTACCGCTTGGTCAGTTCGCCTCTGTCCACAAGGGCGCGCCAGCGCAGACGTTCGAACAGGACGATGAATGAGGCAAACGGTTGCGCTACAATATAGCTGCGCTCTCAACGGCGAACTGAAGCACCCGCTAGTTGCCAGCGTCGGGAACGATCACGCCAAGCCGAACTGCGCTGGAAACCAATTCCGCGAGCGAGTCGACCTGCATCTTCTCCATCACCTCGTGGCGATGCGCCTTTATCGTCCGCTCGGTCGTTCCCAACTCACCGGCAATCTTCTTGTTAATCATGCCACGCAACATCAAATAGAACACCTGTCGCTCACGCGGCGTCAGGCTCGCAATATGTGCGCGAAATGAATTGAGTTCGGTTCGTTGGTTGCGGACCAATTCGTAGTGAGCCATGGCGCGCTCGATCGCGGCGATCATTTGTTCTGACGGTATCGGCTTGGTCAGGAAATCCTCGGCCCCCGCCTTAATGGCTCGAACAGTCGTGGGGATGTCGGAATGTCCGGTGACGAACACGATCGGCAGGATCGATCCGAGTTCGGTGAGGCGGTCTTGCAGGTCCAGGCCGTTCAGTCCCGGCATTTGCACGTCGAGCAGGATGCATCCCGGCTTTTCGGCGCCCGGCTGACGATCCAGCAGGTGTTGCGCCGATGAATAGGTTTCGACCTCATACCCCGCATGTTTCAGGCGCCGTTCGATCGCCGTGCGAAACGAAGCGTCGTCGTCTACCACATGAACAAGGCCAGGCATGTTCCCCTCCTAGCCGTCAATCAAAACCGCCAAAAAACTCTCGCCACCAGCTCACTCGATCGCTGGAAGCAGCATCGCTTCCCAGCACATTGGGTTCAAGACTATCACCCCAACCAGAACGTCCGGCTGAAGCGGGTCGACATCAAAATCCCCGGCCATATGTCGGCTATCGGGCATAACATTGCGTTGCAGGACCGCCCTACCAATACGGCAGGTTGGCCTTTGGGACAATGAACGTTCGGACAATAGCAAGAGATGCGGCTGTGGCTCAAGATTACTACGGCGGGAATTGAAGGGCGGCTGGGCATCCCCGCACTGAAATCATTTCCGGAGACTAACCGACCACCTCGACGACCTCCACAGGAGTTGGCCCATGTTTGTCCGCGTAACGGCCGATCCGGCATCCCGTCCCAACACTCTCGGCGTACTCGGGATGGAGAGCAGTTCAAATCCAATCGTCAATTTAAGCGAATTCAATTACAAAAAGGGAACCGAAATCTACGGCGAGAAGGAGCCGGCGGAGTACGTCTATCAGGTCAAAATGGGCGCCGTGCGAAGCTACAAACTGCTTTCGGACGGCCGTCGCCAGATCGGCGCGTTTCATCTCGCCGGCGACATCTTCGGACTGGAAAACGGAAGCGAGCATCGGTTTACGGCGGAGGCGATCGTGAACACCACGGTTCGCCTGATCAAACGGCGAAGCCTCGAGATGGTGGCGGAGAGCGATGCCATGGTCTCGCGAAACCTGCTGAGCATGACCACGGACAATCTGCAGCATGCGGAAAACCACATGCTCCTGCTTGGCCGCAAGACTTCGCTGGAGCGCGTTGCTGCCTTCCTGATCGAGATGGACCGGCGACTTACCGCGGCCGGCGTCATGCCACTGCCGATGTCGCGGCGCGACATCGCCGACTATCTGGGGCTGACACTGGAAACAGTGTCCCGCGCGCTATCGCGGCTGCATGAACTCGACATCATCGGATTCATCGGCAGCAATCAGCGCCAGATCGTCCTGCTGGATCGACGGCAGCTCGCTAGCCTCGATCTGCAGAACTGAACCCGGGAGCGCCGGTCGCCGCGAAGCGCTCAAGCGTCTTGCGGAGCACCTCGAACAGGACGGCGGTTGACCAGCCGAACATGAGGATGCCGTTCATTGCGGTCATCGGCCCGGTCAGCCGCCACGCTTGCACCGGCGTGATATCTCCGTAACCGAGTGTGGTGTAATTTACGAAGGCGAAATAGAGCAGATCGCTGCCGGCAGGCGCCGCATCGACGAGCGAATAGGCCAGCGCCCAAACAAGAACCTCCAGCGTGTGTGCCACCATCAGGGTCGCCGCAGTTCCGACCATCACGGCCATCAAGTGCAATCTCGGCCGCTCGCGGTACCGCAACCCGGCGGAGCGGGCAATGCCGACCGCACCGACGGTGACCAGCGCGTGGATCATGATGTTGATCACGCTGACGATGAAGCCGACCAGGAATTGAAGCGCCATAACCATCCCACGCTTGACCGGGCGGCAGAGGGATCATCGAGCGCCACGGCCGGCCCTGCAACTGCCTTCTCAATTCTTGGGGGTAAAGGCGCTCGTCGCAGCCTTCATGGCGGACTCGCCCAGGCTCCTTGCATGGTCGGTCAGCGACCGCATCTGGTCCTGGAAAAATTCGGACTGGACCTTGGCGGCCTCCTGCATGTCCCTGGCTTGAATCAGCTTGTCGCCGAGATCGAATGTCGCGGTAACATTGCGCTGCAGGTAGCTGCAGTACTGCTTCGCCTGGTCGGCGACCGGCAGCTGCGAGGAACTCAGGCCCTTCTCGAGCAAGTCGAAATATTCTGCGCTGGCCTTTCGAAGGCGCCCGTTGGCCTCGGCCAGCATCGTACGGATCTTGTCGGCGGAAAGGTTGGCGTCTGACATCACTCACTCCTCCTCTTGAAGAACGAAGCCGATCTACTACTTTGCAAACCCCCGAACCAGGAACCGAAATAGCCGGCGTAAAGCGCCGGCCGTTCGAGATTCATCGAATGCCCGATACCGGGCATAACCACGAGCCGGCAGTCCGGATTGTTAGCTGGCCGGCTCGCATTAGGCTTTCAAGATACGCAGAGGAGCCACTTAGGGATGACGGGCTATCCATGTGAATCTCCTGCAACCGAATCGGTGACCGGCCGCTGTGCTGCTAGCTGCGAACCAGTCCGATCCTGTTTCGCGCTGAGCATCGCGATCGCCTCGAACACGGTGTTGTTGCAGTGCGCACTGTGCAGACGGCTTGACATGGATCAATAGAGATCGACGGACCCTCTCTAGCACATTGCTCAGCATGCTGGCCAAAGCTCTATTCCGAAAGGCGGGAGCTGGGCTCCAAGCTGAGTAATGTGGTGCGCTCTTTATCCACCAAGACAGGGAATGTCAGCTCACTCCCCCATTTCGCACCCGGGAAGAGAGGCGCCATGGATCATCCACTCAGACGTCCGGAAGAAATTCTTGCCTATCGATCGTTGAAGCAGATCCTCGCCGCCAAGTCACAAGCTCTGTGGACAGTCGGCCCCGGGGATAACGTGCTCACGGCAGTGCGCCTCATGGCTGAAAAGAACATCGGATTTCTCGTCGTCATGGAGCGCGGAGCGATCGTCGGCGTTCTTTCC
>Ga0207675_100002279_pt1 | contig 19062 bp, 18 predicted proteins | sample KBSSwiS42_FD_184305 | JGI IMG/M metagenome (GOLD analysis project Ga0207675, IMG submission 184305) | Switchgrass rhizosphere microbial communities from Kellogg Biological Station, Michigan, USA - KBS Switchgrass S4-2 (SPAdes) (version 2) | ecosystem: Host-associated > Plants > Roots >...
CACACCTATCGATTGCCAATTGTTAAAGAGCGAGACCGCAACATGGGGTCGCTTCGAAGTCTTTCAAGCGACCGTCTCCCTTGTCGTGCGAACGCATTTGGGAGATGTGCAGCGGACGTCGATTATAGGGCTCGCGCTGACAAAACGCAAGCTGGCGTTGTCACACGGCTCGCTTCGCCCGGCGGCGCTTGGGCTCGTCGTCGTTCATGTCGGGCTTCGGGTACTTCCACTTGTTGTGCACCCACAGCCAGTCCGCCGGATTCGCCCGCACCTCGAGCTCGAGGCGCCTCGCATAACGCTCTACGACCTGCAGATCGTCGCCATATTCGTACGGCGGCTCGACGAGCACATGCACGCGCACGCTGTAGTGACCCTTGCTGACGCGTCGCATCGCGATGTAGATCACCGGTGCGTCGAGAAAGCGCGCGATCTTGTCGGCACCGGTGAAAAATGCCGTGTCCTGATTGAGGAACCGTGTCCAGTACTTGTCCATGTTCCGCGGCGGCGTCTGGTCCGCGACCATCGCATAGGCGCGAGCCTCGCCCGCACGCCGCATCAGCTCGAACAGGAACGACTGGATCGGGATTGGTTTGCCACCGAAGCGGCTGCGCGTATCGCGAATGAATGCGTCGAGGCTGGCAACGCGCAACGGCTTGTAGACGGCGTCGATCGGAATGCCGAACTGCGCGGCGGTTCCCGGCAGCAGCCATTCCCAGTTGCAGACGTGCGCGGTCAGCACTACCACCGGAACCTTGGCGGTGATGTATTTCCGGATCACTTCCGGATTTTCGATCGCCACCCGCTGGGCCAACGCCTCGGCGCTCGCGCCAAAGCCCCAGAACGTTTCCGCCAACGTCTCGCCGAGGTTGACATAGGACTGCTTCAGCAAGGCCGCGCGCTCGGCTTCCGATTTTTCCGGAAACGCATTCGCGAGGTTGCGCGCCGCGAGCTCGCGGTGCCACCGCATCACGTGGTAGGCAACGACGTACGCGAAGCGCCCCAGCGCGTACAGCACCGGCAACGGCAGGCGCGTGAGAAACTTGAGCACGTACTGCATGAAGGTGGGCAGGCCGAACGCAAATGCGCCCGCATTGAAGGCGGGCGCGTCGTGACAAAGGAGCGGCGTTGAGCTTAGAGGAGAACCGGGCGAGCGGCAATGCCGAACGCGCATCGACCGGTATCGAGGTCCTTGCGTCCCCCGAACCGGACACCGAGCTCTGGTGGTGCGAGATCGCGCCCGTCGCGGCGCGTCTCGACGCGTACGAGCAGTGGTTGTCTCCGGCCGAACGCGACCGCACGTCCCGCTTCGGCAATCCGCGCCTGCGCGATCGCTACGTGATGGGACGCGGCACGCTGCGCTCGATTATCGCCGGCAGCTTCGGCACCGATCCCGCGTCGGTCGAGATCGTCCGCGGCACCCGCGGGCGACCCCAGCTTGCCGGCGCTCCGGCACTCGATTTCAACATCTCGCACACCGCAGGTGTCGCGATCGTCGGTATCACCCGGCGAGGCCGGATCGGCGTCGACGTCGAGCGTCTGGATCGGGCTATCAACGTCACGGGCATTGCGCGCAAGTTCCTGACGAGCGACGAGCGCAGCGCGATCGCGTCCCTCGACGCCGATGCAAAGCGACAGCGCGTGCTGACGCTCTGGACCTGCAAGGAAGCGATGAGCAAGGCCACCGGCGACGCGCTCGCTGCCCCATTCGGGGGGATGAACGTCACGCTGGACGGCAACCGCGCACTGCGCAGTGGGCCCGGAGCGTACCGACCCGAGCATTGGTCGCTGCACGCGGCTGGGGTGCCGTCCGATTACGTGGCAACGGTCGCGCTCTGGCGTCCGCGCTGACGAGCGATCAATCGCGCGGATCTACGCGCTCGCGGAGGATTGCCTCGGCCTTCAGCAGCACCGGCCGGTCGACCATGCGATCGTCGACTCGCACCGCGCTTCCGGCCGCCTCCGAGAATGCCGCGACAATGCGTTGCGCCCACTCGATCTCGTCGGTGGTCGGCGCGAAGCACGTGTTGACGATGTCCACCTGCGCAGGATGGATGCACGCCTTTCCGGCAAAGCCGAGATGGCGAGCCCGGTAGGAATCCCGGCGCAGCAGTTCGGTATCGTCGATCGCCTGCGTCACGCCGTCGATCGGCGGCTCGATTCCCGCTACGCGCGAGGCTAGGACGATTTGCGATCGCGCGTAGAGAAGATCGTCGTCGTCGATGCCGAGATCGGCCTGGAAATCCAGCGAGCCGAACAGCAGCGCACGCACGCCCGTTGTCTGAGCGATGGGCAATACGTCCCACAGCCCGCGCGCCGTTTCGATCAGCGGATAGACCGGCGTCCCGGGGCATGCGTCCGCGAGACGGTGCAGATCGCTCGCGCGCTCGGCTTTCGGCAGCAGCAGGCCCTGGACGTTGGCTGCTCCGACGCACCCGCGCAGATCGTCGTCGAACCATTCGGTGCCGATTGCGTTGACGCGCACCAGCACGGGTCGCGGTGCACGCGGCAGCCACTCGACGAGCGACGCGCGTGCGCTGGCCTTGGCGTCGGGCGCTACGGCATCTTCGAGGTCGACGATGACGGCATGCGCGCGCGTCGCGCACGCCTTCGCGTAACGGTCCGGACGATTCGCCGGCACGAACAGATAGGATCGATGCACTGCTGCAAGCACAGCGCGCAACGGCCGCGCGGCGCTTCGATGAAGTCGCGACCCCTCATCTTAGCGCGATCGATCGCGCGCGTCAGATAGAGCAACCCCTGCAGCTCCGCCGCACGCGAGCGGTGCTCGATTAGAATGCGCAGTCGCTCGTCTACCGTCGACTACAACAGGAGGAATTAACATGAAGTGCGCACTGTGGCTGGCAGCAGCGTTGGGCCTGTCGATAACGACCACGGCCTTGGCCCAGCAGGGGCCGGTACCGATCTTCGGGCTGGTCGAGCTGTCGGGCACCGGCACGACGTCGGGCACGAACTTCGACAACGGCATCAAGCTTGCCGTGAAAGAGATCAACGCGAGCGGCGGCATCCTCGGCCGCAAGATCGAATACACGTCGCTCGACACGCAGTCGCAGCCGCAGGTCGCCAAGGCGCTGGCGCAGAAAGCGCTCGACCAGAACGCCTACGTCATCATGGGCCCGGTCTTCTCGGGGTCCATCCTCGTCAGCATGGCGGAGACGCGCCGCGCCGAAGTGCCCAATTTCACCGGTGGTGAAGCGGCGGCGATCACCAAGCAGGGCAATCCGTACATCTTCCGCACGTCGTTCACGCAGGATACGGCGATGCCGAAGGTGGCGCGCTACCTGAAGGACACCGTCAAGGCCAAGACCGTCTCGATCATCTGGGTCAACAACGACTTTGGCAAAGGCGGGCTCGACACGATGAAGAAGGCGCTCGACGCGCAGGGCATCAAGGTCGCCGCGGAGATCTCGACCGATCCGGGGCAACTCGACTTCTCGGGCGCCGTGCTGAAGGCGAAGCAGGCGAATGCCGATGCCATTTTCGTCTACACGAACGAGGAAGAGTCGGCCCGCGCGCTGCGCGAACTGCGCAAGCAGGGATACGACAAGCCGATCGTCGGTGAAACGACGCTGACGAGCCAGAAAGTCATCGAGCTCGCCGGCGATGCCGCCAACGGCGCGACGGCGCACGTCGGGCTTACGGCCGATGCGCCGCAAGCGGGCATCAAGAAATACAACGCCGACTTCCAGAAGGAATTCGGCGCCAAGTCCGATCACAACGGGCTCAAGGGCTACACCGCGATGTACGTCGTCAAGGCGGTCACCGAGAAGATCGGCAAGTTCGACCAGAAGGCCTTTGCCAAGGCCATGCACGGCATGAAGCTGTCGGCGAAGGACTATCCGGGCGTGCTGCTCGACGTGTCGTTCGACGACAACGGCGATCTCGACCGTGAGAGCTTCATGACCACCGTCGTCAACGGCAAGCAGCAGGTGACGGCGACGCTCCCCGCCGCGTCGGCGAAATAGCCGGCGAGGTTCCGCCGGATGCCGTCAGCGCGGGGTCAGGCGTTGGCGGTGCCCGGCGGATCGCCCTGCAGCAGCGCGGCGCCCAGCGCGGCGAGCGCCTCGTCCTCTTCATCGGAAAGACCGCTGACACCCACGCCACCGGCAACGACGCCATCGATGCGGACCGGCATGCCGCCGCCGAATCCGGCGTAGCGGGGATCGCCGTAGAACGCGACGTCGGTCCCCTTGGCGCGCACCGTTTCGCCGAGCACGCGGCTCGGTCGATTGAGCCGCGCCGCCGTGTAGGCCTTGTTGATCGAAAGCGGGCCCGAGCTCAGCTGCACGCCATCGAGCCGGACGAACGCGACGAGTTCGCCATGCGCATCGACGATCGCGATCGCCGCTGTCTTGCCGCGCGCCTTGACGGCGTCGCGGATGGCGTCGAGCGCCGCGAGCGCCGCGCGATGATCGATGACGGGTGCCGTTCGCATCGGATTTGCAGCGATTCCGGTGGATCAGGCGGCCGTCAAGCTGCGGGCGACAGGTTCGCCTGCAGCCGGCGGATCAGGATGTCGATCAGGTCCTGCCCGTCCGTCGACTTGCGCCGATGCGTGCGCAGCGCGCGCACGAGATCGGGCTTGGCGAGCGTCGCGTAGTCCGCCCGAATCAGGATGCCGGCGATCGCACGCTGGACCTCGAGCGACTTCGCGACCGGAAACAGGTCCGTCAGCGCGACGAGACTCTTCTCGTCCGACAGCCGATGCTGCGCGAGCGTGTCGAGCGCCCGCACCTGCGCGACCTGGTTGTCCATCCGCGCTATGGCAGCGGCAATCAGCCGCAACTCGTCCACGTCGACGATCGGCCGGTGGCGCAGATAGACCTGCGCGATCTGCACATCGTCGTCACGTACGCTGGTGATCGCCTGCAGCACGTGCGCACGTGCCGATTGGCTGCCGAGGCACGCCAGCACACCGGCGTGACCAACGTCGCGCATCCGATCGGCCGGAACCTTCGCGAGTGCTGCCAGCGTGTCGTCGAGCCCGTGCTCGCGATTGAGCGTGCAGACGAGGTCGACGTCCTGCATGCCGACGACGGGGCGCGCAAGCCGGTCGTCGATCATCGCGATCGTCTCGGTGCGCTTCTCGGCGGGCGTCAGCCAGCCGAGCCGCTCGGCAAGGCCGATCATCCGCGCCCGAACCGACGCCTGGTCGGCGTCGCGCATGAATGCGAAATAGCGGTCCCGCGCCGGCTTGTCGCTAGTGATTCGGTCGAGCGCCTGCGAGGCCGGCGCCTCCGCGCGCGTCGTTTCGACGAGTGCCGGCGAGTATTTTTCCAGATGGTCGAGGAACATGCGGACCTCGGCCATATCGCGCTGGAGCAGCGTGTGGACGAAGTCGAGCTTCTGTGCGGGCGAGAGCCGGTCGTCCGAAAAATGGCAGACGTCGCGCCGGTGGGCCGCATCGGGGTCGGAAGCGGCCAATCCGGACGCGACGGTCATCGACACGGGCGCAAACAGCGCCAAAAGCCTCGCGCTCGGCTGCCCGGTGGCGATGTCGCCAATGCCGCCGGTCTGCAGAAAGCGCTCGAGCACCGGAGCCGCGGAGCGCCCGAGGGGCGCCTTCGACGAGAACCCGTAGATGACGGGCACGTCCTTGAAGATCTCGCGCATCCGCTCGCGGTTGCTTCCCGCATGCCGCTCGCTCAGCACCTGTGCGAGTTGCGCGGCGTCCGCGGCCGAGTGGCCGGACCGAACGAGGCTGCGAGCGACCTCGGCGGACGCGCTCTTCACCGCCTCGGCGTTCAGCGTATTGCAGCCGAACAGGTAGACCTCCTTCAGTTGCGAAAAGAGGCCCGGGCACGAATCGCTACACGACACGCGCTCCATCTCGTCGACCGGCAGCGATTCGCGGGCGTCGACCTTGTCGGAGTAGAACTCGTCGCCGCCGTCGAAATGACCCGAGATCAGCAGCACGTCGCAGCGCACACCTTTGCGGCATGCGGACGCGAGCCAGTCAAGACGCCCGCGCTCGACGAGCTCGACGAACTGGTACTGGTCCGGCGGCAGATTGCGGCGGAACGTCTCGCGTTCGTCCGCGGAATTGACGGTGATCGTGCACACCGTCTTCGGTTCGGCACGCGCGACTAAGGGCCAGATGCCGGCGACGAAAGCCGCCAGCAGGGCAATCCGGTGCGGCAAGGGCATGGACGAGCGGATCGGGCGCAAAAAAACGCGCCAGTATTACACGTCCGCTGCGGAGAACGGCGAAAACCGCCGAAACGGGGGTTTCTGCCGACGAGGGGTCAGGACACCTGCAGGCGCCGGATGAGGACGTCGATCAGGTCCCGCCCATCGGGGGACTTGAGCCGATGATCCTGCAGCGCGCGCACCAGCTCCGGACTTGCGATCTGCCCGTAGTCCGCACGGATCAGGATGCCTGCGATCGCGCGCTGAACGCTCACTGACTTGGCCACCGGATAGAGTCGCGTGAGCGCCTCGAGCGTTTCCCGATCGGACAGCCGATGATGCGCGAGCGCATCGAGCGCGCGCACCTGGGCAGCGGAATCCGGCATCTGCAGAATCCCGGATGCCACGTCGCGCAGCTCGGCCACGTCGTCGATCGGATGGTGGCGCAAATACACCTGCGCCACCTGCACGTCGTCGTCACGCGCGCTCGTCAGCGCCTGCATCACGCGCACGTGATCGGGTTCGCTGCCGAGGCACGCGAGAACCGCCGCGTGACCGACGCTGCCCGACGAGGGTTCCCGCGACCGCGGCAATGCGGCGTCGAGACCGTGATCCGCGTTCAGCCGGCAAACCAGGTCGACGTCGGCGGCGCTAATCACCGGCGATGCGAGCTCGTCGTTGATCATCGCCAACAATTCGCTGCGCCGCTCGTCCGGCGTGAGCCACTGCAGCTCGGCCGCAAGTTCAATGAGTCGCGCGCGGACTGCCGGCCGGTCCCCCGCGCGGAGGAACTGCAGGTACCGCGCCTTCGCCGCGCTGTCGCGCGCGATTCCGTCGAGCGCTTGCGCAACATCGGGCGCCTGGCGCGCCGTCGCGGTCAGCGTCGCAGCGTAGCGTTCCATCCGGTCGAGAACTATCCGTACTTCGGCCATGTCGCGCGACAGCAGCCGATGGAGCGCTTCCACCTTCTGCATCGTGGACAGCCGGTCGTCGACGAACTGACAGAGCTCCCGGCGATAGCCCGCATCGGCGTCGCCATCGGCCATGCCACGGGTGAGTGTCAGCGAGCGCCCGGGGAAATAGGCGAGCACTTTCGCGCCGGCTCTTCCGGTCGCGACATCTCGCCCGCCACCGGCCTGAAGATAGCGACCGAGATACGTCGCCGCAATCGGGCCGAGCGGCGCGACGGACGAAAAGCCATAAACCGCGGGCACGTTCCGGAAGATGTGACGCATCCGATCGCGACTGCTGTCGGCGTAGCGAGCGCCCAGCGCGCGCGCAAGCCGCTCGGCTTCCGCCGGAGCGTGACCCGACTGCACCAGCGACCGCGCGATTTCAGCGGGGTCGCTGCGAAGCGGCTGCGGATTCAGCGTGTTGCACCCGAACAGGTACACCTCCTTGAGTTGGGAGAACAAACCGTCCTCCGGTTCGCTGCAGGCCACCCGCTCCATCTCGTCCACCGGAAGAAATTCGTGCGAGTCGACATGCTCCGAGAAGAACTCGTTCCCGCCGGCGTAGTCGCCACCGTCGTAGTGTCCCGAGATGATGAGGACGTCGCACCGTATGCCTTTGCGCCGCGCCGATTCGAGCCAGTCGGAACGACCGCGCTCGACGAGCTCGACGAACTGATAGCGGTCCGCCGGCAGGTGGCGCCGGAACGCTTCCTTCTCGTCGGACGAATTGACGGTGATCGTGCAAACCGTTTGCGGCGCAGCCTGCGCGGTCGCTGCGATCGAGCATCCGATGCATGCCGCGAACGCTGCTGCGATGTAGCTCGATGCTCTGGACATGACGGACGCTTGGCGAAGCTGCCGGGCATGTCCGGCAGGTGAACGGCGCAAGTGTCTCGAAGTGCTACTTCGTTGTCCGTCGGACCACGGAGGTACTTCGGGAAGTGGATTCGGAAACCGTTGTAGGAAGAGACTTACACACGCAGCGACGGCAGAATCGGCACCCCCAGAGACTAGAGCTTGGGGATGCGCAGCGTCTTGCTGATCATCAGCGTGCCGGATGCGACGAACAACAGCGCCAGCGGATGCAGCGCCCAAGGACCGATCGTCCAGCTGCCGCCGTAGAGATTCTCGTCGAGGCGTCCCCTCCAGGCAGCGAAGGCGAGCACGGCGGTGAGCAGCACGGTGGTGGGGATCGGCGTGCCCTCGAAGTACTTGACCTTGCCGCTGTCCGCGGATAACGCTTCGGCGGTGACGTTGTAGCGGGCCAGGCGACTGACGCCGCAGCAGACGAAGTAGATCAGCGCGACGATGTCCCAGCCGCCGCGCAAGCCGGCGGCATACGCCAGTGCAGCGGGCGCGACGCCGAACGAGATGACGTCGGAGAGGGAGTCGAGCTCGCGGCCGAGCGCCGAATGCTCGCGGCGCCATCGTGCAATCCGGCCGTCGAGCACGTCGAAGATCAGTGCGGCCGGCGCCATGGCGGCAGCCCACATGAAGTGGCTGACCGAGTGGGTTCCCACATGAACCATCGCAAGAAAAATCGCGGCCATGCCGCACGCTGCATTGGCGAGCGTGAAGAAGTCCGCGAGGTGGAAGCCGCGAATCATCGAGAAATGGCGCGGTGGCGATCCAGCGGGGCGCATGGCGGGTTCGAGGTTCAATCGGTTGCGCGACCGGTGACAGACTGCGGCGCAAAGCGGCAGTTCCCCTTGCCGCTCCGATCGCCGAGTTATGTGTCAGGGCACGTTCAGCGAGCAGCGCGATACGGAACGGTTGCTGGCGGAACGGCTGCGCGGACCTTGCACCGATTCGCAATCGAGCACCGACGTGTACAGCGCATCCGCGATAAGCTCGTGGAGCCGGGTCGTCGGATGCTCGACGTCCCAGAACGCATACTTGTCCGGGTCGGCGCAGACCGTTCCGGTTGGATCGGGCGCGACGTAACCCGAGAAGCATGGCTGCGTCACGTTCTCGAGTCCGTAATTGACCGGATGCGCGACGACGTCGGTCAGAAACGCATACGTGTCGAATTCGACGATGTTGACACCGCTGATCGTCGCCAGCATCGTGTGCAGCGCAGCGTTGTACTGCTGCGACAGGATCGTCGCGAGCGCTGCGAAGCCCGGCCCGTTCTGCGTGACGATCGGCACGACGCCGAGGTTCGGCACGTTGGGTACCAGCACCGTGCGTGCTCCGGCAGTCTGGAACGCTTCGATCGCTTTCTTGATGCCCTCCACCGTCCGGTTGATCGCCGGCGTCGGATCCTGGCCGAAGAAGGCGCGCGCGATCAGGGCGTCGCTGAGATCGTTCGATCCCGAGAACACGATGTAGAGGCCGTTCGGATCGGCTGCGCGCCGCACGTCGGCGAGGAATGCTTCGCGCTCGAGGTCGAGGCTCCACGGATACGCGCCGATCGGGTATACGCCATTGGGCAGCGGCGGCGGCACACCCGGTCGCAATTCGACGCGGTTGTAGTTGGTTCGCGCACCGCCGAACGCGTAGTTGCCGCCGCCGAGTTGCGAGGCCGTCGACGTGAACCCGAGCTTGCGCGCGAGGATGCCCGCGTAATTCTCGCCGTTGGAAAAGCGTCCGTCGAAATAATGATCGGTCGCCGGGATGGGCGGCGAATTGAACGTTGCGGCAAGCTCGGTGGTTGCGGACAGCAGGTTGCCCTGGTCGGACAGGCTGTCACCGAGCACGAACATGTGCCTGAACCTGAGCGTCGAATCGTCTGCATGCGACGGCAGGACGAAAAGCATCAGCAACAACGCGAAAATCGGACGCAGGATTCGAACATTCATCGGGCACTCCCGGCTTGACTCGACACCCAACGATACTATCACCGGTGAATGCGTCCGGCGCTCCGGTGCCGGATGGCAGGCCGTTACGCGTCGAGCCAGGCGAGCGCGTTGCCGAGCGCCTGCTCGAGCGACATCGCACGCCCTTCCGCATAGGCCGCGTCGTACGCCGAGGCGTCGAGCATGGCGGCGGGTTGCGCCTGCAGGGCCTTGTTACAGGTTGAAGATCCGCTGCGCGTTCGCCGAGCGAACGGCGCTCGACTGGCCTTCGGGCAGCCGGGCCGAATTGGCGAATGCACCCTTCGTATCGTGCACCTGGTGCGGCCAGTCGGTGCCGAACATCACGTGATCGGCGCCGACCACCGAGATCAGGTACTGAAGCGCGCCCAAGTTGTACGTGATGCTGTCGTAGTAAATATGGCGCAGGTAGTCGGTGGGCTTCCGCTGCATCCGCCGTCGACTGGGAATCTCGACCTCGTCGCCTTTTTCGAAACGGCCGACGAGGTAGGGAAGCGTGCCGCCACCGTGCGACGCGATGATCTTCAGATTCGGATGGCGATCGAAGAAGCCGTCGAAGATCATCCGGGTGATCGCGAGTGTCGTGTCGAACATGAAGCCGACCGACCAGCTCAAGTCGAACTTCGTCATGTCCATCATGTCGACGCCGGGTGGATCGGTCGGATGCACGAGTACCGGCAGCGCGCGGCGATCGATCTCCCGCCAGATCGGCTCGAACAGCGGATCGGTCAGGCTGCGCCCGGCAATGTTGGCGAGCACCATGACACCGACGGCGCCGTTGGCGCACGTGCGCGCGAGCTCGTCGATTGCCGGCTGCGGGTACTCCCAGGGCAGCGACGTGAACCAGCGAATGCGATCCGGGTACGTCGACTGAGCCTGTGCCATCGTGTCGTTGGATTCCCGCGCCGCCTGGCAGCTGACGTCTTCGGTGCCCCAATACACATTGGGACAGGTGAGCGACACGATCGAAATGTCGATGCCTGCCGCATCCATGTGCGCAAGCCGCAGCGCGTAATCGAAATGGCCGCGCTGCGGAATCACGACGGGCGTGTCGCCGCGGAATATTTCCTGCTGGCCGTCGGGGCGCGTCTTGATGTTGTAGAGGCCGCCCTGCTGCTTCAGCAGTTCGAGCCACCGCGCGGTGAACATGTGCGTATGGACGTCAATTACGGGCATCGGGATCTCCGGAGAACGTGTCGAATCGGGGGTGACCAAACGCCCGCGTCAGTGCGCGAGCAACTGGCCGAGAAACGCCTGCAGCCGCGGGCTTTGCGGGCGGTCGAAGAAATCGCCGGGCGATGCTGTTTCGATGATCTGGCCCTGGTCCATGAAAACCACGCGGTCTGCCACGCGGCGCGCAAAGCCCATCTCGTGCGTGACGACGATCATCGTCATGCCTTCGCCGGCAAGGCTCTCCATCGTCTGCAGCACCTCATTGACCATCTCGGGGTCGAGGGATGCGGTCGGCTCGTCGAACAGCACGAGCTTCGGACGCGTGCACAGCGCGCGCGCAATCGCGACGCGCTGTTGCTGCCCGCCCGATAATTGCGCGGGATGCTTGTGCGCATGGTCCGTCAGGCCGACGCGACGCAAGTAGTGCTGCGCGAGTTCCAGCGCTTCGGTGCGTTTCACGCCCGCGCCGAAGATCGGACCGACGGTCAAGTTCTGCAGCACGGTCATGTGAGGAAAGAGATTGAACTGCTGGAACACCATGCCCACATGCCGATTCACCGCGAGGCGCGCGGCGCGGGTGATCTCGTTCGCATCCACTTCGATGCCGCAGACGGCGAGATGTCCCTGCTGGAACGGCTCGAGCAGGTTGATCGTGCGTACGAGCGTCGACTTACCCGAGCCTGACGGGCCGCAGATGACGATCCGCTCACCCGCCGCGACGGCGAGATCGATGTCGCGCAGCGCGTGATCGTTGCCATACCACTTGTTGACACGCAGCAGTCGTGCGATTGGCTCGCGGTTGCCGGTAGACGCGGGAGCGGTCATCGCGGCGCTCAGCGCTGGATTTCCAGCCGTCGGCTGTAACGCGACAACCCGTAGCAGATGGCGAGATAGACGAGCGCCAGGAACACGTGCCCGGACGTGAGTATGTTGGAGTCGCCCATCCAATCGGGCGATTTCGCGCCGTTTTCGATCGCGCCCAGGAGATCGTTGACGCCGATGACCGAAAGCAGCGTCGTTTCCTTGATGACGGCGATCATGATGTTGACGAGTGCCGGGACGACGGCAGTCACCGCTTGCGGCAGCACGATCAACCGCAGGGCGGCGAAGTCGCTCAAGCCGACCGTCGATGCCGCCTCGAGCTGACCGCGGCCGATCGATTGCAGGCCACCTCGAAACACCTCTGCCGCCATTGCCGCGTTGAAGAGCGCGAATGCGATGACGGCGCGACCGAACAGATCGACGTTCGACCCGGGCGGCAGGAACAGCGGCAACAGCGTTGCCGCTATGAACAGCACCGCGAGCAGCGGAATCGACCGCATCCCTTCGACGAACGCGCCGCACAGCATTCGCATGACGGGCAGCCGCGACCGGCGCCCGAGTGCCAGGCACAGGCCGACCGGCAGCGCCGTCGCGAACGTGACGAGCGTCACCACCAGGGTCAGCAAGAGCCCACCCCACAGCGTGGGCGCGACGAACGGCAGCGGCCCACCCCCGATCAGCAGCAGGCACAGCGCGACCGGCAGCAGCACAAAACCGAGCAGCACGCGCTGCAGGCTCGCCGCGCGCGAGCGCCGCACGACCCACGTCCAGAACAGCGCGAAGGCTCCGAAGCACGTCCATGCCCGCCAGAGCTCGCTCGCCGGATAGTTGCCCACGAGCCAGGGCTTCCAGCGCGCACCCACAAACGCCCAGCAGGCCCCGATGTCGCCCGGACATGCTGCGCTCGACGTTCCGCGCCAGTGGGCGTTGACGACCGCCCACTCGAACAGATTCCATCCGGATACGGCGAACAGGACGAGCAGCGCCAGCGACAGCGCGCTCATCGCCGGGGTCGGGAACCACGCGCGCCGCCAGCGTGCTGCGGCAGACATCGGCGCAACGGGGGCCGTGCGCGCAACGATCAGCGCCGGGCTGACATGATGCGCCGTCATGCCGCGCGGCCCTCGTGCCTCAGCAAGCGTCGATTCGCCACACTCGCTGCAACGGCAATGAGCAGGTTGATCGCGGCGTACAGCAGCACGACGAGCGACATCGCTTCGAGCGCCTGGCTCGTCTGGCTGGCGACGGTACCGCCGACGATCTGCATGATGTCCGGATAACCGATCGCGGCGGCCAGTGACGACGCCTTGGCAAGCGTCTGGTACTGCCCGCCTGCCGCCGGCAGCGCAACCCGCAGCGCTTGCGGCAACGTTACGAGCCACGCGGCGCGCGCGCCGCTCAAGCCGACGGTCGCCGCGGCTTCGATCTGCCCGGGCGGCACCGACAGGATGCCCGCGCGAAAGATCTCGGCGAGGAACGTGCTGTTGTAGATCGAGAGTCCGAGGGTCAGCGCCATCAGTTCGGGCAGAATCGCGAAGCCGCCGGCAACGTCGAAGCCGTCGACGTGCGGCCGATCCAGCACGAACGGCCATGCACCCGCCGTGTCGAGATGAATGCTCGGCAGGAACAGGCCGCGATTGTTGAGCAGCACCGATCCGAATTGCAGCGTGTCGCCGACACCCGGCAGCAACACGATCGCCGACGCGTACCAGAACAGGATCTGCAGCAGCAACGGGATGTTCCTGAACACCTCGACGTACGCCGACGCCGCCCCGCGGACGAGACCCGGTGATGCAACGCGGCCGAACGCGACACAGAGTCCCGCGAGCGTGCTGAGGATGCCGGCCAGCGCCACGACGAGCAGCGTGTTGAGCGTCGCAACGACCACCGCATCGAGATAGGACGATTGCGGGCTGAACGGGATCAGCGCCTGCGCGATCTCGAACCCCGCCTGCGTCCGCAGGAAGCCAAAGCCGGCGGACAGCCCGAGCGCCCGCGCGTTCGCCTCGAAGTTCGCAATGCCGCGCCAGGCGAGCCACGCCACGACGGCGAGCAGCACGGCCTGGCCGACATAGCCCGGCAGCCGCTCGCGCAGCACCGCGCGCGACATCGGCGGTGCAACGGGGGCGGTCACGCGGGCAGCGGAGGGCGCAGCGCGCATCCGGCCGGCACTCCGAAGAACGGTCAGCGGATCGGGATCGACATCATCAGGCCGCCGTTGGCGACCAGCGCGTTGCGCCCGCGCTCGAGGCGCAACGGCGTTTTCGGGCCGACGTTGCGATCCCACACTTCGCCATAGTTGCCGACGGCCTTGATCGCCTTGTACGCGTAATCGTTTGAAACGCCGAGCTTGCTGCCGAAGTCGCCATTGACACCCAGCAGCCGCTGGACGTCGGGATTCTGCGACTTGCGCTCAGCGTCGACGTTGGCCTGCGTAACGCCCAGTTCCTCGGCGGCCACCAGCGCGTTCAGCGTGAAGCGGACTAGCGCCTCCCACCGCGGCTGGCCCTGCGCGACGATCGGGCCGATCGGTTCGCTCGAAACCGTCTCCGCGAGCACCTTGTAATCGTCCTGGTTCGGCAGCTTGGCAAGCCGTGCCGCGAGCCCGGACCGGTCGTTGATCACCGTGTCGCAGCGCTTGCCGACGAACGCGTCCCACGCCTGCTCGGCCGATGCGAATGTCACGATCTTGTACTTGAGCTTGTGCGCGGCGAAGTAGCTTGCCACGATGAGCTCGGAGGTGCTTCCCTGCAGCGTGCAGATCGTCGCGTTGTTGAGGTCGGCAATCTTGCTGGCCTTGGACTTCTTCGTAACGACGAATCCCTGGCCATCAAAGAACATGATCTTCGGGAACTTGAGCCCGCCGACGTCTCGGCTTTGCGTCCACGTGAACCGGTGCGTGAGGACATCGACCGCGCCGGTGGGCAGGCCGGCGAACGCTGTCTTGAGGTCCATCGGGGTGAGCTGGATCTTGGAGTCGTCGCCGAGTGCCGCGGCCGCGATCGCCTTGCACAGGTCGATGTCGAACCCTTCGCGCTTGCCGGCGTTGTTCTCGGCGGAAAAACCGGCCGACGCCAGCGTCACGCCACACTTGAGCGTGCCGTTGGTCTTGACGTCGTCCAGCACGTCGGCGTGGGCATTGCCGGCCAGCGACACGACGGCCGCGAGTCCGACCAGCGTGCTCACTACATTGGAAAGCGTGCTTCTGCGGCGCATGGCGTGGTCTCCGTCCTTGGGAAGTGAGCTGCATGCCGCGGCGCCGAGCGCAGTCAACCGTCGCGAGCGACGGTCGGGTCCGCAACAGGACAATTCGTTCTCCGCGCGGGCCGGGCTTTATTGGGCCCGTATGTTCGCCGGTTTCCGGTGCCCCGTCCACATTGCCACACGGGCCGAGAACGGCGCATCATGTGCCGATGTCCGCGCATCCGATCCGCGAGCACCGCGCCTTAGGGACAACGCCGCGTCGCGCATCGTTGCGGCTGGCCCCCGTGGCCAATCTCATGCGCCTTGCGCTCGTAGGCATGGCCCTCGCAACGGCCGCCAGCGCCGCGGCGCAATCCACCACGGCACCGGTTTATCGATGCGTGGAACCGGGCGGCAGGGTGCTCTACGCCGACTATCCGTGCAAAGGCGGCGCGCGTGTCGACATCCGACCCGGCGTTCCCGCACCCGATGCAACCGAGAGGCTCGCGCGCGCCCGCGACGAACTCGACCGGGCGGCCGCCCGCCGTCAGGCAATCGACGACGCGGCGGCACTGCAGCGGCAGGCGTTGAACCAGCGCCAGCAGGAGCTCGACGCCGCGCGTTACGCCGACGCCGGCTACGCGCCGGACACTTCGTACCTGCCGGCGTACGGGTTTTATCTGCCTTATGCGGGCGCCCATCGGCCCAGGGCCCATCCTCCGGTCAGGCCAGCGCAGCACAGACCGGCAGGCCGCGTCCCCGCCGTCATTCGCCCACGGTAGCCGGCGGCAGCTCGACGCTGCCGCGGATTGGCGCTAAATCCGTGCAGGTCCGATTTCGGGTCCGTCGTCCGTCGCGATGCCGCGCACGTTGCGGCGCAAACGCTCCTCGTCGAGATCGAGATCGCGCTCGACGCGGCGGCGGATTTCGTCGCTGATCTCGCCGGCGCGAAGCAGCGCGTTGAGGCGGGCGCGCTCCGTGCGGATCAAGGTGAGCTCGACGCGATGCTCGCTGGCCGCTTCGCCGAGGCCGGTGTCGCTCAGGTCGGTTGCGCCGTCGAGCCGCGCAATCCGTTGCTGCTGGCGCGCACGCCACGTCTGCACGACGTCGGCTTGCAGATGTTCCTTTGCTGCTGCCGCATCAAGTTGTTCCAGTGCGGCGCGCGCAGTTTCGAGGCGGGCGAGGATCTCGCGGCGCTTGCGTTCGTGGTGTTCCTCGAGTCCGAGCCGATCGAGTCCGAGCTTCCGCACGACGAACGGCAGCGTAAGGCCCTGCGCGATCAACGTGACGACAATGACCATGAATGTGATGACGAGCACGGGATCGCGGCCGGGAAACGGCACGTTGGAGGCGATCGCCACCGGTATGCTCAACGCGGCGGCCAGGCTCACGACACCGCGCACGCCGGTGTAGGCGATGACGAACGGAAAGCGCCACGACGGCGGGGGATCGCGCGCCGCTACCGACTTGAACAACCATCGCGGCAGGTACGTCGCGGGAAAAACCCACAGGAACCGGACGACGACAACAACGACGCTGATGATCACGCCCTGCAGCATGAGGTGCAGAAGGGTTGCGCCGTCGAGGCCCGCCGCGACGGTGCGCGCCTGCAGTCCGGTCAGCAGGAAGATCATGCCGGTGCTGACCGTGTTCACGATGTCCCAGAAGAACAGCGCCTGCAGCCGCGTGTTCGAGCGGATAAGCGCAACGCCGGCCCAGCCTGTGTAGAGTCCCGCGACGACGGCAGCGAGCACACCGGAACCGCCGAGCGCGTGGGGTGGCCAGAACGCGATGTAGGGCGTCATCAGCGACAGCATCACTTCGATGCGCGGCTCGCGCGCCCAGTGCCGCAGCCGCAGCAGCGCGTAGCCAACCACGAAGCCCCACGCCGTTTCGCCGACGAGAACGAGCACGAAATCGCGCACCGCCGTCACGATCGAGAACTGGCCCGTCAGCACGGCAACGAGCGCGACGTTGAACAGGATCAGTGCGGTCGCATCGTTCACCAGGCCTTCGCCCTCGAGCACGGCGATGATCCGGCGCGGAATGCCGAGGCGTTCGGCCACGGCAAGGGGTGCTACGACATCGGGTGGCGATACGATCGCACCGAGAATGAATGCGACGCCGAGCGGCAGTCCGATCAGCCAGTGGCCTGCGGCTGCGACGGCAGCGGTGGTGACTAGCACGCAACCCACCGCGAGCAACAGGATCGGCCGCAGGTTCGCGCAGAATGCCTGCCAGCTCATTGAGAACGCCGCGAAATAGATGAGCGGCGGCAACATCGCCAGCATCACGATGTCGGGGTCCAGCTCGATCTTCGGCAGCCCGGGCGTCAGCGCCAGCGCAATGCCGGCGACGACCAGCAGGATGGGAAGCGGCAGATGGATGCGCGTGGCGATCCAGGCAACCGCGGCGACGACTGCCAGCAAGGCAGCGACGGTGTACAGGGCTTCGGGCACGGTGATCAGCGCAGAGGATCGGTGGAACGGCCGATGTTACCTGCACGGTCGCGTTGGCCGCGAGCGATCGAGCAGCCGAGTCGATAAGCGTTGCTGACGAAACGAGGACGGCGCGCGTTCGTTCAGATAGCGCCGCGGACGATGCAGCGGAACCCCAGGTGGCCCGTCGACGTGTCGATCGGTTGCGCGTGGCGCGCCGCCGGACGGTAACGCCGGCAATAGTTCGGCGCGCACAAGTAAGACCCGCCCTTCAGCACCTTGCGTGGAATCCTGATCGCGGGATTGCAATCGTCGATGCTTTCGGCCTCGACGCCACCGCGCGGATTTTGCGGAATGCAGCAGGGCTTCGTCGCGTCCGCAGCGTGCTTGGCCGAATACCAGTCGCTCGTCCATTCCCACACGTTGCCGATCATGTCGCAGACACCGTATCCATTGGGTGCGTAAGTGGTGACCGGCGACGTGCGCTCGTAGCCGTCGATCGCAAGGTTCTGGACGGGGAAGTTGCCCTGCCACGTGTTGGCCATCGAGCGGCCGCTGGGATTGAACTCGTCGCCCCACGCGAAGTCCGCACCCTCGAGCCCGCCGCGGGCGGCGAATTCCCATTCGGCTTCGGTCGGTAACCGCTTACCCGCCCATTTCGCATACGCCTCGACGTCCTGGTAGGCGACGTGGACGACCGGGTGTTCGTCGAGCCCGTTGATGGACGTGCCGGGGCCGTAGGGTTGGCGCCAGTTCGCGCTGAACATGAACTGCCACCACTGCGACCAGTCGCGAAGGTCGTTGATTTGCCGCGGCGGAGCAAACACGAGCGACCCCGCCTTCAGCATGTGCGGCAGTGCGCCCGGGTAGTCTTTCGGGTCGGGCACGATTTCCGCAAACGTCACGTAATTCGTCGCATCGACGAACGCACGGAACTGGCGATTGGTGACCGGTGTGCGATCGATCCAGAAACCGTCGACGGTAACGCGATGGACGGGCGCCTCCTCCGGATAATAATCGTCGGAGCCCATTCGAAACGTGCCGCCGGGAATCCAGACGATGTCGCGTTCGTGGGCGACGAACGCCTGGCCGGGTTCCGGGATTGCCGCTCCAGTTGGGGTTGTCGTTGCGCTCATATCCCTTCGCTCATCGAAACGGTGACGACGCTGGATGGTAATGCGAGCGTGCCGGATTGGGCAGTCGAAGCGGGCGCGCCCGGAGGAACTGAGCGTTGCGTTTCGAGGATAGAGGCATTCGGGTAGGAAGATAAGGCAGAACGGTCCGGCCGCGCGCTACGATAGTACGGACTCCGCGAAACGAACGAAACAATCGCGACCGTCCGATGAAGTCGAACGAACGCGCCGTTCGTCTAGACTGCGCGAAAATGGACCTTGATCATGCAACCTTCGCGACAGGGCGCCGCGCGCGGCGCCGGAACCCTGTCGCGAATCCGGGAAAGGTTTCTGCCATGAGTGAAGCGAACGACGTCGTCATCGAAGCGTGGAACACGGTGCTCTTCGACAAGTTCTG
>Ga0207675_100002280_pt1 | contig 19054 bp, 12 predicted proteins | sample KBSSwiS42_FD_184305 | JGI IMG/M metagenome (GOLD analysis project Ga0207675, IMG submission 184305) | Switchgrass rhizosphere microbial communities from Kellogg Biological Station, Michigan, USA - KBS Switchgrass S4-2 (SPAdes) (version 2) | ecosystem: Host-associated > Plants > Roots >...
GTCTTCGGTATCGAGCCGTAGTTGGCCAGCTGCACGACGAGGAAAGGCAATGGCTCGGCGAATTGCCTGCGCCAGTCGGCGAACAGTCCCTGCAGCTGCGCCTGGTAACGGTGTCCCTCCGGCAAGGAGACGTTGGACTCGCCCTGGTACCAGACCGCGCCGCGCAGGCCGTACCGGCCGAGCGGCGCAATCATGGCGTTGTAGAGCATGGCCATGCCGGCGGTGGGTTCCCACGGCGCGCGCGGCGGCACCAGGTCCTGCGGCGCAACCTGGTATTCCCAGCCGCCCAACGGGAGTTTCGTGCCGTCGGCGAGTTGCAGCTGGCGCTTGTCCCCGGGGCCGTACATGCCGCCGGCGGCGTACGTGTCGAGCACGTTCACCACCACCAGGTTGTCGCCGGCCTTCAAGGTTCCGGCGGGTAGTTTGTAGCTGCGTTCGCCGCAGCAAGGTCCGCTGCCGACGGCGCGGCCATTGACGAACACCAGGTCGACTTCGTCGACCACGCCGATCGACAGCGTCGCTGCCTGTTTCGCCTGCGCCGCGCTCAGCTTCACGTGCGTGCGATACCAGACCATGCCATTGAAGCTGGCGAGCTCGGGTACACCCCAGCTCTCCCACGGCGTCAGCTCCGCGGGCGCGGCGCGCCACAGCGACGCGTCGCCACGCGCCTGCGTCCAGGGCTCGCGTTTCCGGGTCGCGGCCTGCGATCGCCACCACGACTGCCAGTACTCGCCCCAGTGCGCGGCCGCGCCTGACTCATCGCTTCGATACTCCTCGCCGACCCTGAGCGCAGTTTCATAACCGCCGACGGCGCGCAGTGCGTCTGCGCTCATCCACGGCTCGATCTTGGAGCCGCCCCACGCGGACACGATGAGCCCGATCGGCGTATCGACGGACTTCTTCAACTCGCGCGCGAAGTAGTAGCAAGTGGCCGAGAAATCAGCGGTCGTATCGGGCGAGGCGACCTTCCACTCGAGCGGCGCATCGAAGCCGGAACGCGGCACCAGGCTGCTGGCGTGCGGAATCCTCACCTGCCGGATGCCGTCGTCGGCGGAGGCCGCGATCTCCGCACGCGAATTCATCGAGCCGCGAACCGAGAATTCCATGTTCGACTGACCGGAGCAGAGATACACGTCGCCCACCAGCACGTCGTGCGCGTTCTGCATGCGCGTCGCGGTGCGCGCGGTGAGCGTGTGCGGGCCGCTCGCGGGTTGCTCGGGCATGTCGACCGACCAGCGGCCGTCGGCGTCCGCGTGGACCTTCCTGGTCGCGCCTGACAAGGTGATGACGACTTCTTCGCCCGGAGTGGCATGACCCCAGACTGGAATGGGTCGATCGCGCTGGAGCACCGCGTGATCCACGAACAACGCATCCATCAAGGGCGGTTGATCGGTTGCAGCGTGCGCGCGCGCCGCGGTGAATACGCTTGCGCACAGGATCGCTGCCTGCCTCGCGGCCGTTCGCTGTAACATCCCCCCTCCTCTCATGAACACGCAAATACTCATACGGCGGGGCGTCGATCTCAAGACGTTTCGTGACGAAGTGTTTCCCGGCGGCCAGCCCGTCGTGTTCAAGGACCTCGTGAAGGACTGGCCGGCGGTGCGCGCCGGGCGCGACTCGTCACGCGCGCTGGGTGACTACCTGCGCGGCTTCGACCGCGGCAAACCCGTGGCGGTGCTGGAAGGTCCGCCTTCGATCCGCGGGCATTTTTTCTATCGCGACGACATGCGCGGACTGAATTTCGAACGCCGGCCGTCGACCATCGGCGCCACCCTCTCGCGGCTGCTCGCGTTGGAAACGGAGGCGAATCCACCTTCGGTGTACGTCGAATCGACGCCGACGCCCGAGTTCCTGCCGGCCTTTGCCGAAGCGAACCTGCTGTCGCTGTTGCCGGCGAGCGTCGCGCCGCGCATCTGGATCGGCAACATGCTGATCGCCCAGACGCACTTCGACCTGTCGAACAACATCGCCTGCGTGGTGGGCGGGCGGCGGCGCTTCACCCTGTTCCCGCCTGCGCAGCTGCCGAATCTTTACGTCGGGCCGCTCGAGTTCAACATGTCGGGTCCGCCGGTCAGCATGGTGTCGCTGCGCAATCCCGATTTCGCGCGCTTTCCGCGCTTCGCGCAGGCGCTGGGGGCATCGCAGAGCGCCGAGCTCGAACCCGGCGATGCGCTGTTCATCCCGTTCGGCTGGTGGCATCACGTCGAATCGCTGACGCCGTTCAACGTGCTGGTGAATTACTGGTGGAACGATGCGCCGCGGACCAGCTCGGGGTTCGACAGCCTGCTGCACGCGGTGCTCGCGCTGCGCGACCTGCCGCCGGAGCAGCGCGCGGTGTGGCACACGTTGTTCGAGCAATACGTGTTCAAGCCGGGCGACGAGGCGCTGGCGCACCTGCCGGTCGAGCAGCGTGGATTGTTGGGACCACCGTCACCCGAACGCACGCAGGCGATACGATCGATCCTGGCGAAAGCCTTCAAGTAATGGGGACAGGTCCCGACACGCGTTGGTAGTTAGACACGGCGCGACCGAAGGGATTGCGCACCACGGTGAAGGCGCAGCAGCTGTCGTACAGTCACGGCGTCAGTTTCAGGCGCGCCCCGCGCGGTGGCATGCACGCGGAACGCGGCCTTGTCAGCATCCTCCGGCACGGGCAGGTGCGACAGCAGCCGCCTGAGACCGGTGCGCGGCAGCCCCCTGCAGTACGGCTGCAGGGCCGTCTTGAGCGACTGCCCGGCTGTTTTCTGGATGTGTACGAAGATGAATTTGTGGCTGTGGGAGAGCAACACGTCACGAGTCTATTAGGGCAATTTGACCGTTCCGTTGCCGCGCCTTGTCCCCCGGCGCCCGGATGGGCAAGATCGCACCAGGATCCCCGGGGGTAGCTGTAATGAGACCGTTTCGCGCCGCAACCGTCATTGCCGTAACCACTCTGCTCGCCGCATGCGGGGGCGGGGGCGGTAGCGGCAACCCGGTGCCGATTGGTGGCGGAGGTGGGGGTGGCGGCGGTGGTGGCGGTGGCGGCACGCCCTCGCCGGCGTCGGCGCCGCCGCTCAAGACGAACCTGTCCACGAAGTACGCCACCGTCGACTACCCGGTGGGCGCGGCGATCGAGCCGTCGTCGACCACCAATTCCGACGCGCCGATCCTGCAGAAACACTACAGCAGCATCACGGCCGAAAACGCCATGAAGCCGGCCACCATCTGGCCGAACCTCGCCGGCACCAGCGGCGCAACCGCGCAACCCGCCGCCCAGCCGAACTACGGCCCGGCCGACACGCTCGCCACCTTCGCCTTCAACAACGGCATGCGGCTGCGCGGCCACACCCTGCTGTGGCACCAGACGGCGCCCGACTGGTTCTTCGCCGGCGACCGCAGCAATGCAGCTAACTACCGTGCGACCGTGCAGCAGCGCCTGCGCGACTACATCTTCGCGGTGATGACGCACTTCCCCAACGTCTACGCCTGGGACGTGGTCAACGAGGTCGCGAGCGACACGCCCAACGACCCGAATCCCTACCGCACCAACAGCCCCTGGTACCAGGCCTACAGCAACGGCGGTCTGCGCGGCGCCGACTACGTGCGCGACGCATTCAACTTCGCCTACCAGGCGCGCCAGTCGATCGGCCGCACCTCGGCAGACATGAAGCTGATGATCAACGACTACAGCACCGAGCAGGCCGGCAAACGCGCCAACCTCATCGCCATCATCACGGACCTGCAGAGCCAGGGCGTGGTGGTCGAGGGCGTGGGCCACCAGCTGCACCTGCAGCTCGGCGCCGACGTCAGCCAGGTGACCGCGGCGTTCCAGGCGGTCGAGGCGCTGCCCGGCAACCTCGTGAACCACGTGACCGAGCTCGACGTGTCTATCTACCAGGATCCCGGCACGTGTTACTCACAGCGCACCATCCCGCCCTGCCTCGCCGACTACGGCGCCAGCCCGCCGAACCAGGCGCTGCACGACCAGGCGGTGCTGTACCGCGCGTTGTTCAACGCCTTCAATCGCCCCAGCGTCACCTCGATCACCACCTGGGGCATCGCCGACAACCACACCTGGCTGAACGGCTTCCCCGTGGCCCGCACCAACCGCCCGCTGCTGTTCGATACCGCCGGCGATCCGAAGTGGGCGTTCTGGGCAGTGGTCGACCCCAACTTCGCGATTCCGTAGACTGCGCCCCTCAACGAGGGGTGCCATGAGAAGAACAATCGCAGGCGCGGCCGCCGGCGCGTTGCTGGCGGCAAGCGCGGCAGGTGCAGCCGGCGTCACGATCAGCGTCACCAACCAGCCGGGCATCGCGCGGCCGAACGCCATCATCGCCGTTCCATTCCGCGAGATCGCGGCCGCGGCGCCCGAGCTGCGCATGTACCACGTGGTGCTGCGCGATCCGCGGGGCCGCGCACTGCCGCTGCAGATCACTAACTACCAGCACGATCACCACGGCGCGGTGTACGACGACCTGGTGTTCTCGTATGGCTTCAAGGCCGGCGAGAAGACTGCCGTGTTCAAACTCGAAGCCAGTAGCGCCGCGACCGCACCCGAGCCGCCGTGTGTCTACGCGCGCACGGTGCCGGAACGCTTCGACGACATGGCCTGGGAAAACGACCGCATCGCGCACCGCATGTACGGCGCCACGCTCAACAGCCCGACCGCCGAGGCCTTCGGCGAACGCCTGCGCGGCAGTGGAATCGACGTCTGGGCCAAACGCGTCACCTGGCCCATCGTCGATCGCTGGTACGCCAAGGGCCACGACCAGTTCCACGAGGACCAGGAAGGCGAAGGGCTCGATCTCTTCAGCATGGGCGGCTCGCGCGGCGACGGCGGCACCGGCGCCTGGGACGGTACGAAGCTCTGGACGTCCGACAATTTCGCGAATGCCCAGGTGTTGTCGAACGGTCCGCGCCGCGCGGCATTCAGGCTCACCTATGCCCCCTGGGACGCGGGTGCCGCAGGCAAGGTCGCGGAGGTCAAACAACTCACCATCGACTGCGGCGTCAATTTCGACACCGTGGAAAGCATCTTCGACTTCACTCCCGATGAAACCGTGGTCGCCATCGGCCTCACCGACCATGCACCGGCGGCGGGATTCCCGGCCGGAGTTCTCACCCGCGATCCGGAAGGCCGCTGGATGAGCTTGTGGGAAGAGGACAAGAACGGCGGACTCGGTACCGCGGTGGTGCTCGCCAGCGACGCGCAACCGGCGGGCTTCGCGCACGAAGCGCCGGCGAAGGCGCCGGGCAACGGCAATCACCTGCTGCTGGTGAAGGCGCACAAAGGGGTGCCGATCCGTTATTTCACCGGCGCCGGCTGGAACCGCAGCGGGCAGTTCACCGACCGCGCGAGCTGGGAGGCCTACGTCAGGACATTCGCGCAAGCTGCCGCGAACCCGCTCGAGATCGCGGTCGCGAAGCAATGAGGGCGCGTGTCCTGCTGGGCCTGTGCGCCTTGTTGGGCGCCGGCGCCGCATTCGCGCAGAACACGAATTTCACCGACTGGCCGGCGGGCACGGACCCGCGCGAAGTCGGCAAGCGTATCGCGGAGCGCTTCATCCCCACGCCGCACATGGAGATCCCGAATCTCGGTCCGCAGGCGCTGCACTATTCGCACGTCGCGACCTGGACGGGAGCACTGCAGTTCGCGGCGGTCACGAAGGACGAAGACCTGGTGAATCGCCTGGCCGCGCGCTTCGAACCATTCCTCGCGCCGGAAGCCCCGCGCGTGCCACGCGGCGATCACGTCGACGCCGACGTGTTCGGTTCGCTGCCGCTCGAGCTCTATCTACAGCTGCATCGTTACCAGTACCGCATCATGGGCCTGGCATTCGCGGACGGCCAGTGGGATCGCCCGGACCCCGACGGCCTCACGCACCAGACGCGCTGGTGGATAGACGACATGTACATGATCACCGCGCTGCAGCTCGCGGCGTATCGCGCAACCGGCGATGCAAAGTACCGCGACCGCGCAGCGCGGGAAATGGTGGCCTACCTCGACAAGCTGCAGCAGCCGGGCGGACTGTTTTTCCACGCGCCGGACGTGCAGTTCTACTGGGGCCGTGGCGACGGCTGGGTCGCCGTGGGCATGACGGACATGCTGCGCGAGCTGCCTGCCGGACATGCACAGCGCAAACGCATCCTCGCCGCGTACCGGAAAATGATGGCGACGCTGCTCACGCACCAGGCGCCCAGCGGCATGTGGCGCCAGCTCATCGATCACCCGGAAAGCTGGGAGGAAAGCTCCAGCACGGCGATGTTCACCTACGCCTTCGTGACCGGCGTGAAGAACGGCTGGCTGGACGAGGCAACCTACGGCCCCGCGGCGCGCAAGGCCTGGATAGCGCTCACCGGGCACCTCACGCCCGAGGGCGACCTGCGCGAAGTGTGCGTCGGTACGGGCAAGAAGAACGACTTGCAGTATTACCTCGACCGCCCGCGTTCGGTGGGTGACGGCCACGGCCAGGCACCGATGTTGTGGTCGGCGACGGCCTTGGTGAGGTAATGGGGACATTCCTGATTTGCTGCAAAAGGGGACGCGGCTCGCGCCCCCGTTGACGGAAAACCGCGCTTCGCGCGTCTTTGGCTTGAACAACCGGGGGGACTTGTGAAGAAGACCAGCTTTTTTCTGTTTTCGCTGACGCTCGCGGTAGTGGCCGCGGCCTCGCCCAACGGCGGCCCACTCGGCGATTTCGAAGCGCACGGCGACGTGGGCTCGCCCAGGATCGCCGGTTACGCCACCTATAACGGCAGCTCGCAGGTGTACACGCTGTCCGCGGGCGGCGTGAACATCTGGGCCAAGCGCGACGAGTTCCAGTTCGCGTATCGCAAGATGAAGGGCGACTTCATCGTGCAGGCGCAGGTGGAGTTCGTCGGCAAGGGCACGGATCCGCACCGCAAGGCCGGCATCATGGCGCGTACTTCGATTGCCGATTTCGATTCGACCTACATGGACGGCGCGCTGCACGGCGACGGCCTGACCGCCATGCAGTTCCGCAAGACCCAGGGCGGGGACACCGAGCAGGTACAGATGCCGGACGCGAAGGACGCGAACGTCATCCAGCTCGAGCGCGTCGGCAAGACCTTCATCTGGTCGGCGGCACGCTTCGGCGAGCCCTTCCAGCTCGTGAAGCAGGAGAACGTGGATCTTCCGGAAGAGTTGTACGTGGGCATTTTCCTGTCCGCGCACAATGTCGACGTCAAGGAGACCGCGATCTTCCGCAACGTGCGCGTGATCAGGCCGGTGAAGGTGGGCTTCACGCCCTACCGCGATTACATCGGCAGCCGCCTCGAGATCCTCAACGTCGCGAATGGCCACCGCTCGCAGATTTATTCCTCGCGCATTCCGTTTGAAGCGCCGAACTGGGCGCCCGATGGCGGTTCGCTGTTCTACCAGTCGAGCGGCGGCGACAATGCCACGCGCGGCCGGCTCTACAAGTTCGACCTCGCGACGCGCCTGCCGCAGCTCATCGACACCGGCTACGCGACCCGCCTCAACAACGATCACGTGTTGTCGTTCGACGGTACGCAGTTCGCGCTCAGCGACAACTCCAGCGGCCAGTCGGCCATCTCCACGATGCCGGTGCGCGGTGGCCCGCCCACCCGCATCACGCCCAACACGCCGAGCTACATGCACAGCTGGACGCCGGATGCGAAGTGGCTGATTTTCACCGGCGGCCGCAAGGCCAAGGGCGCGACCGCGGACGAGTACGACATCTACAAGATCGCGGCCGATGGCTCGGGCAAGGAGATCAACCTCACGAACTCGCCCGGTCTCGATGACGGGCCGGAAGTGAGCCCCGATGGCAAGTGGATCTACTTCAACTCCACGCGTTCCGGGCAGATGCAGATCTGGCGCATGCGCAACGACTGCCCGGAGAAAGCGAAATCCAGGGAAGAAAAGGCCTGCGGCGCGGCGGAGCGCCTCACCAACGATCACAAGTGGAACGACTGGTTCCCGCACTTCTCGCCGGATGGCAGGCAAATCGTGATCATTTCGTACGGACTGGACGTGGAAGCGTCCAACCACCCGTATTACAAGCACTGCATGCTGCGCATCATGCCTGCCGACGGCAGTTCGCCGCCGAAGACCATCGCTTACGTGTACGGCGGCCAGGGCACCATCAACGTGCCGTCGTGGTCACCGGATGGCACGCACGTGGCGTTCGTGTCGAACTCGGACGCCCTGTAAATATTGGGGACATTCATCTTTTTCGCTGTAACAAACAGCCGCGCGCCGATTGTTACAACGAAATGAGGAATGTCCCCATTTTCACTTCGCGAGCTGCACCTCGATCTCCACCAGCATCCCGGGCTGGACCAGCCCGACGACTTGCACGGTAGACCGCGCCGGCAGGTTGGGCTGCTCCTTGGTTCCGAAAAACTGCGAGTACGCGGCCATCATGCCGTCGAAATCCATGCGCCCGCCCTTGGCAGGATCGCCGACCAGGTAGACCGTCATGGCGACCACGTCGCCGAATCCCAGGCCCAGTTTGTCCAGCGACTCCTTGATGCGAGCGAATACGGACAATGTCTGGGTTTTCGTGTCACCCCAGTATTCGGGCGAACCGGCAGCAGCCTTGGGATCCAATGGTGCGGGCGTCATGCCGCTGTGAAAGTAGAGGGTCTTTCCGGCCGGAACTTCCACTGCGCGTGCGATCGGGAAGTTCGTGCCGTTGGAGTGACGCACGACATCCGCGGCGTGCGCAATGCCCATCGTGCCAGCGACCAGCGCGAAGCCAACAGTGGAGCGGACTAACTTTTGAAATCGAAGCGATGACGACATGGGTAACCCTCGGTGTTGATTCGGCTCTGGCACATTTTGCCGGCAAATGGGGTCTGACCCCATTTACAGGGTGTTGATGTATGCCACCACGTCCGTGACCGCCTTGTCATCGGACAGTGTGGCGGCAATTGCACGCATCTGTACTCCGAAAGTATCTCGCTGATCCGCGCCGCGCAGTCCGCGCTGAAAGTTTTTCAGCTGCGTGACCAGGTACCAGTCCGATCGCGCGGCCAGGGCCGGTGATTGCAGCGCGGCATTGCCCTCACCCTTCACGCCGTGGCAGCTGGCGCAGGCCGCGTACAACTTCCGGCCCGCGGCCGCGTCGCCACGCACGGTGGGCAATGGACGCTTCGGTTCCAGCTGGCCGATGAATTGCACCGCGGAGTAGAGCGCGTCCTCCTGCCTGAGCCGCAATCCCACCGGGCCCATCTCGTGCCCGGACGCATCATCACCCGGCGTGCCGCGCACTCCCGCAGCGAAGTTCTCCAGCTGCCGCGAGAGGTACCAGGGCTCCATCCCGGAGATCTTGGGCGCGCGAATGCCGTAGTTGCCATTGGCGTTGGCGCCGTGACACAGCAGGCAGTAGTCGAAGTCATTTCCGGCGATGACCTTGCCAATCAGCAGCAACAGCAATATCCAGAGGCGAAACAATCCCAACACCGCACGCGTCATGAACGCACCACCTGCGTGCCGCCGGCACTGATACGCGCGTCGATGTCGGCCATCGCATGGTGCGCCGAGGCGATGGCGCCTTCCTGCCATCCCGGGTGATAACTCACCTGGTCGCCGATCAGGTAATGCCCGCCCACCGGCGCCTGCAACCGCGCGAACCATTGCTTGAACAGCGCCTCGTCCCATTGCGCCGCGCAGCCCAGCATGTGATTCATCTGGTGCCACGCGACGCTGACGCCGCACTCCACATGGCTCGCATAGTCCGGATGAATCTTCGCGCCCTGCGCAATTGCGAGCTTGAAACGCTCCGCCGGCGGAAGCCGCGCGAATTTCTCGCCGGCGACCGGATCAAACGTGTACGCGCCCAGCACCACGCCCTTGCTGCGATGGATGCCATGCGCCGGATACCAGATCTGCTGGATGTCCTGCAGTGTCCAGGAGATGCCGCCATAGATTCCTTCGCGCTCCCAGAAGCGCTCCTTCATCTGAAAACCGATCTTGAAGAGTTTGCCGCGCGGGATGGCGGTGAAGCCCGAGGAATACTCCGCCGGGAAGTTGTGCTCGATCCCGGCCAGCAAGTGCATCGGAATGCAATTGAGCACGTAGTCGGCCTGCGCAGTGATGTACCGGCCCTCGCGCCGGTACGTGACCTCGACACCTTTCGGCCTGACCAGGATGCGCTGCACCTGCGACTCGAGCTGCACCAGGTGGCCTATCTTCCGCATGAATCCCGCCACCACGCGGTCCATGCCGCCGACCGGTTCCATCATCATCGCGGCCTGGTCGTCGGTCTCGCCGAAACTCATGATCAGCATGAATTTCGATTTGAGCAGCTCACTCGGGCTGAGCGGCGCCTTCAACACCTCGGGCGCGGTGTAGTCGTGCTTCGCGAGTCCCGAGCGGCTGGTACCGATGTAGCGGAACTGCGGATCGAGCTCGCCGAATTGCTTGAGGTATTCGCGCAGGCGATCCCAGTCGTCGGCGGTCATCGGCGCGCCGAGTGCGTCCTTCCTGATCGACTTCGCCATGAGCTCGGCCACGAAGCCGCGCGTGTCGTTGAGATACTCGCGTGCGCGGATCGGCTTGCCGCCGAACATCGCATCGTCCTGGACCCAGGCATTGCGGTTGTCGTTGATGAAGGGCTCGAGCTCGACCTCGAGCTCCTTGCAGTAGCCCAGCAGGTTCAGGTGATGCCCGGGGATGCGTGCCGGCCCGCAGTTGAAGTACAGGTCCGGGTCGTCGTCGAACTGGCACACCTGCGGATAACCGGTCTCGTCGATGCGTGAACCGTGCCGCACGGTCATGTTGCGCCCACCGGCACGGAACGATGCCTCGAGCACCTGCACTTCGTAACCCTTGCGGTTGAGCTCGTAGGCCGCCGTGAGGCCCGAGATACCGGCACCGAGTACCAATACCTTCTTCGACTTGCCGGATGCCGTCAGGACCGGACGTGCCGCGCGCGCGGCGACGGGCAATAGCCCCATGCCCATCGCCGCGCGGTACACCGCCGTCGATCCGCCGAGTGAGCCCGCGAGTTCCAGGAATCCGCGGCGCGTAAACGTGCGACTCATGCGGACCTCAGAAGCGGAAGCTCAGTTTGCCGTAGTAGTACGCACCGTTGATGCCGAATGGCGAGAACGAGGGGTAACCCGCCACCGCGCTGTTGTCATTGGTGCCGAACTGCACTTCACGCAAGGTGTCGTTGCGCTTGCTGGGTTTCTCGTCGAACACGTTGGTGGCGCCGACCATGAGGGAGAAGTTGTCCATGACCTCCCAGGACAGCTCGAGATTGGTGATCGGCGTCACCGGGATCTCGGTGCGGTAGAACCGCAGGCCGCCCGCATCCGGTTCCGGCAGGTTGTCCGGCGGCGGCGGCGTGCCATCGAAGTACACATCGGTCGCGCCACCGTCGTTCTCGAATTGCGCCGACGCGCCATAAACCAGTTCGTGGACGCTGAGCGACACCCGCGCCCAATCGAACCTCGCGCCGAGGTTCACGAGGTACTTCGGTGCCGTATCGGAGAGATCGCCGAGCGCCACCTTGTCGAACAGCGGCGTCGTGCCGAGTTCGGTGGGCGTGGAGCGCACCTTGGTCACTTCGGTCTCGGTGTAGGTCGCGGCCACGCTCCAGGTGATGTTCACCGCATCGAGATCCGTGACCATGTCGAACATGACGTCGGCGCCGCGGGTGCGCGTGTTGACGCCATTGGTGAACAGGTTGATGCCCGTGTCACCGTCCTCCACCACCGCCGGATCGAGCACGTTGCCGTTGGCGATGATGGCATCGACGATGGCCTGCGAATACAGTTCGCCATTGATGGTGCCGTAGAAGGTGCTGGTCGCGGCGATGCGGTTCTCCACTTCGATCTGGTACAGGTCGAAGGTCAGCGACATCGTGCTGTCCGGCCGGAACACGAAACCCAGCGAGAAGTTGGTGGACTCCTCGGGTTGCAGGCCCGCACCCAGGCCTAACAACGCGGTGGCCGCCGCGTTCGGCGGCATCTGCACGAATGCGGTGGTGGGTCCGACGTTCGTCGCCGAGTAGAACTCCTCGGCCAGCGTCGGCGCGCGAAAGCCGGTGCTGGCCGTGCCGCGAATCGCGAACGAATCGTTGATCTCGTAACGCGCGCTGAGTTTGCCGACCGTGGTGTCGCCGAAATCGCTGTAGTCCTCGTAGCGGCCGGCGAGATCCAGGCTCAACGCATCGACGGGCTTGAGCAGGAAGTCGACGTATCCCGCCACCACGTTGCGATCGTGCGCGCCGGCGTCCGAGAGACTGATGCCCGGGAACGACTGACCTCCTTCGAAGTATCGCGAGGCCTCGTCGCCCGCGCTCGCTTCCCAGGTTTCTTCGCGGTACTCCGCACCGAAGGCGACGGTGAGTGGACCCGCCAGCCCGACCTCGAAGTCCTTGGTGATGTCGACGTTGGTGGTCCATTGCGTCGAGGTGTAGTTGCCGTCGTAGAAATTCACCGGTGTCTCGCCGGTGTCGTCGTACAGGGACGCGTTCGCCGAGTTGCGCGTGAACAAGTCGATGTCGTCCTCGCCATAGGTCGTGCCGATATCCCAGGTCCAGGTGCCGGCTTCGCCCTTCACCCCCGAGGTGATCGAGAAATCGCTTTCCTCGGTTTCTTCACGCGGATCGAAGCCATAGGGACGGAAGTACGTCACTTCATCCGTATCGGGATCGGTGTGCGAGACGCGCGACGGCAAGCGGTAGTTCTCGAACGACGCCGCGTGTTTGTCGCCCCAACTGCCGAATGCGTAGAAATCGGCGCTGTCGCCGATCGGAATGCCGGCATTGAGCGAGACCAGTTTCATTTCGTACGAGGCGTCGCCGAAGATCTTGTTGAGATACGGGTACCCCGGCGCGTCCGGCATGTTCGAGTTCGGAAACGCCGCGAGCTGCGCCGGATTGACGACGCGCGGATCGATGTCACCGCGGTTGGTGTGTTCGTGTTCGCGGTATTCGGCGGCGAAATTGATGAACGAGCCGCCGCCGGCCTCGAAGCCGACGTTGCCCGTGTAGGAACTGGTCTCGCCGTCGCCTTCGTAGTGGCCGCCGTAGTTGTAAGCGACCGAGCCGCCGTCACCGCGCTTCTGGATGATGTTGATCACGCCCGCGATGGCGTCGGTGCCGTAGGTCGCGGCTGCACCTTCGGTGAGCACCTCGATGTGATCGATGGAACCGACCGGGACGAAGTTGAGATCGACACCTGCACCACCCTGGTACGGGCCGCCGAGAATCGCCAGGCTGCCCGTCGTGTGGCGGCGCTTGCCATTCACCAGCACCAGCGTGTGATTCGGCGACAGTCCGCGCATCTTGGCCTGCAGTGTCTGGTTCGCCATGTCGCCGCCGAAGGCTTGCGCGGTGAATGAAGGCACCACGTTGGCCAGCGAGTTCATGAGATCGGGACGGCCGGCCGATTGCAGCTCGGCGGCGCTCAGCACCTGCACCGGCGAGGTGGTGGTGAATTCATCGAGGCCGGTGGCGCGCGTGCCGGTGACGATGACGGTTTCGGGTTCAGGTTCCGTGGAGCTGGCGGCTTCTGCCTCTGCCTCTTCAGCGTGCAGCACCGCGGGGGTGCATGCGGCGGTCAGGGCGAGTGACGCGACGATGAGGCGGTCGTGCACCGCACGGCGCCACTTCGGATCGATAACCATAAGACCTCCCTTGAAGATTCGTTGTTTGGTCTCGCCGGACGCAAAGCGCCGTTCCCCCTCGCGACTGCACGAAAATAAAGCGGCAGTCCGCGGTGCTCTTGCTTGGGTACGTCCAAGGGTGCGCCCGGCAAGGATGGTCAGCGTGTTGCAATTTTCCGGCCAACGCGGCCGCGCGGCGCGGCGATTGCCGGGAGCCGCGGACTAACTACTCAAGGAAATTGCCAGCGGCGCGCGGAGTTGGGCGACGCGCACGATCAGGAATCAGTTCGCAGGATCGCATGCCGGAGCGCGTTGGAAAAAATACACAGCCACCGCGCGCGGGGTTTTTTCAAACCGTTGTGGTGCGAAGAATGGGCAATAGCCCCATCTCAGTGAAAAGCGCCGGACCTGCTGTGTGAGGTGCGGCGCCAGGCGAGCCATGCCAGCAACACCAGGCTCAGCCATTCGAAGCGGCCGCCGCCGCCCGACTTCGGTGCAGGTGAATTTTGCTGCGCGGAAATCTCGAACGTGACCTGGCCGCTGTCGTTGGCGGGATTGGTGTCGTTGATCGAGGTCAGTTTCAGTGCGCTCGAATAGCTGCCACGTGTTCCGGCGCGCACGCTGATACTCACGGTAGAGGTACTGTTCGCCTCGAGCTCCGCAAAGTCACAACGCAGCTGCGTGGTGCCGCTGCAGATCGCATTGGCCGCCGACACCGACACCAGCGACATTTCTGGCGGCAACGTCACGTCGAGCCGGGTCCCGACTGCCCCGGCATTGCCATTGACGATCGAGATCGCCGGAAAATCGAGCACCGCGCCGCTGGCCGCCGCCACCGTGGGCGCGACACGCAGCTCCAGGTCGGTCTGCGCCAGCACCGCCGCGCGCCCGCGCACCGCGTTGTTCGACGGCACGACGTCGCTGGCCGTGCTCACGGCCACCGCGACGTCCCCTTCAGCCGCGGCCTCGGCCTTCCAGGTCACGGTTACGTCGACGCTGCTGTTGGCGCCGAGATCGCTGATGTCGCAGGTGCCGCCGCCGTCATCGACGTTGCACACACCCGCAGTGGCCTGGATCGCCGCCACGCGCACACCTGGCAGGTCATTGCGCGCGGTGAAACGCGCCACGGTGAGCGTCCGCCGCCCGGCGCGCACTTCGAATGTCGATTCGCGCGTACCCCCGACGACCAGGTCGCCGAGATCGATATCGCCGCTGACACTGACGTCGTAGTACGGCCGCACCAGCACGGGGCGGATCAAGGTGTCGTTGTCGGCGGCGGTGTCGCCCGGTGTGTGGAGGGTAAATTTCGCCTCGTAAGTGCCGGGCTCGGCGAACGTCGCCCGATAGTTCACGAACACCTGCGCGCCGCGCGCCAAAGTCGGCAGCGCGCATCGCGCCCGGCGCATCGACAACAACTCGCAGGCCGCACCGCCGTGGATCGAGACCTCGCGCAACATGCCCGCGTCGGTCAGCTCCACGTCGAACGTCGCATTGGTCGCCGCCTGGCGTCCGCCCGAACGCAGCGTCACCTGCCCTTCGATGTCCTCGTCCTCGACGCCGCTGCCGCCGGAGGCCATCAACACCGCCATGTCCACCAGGTTGTCGATGCGCAGCTGCACGCGCGCCGCGTTGTTGTTGACGTACCCGTCGTCGGCGACGTCGGCGACGGCACTGACGTCGACCGTTGCCGCGCTGGTGCCGTGCACGCGCAGGCGCACCAGGTGCGCGACGCCCGGTGCAAGGGCGCCGAGCTGACAATTCCAGTGAGTGGCATCGGCCTGGCCGCAGGGCGCGCCGTCGCCGTCGAGCGCCTCGACCGCCACCACGTTCGAGCCCAGCGCGATCGCGAGTGTCACGTCGGCGGTGGGCTGCGGACCCCGCGAGCGCACCAGCAATGGAATTTCATAGCTCACACCGACGCCGAGATCGACCGACGCCGGTCCCGCCGTGAGCTCGATGTCGCGCTCGGCCTGCACCCAGGCGCGTCCGCTGGCCGAGTTGTTAGCCTGGTCGCCGTCGCCGCTCGCGGTCACGCTGGCCGCGGCGTAGAGCGGTCCCGCCATGGTGGTATGGGTCTGCACGGTGAGCCGCGCGGTTGCTCCACTGGCGATCTCGCCGAGGTTGCAGACCACCGAGAACTGGCCCGTGGTGCAGCTCGATCCCGGCAGACTCGCGGATACCACTGGCTGGTTGAGATTCAACGACAACACCGCATTGCGCACCGGCAGCGCACGCAGGCTGCGCACGTCGGTGTAGATCGCGAGCGGCCCACCCAGCGGCACGTCCGGCTGGTCGGTGCTGACCGTCACGGCGGCGTCGATGCCGGAGCGCAGGATCACGCTGGTCTCGCGCGAATTGTTGGACACCAGCCGGTCGTTGCTCGCTGCGACGCGCGCCTTTGCGACCACGTTGCCCGCCAGCAGGCCGCGTGCGGTGATGCTGACCCCACGATGTTCGCCCGGCGGCAACGCACCGAAAGTGCAGCTGGTACTGACGCCGGTGGTCGAGCAACTGCCGCCTTCCGCGCTCACCGCGTCGACGGTCAGTCCCGCGTTGTCGGGCAGCGTCACACTCAGCGACACGTCCTCCGCGGATTGGGTGCCCGTGGAGCGCACGGTGAACGGCAGCGTGAACGGCACTCCGCCTTCGGCAGTGAGCGTGGTGAGTTCGGCCGAAACCGCGACATCGGCGTAATTCGCGGGCACCACGCAGCTCGCGGAGGCGAAAGACGCGCGCATCACGTCGATGGAACATTGCGAAAACGTGACGAAGCCGGTGACCGACGGCGCCATGATGAAGCCGCCGCTCACCGACGCGCAGGCACCTGCCTCGCCATCGTGGGGCGCGCCGAAGTTATGCCCCAGCTCGTGCGCCATGATCAGCGCCGAGATGGTGGTTCCGTACGAGCGCTCGCTCAGCGACACGCCGCGTTCCACGTCGCAGGCGGTATTCACGTAGGCGATGCCCGCGGTGGTGCCGTCGAGGTTCTTGCCGGTCATCAGGTGTGCGAGACCGCGCGTACGCACCACCGGGTCGGCCTTGCGGAACGCACCCAGCTGCTCGAGCAGGGTCGTGCCGCTGGTGCTGGTGAAGGGATCCTGACCCGCGGGCATGACCCTGATGTCCGATGCCATCACCAGCAGGCCCACCTGCTCGCTGAAGATGCCTTCGACGATGTTCAGCCGCGCCAGCATCGCGGCTGCAGGATCCGACTCACTCGCCGCGAATGCGCTGTCGGCAATGAGTGCGATCTCGATCTGGCCGGTGATGGTCGCCTCGGCCGAGTCCTTGAGCTGTGACACCAGCGTGCGGTACTGGTCGAGCGCTGATTGCTTGCGCAGCGTGGTGTCTGCGGCCTCGAGCGCGCAAAAATTCCGCGGCAGCAGATCGATGGCATCGGAGAGCCGGTAGATCACCACCTGGTCCGGCGCCACCGGCAGCGGCGTGGTGAGAAACGGCGCCGCGCGTTCGTAACGGGTTACCGCGTAGAGATCGTGTCCGTCCCAGATGGCGCCTTCGGTGCCGGCCGAACTCTCCAGCAGGCGCACCCAGGATCCCGGTTGCCCGTCGAGCGTGCCGCGCAGGAGTTTGTAGGACTGCAGCTCGAGCTTGCGCTGCGTGGAGAGTTTCTGGAGGACCCGTTCGTTGTCAGCGAGGGTCAGCGAGAAACGCCGGCCGTAGGCATCGAACTGGGCGCTGGAACCCGCCAGGGCGAGATCGATGGGCTCGGCGAACTGGATCTGCTGGGCGCTGGCGGCGGTAGTCGCTGCGAGTAGCCAAATCCACAGCGAAATGCGCCTCCACGTCGCCTGCACCTTGCTCCCCTATTTCTTTTTCCCAGGCGCACATTAACGTGCGGGGTATCGCGCGGGATGCCGCCCGGACTTTGCGAAGCGGATTTTAGTGACGCAGGCCGCAAGGTTTTTCGCGCGACATAACGCGCACTTGCGGTTGTATGCACGGCGCGTCAGTTGCGCAGGGCCACGACGATACCGATGTGAATCCACAGGATCAGCAGCAGAACGAAGCTTGAAAAAAATACAGGGATCCGGTGGCGCAGCCGGTTGCCATGCAGGTGGATCCAGGCGTGCAGGCATCGCGCCGCAACATATGCCCAGGCCACCGCCACGACGAAGCCCCCGGTGACATCCGCGACCATGCCCGCCAGGCACCCCGCGTAGAACAACGTCGGGGTTTCGAACAGGTTACTGAAGTGTCGGGTGGCCTGGGCGAGAAATTCCGGTTCCTGGGAACCCTGGAACGTCCTGAAGTAACTCACCGGGGTGTGGCCCTCGCGCACCGAGCGCTTTCGTGCCCGAAACAACGCCACGGCAACGCCAAAGGTCAGGAGGACCAGCGCCAGCATTGGGTACAGAAGCGGATATCGGGTCATGGAAGTTCCATCAACAAACCAGGGGAAATGTATGCGTAGTCGAGTAATCAGGGTCGGGCTGGTCGGCGTAGTCGCCGCCATGCTCGGCGCAAGTAGTTTGATGGCGCACGACGGAGACGACAACGACCGCGGCCGGGAGCGGGACAAGTTCTTCGTGAGCGCCGATCTCATCGGGTTCCAGGAAGTCCCGGCGCTCTCCACCGTCGCCAAGGGGCATTTCCGGGCGTGGATCGACACCAAGGCCAATACCATCACGTACCGGCTCAGCTACGACGCCCTGGAGGGCACCGTAACGCAGTCCCACGTGCATTTCGGGCAGAAGAGCGTGAATGGCGGCATCAGCTTCTTCCTGTGCAGCAACCTGGGTAACGGCCCCGTCGGCACCCAGGCCTGCCCGCCGCCGCCGGCGGAAATCACCGGCGTGATCATGCCGGAACAGGTCATCGGACCGGGCCCCACCGGGACACCTCCGGCCGGCGGTCAGGGTATCGAGGCCGGTGCATTCGCCGAGATCGCAGCCGCCATACGCGAGGGCGTGGCCTACGCCAACGTGCACTCCAGCAAGTGGCCCGGGGGCGAGATCCGCGGCCAGCTGCATTAAATAAGGAGGCCGAGGGGCCCGGTTCGCGCCCCGCAAGGGGGCGAATCGGGGCCTCCCCGGAAAATTCGTCCAGAAAATGTCGCGCACTGCTGCCGATTCCTGTAGGGTGCTCGCCGGTTTGCTGATCCTTAGGTTCCTGCGACCCCGCATTCGCGGCGTCGACACCCCAAAGATTTCGCGATCCGACAGCCGGCAGGGCTGGACGCCTGTCACCGTATCTTTTTTTTCTGTGAGTTGTTTGTGACGAAACTTTACGTTGGAAATCTTCCTTTCTCCGCCACCGAAGACCAGGTGCGCGCTCTCTTCGCCGCCCACGGCACCGTCGACAAGGTGTCACTGGTCAACGACCGCGAAACCGGACGCCCCCGTGGCTTCGGCTTCGTGGAAATGGCTAATGCCGATGCCACCCGCGCCATGCAGGCGCTCGATGGCAAGGACTTCGGCGGTCGCCCGCTGAAGGTGAACGAAGCCC
>Ga0207675_100002281_pt1 | contig 19053 bp, 14 predicted proteins | sample KBSSwiS42_FD_184305 | JGI IMG/M metagenome (GOLD analysis project Ga0207675, IMG submission 184305) | Switchgrass rhizosphere microbial communities from Kellogg Biological Station, Michigan, USA - KBS Switchgrass S4-2 (SPAdes) (version 2) | ecosystem: Host-associated > Plants > Roots >...
GCGCCATGAACCCCCATAACAGCCCAAGCCCGATCACGGACCCGAGCGTGGCCCAGGCCAGTCCCTTCATGACGTCGTGATGTTTCCAGTGACCCACTTCGTGGGCGAGCACGACCGCAATTTCATCCGGGTCGAATTTGGAGAGCAGGGTGTCGTAGAGCACGATGCGCCGTGTGCGTCCAAGCCCGGTGAAATACGCGTTCACCGCCCGTGTGCGGCGGCTCGCGTCGGCGACGAGAATCTCGCGCGCCGGCACGCCGCTCTGGTCCGCCAGGGCGAGTAGCCGATCGCGCAGCGCGGCATCCTCTAGGGGTCGAAACTGATTGAAGAGGGGGTCGATGACGATCGGAGCAATGATCATATACAGGCCCCCCAGAACGCCAATGCCAAGTGCTCCGAGAAGCCATCCGCGTCTTGGAAAGGCGCTAAGAAGCCAGAGAACCAAAAGCCCGATGAGGATGACCTGCACCCAACCAATGGCCAGCCCCTTCATCCAATCGCTCAAGAACGCGGGCCAAGCGTCATGGCGCAAGCCGGCTTGCTTGGCATGCCGGTAATAAAAAACCGAAAATGAAAACTGAAGGGCCGAAAATCCGAGATAAACAAACGTCAGTAACCAGGCGCGCGAAATTATGGAATGGTTAGGCAGCCATCGGGGTATCACCGATCCGGCCCAAGCAGTCCATGGCCCGGTGATCAGGATGACTGCGGCGAGCACGGTGAGCGCCATCTCCACGATCAAGACGATCAACCGAGGGCGCTGATACGCCTTGGCTCGGCCCAGGAACTCGGGATCGAAATGCGCGGACGCCACGCGATTCAGGACTCCGCGTCTTCCCAGGGACGCGGAACCGGACGGTTCCGAGGCTCCCATCAAAAGCAGGCATCCCAGTGCCAGCGGCGCCAACATTCGGAGAAACGGCGCGTTCTGGCGGTTCATGGGCGGCAGAGCCTAGCACTTTCACGAAACGGCGGGCCAGTTCGGGAAGCCCGGACGGCCGCCCGGAGCGACGTCGCGAAACAACGCTCAGCTCCGGTCTCGGCCGGCCGATATGTTAAACTCAACTACAGCCGTCGATCATCATCATGCTCATCATCGCCATCTTTCTATCTGCAGGGCTTCTTGGATCGCCGGAAAAACCTCCGGTTGAGCCCCTTCCCCGTCCCCAATCCCTGGGTCCCGCGGTCGCGTTCTGGAAGAACGTCTTCGGAAACTGGGATACCGACCAGGTCGTCTATTTCGACGCCCGTCGGCTGGACAAGGTTTACGAGATCCATCGCCTGCCTTCCGCGGACGGCAGCCGGGCCACGGACCGGCGGCGCGAGAACCTTCGGGAGAACTGGCGGGAGGGCTTGGTTCGAGACCTGGAGGCCCTGGGCCGGGCAGGTGTGGACTACGACGCGCTGGAAGGCCGCCAGCGCCGTTTGTTCGATATTTGGGACCAGAGCCGCAACCCGGAGACTTATCGGGAGGCGGCGGGCTCCATTCGCATCCAGCGGGGCACCCGCGACAACTTTGCCCAGGGAGTGGCTCGCTCCGCCCGCTACATCGATTCGTTCCGGCGGATTTTCCGGGAAGAAGGGGTTCCCGAGGAGATCGTTTTCCTTCCCCACGTCGAATCGTCCTTCCGCTGGGACGCCCGTTCGAATGTCGGCGCCCTCGGGATGTGGCAATTCATGGCTTCGACGGCGCGCCGGTACATGGTGGTGGATCAGGCGGTAGACGAACGGCTCGATCCGCATACCGCGGCGCGCTCGGCGGCCCGCTTCCTCAAAGAGTGTCATGACGAGCTTGGCGAATGGCCTCTGGCCGTCACGGCCTATAACCACGGGCTCGACGGCATGAAGAACGCGGTTCGCGAAACCGGCTCTACGGACATCGGGAACATCATTCAGAACTATCATGGACCGCTGTTTGGGTTTGCCGGACGGAACTTCTATCCCGAGCTTCTCGCGGTCACTGAAGTCGCGGAATCCATTCTTGCCGCCCCCGGCGATCTCCCCCTCGCCGAACCGATGGAGTTCGTGACCTTCGAGCTTCCGGCTTACGTCCAACTCAGCACGGTGTCGAAGGTATTCAACGTGAGCCCGGCTCGCATCCTCGCCCTCAACCCGGCGATTCGCCATCCCGCCAAGCGCGGTGACCTGTATCTCACCCGTGGCTTTGCGCTCAAGTTGCCGCAACGAGACGGCTTTGATCCCGAGGCATTGTTCGCCTCCATTCCTCAAACCAAGCGCCCCCTACAGAAGCCGATGCTCACCTATAAGGTGCGTCCGGGGGAGAGCCTGAGCGCGATTGCGGCCCGCCACCACACCAGCGTGCGCGCGTTACAGCACTTGAACGAGATCAACAATCCGCATCAAGTGCGGGCCGGCATGGTTTTGAAGCTCCCGCACTGATCTCTTAGGGGAAGGGCCTTAAGGTCGGGCCCTGTACGCGTCCTCACGGGTCCCCGCTGCGATCCGACTTCATTTCGCAACTTTGCTCCGCGAATCGTCAATGCCACGCACGAACGACGGATCGCAACGCCCGCTGCGGGCGCGCACAGGGCCCACGACCTTAGGCCATCACGAAATGACTCAGTGCGTGAACAGTTCAGGAAACGCCGGCTAGCACGTCGTCCATGCCGTAGCGGCCGGGAGCGGCAGTAGCGGCGAAGCGCGCGGCGAGCAGGGCGCCGGCAGCGAATGCATTACGTGATTGCGCGCGATGAATGAGGATGATCTCTTCGTCCCTACCGGCCAGATGCACCACGTGCTCTCCGACCACGCTTCCCTGCCGTAGGGACACGACTTCGACTCGTTCCGCACCCAGAGCGCGAAGATCGCTTTCCAATATTTTCGCGGTCCCGCTCGGTGCGTCTTTTTTCGCCCGATGGTGGCGGTCCACGATGCCGGCATCCCATCCCAAAGACAGCGCGGGGGCTACTGCGCGAATCGCTTGGCGTAGGAGCAGCACGCCGGCGCTGGTGTTGGGAGCGACGACGACCGGAACGCGCGAGGCAGCCTCCGCGATCGCCTCATCCGCCGATGCATCCAAACCGGTGGTTCCAAGGACGAGCGAATGACCGCGTTCGGCGACGTTGCGTATGCGCGAAGCGGCGTCGGAGGGTGATGAAAAATCCAACACCACCGCCCGCGTCGCCGCGCTCAGTCCCTCGATCAGGTCGAGAAACGTTACCGGCGCACCGGGAAGCGGCGTGTCGCCCACGCGCCGCAGGATGACTCCGGCCACATGAACCGTTGCGTCGCTCTGCGCCATTTCGAGAATCGCCCGGCCCATGCGCCCGCCACCCAGGACGAGCACGGAGACGGGGCGATCGGTCATGAAACCGACCGGGCGAGCAGTCCGCGCGCGAGAAGTGCCTCGGCCACTTGCACCGCATTGGTGGCCGCGCCCTTCAGCAAATTGTCGGACACGACCCAGAACGCAAGGCCTCGCGGATCTGAGGGATCGGAACGCAGCCGTCCCACAAACACCTCGGGACGCCCGGCCGCATGACGCGGGAGCGGATACCGAGAGCGAGCGGGATCATCTTCCACCACGATCCCGGCTTCCGTGAGCAATGCATGCGCGCGCCGCGGATCGGGAACGTCCTCGAATGATGCCCACACCGCCTCGCTATGCGCACGCAATACCGGCACGCGAACGCACGTCGCACTCAAAGGCAAATCCGGCAAGCCAAGAATGCGCCGAGTCTCATCGCGCATCTTGCGTTCTTCGACCGATTCCCCCGCCGCATCGAAATCCCCCACCTGAGGAATCACGTTGAACGCGATGGGATGTGGAAAGGCACGGGGCTCTTCGACCCCGCCCTCCAGGTATTGCCGCGTTCCTTCCAGCAATTCGGTGAGCGCGCGAGCGCCGGCCCCAGATGCGGACTGATAGGTGGCAACCTTCACCGAGCGCAACCTCCAGGAGCGATGGAGCGGAGCGAGTGCCATGACCATCTGGATGGTGGAGCAATTCGGGTTTGCCACCAATCGCACGCCCGCTTCGAGCGCCTGGCCGTTTATCTCCGGCACCACGAGTGGAACGTCGGGATCCTTGCGAAAGGCACTGGAGTTATCGACCACGACGCTTCCCGCGGCCACGAACCGCGGCGCCCATTCCCGGGCCACGCTGGCTCCCGCGGAAAAGAGCGCGAGGTCCACGGGTTCGAAGGTATTCTCCGAAAGCGCGATGGCGCGCACACTCGTTCCGTGAAACATGAGCTCGGTTCCCGCGGAACGAGCCGAGGTGTACGGCAGAACGCGAGACACCGGTAGCACACCCGATGCCACCAAACGCCACATCTCACGCCCAACCGCGCCGGTGGCGCCGACTACGGCAATCTTGAGACCGCTCACGGCCCCGTGAACTCGATGCGGGCGGTTCCTGGATTTCCCGCTACGTCGAAAGCGCGCAGCATAGCGATGTGATCTCCCGCCGCCACCGGTCCGCCGGTTGCGTCGGTGAGCGATGTCACGGTCACGGAAAACATTTCGCGAGGAAGATCGGCAATGCCGTCTTCCGGAAAGATTTGTTGCCAGGGGCCGCCATCCAACGACAGCTCCAAGCGTTTGAGAGGCGACGCCGCGTCTTCGGCCACGCCGGTGATCTTACCTCCACTGTAGTGCAGGTCGTAAACCCGGGGCGGTGTGTTGTCGACCGGGAATGGATCCGAGACGCGATTCGCTTCGAGACTCGTGCCAGCGGCATTGTCCACGCGGTCCGATGCATTCACTTTCACTTCGTACCATCCGTCGGGCACGGTGGCGCTGTCCCACACCCATGGCGAGGATGGCACGTCTTTCCTGAGCGGTTTCCAGCTCTTTTCACCCAGCCCCCGCAAATCCACTTCGTAGCGCAGCGTGTCGCCGTTGGGATCGCTCGCGTCCCAGGACACCGCACGGTAGCGCCGCGCCCATGCCGCGTCTTCATCCTGCGCTTCGATCTCGCCGCGGCTGGGTGGCATTTGGAACTCCACGCGCACACCCCCGGGCAGCATTTGGGCGAGCGAACCGGGCGGGCCGGCTCCCGGCGGCTTCATCATTGGCGCGCCAAGATCCGACACATCGACACTCGCGACCTGTGGTCCACGATTGGCGGGCAAGTAACTGACTTCCACCGAACGCACCTGGGCGTCCGGATTGTGGAGTGTTACTCGCCATTGCAAAAATCGCGCGGGCGGGCTGGAAATGGGGCCACGATCTCCGGAGAACGCGACCGGTTGCCATGCGCTCCACGTGGACCCGGGCTCTTTGGTTTCACCGCTTCGTGTTTCCACGCTTACGTCGTCGCCTTTGGGCAGGGGCTCGAGCGTGATCGCGCCCCAACGAGCCGGTCCTCCCGCATCGCGAACCGTGCTCATGGCGCGGCCTGGATAGGACCCATCCTTGGCTAAGCGATACAGATGCCCCGGCCCACCCGTGCCGATGAAACCTCTGCCGTCACTTTCCAGCGCCAAGGCGAGCACCTGGTTTTCGTCCACTTTCACCGATTCCACCCAGCTCACCGGCGAGTCGGTGACCATACGCACCAACGTACCGGGGCCCTTTTCCCCACCGGTCGTCACCCAGAGCACGTTGTCGCCGCCTTGCACCATGGTATATGCAAACCCGGTGGGAACCGTCCACACCGGATCCACCCCGCCGGACGCGTCCCGCTTGAGCACGTGTCCGGATCCCGAGGCGGGATTGGAAAGAAAATAAATCGCGCTGTTCTTGGTCACGACCGGGGAACGCAATTCGGGATCGTCGCCATCGTAGAGCACTCGGGTTTTGCCATCGGTGCTCAAAGCGATCAAGCGGCCAGGTGTGTCGGTCGTGACCACGAACCCTTTCTCGAAGGGCGCAATTCCGGTGACGTGGGTGACGCCGAGATCGGCCATCACGCTGAGTTCGCCTTTGCCGCTCAAGCGATACACCTTTCCTGCGTTCCCGGTCAGGATGAGCGTCCCCCCCTTACCATCGGGAGCGAAACCCCACACGTAGTTCTCGGGGGTGTCCGCCACCTGGGTGAGACCCTTGGCGCCGAGGCGATAAATGGCGCCATCCGGCGAACCGCCGGCCAGGATCTTTCCGCTCGCGTCACGACCGAGCGCGGTGATCTCGGGTTCGAGAACCTTCCCCACCTCGTTGGTTTTGCCGTCGCGTTCGATGCGATAGAGCTTTCCCGAATCGCCCGTCGCAGCCAAAACGGCATCGCCGTCCCGTAAGAGCGCCCAGATCACGTTGGCGTCGACATCTTTGACCGGCTCCACGGCGCGAGCGAGACGAATCTTGCCGTCGCTGGATACGCCCACCGAATCGCGATCGAGCGCCTGCCAATCATTACCGGCCGTTTTCCAGATGACCGGCGACACGCCCCAAGATGGCGACGCGGCGACAACCAGCACGGTCGCCGCCGCGAAAACGATCAGGGATTTCATGCGACTCCTCTTGCGTTTACTTACCGCTTTGGCTCCAGCTTGAGCGGCACGACGTAGCTGCCAAACATCACGCGTCCCAACGGTACGCGTGTCTCGGCCAGAATCGTGCCTTGGGTTTGGTCCACCTTACCCGCGGCGAGCGGCGATTGCACCACGGTGCGGAGAGACCCAGGAAGTCTGGGCAACTCGTCTCCCGAAATGACCGGGTTCGAGGTTGCGTCCAGCAAACGCACGACCACGGCATCGCTGGCCGGGGTGTCGGCAAGGACTTCCGAGAGCTGCTTGAGAGAGCGAGGAGTCATGCGATCGGGGGCGCGATCGGCTTCCAGTTTGGCGGCTTGCGAACCGTCCGAGACGAGAAGTTTGTAATCCCCCGCGGGAAGTCCGTCCGGAATGCGGAATGCGATGTCTTTGCTCCAGGCGCTGCCCCGGTATCCACGCATGTCGAGACGCACGGGCAAGGCGTCACCGGCATGAAGCGATTGCGGGGGGACGGAAACGCCCTCCAAAAACGCGGCGTCGATCGTGTCGTCGAGATCCACGCTGACGTCGATGGTCTTGATGCGGACCGGCTCGAACGGATTTCCGTGCACGAGTCCCACCACGCGGGCTACTTCGCCGGCCAGGGCCGCCGGGGGCGTGAACCCCGCCAGTGTGGATCCGCTGGCCACGTTCTCCCCACCCGCCAACGTGACATCCGTCCGCACGCGAAGCGTAGCGGCCCCGCTGGCGCGGCCCAACGACTCGACCGTGGATGACGCAACGAAACCTACCAGAAGCGGCGTCCACGATTCGGCGTCCAACACTTCGTAATGCAGATGCTGCACCTTGCCGTCATACGACAGCGTCAACTCCATCGGAATGAGCTTTGGCGATTCGCCAAGCTCGCCCATGACGCCGGCGCTGTAATCGCGCGTGATCGCACCCAGAGGTGCTCCCGCACCGCCCATCTTGAACGAGCTGGAGAGGCGCGGCATGACGGTGACGATGCTCGCGGTGGCCAGTGGATAGGCGGTGGCACCGAGATTCAGCATAGGATGGCCGAACGCCCACACGCGCTTTCCGTCACGCCAGGTGAGGGTGCCAATCGCCGCCAGTTGTGCATCTCCACGAACGAGCTCGACGGCCACTGCGCTTCCTGGAACGAGCGCGGTGTCGGCGGTGGCCGCAGCGCTCGCGGGAGCGCTCGCTTCCACCGGGACAAATCCTTGAGGCTCGAGGAAACCAGACAACACGGAGGAAGCGCCTTGAGGAAAGCCGGACATGGAAAGCGGGATCGACCAGGGTGCGGATGCGCCGGCCGCCGGAGCGATCCCCTTCGAGAGCACTGCCATCGCGCCTTCACCCGAAGCGAGCATGAGCGATTGCCATTCCTCGAGGGGGAGGCCTCCACTCTTGGCTTCGGCCAGAGTCGACGACGCCGCGGGGCGCGCCTCCAAACGCAACATTTCTTCGATCGGCGTGATGCCCGCCACGGGCCGCGATGAGAACGACCAGCCGAATGCAAGGGCGCCGATGAGCTTCCCATCTACGAAGATCGGGCTGCCACTCATCCCCGCCACCACACCGAGTTTCTCCAGATCGTGGCCGGAGAGTTCGCCCATGATCATTGTGCCGCGCGGAGACGGAGTGTCCACTACGCCCAGAATCTCAACCTGAAACTCTTCGACTTTCGTGCCTTGAAACACCGAGCGGCCCACCGCTTTCATTCCCGGGCGAATGTCGCGCACGGACATGAAGCGGGATGGATCCCAGCCCGAAGGCATGCTCGAGTCCTCCGCCCAGGCCGTCGTGCCCAGACAGAGGAGCGCCCCGATAAGAAGCACCAAGCGGCGCGTCATTGGCTGGTGCCTGTCGATTCCGCGTATTGTTTGAGTCTTTGAAGGTTGGCGAGCAAATCGGTGCGGCTCGAATCCCGCGCCACCGCCTCATCCCAGCTTTCGCGCGCGGCCTTGTAGAGCATTTTTTCGGCGTAGATGTAACCCAGCCGTGACCACGGCTCGGCGTCGTCGGGGGCACAATCGGCCGCTTTGCGATATGACACGATCGCGCCGTTCAAGTCCCCCTTCTGTTTATAGGCAAGACCCATGTTCAACCAATTCACCGTGTCGGTCGAATCGATGGAGTTGGCGCGCTGAAATGCGGCAATCGCCTTGTCGTAGAGTTTCTCTTTCAAATACAGGTTCCCAAGATTGGAATGGGTTTTCGCGTAAAAGGCATCGATCTCGATGGCCTTCTTGTATGCGTTTTCGGCCTCGGGGAGCCGTTCCATTCGCGACAACGTGATCCCTTCGTAATTCCAGGCCGCCGTGCTCTTGGGGTTCCGCCGAGTGGCGGACCGGTAATACGCCAGGGCGCTGTCCAGCATCCCCTTCTGAAAGAAGGCGTTCCCGATCGAAACGTCTCGCTCGGCCGTGGGAGGGAGACCTTTCAGGTATTCCGGGCTCAAGAGGCGCGGATCCGTAGTACCGGCCAGGGGCCCCGTGGCATTCCCGGACGGCTGGGTGCCCACCCGAGCCGTGGTGTCCGATTGGGTGGCCGCGTGCTCGGTGGTCTCCGTGGAACTCTTGTTCTTCTTCCCGCACCCGGCCCAGGCGCCGGCTAAGAGAAGAAGAACGAGAAGGGAGTTCTTAGAAATGCACGCGGAAGTTGAGGTTCGCGAAAAGCCCACTGTAATCGATCTCCAAGGGACCACCCCGATAATACAGGGGACACCCGGCGCATCCTCCCGTCTCCGGCTCCCGGTCGGGGGGGTCGTTGCGGTTCCGGTTTTCGTAGGTGGTGTTGGGATCCCGGTAGAAGAAATCGATGATGGCCCAGTCCCCCGGGGTGCGGTCGATCGGAACCTCATCCGGATTCGGGAATCGTAAATCGCTCTGGCCGGTGGCTTCCTGGAGTTCGAGATTGGAGATCTTTCCAAGCTTGTAACCGAAGTCCAGCCCCACCGAGAAACGGCGGTTCAACATGAAGGTTCCGCCGCCCTGCAGCGTGGCACCCAATCCGCTGCCTTCGGCTACCCCATGCCCGGATACCTCCGACAAGTCGCCTACGCCGTTTTCGATTTCAGTGAAAAAGTTGTTGGTGGTGTGATCGATGACCGACCATTCGACGCTGGCATTGCGCAAGAGCATCGGCCCGCCTCCCACGAGGAGCTGCGTGCGGGGAAACTTGGCCTCCAAAAAAGGCAGGTGATACAGGACGTACGCGGTATAGGTCGTCGCTCGCGAGTAGTAGCGGGCGTCGGCTCGCGTCACTTCAAGCTGACTGCGCGTGTTGATGGCCCCCCAGGAAAACCCAAGGCTCAGTCGATCGAGGAGCGTCGTTTTCTGGCCGGGTTCGGTTCTGGGGGTGTTTCCCAGGCGGTAACGAATATCGAGATTGGTCAGCAACCCTTCCTTGACGTGGTCGAGCCCACGTACTTCTTCGCGGGCCAGGAAAGGGTTAAGGACGTCGATGTTGTCGTTCACCTGCCCCATGGATGGGAGAAGGATCCCGACCCCGCCTCCGATGGTGAGGCGTCCGACATTTTCTTCATTGACGATCTGGGCGCGGGCCGGGACGGCCCCAAGCGACACCAGTCCCAGCACGAACCAGCCGTAGCCGGTCGCGCGCGCGATCCGTCTCTTCATGGTGGATGCTGCTCCTTGAGCCGTTGACGGCCCTCTCCCTCCCGTGGGAGGAAGGCCAGGTTGGCCCAAAGGGGGGGCCGAGCGAAGGGCGGGAGTATACAACGCACGCGCGCCGAGGTGTCAACGCAGCATCCTGCCGTAGCTTAGCGGCCTCACCGTCTCCCCTCTCCGCCTTGACACCCGTGGGGGCCGCCTCTAGAGTCCCGCCGCCTTAGCCCCAGGAGGTTTTCATGTCGGATGTCGCCATTTCCTCGCCGGCTCCCATGTCTCTTCCCCGCCGCATCATCGGGATCTTCACCGCCCCTCGCGCGGTGTTCGAGTACCTGCGCGAGAGCCCCCGGGTCTTGGGAGCGATGGTGGTGGTGTGTGTGGTCGCGCTCCTGTCCACGCTTCCGATCACCAAAATCATCATCCAAGACCAGGTCGAGAAGATGCAGGCCAAGCCCAACATGACGCCGGAAGCCATCGCTAAGGCCACCGGGGTCATGAAGATGACCGTGCCGATTTTCGGGATCATCGGCAACATCGTGCTGATCGTCGTTCTGGCGGCAATCTATCTATTCATGGCCAACATCATTCTGGGCGGTTCGACCAACTTCAAGAAGATGATGGCGGGTGTGGCCCACGTCAGCCTGATCGGTATTCTTTCGGCGATCGTTCGCGTTCCGCTCATTCTGGCCAAGGGCACATCCGATGTGACCTTGAGCCCCGCCATTTTTCTTCCGTCCGAATCGCACAAAACGTTCCTGTATCACCTGCTTTCGCAGTGCGACCTCTTCGTGATCTGGATGCTGGCACTGGCCGCGGTCATGATCAGCGTTCTGGCCAACGTGCCTCAGCGCAAAGCGACCACGGGGGTCGTGGTGTTGTGGGTCATCCTCGCGCCGATCTTTGCGCTCTTTCAATCCAAGTTCGGAGGCGGTTAGCCGCTCTCATTGGCATTGGGCAGGCCGCGGCGCAGACGACGCGCCGCTTCTTCGGGGAACAGGTGGTGAAGGAAGAGCCCCGTGCCCCACTCGAACCCGGCCGTGCGCACGGTATTGGGCAGCACTTCGATGTGCCAGTGATAAAACGCCTCTTCGGGATCACTCGGCGACATGCTGTGAAGAACCCAGTTATAGCTGACCTTGCCGAGCTCGCGTTCCAAGGAGGCCAGATTGTCGTGCAGGGCTTCGGCCACTCTCTCCAAAAGCGGGTCCTCGGGGCCGGGAAACTTCGAATGATGCGCCCGGGGAAGAATCCAGAACTCGAATGGAAACCGGGGAGCGAAGGGCAGAAGCGTCACCACGTCGGAATTCACGCTTAGCACCCGGTCACCCGAACGCGTCTCGGCGTCTATCCAATAACAAAAGGCGCAGGATTGTTCCGCGTCGTGCCATGCTTTGGCTCGGCGCATTTCCTCGTCCACGACCGGCGCGATTTGCGGCAGTCCCATCATCTGCAGGTGTGGATGCGGTAACGTCGCACCCGCTGCTTCCCCGGCGTTCTCGAACGTGAACACGTGCGCGATGCCCGGTTTTTTGGACAGGGCCTCACGGCGGCGGCTCACTGCTTCCAGCACGAGACGGCCGTGCTCCACCGAGAAGGTGTTCCAGCGGAGATCGTGGTCGGGCGAGGTCACGATCACCTCGTGCTCGCCGCGAGCGGGCTGGGCAAGGAAGGGAGGGTAATCCAGGGCGGCTTCGGCCTTCGGAGCGAACGCCGGATATTTGTTGGCGAACACGCGCACCTGCCACCCCGGTGTGTTTGGGCCTCCATCGGTGCGCCCCAACGCAAGAACCTCGGGCGGCGTTTCGCGTTCATGCCCAGGACAGAACGGGCAATCCTCCTTTGCTTCCTCGTCGTGCGACGGACGGGGACGCCGCTCGCGATTGGGAGCGAGCACAACCCATCGCTCCAGGAATGGATCCTTCCGTAGTTCCGACATGAATGTTGAACGCGCGCGGAATCAATTTCCCGGACGCACGACTAAAGCCTCCACCGGCCACGCATCTTTGTAGTTCTGCGCCTTTGCCCGGACTTGCATGCTGTGGGCATCGTCCTTGGTCAGAAAATCCCCTAGACGCACTTTGTACATCGGGGCCTGGTACTCCACATACACGGGCTCGGTAAAATGCTGCCGTGCTTTCGATGCCGCAGCCTCAGCTTTTTGAATCGTGTCAAACGCGCCCAGCTGAATACGCCATCCGGGAATGAAGGATTTGGAATCCGGCGTAGAGGTCTGAATGGCCGGGGTCTGCACGGCCGGCTGGACAGTGTTGCCGGACGGCGGCATGGCCGCCGCGGTTTCCGTCACCACCGGGGTGTCCATGACCGGACCGGATTGCGTTTCCGACGGCACGGACTGAGCAGTGGTGTTGGTCGTGGTTTGCGTTCCAGGAGTGACTTGAATCGTATCGAGCGGGGACTCCACTCGCACTTCCCAGGGGTGCTTGTCGATCTGTGTTTCCGGTTTTTGCTTGGCGCCGCATCCGGCGAGCGCCAGACCGGCCGTCATTATCACAGCCGGGTACACCCAGTTTCTAATCGTCATGGCTCAACCCTCCTTGAGCGTGTCCTGTTTTTACTTTTTCGATCGAAGCATGCGCGCAATCGTGCGCACATCCTGCGCGCGATCCAGAGAGGCGACCAGCGTGGCTTCCCCGGATCGCACCACCACGATCCCAGGCACACCGATCACCGCCACTGGGCCTGACTCGGCCCACACGATGGTATCCGGACTGTCCAGAGTCAGCACATGACCCTTCCGGAAAGCGGGGTCCAGCCGCGCTAGTCCCGCCCACGTGCCCAGATCGTCCCACGCGAAACGTCCCGGCACCACGGCCACCCGTCGCGAGCGCTCGAGGATACCCACATCCACTGAAACTGCGGGTGCTTTCTGGTACGCCTTCTCGAGCGCGGCTCGCTTCAGTTTGCCGTTCTCTATTCCCTGAAACGCGTTCATGAGCACCGGAAGATGGAGCTTCGTCTCTTCGAGGAACACACGAGCTTTCCAGGCGAAAATGCCGGCGTTCCATAGGTATCGGCCGCTCTGGAGAAACCGTCGAGCCTTGGCCGAGGATGGTTTTTCCACGAAGCGCCGCACCGTGCGAGCCGGCCCACTATTGAGAAGCGGTCCTGGCTCGATCCAGCCATATCCGGTCTCTGGGCGCGTAGGTGCCACGCCAACCAGGTAAAGACGATCCTCGTCCTCGGCCAGCCCCAGCACGGTTCGGGCGGCTTTCTGGAACGGGGCGGGACGCGGCACCCAGGCGTCCGCGGGAAGGACGAGCAGAACGGCATCGGGATCTATTGCAGCAATGCGCCCGGCCGCCAGCGCAATCGCGGGAGCGGTGTTCTTCCCCATCGGCTCGCCCAGCACGTGATCCGCGGACAATTCCGGAAGCTCGGTACGCACGCGTCCGGCGAGCGCGGCGGCCGTCACCACCCACATGCGCTCGGGAGGAACGATCGCGCGCACGCGCAAGAACGTGGCCCTGAGCAGGGTCGTATCGTTGAAGAATGCTAGGAATGGTTTTGGCCGATCGTCGCGGCTGAGCGGCCAGAAGCGCTCCCCGCTCCCTCCGGCGAGAATGACCGCGTGTCGCATTGGGCGCGAACGGTATCACGCGTTCCGAAGACTCACAACGAAGGGGCTAGGGCTTCGCTTCGGTGCTCGATGGTTTTGCGGCGGTGTCCGGCTTGGCCAGTGTGCTTTCGGGCTTGACCGGCGTCGTTTTCGGCTGGGCCGGCGCTGCTTTCTTCTTGCCGAATATGTTCTTGAGCTGACTCAACACGTTGGGCTGGAGCGAATCCACCTTGGTGGGAAACGGCAGCACTTGCTTTATCGAATCCGCTTTGGCTTTGGTTGATGTGTCCGCGGGGGACACCGGCCGATGGCCTTGAATGGCCTTCTGGATTTGTTGCTGGATCAACGTCGCGGCCTCATCCTGCGCGAATTTTCCGGCCGCGTGCGACAGGATATCGTCCCAAGCCAAACTTACATTGGGTGCGGACGCTTTGCCCGTCACCTTGAAATCGATGTCGATGCGGCCGTCTCTACTGACCAGGTATTTCGTATACGGAGCGACCTGGGAGGGAATCTTGAGATAGTCGGGCAAGGCACGTAACGATCCGGTCAAGTTCAAGCCTCCATCAAACCCGATCGCTCCGGCCAGGTCCCAATCCAAACCCGCCTGGGTCATGTGCAACCCTTTGAATACCGTTGCTCCATCTTTGATTTCCATGTGTGTGGCCAGATCTTGAATGGGCCAGCTCTGGGCGGTGAGATCCGGAGCGTTGATGTATTTGCTGAGCGCGGAGAGCCCGGTGAAATTCTTGAATCCGCCACCCGACAAGGTGGCGTCGGCAATGAGGCTCAACGTCTTCTTGGGGTCGATGCCGTTCCCGGCCTGACCGCTCAAATCAACCACGCCGTTCAAGCGACCTTCAACGATATTCGCTTTCGGGGTAAACGTGCCGAGGACCGCCGAAGCGGTCATATCCTTGCCGGTGAGCTTTCCGTCATACACCCAGCGGTTATCACGCGGGGTGATGCGCATGTTGCCGGCCACGGCCCCGCCGAATGCACGCCCTTTCAAGTTGTCGAGCGTGATGCCGGCTTGATCGAGACGCACTTGCGCCGTCACCTCACGATAATCCTGGCCCTTGAAATGCAACGTCCCGACTCGGCCCGGACCGGTGCCGGCAATCCCGAGCGGCGACGGCTTGGGCTTGCCGGAGCCGTTGGTGGAGGTTACCTGCCCGGTCGCTTCGGCTTTGGACGTGAGCTCGTCGATGTCCAACGTGTTGGACACGAGCGAGAAGTTGAACCACGGATGGGCGACATCGGGAATGGTGCCGTGCACCGTGAAGTCCGAGCGGCCGACTTTCATGTGGAGGGATTGCACATCCGCGGCCAGGCCGTTCATGGCCACGTTTCCCGCTCCTTCTGCGAACGGGATCTTGTTCATCGTGCCGGCCAAGCCTTGAAATTGAACGCGCCCCGCCCACGTGGGCAGCCCCTGACCGGGGAACGCACGTTCCAAAACGACATCGACGTTAAGACTCCCACTGGTCAGCGTGATGGGTTTGTCCTTCGGAATGAGCTGTCCGGCAACATTCCCCGGCAAGGATGTGATCACGTGCGCCCGGACTTTGCGCGGCGACGTTCCGGTCATGTTCAGATCGAGGGCCAAGGGCTGCCCCGCGACCTGCCCCTTTCCTCCCTGCATGCTGATCGTTTCCGGAGTGAAGTGCGCCGTGGCATTGAATCTCGAGAGACCCGCCGGCGCGCCTTGCATTTTCACCGAGAGATTCACGACCTCTAGCGTGCCTTCGATGTTGTTCTGGCCATTGGCGGTTCGCCAGAGATGCACGTCCGGAAGACCCACGCTGCCATCCACGTCAAACTTCTTCATGGACACGGCAAGCGGCGTCAGGAAATTTTGAAACTTCGACCACGAAGACTGGGCGACACTGCCCCGAACGTCACCCACCCATGCGCCATTCGGCCGGGAGTAACCACCCTTGAACGTGCCTTTGAGTCCGGAAATACCGAGCTCCATTTTTTCCACGTTTAGCGAATCGGCGCTGCTGGAAAGCTGAAAATCGGTGTCCACTTTCAAGTCTTCGAACGGCCACGATCGCCCCGCCGCATAGAACACGCCTTGTTTGATCGCGCCCTTCACCGTTCCGTCGAATCCCGCTTGGTGTTGCCACTTGAGTCCCCCACCCATGTCGATGCCGCTCAGGGTGAACTCGCCACGGCCAGGCTCGTATTGCTTGAAGGATCCGTCAGAAACCGACCACGAATCGATGCCGAGCTGGGCCAAGGACGTGGCGTGACCGCCCGGGGCTGCCGATGTGGCCGGCGCGTGGGGGCCGCCTTTTCGCAACACGTAGGTCGGTTTCTCGAGGCTCACGTGCTCGAGCGCGACTTGATGATGTAGCAGCGGGAAGAGCTTCACGTATGCGGCAAGATTGTCCATGCCGATCACCACCGAAGAATCAGGCGAATGCGCGGCAATATCGTGGACCTTGATGCCGGCGCCGTGCCATCCCAGGGCAAGCGACGCCGGCCCGGCGGTGAGCACATAACCGGTGCGATTTTGAAGCTGCGTGATGACCTGGGCCTTGAGCTTGTCAGGCTTGATCAACACCACCGCAGCCACGGAACCAATGAGAACCAGCGTCGCCCCAGTAATGAGTAAGGTGAGGAGCACCCGCTTCAGCATGATGTGTTCTCCTACTAGGCTGCGATGACTTCCAAATATTTAGATACGCTCGAGCGCGGTTTCCGGAACCCAGCCTTCGAGCTCCGGAGAAACTCTCACGTCGATCCACCCCGGCACCGAGCGCAAGATGTCTACCTCCGTACCTTGATGCAACCGAAACGAAACCGTTTGCTCGCCGCTGGGGCCCGCGCGCACTTCGGTTTCATCGGCAAGCATTACGCCCTCGTGGCGCTTGGAAAGTTGACTCCACTCGAACACGAGCGCGGCAACGAGAAGCAGCGACACTGCCGCCATCGACCACTGGGCTCCACTCTGCCATGACGGAACACCGGTGCCGACCCGCCGCCACGCCCCCAAGGCCGCAAACACCGTGACGGCGAGAAAAAGCAATAATCCGGCGCGCCCCGGTCCCAAACGGAGCCGGGCCGTCCATCCCTGATGCTGGGATGGGGGCGCCTCTGACTTCACGTCCTGGGTCAACGATCTTGCGTAATTCAAATTACTCCATGCACTTTCATAATTTGGCCGGAGCGCCAACGCGCGCCGGAAATGCAATACCGCGAGCCCGATCTTTCCCGATTTGAGGGCCGCGTTACCTAAGTTGTACTCCAATTCGGGGGCGGCCAATCCGCGGTTCGCCACCTCCTGATACGCATTTAGCGCCCCTTCGTAGTTCCCCCCCTCATACAGCTTGTTTCCCCGGAGGAATGCGTCGCGAGCTGCGTCATCGCCTTGCGCGGCGGGGACTGAAACCATGAGGAGGCAGAAGGCCAGCCACGCGGTTTTCATCAGCGCCGCTCCAGCGTGTCGATGAGCTGTTCCGCGTCTTTAGTCCACTCCGCCGTCACGGCACGTGATGCAGGCGGTGCATAACGTGCCGCATCCGATCGCTCGAGCATGGCCAGCCAAGGTTCGGGGTCGGCACCCTCTTCGGTAAGCCGGGAAACGACCACGTCCGGGGTCAATCCCGCAGGAGGCAAGTTGTAGCGATCGGCGAGATAAGTGCGAAGCACGTCGCCTACCCGTTCCGCGATCGAAATCGTTTCGCCCTTTCCATCCCGAAGCCGCGCCCGTGCCCGGCGCGCTGCGTGCGAGCGCCGCCGTTGTGCGCCATGCGTCTCAAGTTTCCGGCGGCGTTCATCCCATCCCCAAATGCCTAAATATCCCAAGAGCGGCAAGGGCAAGAGCATGAGCCAGGGTTTGGTCAGAGACCATGGATCGGTGCGCGTCGAAAAATGCGGTACTTCGGTTTCGATGAAGCGAATGTCATGGCCCACGACTTCAATGCCACTCCGGGCGGTTCCGGCAGACGGTGATGCGCCGGCCGCGGAATGAATCGTGATCGCCTGACCGGTTGCGGTGTGGTACGTCCCGTCTTTGGGTGAGAAATAAATGAAGCGTACGACGGGAAGCTGCAGATCACCGGCCTTGAGCGGCACCAGCACGAACTGCCGGGTCACGCTCCCCCGAATGCGATCAACGTCCGTCGATTGCTGCTGATTTTCGGTGGAGGGATACGCACGAAAGTCCTGCGTCGCCGGTAGCTGAATCTCGCCGATCGTGCGCAGGTGACCTTCCCCGCTTACTTTCACGGTCAACGTGACCGGCTCGTTTTGGTTGACCTCTTTCCGGTCTGCCGATGTTTCGAGCTGGAAATCGCCCACCGCTCCATCGAACCCGGGCGGCGCACCGGCAGGAAGGGGTTTCACGATGACGGGGACCGGCTTGGAACGAAGGACCACGTGCTTAGCTTCGAACATCGACCCGCCGAAAAAAGAAAAGGGATCGCGCGCGCGGTTGGGATCTTCCACCTGACAATCCAGCACCGCTTCACCAATCGTGTGCGTTCCGGGCGTCGTGGGAAACAGCGCCACCCGCACTTCAAGCACCCGATAGCGCATGCCGTTCACAACCTCGATGCCGGGTTGCGGGGGAGGCAAATCTTCCCGCCAGAAGCCTTCCGTGGTCGGCGGCGTGTACGCGGGGTTATCCAGCAATCCACCCCGCGTGTAGAGGCGCACCCGCAGGGTGACTTGTTCGTACGCATACGCGCTCGACTTGTCCACCGTGGCCCGCACGAAGAGGTTCTCGCTTCCCGAGGTGCTTCCCGATTCACCACGGCTCGTGGGCGGGGGGCTTGGCGGAGGCGGACCAGTGGTAATGGTCAAGGCGAGGGGCTGGGTTTGCATGGTGTCATTTCCCAGCCGCACGGACAGCGGCCCAATCGTGAATTTCCCGGCGTGTTTGGGGATGAGCACGAACTGCCGGCTCGTTTGGGTGGTCATCTGCCCGTTCACGATCGACACGTTGGTCGACTGACCCACCGAGTACACGTCGAAGTCTCCTTCGAGGCTGGTGAGGGTCACCTCAGGCACGGATTTCACGGCACCGTTGGCGACCACGGTCAGCACGACATTGTCCCCTACTTGCGCCGCGGTTCGATCCAAGGACGCACTCACGTCCGCGGCATGAACGCCCCGGGCCCCCAGCAGAGTGAAAAGAACGCAGAGAACGAGGATCCGTCTCACCAGTCCTTCTCCGCGCGATGTTTGCGAGTCGCTTTGAGACGCGCCTGGAGCAGCTCGCGCTCTTCAGGGGTCACCGCATTCAGCAATCGCTTCGCCTCGGCCGGGGTCATCTGACCGGGCTTGGGTGGCGTGCCGTTCGTGGAATCCGGTTTTGATTCCTGGCCGGGCTGGGGCTGGTTGGGTTGGTTTTGCTTGTTCTCTTGATCCGGTTGGCCGTTGTGTTGCTGCTCTGGTTGATCTTGTCCTTGATTTTGCTGCGTTTGGTTTT
>Ga0207675_100002284_pt1 | contig 19045 bp, 17 predicted proteins | sample KBSSwiS42_FD_184305 | JGI IMG/M metagenome (GOLD analysis project Ga0207675, IMG submission 184305) | Switchgrass rhizosphere microbial communities from Kellogg Biological Station, Michigan, USA - KBS Switchgrass S4-2 (SPAdes) (version 2) | ecosystem: Host-associated > Plants > Roots >...
CACGTCGACCAGCTCGCCGTTGCCCTCGGTGTCGGTGCCGACCGGGACCTGGTAGGCGGTGCCGTCCTCCGCGTAGTAGACGTCGTCGCTGTAGGTCTCGTAGGCGTCGCCGAAGGCGTCGACCCCGTAGGCGGCCGCGGGGATCTCGGTCAGGACCGGGGTGACGCTGCGGTAGCGCACCATGCCGGTTCCGGCCGGGATCAGCTTGCCGATGATGACGTTCTCCTTGAGGCCGATCAGCGAGTCGCTCTTGCCCTCGATGGCCGCCTCGGTCAGCACCCTGGTGGTCTCCTGGAAGGAGGCCGCCGACAGCCACGACTCGGTGGCCAGCGACGCCTTGGTGATGCCGAGCAGCTCGGGACGGCCGTTGGCCGGCGTGTTGCCAGCCTCCAGCGCCTCCCGGTTGGCCCGCTCGAACGTCGCCCGCTCGATCAGCTCGCCGGGGAGCAGCTCGGTGTCGCCGCCCTCGAGCACGGTCACCCGCTTGAGCATCTGGCGGACGATCAGCTCGATGTGCTTGTCGTGGATGGTCACACCCTGGCTGGTGTAGACCTGCTGGACCTGCTCGACCAGGTGCCGCTGGGTGGCCCGGATCCCGAGCACCCGCAGCATCTCCTTGGGGTTGGGGATGCCGTCGATGATCGGCTGGCCGACCTCGACCTCCTGGCCGTCCTCGACCCGGAGCCGGGCCCGCCGGGGCACGATGGCCACCCACTCCTCGCCCTCGTCCGAGGTCACGGTGACCTGCACGCCCTTCTCGACGTGCTCGATCGAGACCCGGCCGGAGAACTCGGCGATGGGGGTCATGCCCTTGGGGGTGCGGGCCTCGAACAGCTCCTGCACCCGCGGCAGGCCGTGGGTGATGTCCTCACCGGCGATGCCGCCGGTGTGGAAGGTCCGCATGGTCAGCTGGGTGCCGGGCTCGCCGATCGACTGGGCGGCGATGATGCCGACCGCCTCGCCGATGTCGACCAGCCGGTTGTTGGCCAGGCTGCGGCCGTAGCACATCTGGCAGACCCCGACCTTGGAGTCGCAGGTCAGCACCGAGCGGCACAGCACCTCGTCGACGCCGTGCTCGACCAGCAGGTCGATCACCTCTTCGCCGATCTCGGTGCCGGCCTCGACCAGGACCTGCTTGCCCTTGCCGGCCGGGTCCATGACGGTCTCGGCCAGGATCCGGGACAGGGCCTGGCTCTCGACCGCACGCGGCCGGACCCACTCGAACTCGCCCTTCTTGCCGCCCGGGATCGGCCGCTGCACGGCCATGGTCACCGGGATGCCGCGCTCGGTGCCGCAGTCGCTCTCGCGGACGATCACGTCCTGGGTCACGTCGACCAGCCGCCTGGTCAGATAGCCGGAGTCGGCCGTGCGCAGGGCGGTGTCGGCCAGCCCCTTGCGGGCGCCGTGGGTCGAGATGAAGTACTCGAGCACCGACAGGCCCTCGCGGAAGTTGGCCTTGATGGGCCGAGGGATGATGTCGCCCTTGGGGTTGGCGACCAGCCCGCGCATCCCGGCGATCTGCCGGACCTGGGTCATGTTCCCGCGGGCGCCCGAGGTGGCCATCATGTAGATGGGGTTGAACGGCTCCTGGCGGAACCGCTCCTCCATGTCCTCGCGGACCCGCTCGGTGGCCTCGGTCCAGATCTCGATGAGCTCCTGACGGCGCTCGTCGTCGGTGATGATGCCCCGGCGGAACTGGGACTCGACCTTCTCGGCGCGCTTCTCGAACTCGTCGAGGATCTGCTGCTTGCGCGGCGGCTTGAGCACGTCCTGGATGGACACGGTGACCCCGGCCCGCGACGCCCAGTGGAAGCCGAGGGTCTTGAGCTTGTTCAGCACCTCGGCGGTCTCGGTCTGGTCGTAGCGGTCGGCGACCCGCGAGACCAGGTTGGTCAGCTCGCGGCTCTGCAGGGTCTCGTTGATGTAGGGGAAGTCCTCGGGCAGGGCCTCGTTGAACAGCAGGCGCCCGACCGTGGTCTCGACCTTGGTCGCCCCGTCCTCGGCCACCGCGGCCTTGGCCTCGGGCAGCCGGACGACGATCGCGTCCTGGAGGCCGATCGACTTGAAGTCGTGGGCCATGACGGCCTCGGCCAGCGACCCGAAGATCGGCAGGTGCGGCCCGTCCCCGTTGCTCTTGGCCTTGCTCTTGGACTTGGCCACCTCCGCCTTGGCCTCTTCCTTGTAGGTCAGGAAGTAGATGCCGAGGACCATCTCGTGGGTCGGGATGGCGATCGGGCGGCCGTTGGCCGGCGACAGGATGTTGTTGACCGACAGCATCAGCACCCGCGCCTCGGCCTGGGCCTCGGACGACAGGGGCACGTGCACGGCCATCTGGTCGCCGTCGAAGTCGGCGTTGAACGCCTTACAGACCAGCGGGTGGATCTGGATGGCCTTGCCCTCGACCAGCACGGGCTCGAAGGCCTGGATGCCGAGGCGGTGCAGGGTCGGGGCCCGGTTGAGCAGCACCGGATGCTCGCGGATGACCTCCTCGAGCACGTCCCAGACCTGGGGCCGGGAACGCTCGACCATGCGCTTGGCCGACTTGATGTTCTGCGCGTACGACAGGTCGACCAGCCGCTTCATCACGAACGGCTTGAACAGCTCCAGGGCCATCTGCTTGGGCAGCCCGCACTGGTGCAGCTTCAGCTCGGGACCGACCACGATGACCGAGCGGCCCGAGTAGTCGACCCGCTTGCCCAGCAGGTTCTGGCGGAAGCGGCCCTGCTTGCCCTTGAGCATGTCGGACAGGCTCTTGAGGGGCCGGTTGCCGGGCCCGGTGACCGGGCGGCCGCGGCGGCCGTTGTCGAACAGCGCGTCGACGGCCTCCTGGAGCATGCGCTTCTCGTTGTTGACGATGATCTCGGGCGCGCCCAGGTCCAGCAGCCGCTTGAGGCGGTTGTTGCGGTTGATGACCCGCCGGTACAGGTCGTTCAGGTCGCTGGTGGCGAACCGGCCGCCGTCCAGCTGCACCATCGGGCGCAGGTCGGGCGGGATCACCGGGACGCAGTCGAGCACCATGCCCAGCGGCGAGTTGCGGCGGCCGATGAAGGCCGAGACGACCCGCAGGCGCTTGATGGCCCGCTGCTGCTTCTGGCCCTTGGAGGTGGCGATGACCTCGCGCAGGCGGGCCTGCTCCTCCTCGACCCCCTCGCGCAAGAGGAGATCCTTGATGGCGTCGGCGCCCATGCCGGCCGAGAAGTACTCGCCGAAGCGGTCACGCAGCTCGCGGTAGTACTGGTCGTCGGCCAGCAGCTGCTTGGGCGACATGTTCTTGAACACGTCGAGGATGCGCTCGAGCAGCTCGACCCGGGTCGCGGCCTTCTCGCGCACGTCCTTGAACGCCCGCTCGGCCTCGTTCCGGGCCTTGCGGCGCTGGTCGGACTTTGCCCCCTGGGCCTCCAGCTCGGCCAGGTTGGCCTCCAGCTGGGCCTTGATCTCCTCTTCGCGCTTCTGCTTGTCGACCTCGACCTGCTCGCGCTCGTGCGCCAGCTCGGTCTCGACCCGGGGCAGGTCGTCGTGACGGCGGTCGTCGTCGACCCAGGTCACCACGTTGGCCGCGAAGTAGATGATCTTCTCGAGGTCCTTGGGGGCCATGTCGAGCAGGTAACCGAGCCGGCTCGGCACGCCCTTGACGTACCAGATGTGGGTGACGGGCGCGGCCAGCTCGATGTGGCCCATGCGCTCGCGCCGCACCTTGGCCCGGGTGACCTCGACGCCACAGCGCTCACAGATGATGCCCTTGAAGCGGACGCGCTTGTACTTGCCGCAGTAGCACTCCCAGTCCCGCGTCGGCCCGAAGATCTTCTCGCAGAACAGGCCGTCCTTCTCGGGCTTGAGGGTCCGGTAGTTGATCGTCTCCGGCTTGCGGACCTCGCCGTTTGACCACATGCGGATCTGCTCGGCCGTGGCCAGGCCGATCCGCAGCTCGTCGAAGTAGTTGACGTCGAGCACTTAAACCTCCTCGACCGACGAAGGCTCACGCCGCGAGAGGTCGATACCAAGCTCCTCGGCGGCTCGGAACACGTCCTCGTCGGTCTCCCGCATCTCGATCTCCTGGCCTTCGGCCGAGAGCACCTCGACGTTCAGGCAGAGCGACTGCATCTCCTTGATCAGCACCTTGAAGGACTCAGGGATGCCGGGCTCGGGGATGTTCTCGCCCTTGACGATCGCCTCGTAGACCTTCACCCGGCCCAGGACGTCGTCGGACTTGATGGTGAGCAGCTCCTGCAGGGCGTAGGCGGCGCCGTAGGCCTCGAGGGCCCAGACCTCCATCTCGCCGAAGCGCTGGCCGCCGAACTGCGCCTTCCCGCCCAGCGGCTGCTGGGTGATCATCGAGTAGGGCCCGGTGGAGCGGGCGTGGATCTTGTCGTCCACCAGGTGCAGCAGCTTCATGATGTAGATGAAGCCGACGGTGACCGGGGTCGGGTACGGCTCGCCGGAGCGGCCGTCGAACAGCATCGCCTTGCCCTCGGCGTCGACCAGCTTGTGGGTCTCGCCGTCGATCGGGTCCTCGTAGGTGCCGAGGGTGGCCGTGAGCAGGTCCTCGATGGCCTCCTCGTTGGCGCCGTCGAACACCGGGGTGCCCAGCGGCCGCGTCACGTCCTGGCGGCCCTGCTCCTTGGTCCAGCCAGTCTCCTTGGCCCAGCCGGGCAGGGTGTCGAACGACCAGCCGTGGGCGGCCACCCAGCCGAGGTGGGTCTCCAGCACCTGGCCGATGTTCATCCGGCTCGGCACGCCGAGCGGGTTGAGGATGACGTCGATCGGGGTGCCGTCGACCAGGAAGGGCATGTCCTCCTCAGGGAGGATCTTGGAGATGACGCCCTTGTTGCCGTGGCGGCCGGCCAGCTTGTCGCCGTCGGAGATCTTCCGCTTCTGGGCGACGTAGACCCGGACCAGCTGGTTCACGCCCGGGTTGAGGTCGTCGCCGGCCTCGCGGGAGAACACCCGCACGCCGATGACCTTGCCGGTCTCGCCGTGGGGGACCTTCAGGGAGGTGTCGCGGACCTCGCGGGCCTTCTCCCCGAAGATCGCGCGCAGGAGGCGCTCCTCGGGGGTCAGCTCGGTCTCGCCCTTGGGCGTGACCTTGCCGACCAGGACGTCGCCGGGGTCGACCTCGGCCCCGATGCGGATGATGCCCCGCTCGTCCAGGTCCTTGAGCACGTCCTCGGAGACGTTGGGGATGTCCCGGGTGATCTCCTCGGCCCCGAGCTTGGTGTCGCGGGCGTCGACCTCGTGCTCCTCGATGTGGATCGAGGTCAGGACGTCGTCCTTGACCAGGCGCTCGGAGAGGATGATGGCGTCCTCGTAGTTGTGGCCCTCCCAGGGCATGAACGCGACCAGGAGGTTTTTGCCGAGCGCCAGCTCGCCGGTGTCGGTGCAGGGCCCGTCGGCCAGCACGTCGCCGGCGGCGATCTTGGCGCCCTCGACGACGATCGGCTTCTGGTTGATGCAGGTGCCCTGGTTGGAGCGCTCGAACTTGCGCATCCGGTAGACCTTGGCCGAGCCGTCGGCGTGGCGGACGGTGACCTGGTCGGCGGTGACGTCCTCGACCGTGCCGGGGGTGTCGGCGACGACCACCCCGCCGGCGTCGACCGCCACCCGCCGCTCCATGCCGGTGCCGACCAGCGGCGCCTCGGAGCGGAGCAGGGGCACGGCCTGACGCTGCATGTTGGCCCCCATCAGGGCCCGGTTGGCGTCGTCGTGCTCCAGGAACGGGATCAGGGCGGTGGCCACCGACACCATCTGCCGGGGGCTGACGTCCATGTAGTCGACCTCGTCGGGCGGCACGTTGGCCACCTCGCCGGTGACCCCGGCGCCCTGGCCGGTGCCGAAGTCGGACCGGCTGACCGAGCGCTGGCTGGAGATGCCGGCCGAGCGGCTGCCCTGGCGGACCAGGACGCGGTCGGTGGCGAAGTTGCCCTGGGCGTCGACGGCCGCGTTGGCCTGCGCGATCACGTGCAGGTCCTCGTCGTCGGCGGTCAGGTAGTCGACCTGCTCGGTGACCCGGCCGTCGACCACCTTGCGGTAGGGCGTCTCCACGAACCCGTACTCGTTGATCCGGGCGTAGGTCGAGAGGTTGCCGATGAGGCCGATGTTCGGGCCCTCGGGCGTCTCGATCGGGCACATGCGGCCGTAGTGCGACGGGTGGACGTCGCGGACCTCGAACCCGGCCCGCTCACGCGACAGCCCGCCCGGGCCGAGCGCCGACAGGCGCCGCCGGTGGGTCAGGGCGGCCAGCGGGTTGGTCTGGTCCATGAACTGGCTGAGCTGCGAGGTGCCGAAGAACTCCTTGATCGCGGCCACCACCGGACGGATGTTGATCAGCGTCTGGGGGGTGATCGCCTCGGCGTCCTGGGTGGTCATGCGCTCGCGCACGACCCGCTCCATCCGCGACAGGCCGATACGGACCTGGTTCTGGATCAGCTCGCCAACCGAGCGCAGACGCCGGTTGCCGAAGTGGTCCTGGTCGTCGGTGCTGGTCGTGGGGTCGCCCTCGTGCAGCCGGACCAGGTAGTCCACGGTGGCCACGACGTCGTCGGTGGTGAGGGTCAGGGCCTTGTGCTGCTCGTTCTCCAGGCCCAGCTTCTTGTTGATCTTGTAGCGGCCGACCTTGGCCAGGTCGTAGCGCTTGGGCTGGAAGAAGAGGCCGTGCAGGAGCTGGCGGCCGGACTCGGCGCTGGGCGGCTCGCCCGGGCGCAGGCGCCGGTAGATCTCGACCAGCGCGTCCTCTTCGGTCTTGGTGTGGTCCTTCTCGAGCGTGCCCATCATGGTCTCGGACTCGCCGAACCGCTCACGGATCTGCTCGTCGCCCATGCCGAGGCCGCGCAGGAGCACGGTCACGGGCAGGCGGCGCTTGCGGTCGAGGCGGACGCCGACGGTGTCCTTCTTGTCGACGTCGAACTCAAGCCATGCGCCTCTGGCCGGGATGACCCGGCAGGAGGTGAGCAGCTTGTCGAGGGTCTTGTCGGGCTCCTGCTCGAAGATGACGCCGGGCGAGCGGACCAGCTGCGAGGTCACGACGCGCTCGGTGCCGTTGATGATGAAGGTGCCCTGGTCGGTCATGACCGGGAAGTCGCCCATGAAGACCGACTGGGACTTGATCTCACCGGTGGTTCGGTTCTGGAACTCGGCCTGGACGTGGAGCTTGCGGGAGTAGGTGTTGTCTCGCTCCCGGCACTCCTCGACAGAATGCTCGGGCTCCTCGAAACGGTGCTCCCCGAACGTGAGCGCCATCTGGCCGGTGAAGTCCTCGATCGGGCTGATCTCGTCGAAGGTCTCACGGAGACCGTCGGTGATCAGCCACTCGAAGGACTGGCGCTGGATGGCGATGAGATCGGGGATGGGAAGGATCTCGGGGATCTTGCCGAAGGAGAGTCGTAGGGAGGCCGAGGTACGCGGGTCGCTCAACAGGCGTCCCTCCCCTTTCGCGGGAAGCAGGTGTGGAAGCGGGTGGTGCGGCGGCGGCTGGGCACGCCAAAGCCCGGGGTAGGCTGGTCGAAGGCGCGCGAAGACATGCGAAGGAGCAGTGTAGCGCTTTCCTACACCGCCGTCAACCTCGAACTGAGGGTCTGCGTGTGCACCTCACTTCGTCTTGTCCGACCGAGTTTGCCGCCCACTCCCCATGGTGTCAAGGAGCAACTACGGAGAGTAGGCGACAGGAACGCGCTAGGTGACGTGCCCAGTCTACTTCAGCTCCACGCTGGCACCGGCCGCCTCGAGCTGGGCCTTGGCCTTGTCGGCCTGGTCCCGGGGAACGCGCTCGAGCACCGGCTTGGGCGCCGCGTCGACCAGGTCCTTGGCCTCCTTCAGCCCGAGGCTGGTGAGGGCGCGGACCTCCTTGATGACCTGGATCTTCTTCTCGCCAGGGCCGGTCAGCACCACGTCGAACTCGGTCTGCTCCTCGGCCTCCTCGGCCGCGGCGGCCCCGGCCCCGCCGGCGCCCGGCCCGGCGGCCACGGCCACGGGGGCGGCGGCGGAGACGTTGAACGTGTCCTCGAACTGCTTCACGAACTCCGACAGCTCAAGGAGGGTCATCTCCTTGAAGGCGTCCAGGAGGTCGTCGGTGGACAGCTTCGCCATAAGGGTTCTCCTTAGCTCTCGTCCCCGGCCGCCTCGGCCGCGGGTTCGTCCGTGTCAGTGGTGTCAGTGGTGGTGCCCTCGGCGGCGGGAACCTCGGTCGCCTCGGCGGCGGGCGCCTCGGGCTCGGCCTCGGCCTCGGTGGCCGGGGCGGCGCTCGGCTCCTCGCCCTGGGTCTTGTCGCGAAGGGCGGCGGTCATGGTCGCCACCTGCCGGAGCGGGGCGACGAGCAGGTTCACGGTCTGCTGGGCGGAGGCCTGGAGCAGCCCGGCCAGCCGGGCCAGCAGGACCTCGCGGGACTCAAGGGTGGCCAGCTGCCGGACCTCGGCGGCGCCGAGGACCTTGCCGTCCATCACCCCGCCCTTGACGACAAGGGACGGGTGGGTGCGGGCGAACTCGGCCAGGTCCTTGGCCGCCTGGACCGGGTCGCCGTGGACGAAGGCGACCGCGGTCGGGCCCTGGAGCAGGGCCACCAGGTCCTCGTAGCCCGCCTCGCGAACGGCGATGCTGGTCAGGGTGTTCTTCAGCACCCGGTACTCGGTCGACGACCCGCGCAGCGACGCGCGCAGCTCACCCAGCTCCGCGACCTTGAGGCCCCGGTACTCGGTGAGCAGCGCGGCCACCGAGCCTTCCAGGCGTCCCTTGATGGCCTCGACCTCGGCGACGTTGCTCGCGTTCGGCACGGCCTCACCTCCACAAAAGAAAAACGGACGGTCCCGGACCGTCCGACTGGCGTCTGCCACGCGTGGAGGCACCTTACGAGGTGCTCGCCTGCGCCGGCGCCCTGTCGGGCCTTCGTGCCATTCGGCAACCGGACGGTCTCTGGCAAGGACGCACTGTAGCACAGGGGGGCTGTGGACAACCGCGGGCAGGTTGGCGGCCGTATCTCTATTTTGCTCCCAGGCGCCTTGCTGTCATAGGTTCCGAAGCCGTCGATCTCGTCAGAGTCGACGATCGCAGCATAAGGAGGGGGAGGTAGATGGCTACGCCGGTCATCATCAGCCTGCTCGTCGGCCTCGTCGCCGGGGGAGCGTGCATGGCCATGTGGGCCGCGAACCGCATCGAGGAGGAGAGCGTCAGGCAGTTCGACCGCGGGTTCGAGCGCGGCCGCTGGCTGACCGACATCAGCGTCGCCAAGGCGATCGAAGACCAGGACCGCGCCCGCCGGGTCGGCCTACTCGTCGCCGGCGCCCGCCAACCCAGCGGTTCGCCCACCACCCGACCACCCGGTCAGGAACCCCGCCCATCGCTCCTGGTCCTCCCCTAGCCGGCGGCACCCGCAGGCCGCAGCACCCGCAGCTTGTCCACGCGGACCCCCAGTCCGCCAGCGCAGCGGACCCCCAGTCCGCCAATGCAGGAGGAACCATGCCCGCCGACCTGGTCGCCATCGCCACCCTGGTGGCGCTGGCCACCCTCGCCGCCCCGCTGACCGCCGACTGGCGGCGCCGCCTCGCAACCCGCCGCTTCGACGCCGTCTACGAACGCAACCTCCTGCGCCGTACCGGCCGCGGCTAGCGCACCTCATCCTGTTCCTTCGGCGGCGACCGACCCCGTCGCCCCGCTGACGTCGGTGCGCGCCACTGGACGCCCGCGAGCTCCGGCCGCTACAGGGCGGCGCCCGCCAGCGCGGGGTCGGCGACCCGGACGCTGGTGACGCCGGTGGCCGGAGGGGTGAGGAGGCCCCGGGCCGACAGGCGGTCAAGGGCCTCGTCGACGGCCAGGGTGTAGACCCAGGCGAGGAACGCGCCCTCGTCGTCGGCGCCGGAAACGCGGCGGCGGACCGGGTCGAGCGCCGGGAGGGCGTCCTCGACCAGACGGACGACCGACCAGCCGAGCCCCTCGCAGAGCTCGCGCAGCGCCGGTTCGAGCGAGGCCGGCAGCGCCGGGGCGGCCTCGGGGTCGGCCGCGGCCAGCTGGAAGGCGGGCGCGCCGGGGTGGCCGAAGCGAACCAGGCTCCCCCGCCCGGGCAGTCCCGTGACCCGCGCGAACCAGCTGCCGGCGGCGCCCTCCCCCTCCGCCAGCCACACGAACGCACTGCCAAACGGTGGCGAGGCCAGCCCCTGACGCCGCAGCAGCCGCCGCACCCCCAGGTCGAGCAGCAGCCCACCGACCACCAGAAAGGCCGCCGCGCCCGGAGCCGCACCCACCGTCGCGGCATGGCCAGACCCGGACCCGGCACCCGCGGTCGGGCCGGCCGGCGCAGCGTGGCCAGGCTCGTGCTCGATGCTCGGGGGGGAGAGGGCGGCGTGGACGGGCTCGTACTCGACCTCGAGGCGGCTCCATTCGCCGGCGACCAGGCGGGCCATGGCTCGGCCGAGGTCGCCGGCGGTCTCGGCGACCGCCTTGGCTTGGGCGGCTGGGGCCACCGGGAACCGGGGGCGGCCGTCGGCGGTGGCGAGCCCGGCCGCCTTCAGCGACTCCAGACGGTGCTGGCCCAACCGGTCCAGTGGGGCCCCGTCGGCGACCGCGGACAGCAGCGCTCCATGCACCGCCGGGTCGACCAGCTCACCCGGCTCAAGCGCCGGCGGCACCGGCGCCCACCATCCCAGCTCCCAGGGCGGCCGGGCCCGGACCCCGCTAGTCATCGTTCCCCGGCCGGTCGGGCGCCCGGGCCCCCGCTGGTCATGGTCTCCAGCACCTCCGGGGGTCCGAACCGCTCTGGGGGCACGGCCGGCCTGTCAGGCGCTGGTGCCGGTCAGGTTGCGGGTGGCGCTTGGGTCGACCTTGATGCCGGGGCCCATCGAGGTGGCGACGGTGATGCCCTTGATGTAGCGGCCCTTGGCCGCGGCCGGCTTGGCGCGGAGGATCTCGTCCAGGACGACCTGGTAGTTCTCGACCAGGGCCTTGGCGGCGAACGAGGTCTTGCCCAGGATCAGGTGGAGGTTGCCGTGGCGGTCGACCCGGTACTCGACCTTGCCGCCCTTGATGTCGGAGACGGCCCTGGCCACGTCCGGGGTGACGGTGCCGGCGCGCGGGTTCGGCATCAGGCCCCGGGGGCCGAGGACGCGGCCGAGGCGGCCGACCTGGCCCATCATCTCGGGCACGGCGACCGCGGCGTCGAAGTCGAGGAAGCCGCCCTGGACCCGCTCGACCAGGTCCTTGCCGCCGACCACGTCGGCGCCGGCCTCCTCGGCCAGGCGGGCCGCCTCACCCTCGGCGAACACGGCGACCCGGATCGTCTTGCCGGTGCCGTTGGGCAGCGAGACGGTGCCCCGCACCATCTGGTCGGCCCGGCGCGGGTCGACCCCGAGCCGGAAGGCGACCTCGACGGTGGCGTCGAACTTGGTCGGGTTGGTCTCCCGAGCCAGCTCCAGCGCCTCAGCCGGGTGGTACAGCCGGGTGCGGTCGACCTTGGCGACCGCCTCGGCGAGCTTCTTGCCTGCCATCAGTTGTCCTCCTGTGGTCCACGGACCGCGACGCGCGGCCCTCCCACGAACTCGGTGAACGGCGCCTCGTCAGGAGGCGACGGTGATGCCCATGGACCGGGCGGTGCCCTCGACGATCTTCATCGCACCCTCGACGTCGATGGCGTTGAGGTCGGGCATCTTGGTCTCGGCAATCTCCCGGACCTGGGCCCGGGTGACGGAGCCGACCTTCTCACGGTGCGGCTCGGCCGAGCCCTTCTCGACCCCGGCGGCCTTGCGCAGCAGCACCGCCGCGGGCGGGGTCTTCAGCACGAAGCTGAAGCTGCGGTCCTCGTAGATGGTGATCTCCACCGGGACCACGTTGCCGGCCTGGGCCTGGGTGGCCGCGTTGTACTGCTTGCAGAAGTCCATGATGTTCACGGCGTGGGGGCCGAGGGCCGTTCCCACCGGCGGCGCCGGGGTGGCCTGGCCGGCCGTGAGCTCGATCTTCAGCACCGCCGCCACGCGGCGACGGCGACCTGCTTGGGGTGGCATCGGGGCGGTTACTCCTTCTGAATGTCAGAGCTTCTGGACCTGGTCGAACGCGAGCTCGACCGGGGTCTCGCGGCCGAAGATCGAGACCAGGACCTTGAGCTTCTGCTGGTCGGCGTTGATCTCGGCGATCGAGCCGGGCAGCTGGGCGAACGGGCCGGAGGTGACGGTGACCGACTCGCCGACCTGCCACTCGACCCGAGGCTTCAGCTTCTCGACCGGCTTGGTCTCGAGGATCTTGGCCACTTCCTTCTCGGACAGCGGGGTCGGCTTGGCCCCGGAGCCGACGAACCCGGTCACGCCGGGCGTGTTCCGGACCACGTACCAGGAGTCGTCGTCCAGGTACATGCGGACCAGCAGGTAGCCGGGGAAGACCTTGCGTGAGACGACCTGCTTCTTGCCGCCCTTGATCTCCATGACGTCTTCCATGGGGATCACGACCTCGAAGATCCGCTCCTCCATGTTCATCGAGGAGATGCGGCTCTGGAGGTTGGCCTTGACCTTGTTCTCGTAGCCGGCGTAGGTGTGGACGACATACCAGTCCCCAAGGCTGAATGCGGGGCCGGTGGTGCCGGTTGCGGTGTCGGTACTCATGTGACTCCTGTCAGTCGCCGAAGACGGCGAACACGGCCTTCCCGAACAGCGTGTCCAGCCCGAAGATGACGGCCGTGATGACGGTCACGGCCACCAGCACGACCACCGTGTAGCCGGCCACGGTGCGCCGGTCGGGCCAGTTCACCTTCCGCAGCTCGGCCACGACCTCGCTGCCGAACGAGCCCACGCCGCGCAGCCGCGAGCGGCGGGCGCCCTGCTGGCCGTCCCGCCCACCGGCCCGCTGGCGCTCCAGCTGCTGCTTGCGCAGCTGCTGCAGCCGCTGAGGGTCCGCGGTCTTCTGCTGGCGGGCCATCGCCCGCTTGGTTTCCCTGTTCATTGCGAAGGGTTGCTCCTCACGCCGAGGCGCCGATCGATCGTCGAGGGGTTGCAGGCCAGGAGGGACTCGAACCCCCAACCACCGGTTTTGGAGACCGGGACTCTACCAATTGAGCTACTGGCCTTGGGAGTGGGCGCGCCCCGAGCCTGAGCCCAAAGCCCAACGAGTATAGGTGGGTCCACCCGGCCTGAACAAGATACCCGGCCCGACCAGCCTACCAGCTCCGGAGGCAACCGATGGCCCCGGGTGGCGCTGGCTCGCTCAGCTGAGCTGACCCGGGTAGAGCATGGCCAGCTCGCCCGGCCAGGCGGCGAGCAGGCGCAGCTCGTCGTCGGTGAGGGGCCGGCCGGTGGCGGCGTTGGTGAGCTGGACGAGCTTGAACACCAGGTCCTCGTCGCCGGCGGCGAGCTCGATGCCGAGACCGTCGAGGACGTGGCGGAAGCCGGCCTTGCCGCCGTACTCGCCGGTGAGCACGACCCGCCCCTGGCGGGCGGCCCAGTCGTGCGGGAACGGCCCGAGCGTCTCGTCGTCGTAGAGCTCGTAGTTGTGCCGGTCCTTGAGCGCGCCGTCGGCGTGGATGCCGGACTCGTGGGCGAAGGCGTTGGCCCCCACCCCGGGCTGGCCGGGCGGCAGCGGCTGGCCGAAGGCGTACGCCGCCCACAGGGCGAACCGCCGCGCCCAGCTCAGGTCGAGCTCGCCGCCCAGGTCGATCCGGCCGTCCAGGCCGAAGCCGTGCCGGAAGGCGAGGACACAGGAGAGCAGGTCGGCGTTGCCGGCCCGTTCGCCGATGCCGTTCACGCAGGTGTTGACCCAGGCGTCCTGGCCGGCGTCCAGGTCGCCGAGGGCGCCGGCGACCGAGTTGGCCACGGCCATGCCCAGGTCGTTGTGGCAGTGGGTCTCGACCGGGATCCCGACCGCGCCGGCCAGCCCGGCGAACCGCTCGCGGATGCGCCAGGGGGTGTCGCCACCGATGGTGTCGCAGTAGCGGACCCGGTCGGCCCCCGCCTCCCGGGCCGCGATGGCGAACTCGGTCAGGTAGCCGGCGTCGGTCCGCGACCCGTCCTCGGCGTTCACCCCGACGGTGGCCACGCCGGCCGACTTGGCCGTCCGGGTCGCGGCGGCCATCTGCTCGATGACCGCGGCCCGGTCCAGCCGGCCCCGGAACTTGTTGACGATCATCTGGTCGGAGGTGGAGATCGACAGGTTGAGGTGCTCGAGACCGAGCGGCAGCGAGGCCTCGACGTCGCCGGGGACCGCCCGGGCCCAGCCGGACAGCCGTAGATTCTCGAACGCGCCCGCCTTGGCCATGGCGAGGTTGGCCCGCAGGTAGGGCACCTCGTGGAACAGGAACGGGAAGCCGGCCTCGGACTGGGTGACGCCGAGCTTGCCCAGGTAGAAGTTGACCATCGTCTTGCCGAACTTGGACAGGTTGACCCGGGCCGTCTGGACGCCGTCGCGGTTGGTCACGTCGAGGAAGTGGATCCGTGGCATGGGCGTGCCTCTCGTCGCGGTGCTGCTCTCCCTCTCAGCTTGACAGTGGTTCCCCTTATTCTCAATATTGATCAATATGGGAGCGGGACGGGACGCGCGGCGGTTGAGCACCGCGGAAGCGGCCGTGCGACTGGGCGTCAAGCCGGCGACCCTGTACGCGTACGTGAGCCGCGGGCTGCTGGGTCGCGAGCGCTCCTCCGACGGCCGGACCAGCACCTTCGACCCGGCCGAGATCGACCGTCTCGCTCGCCCCGGCCGCGCCCGGCGAGGTCGCCGGCCGGCCACCGACCTGGTCGTGCCCTCGGCCCTCACCGCCATCGACCAGGGCCGCCCCTGGTACCGGGGTGTGGCCGTCACCGATCTGGCCGCCACCCGCACCTTCGAGGAGGTCGCCGAGTGGCTCTGGACCGGCCGGTTCCCCGCTCCCGCCACCGCCCCGAGCGGGGCCGCTCTGGGCGGGACCGTCCCGGCGGCCGGGCCCGGCGGCCCGGCACCGTGGCAGGCGGCCGAGGCGGCCCTGGACGCGGGCCGGCGCGCCCAGGCCGCGCTTCCTCGGTCGGCGCTGCCGCTGGAACGGATCCGAGTCATCGCCGCCGCCCTGGCCGCCGGCGACGAGCTGCGCCTTGAGCTCAGCCCCGCGGCGGTGACCGCCGCCGCCCGGTCGCTGATCGCCGGACTGGTCGACTGCCTCCCCCACCCCGGCCCTCCACCGGCCGGGGGCGGTTCGATCGCCGGCCGCCTGTGGGGTGGGCTCTCCACCGTCGACCCGGAGCCCGGCCTGGTCGGGGTGCTCGACGCCGCCCTGGTGCTGCTGGCCGACCACGAGCTGGCCGCGTCGACAGTGGCCGCCCGGGTGGCCGCCTCGGTCAGGGCCGACCCGTACGCGGTCGTGTCGGCCGGGCTGGCCACGGTCAGCGGGACCCTCCACGGCGGGGCGTCGCTGGGGATCGAGGCCCTGCTGGACGAGGTCGACCGGCCCGAGCGGGCGGCCACCGTGGTCGGCGCCCGGCTCCGTCGTGGCGAGCGCCTCCGGGGCTTCGGCCACCGCCTCTACCCGGACGGCGACCCGCGCGCCGGGTTCCTCCTGACCCGGCTCCGCGCCACGGCCGCCGGGTCGCCCCGCATGGCGGTGGTCGACGCCCTCCTCGAGGCCACCACCCGCAGGGGCCTGCCCGAGCCGAACGTCGACCTCGCCCTGGCCGCCCTGGCCCACGTCACCGCCATGACCCGCGGCGCCGCCGAGGCGATCTTCGCCGTCGCCCGCGCCGCCGGCTGGATCGCCCACGCCCTGGAGGAATACGACCGCAACATCCCAATCCGCCCCCGCGCCGTCTACACCGGCCCCGCGCCCGGTTCCTGACGGCGCGGCACCACCGATACGTGCCGGTGTTCCCGGACGGGCGGAACCAGACCCGGGCCTACTTGGCGCGGGCCAGCGCCGGGGTGGGAACCGGCAGGTTGGGCAGGCGCAGGCGGCGCCAGGGGGTGGGGCGGCGGCGGGAACGGCGGCGGGAGCGGACGGCGCGGGCGACGACGACGGTGGCGACCAGGGCGCCGGAGGCGCCGGCGGCGGCGAGGACGCGGGGGTCGGTGACGCCGGTGCGGCGGCGGCCGATGGCGACGAGGACGCGCTCGAGGGTGCCGTCGGCGGGGTCGACCTCGAGGTTGGCCATGACGGCGAGGGCCTGGCCGAGGCGGCTGTAGGCGGCGGCCTCGGTGGCGCAGCGGGCACACTCGGCGACGTGCTCGGCTCGGGTGCGGACCTCGAACAGGGTCAGCTCCTCGGCCTGGGCCGGGAGCAGGGGGCGGATGTTGTGGCAGCTGGTCATGACCGCCGTCCCGTCGCTCGCCGGCGGCCGGCGAGCGCGACCACCTGGCCGCCTTCGGTCGCCTCCAACTCTGCCTTGAGCCGCTCGCGCGCCCGGAACAGGCGCACCTTGACCGCGCCCGGCGTCAGCCCCATCGCGTTCGCCACCTCTTCGGTCGACTGGCCGTAGACGTCACGCAGCACGAGCACCTGCCGCTGCCCCTCGGGCAGGCCGGCCACCAGCAGTTCCAGGCGGCGGGCGAGGGCAACCGCCTCGGCCCGCTCGGCCGGGTCGGGTGCGGGGTCGCGGGTGTCGGCGGGCACCGCCGCCCCCTCGACCGCGAACCGCCGCGTGCGGCGCTTCAACGTGCTCATGGCCACGTTCGTCGTCACCCTGTTCAGCCAGGTGGAGAAGGAGGCTTCGTGCCGGAAGCCGCCCAACTTGCGCACCACCCGGAGATAGACGTCCTGGGTCACATCGGCGGCATCGTCCGGGTTGCCCACCAGCCGGAGCGCGCAGGTGTACACGCTGCGGTGCGTTCGGCGCACAAGCTCCTCGAGCGCCCACCGGTCACCGGCCTGGGCGGACTCGACGAGCTCCCGGTCGACCTCCACCTCGGTCCCCTTCCAACGTTCCCTTAGACCCCGAACCCCGCCCTCCGGTTACCGGTGCCGGTGATAGCCCCGGAACCCCCGGGAGAGCAGGTCGGTCCGGTCCTTCCAGCGTCCGAGGAACCGATCGTAGTTCTTTCTGGACGCGCGGTCCCGTTCTGTGGGGTCGGTCTCGTGGAATCCGCGGTGCCGGTGCCTGGCCGCGGGCACCTGGACCCGGACGGCGCGGAGAGGCCCGGGCGACCCGAGGGCGCGGACGGCGAAGGAGTAGTCGAGGTCGGCGTTGCGGTAGTAGCGGTCCTTGGGATCGACCCGGGCCCCGGCCGCCAGCGCCCGCGGCACGGCCAGCAGGTAGCCCTCGATGGCGTCGACCTCGGGGCCGTCGTCGGCCTCGAAGTCGAGCATCGTCGTCGTGGTCACCCCCCAGCCGCCGGCCAGCCCTGTGCCCGGCTGGTCGAGGGCGGCCAGTAGCGGGCCGAGCAGGTCGCCGGTGGCCTCGACGTGCGGGTCGAGCCAGACCAGCACCCGGCCGAGCGCCTGGCCCATGGCGAGGTTCATGGAGGCGCCGAAGCCGATCGCCGGGTCGAGGTGCAGGACCTGGAGGTGCGGGTCCTCGGCGGCCAGGTCCTCCAGCGCCCGGCCGGTCGCCTGGCCGGCCCCGTCGGAGATCAGCAGCACCTCGTAGCCGAGGTGGCGGTGGTGGGCGGCCAGCGCCCTGGTCGCCCTGGCCACGTCCTCGGGCCAGCCGGTGACGTGGGCGACCACCGAGACGTCGTACCGGTCGGGCTCCTCCCACCGCGGGCCCAGGGCGGCCGGGTCCAGGGTCTGGTAGGGCGGCGCCTCGGTCAGCTCGGGCCCGTCCGGTGTGTCCCTGACCAGCCAGCCGGCCTGGCGGAGCTGGTCGCGGATGGCGTCGGCGGTGGCGAAGTCCCGCCGCTCCCTGGCCGCCTGGCGCTGCTGGAGCAGGGAGGCGGGGTCGGCGGGCTGGCCGGACGGCGGTTCCGGTCGCCCGACCGGTTCCCCTCCCGACCCGTTCCCCATGCGGCTACAGCTCCAGCTCGGCCTCGCCCTTGCTCAGGACCTTCTCGCCCTTCTCGTCCTCGGCGTGGAAGCGGACCAGGACCCGGCCGCCGTCGACCTCGGCCACCTCACCCTTGACGGTGAGGGTCTGGCCGGGCTCGATCATGGTCGAGAACCTGACCCGGAGCCGCTTGATCGCGGCCGGGTCGCCCACCCAGCCGGTGACCATGCGGGCGGCGACGCCCATGGAGTACATCCCGTGGGCGATCACCCCGGGCAGCCCCACTGCCTTGGCGACCTCGTCGTTCCAGTGGATCGGGTTGAAGTCGCCGGAGGCGCCGGCGTAGCGGACCAGGTCCATGCGCTCGATCGTCTCGGCGACCTCGGGCAGGGTGTCGCCGGGCCGCACCTCGGCCAGGTTGACCCGCGGGCTCATGCCCGGCCCTCGCGTGGTGGCGCGGTGCCGCGCGACAGCAGGGTCCCCCGGACCAGGCAGACGGGCTCGCCGTCCTCGGTGGTCACCTCGGTCTCGAGGGTGAGCAGCTCGTGGCGGCCCTTGGCCTGGGCGGCGGCGACCTTGCCGGTGGCCAGCAGCCGGTCGCCGGCCCGGATCGGCCGGTGGTAGACGAACTCCTGCTCGCCGTGGACGACCCTGGAGTAGTCGAGGCCCAGCTCCGGGTCGCCGTACACGACCTGGCCGGCCCGGAGCGACAGCACGACCGCGAAGGTCGGCACCGCCGGGAGGTCGGGGTGGCCGGCCGCCCGGGCCGCGGCCTCGTCGTGGTAGATCGGGTCGGTCTCCCCGACCGCGATCGCGAACTCGCGCAGCTTCTCCCGTCCGACCTCGTACCTGAGTGCCGGGTACGCCTTGCCCACGAGGGCCTGGTTCAGCGCCATGTCAGCGTCAGCGCGTCTCCCGGTGGGCGGTGTGACGACCGCACCAGCGGCAGTACTTCTTCAGCTCGACGCGGTCGGGGTCGTTCCGCTTGTTCTTCCTGGTGGTGTAGTTGCGGTGCTTGCAGACGGTACAGGCCAGGGTGATGGTGGGGCGGATGTCGGTGGTCGCCATGGAGGTTCCTTCCTGCGCGCAGCGTGAAGCTCGATCCTACCTTGAGGATCTGGGGAGTCTCCGATCCTACTTGAGGATTTTGATGACGCGGCCGGCGCCGACGGTGCGGCCACCCTCACGGATCGCGAACCGCAACCCCTCGG
>Ga0207675_100002285_pt1 | contig 19034 bp, 13 predicted proteins | sample KBSSwiS42_FD_184305 | JGI IMG/M metagenome (GOLD analysis project Ga0207675, IMG submission 184305) | Switchgrass rhizosphere microbial communities from Kellogg Biological Station, Michigan, USA - KBS Switchgrass S4-2 (SPAdes) (version 2) | ecosystem: Host-associated > Plants > Roots >...
GCAAAGTCGTTGATCAGGCCCGAGCAGTAGTTGAGGCGATCCACGTAGGGGATGAGGTTAGTCCACGTGTGGGATTCGCACTCCTTCTCGAAGCCTCGATGCAGATAGCCGCAATGGACGTCCACACGCCGGACCTTCTCGCCGTCCAATGCTGCGATCACCTGGATCGTTCCGTGCGTGGCCGGATGCGAGGGTCCGATATTCACGATGACATCGCCGCCGGTATCGGCGCGGAAATTGGGCCGGACCGGGTTGGGCAGCGTGATTGCTTGCATCGGCGTCACCGTTCGCGGTAGGGAACGAGCGGCTGCTCGTACTGCTTCGGATAGTCCTTGCGCAGCGGATGGCCCTTGAACCCCTCGTAGAGCAGCAGCGGTCGCAAGTCATCGTTGCCGCGAAACCCGATCCCATGCATTTCGTGGCATTCGCGCTCCATGAAATGCGCCGAGCCATACAGTGTCGTCAGCGAGTCGACGACCGGATCAGGCGCGGGAACAAGGACTTTCAGACGAGCCCGCGCGAAATGCGCCGTGGAGTAGAAGTGATAGACGACATCGAAACGCGGGCTCCGCTCGAGCCAGTCGACGGCCGTGACGTCGAGGAACAGATCGAATTGGAGCTCGCTTTTCAGCAAGCGCACCGCGTCGAGCAGATCAACCGGCTCCAGCATCAGCACGAACATGCCGCGCGATACGGTAATGGCGTCCGGCGCAACGTCCAAAAGACGGCGAACCTGATCAAGCGACGGGGCGGCCATCATCAGAAACGGTCGGTAAGAATCGGATGGTGCGAGCGCGCGATCCGGTCCTGTAGCTGCATGATGGCGTCGATGACTGTCTCGGGCCGCGGTGGGCATCCGGGCACGTAGACGTCAACCGGAATTATCTTGTCGATGCCCGCGACGGCGGCGTAGTTCTGGTAGAACCCGCCGCTGGTGGCGCAGGCACCGAACGCCATCACCCACTTCGGCTCGCACATCTGCTCGTAGACCTTGAGCAGGATGGGCGCCTGCTTGTGCGTCAGCGTGCCGACGACCATCAGCAGATCGGACTGGCGAGGGGAGAAACGGGGCAGCGCGGCGCCGAAGCGATCGGTATCGTAAGGCGACGAGCTCACCGCCATGAATTCCATCGCGCAACACGCGGTCACGAACGGATAGGGAAACAGCGAAAACTTGCGCGCCCAGCCGACGAGCTCGTCCTTCTTCGTCGAGAAATACTCGAATGCGGGCGAGCGGTCCGTCACGGCGCGGATCGGGATCGTCGAGGAACCCATCATCTGGCCTTCAATCCGTGACCGATTCCAGCAACCTCGCGCTGTAGACGTAGAGCAGGATGGCCACGAGCAGGAAAGCGAAGATGAAAAATGTCAGCAACATGAACCCGGTGAGCGGCTGCGCCCCGAGTGCCCAGATGTAGAGAAACACCGTCTCCAGATCGAACAGCAGGAAGGCAACGGCGACCGCGTAGTACTTGATCGGCATCGGCCGCACGTTGCGCGTGTCGATCGGCGTTGCGCCGCACTCGAACGGCTCGAGCTTCATGGCCGATGCCGCTGGCTTGGGACCCAGCATTCGGTTCATCAACAACGTTACGCCAACGAAACCGAGGATCGCGATCAGGTACAGGATGAAGGCAATGTAGGGATTCATTGTGGGCATTGGGCGACATGGCGTGCACCACGCATGGACGTCCATTCGCGTTCGAACGCCGGCCTAGAGTAAGCGCCGTTGCACAGCTCGCGTTTGACTTGGATCAACGGTCGGCAACGGCATCGGACGGCACCTACGACACCAATGCATGACTTGGATCAAGCCCGGTGGGCCAGTTGGGTAGTAAGTTGCGCCGACGTCGCTGAGCGCTTTTGCTCAACGGACAGGAGTGCCGTGGCCGATTGCGTAGTTCGGTCACGTAGTCCAGTCACAAGCGACCGCCCCCTCGCTTCGATCAGGTTGTTCGTCCACCGCTCTCGAAGGCTGCGCCAACCGCAAAGGGCACACGATGAGCTGGTCACAGATCTACGATCCCCTTGGCAATCAGGTCTACTCAACGATAGTCGCAGCACTTCCGATCATCGTGCTGCTCGGAAGTCTCGCGTTCTTCCATATCAAGGCACACTGGGCCGCGATATGGGGTCTGATCGTCGCGCTGGCGGTCGCGATTCTCGTGTACCACATGCCGGCGGAGATGGCCGGGAAATCGGCGCTGTACGGTGCGCTGTTCGGCCTGCTCCCGATCGGCTGGATCGTGCTGAACGTCATTTTCATGTACCAGCTGACCAACCAGGCTGGTTTGTTCGACGTACTGCAGAAAAGCATCACGGGCATTACGACCGACCGACGGCTGCAGCTGCTTCTGGTCTCGTTCTGCTTTGGCGCATTCTTCGAAGGCGCGGCCGGCTTCGGGACCCCGGTGGCCGTGACTGCCGCGATCATGATGGGGCTCGGATTCAAGCCGCTCGCCGCGGCAGGACTCTCGCTGATCGCCAATACCGCACCGGTCGCCTTTGGCGCGCTGGGCACGCCGATCGTCGTACTCGCGGCAGTCACCGGGCTCGATCTGCAAGCGCTGAGCTCAATGGTCGGTCGCCAGCTTCCGTTCTTTTCGGTCCTCGTGCCATTCTGGTTGATCTGGGCATTCGTCGGCTTTCGGCGCATGATGGAAATCTGGCCCGCGATCCTGGTGGCAGGCGTCTCGTTCGCCATCCCCCAATTCCTGGTCTCGAATTACCACGGACCCTGGCTGGTCGACGTGATTGCTGCCATCTCCTCGATGGGCGCGCTGACGCTGTTCCTGAAAGTCTGGCATCCGAAAGCGGTGTGGACGAGCACGTCCCGGGAAGGGGCGACCGTGTCGTATGCGCAAGCGGAAGCCGGTGCGGTGCGACATGGCTTCTCGCGCGCTCAAGTCCTTAAGGCGTGGACGCCATGGGCGATCCTCAGCGTGCTCGTCTTTGCCTGGGGTCTGCCGCAGGTCAAGGAGCTTCTGAATGGGCTGTCAGCGCCCCGCTTCCCCATCGAGGGCTTGCACAACCTGGTGGTGCGGGTGCCGCCCGTGGTGACGAAGCCCACGCCGGAAGCTGCCGTCTACGTGCTGAACTGGCTGTCAGCCACCGGGACCGGCATCCTGATTGCCGCGATCATCGCCGGTGTGGTCATGGGACTGAAAATCCCGACGATGATCCAGACCTACGGCAAGACACTAAAACTGGTGCGGTTCTCGCTGCTGACGATCGCGGCGATGCTGGCGCTCGGATTCACGACCAAGGGTGCGGGACTCGACTCGACGCTGGGCCTCGCGTTCGCGCACGCCGGCTGGATGTATCCGTTCTTCGGCGCGATGCTCGGGTGGCTCGGTGTCGCGCTGACCGGCTCCGATACGTCGTCGAACGTGTTATTCGGGGGGCTGCAGCGGGTATCAGCCGAACAGCTCGGTCTCTCGCCCGTTCTCATGGCGGCCGCCAACAGTTCGGGCGGTGTAATGGGCAAGATGATCGACGCGCAAAGCATCGTGGTGGCGTCGACGGCGACGCAGTGGTACGGTCACGAAGGCGAGATCCTGCGCTATGTGTTCTTCCACAGCCTCGCGCTGGCGGCGCTGATGGGGGTGCTCATCATGGCCCAGGCGTATGTCTATCCGTTCACCATGCTGGTGGTTCGTTGATGACGGTGCCAACTCGGCAGGACTGAGTAGCGGACCATCCGATGTCGCCCGAGTCGTACCGTGCGCTGCATACGTCGCTGGCCGCGTTCATTCCGGACGACCGGCTGATCACCGATCCCCTGCGTCTGCTGACGTGGGGGACGGACGCGAGCTTCTATCGGCTCGTCCCCGCCATCGCGGTCGTCGTCGAGACCGAGGACGAAGTCAGGCGTCTGCTGGCGACCTGTGCGAGCCTCGACACGCCGGTGACGTTTCGCGCCGCCGGAACAAGCCTGTCCGGACAGGCCATCACCGATTCCGTGCTGCTGCTGCTGGGTGACGGTTGGCGCCGGTGCGCGATCAGCGACGACGCGCAGCTCATTTCGCTGCAACCTGGCGTGATCGGGGCCGTCGCCAACGTCCGGCTTGCCGGCCACGGCCGGAAGATCGGGCCGGACCCCGCGTCGATCGACGCTGCGATGATCGGCGGGATCGCCGCCAACAACGCCAGCGGAATGTGCTGCGGAACCGCGCAGAACAGCTATCACACACTGGCGGGCATTCGCATCGTGCTCGCCGACGGCACGGTCCTCGATACGCGCGACAGCGCAAGCCGCGCCGCGTTTCTCGCGCAGAAAGGCGATTTCGTGCGCGCCCTCGACGCGCTCGCGCGGCGTGCCCGCGACAATGAGCGACTCGCCGCGCGCATCCGGCACAAGTTCCGAATAAAGAACACGACGGGCTACAGCCTGAATGCGCTGGTCGACTTCGAAGATCCGATCGACGTGCTGGCGCACCTGCTGATCGGCTCGGAGGGAACGCTGGGGTTCATCAGCGACATCACTTATCGTACGGTGCCCGAGTATCCGTGCAAGGCGAGCGCACTGATTCTCTTCGACGATCTGGGCTCCGCCTGTCGCGCCGTCAGCGCGCTGAAGAGTGCACCGGTGGCCGCCGTGGAGCTCGCTGACCGCGCCGCGCTCCACTCCGTCGAGAACAAGCCGGGCATGCCCGCAAGCATCCGTACGCTGCAGGCGGGCGGCGCGGCGCTGCTCGTGGAAACCCGTGCTGAAGATCCGGATGCGCTGACCGCGCAGGTCGGCGCGATCGAAGCGGTGCTTGCAGCGCTCCACACGGCCGAGCCGGTGCGATTCTCGACCGATCCACAAGAGTGTGCCCGTCTGTGGAATGTGCGAAAGGGCATGTTTCCGTCGGTCGGTGCGATGCGCGACGTGGGGACAACCGTCATCATCGAGGACGTCGCCTTCCCGGTCCCTCGCCTCGCCGAGGCGACGCTGGACCTGCAAGGGCTTCTGACCGCACATGGCTATGCCGACGCGATCATCTTCGGCCACGCGCTGGAAGGGAACCTGCATTTCGTGTTCACGCAGGATTTCAACGTCGCGTCCGAAGTCGAGCGTTACCGCGGGTTCATGGCCGAGCTGTGCCAAATGGTCGTGGCGACGTACGACGGGTCGCTCAAGGCGGAGCATGGGACCGGTCGCAATATCGCGCCCTTCGTCGAGCTCGAATGGGGTGCGGAAGCGTACGAACTGATGCGAGCCATCAAGCACCTGTTCGACCCGCGCGGCCTGCTCAACCCGGGTGTGATCCTCAACGACGATCCCAATGCGCACGTCAAACACCTGAAGCCGCTGCCGGCCGCTGATGCCATTGCCGACAAGTGCATCGAGTGCGGCTTTTGCGAGGTCAAGTGTCCGTCCCATCGGCTTACGCTGTCGCCGCGGCAGCGCATCGTCGGGTGGCGGGAAATCGCACGCCTCGAAGCCGATGGAACGGACCCCGCCCAGGCGTCCGCAATGCATCGGCTTTACGACTACCACGGGATCGACACCTGCGCTGGCTGCGGACTATGCGCCACCGCCTGTCCGGTCGGCATCGAGACCGGCATTCTGATCAAGGCGCTGCGCGGACGCCGGGCAAGCCCGCTCGCACGGCGCACCGCGGACCTTGTCGCCGACCACTACGCGGTTACGACCGCGGCGGTGCGATTCGGATTGGCAGGAGCGAACGCGCTGCACGGGCTCGTTGGCACGCGGGTGATGCAGGCGTCACTCGACAAGTTGCGCAAGCTCTCGGGTGGGGCACTGCCCAAGTGGTCGCCTGCACTGGGGCGGGCCGTGCACTTCACGCCGGCGCGGCGCGCACCGCTGCAGGGCGATGGCGGCGATGCCGTCGTTTATTTTCCCAGCTGCGCCGCGCGCAACATCGGCGCGCAGCGCGGCTCCCCGCTCGTCGATTCGTTGCCGGTGGCGGCCGAGCGACTGTTCGCGAAGGCCGGTTTCGACGTGGTCTACCCGCGGGAGCTGGCCGAGCTGTGCTGCGGGCAGCCGTTCGAGAGCAAGGGCCTCGCACAGACGGCCGACCGCAAGTCGGCCGAGCTGGAAGCGGCGTTGCGCGACGCGAGCAACGGCGGGCGCCTGCCAATCGTGTTCGACACGAGCCCCTGCGCCTATCGGATGAAGCGCTACCTCGGTGAACGACTCGCGGTCCAGGACAGCATCGAGTTCCTGCACGACACGGTCCTGCCCCGCGTCACGATCGAGCGCAAAGCGACCTCCGTCGCCATCCACCCGGTATGCAGCGTACGCAAGATGGGGACCGTCGATCGCCTCGAGCGCATCGCGCAACGCTGCAGCGCGGACGTGGTGAAGGTGGACGAAGTGCTGTGCTGCGGCTTCGCCGGGGACAAGGGCTTCAATCGTCCGGAGCTGAACGAACACGCGCTGCGGCACTTGCACGAGGCGCTGCCGGTGCGCTGCTCGACCGGTTACTCGACGAGCCGTACGTGCGAGATCGGCCTTTCCGAATACTCGGGATTCCCTTATCAATCGATCATCCACCTCGTCGACGAATGCGCCCGCGTGACTTCCAGCGACGGCGACGCGACGGCCAAGGCGGCGTCCCACCGACACGCAGCCATGGCTTCCGGCCGATGAAGGTCGCGCTCTTCGTTCCCTGTTACATCGACGCCTTCTTTCCCGAGGTCGGCGTCGCCACGCTGGAACTGCTCGAACGACTCGACATCGAGGTCGTGTATCCGCTGGACCAGACCTGCTGCGCGCAGCCGATGGCCAACAGCGGCTGCCACGCCGAGGCGGCGGCGACGGAAAAACTGTTCGTCAGGAACTTCGCGGGTTTCGATTACATCGTCGGGCCTTCGGGAAGCTGCGTTCACCACGTTCGCGACCATCTGACGGCGATCCCGCAGACGCCGCAGGTCACGAAGGTCCGCCGGAATATCTACGAGCTCGTCGAATTCCTGCACGACGTCGTCAAGGTCCAGGCGTTCCCATGGGCGTCGTTCCCGCACAAGGTCGGCCTGCACAACGGCTGCTCGACGCTGAGGGCGTTGCGCGAGGCCAAGACGTCCGAGATCGACGAGCCGTATTTCTCCAAGCCCATGGGCCTGCTGTCCAAGATCAAGGGGATCGAGTTCGTCACGCCGGAACGGCCGGACGAATGCTGCGGCTTCGGCGGTACGTTCTCGGTGTTCGAGGAGCCGGTGTCGGCCCGAATGGGTTACGACAAGGTCAACGACCACCATCGCGCCGGCGCCGAGTACATCGTGTCGGCGGACATGTCCTGCATGATGCACCAGAAGGGTTGTGCTGAGCGGCTCGGGCTTCCGATCAAGTTCATTCACGTCGCGCAAGTGCTGAACGGAGCCCAGGCATGAAGCGCATCGACCACGCTGAAGCATCGTCACACTTCATCAAGGCCAAGGATCACATCGAATTCCATGATCGCAGGCTCTGGGACCTGCGGCAGAAGCGCGACCGCGAAAGCGTACAGCTCGACGAATGGGAGGCGCTCCGGACGCTGGCCTCGGAGATCAAGGAACACACGCTGACCCACCTCGCCGACTACCTCGAGGAATTCGAGGCCAACGCGACGCGCAACGGCGTTCACGTGCATTGGGCACGGGACGCTGCCGAGCACAACCAGATCGTTTTCGAGATCATGAATTCTCGCGGCGCACGCACGCTGGTCAAGGCGAAGTCGATGCTGACCGACGAATGCGACATGCGGCCGTTTCTCGAAACCCGCGGCATCGAGATCATGGAAACCGACCTCGGCGAGCGCATCCAGCAGCTCGATGACGAGCCGCCGAGCCACATCGTCGTACCAGCCGTGCACAAGCTGCGCGCCGACGTGGCGCGCGTCTTTTCCGAAACGATCGGCACCGATCCGAAGAACAGCGACGTCCATTACCTTGCCGAGAGTCAGCGGCAGCACACGCGGCCATACTTCCTGCGCGCGGACGCGGGCATGACGGGTGCGAACTTTGCGGTCGCGGAGACCGGGTCGATCGTCGTGTGCACCAACGAGGGCAACGCCGATCTCAGCGTTCACCTGCCACCTCTCTACATTGCCTCCGTCGGCATCGAGAAGGTCGTACCGCGGATCGAGCATCTCGGCGTCTTCGTCCGGATGCTGTCGCGAAGCGCGCTGGGGTCACCGATCACGCAGCTCACCTCCCACTTCCGCGTGCCGCGCAAAGGCACCGAAATGCACGTGGTGCTCGTCGACAACGGCCGCTCGGAACGGCTCGGCATGGACGATTTCTGGTACTCGCTCAAATGCATCCGCTGCGGAGCCTGCATGAATACGTGCCCCGTCTACCGGCGGAGTGGCGGATTGAGCTATGGAGCCACGTATTCGGGACCGATCGGCGTCATCATCGATCCGACGTTCAACCTGCGCAAATACAGCTCGCTTCCGTTCGCATCGACGTTGAACGGCAGTTGCACCAGCGTGTGCCCGGTACGGATCAACATCCACGAACAGATCTACAAATGGCGTCAGATCATCAGCGAGCGTAATCAGCTGCCGATGATCAAGAAAGAGGCGATGCAGATCGCCGGCAAGGTGCTGTCCAGTCCGCGGCTGTATCGCGCGGCGGTGGAGACCGCGGGCGCGGGTGTCGAGCACCTGCCGCGATTCATGCTGTACAACCGCCTCAACACCTGGGGGCTGCAGCGCGAGGTCCCGCAGGCACCGCCATCGACATTCCGGCAGTGGTACCTCGAGCATCGCGTGAAGAACGGCGGCCGGGGATGAGTAGCCGGCACGAGATCCTTGACCGCGTGCGCAAGAACCAGCCTGCGCCGCGACCGTTGCCGAACGTCCCGATGTTCGACGCGGGCGTTGCAGCTTCGCTTGACGCGTTCAGGACGGCGCTGTCGCGAATGGGCGGCCGGTTTGTGCCCGCCGCCGACGATCAGGACCTCGACGCGCAGGTCCACGCACTTTTTCCCGATGCGAAAGTCGTCTGTTCGGCCACTCCCGAGGTGAAGGGCAACCGCCCGATCGACTCGATACGCGCACCCCGAGACCTTCACGATGTGGACGTCGGTGTGGTGCGTGCGGTGTTCGGCGTCGCAGAAACGGGATCGATATGGCTGTCGGACGCCGAGTTTGGCGTCAGTGCGCTGGGTTTCCTGTCGCAACATCTGATCGTCTTGCTCGATCCGCAGGCGATCGTCACGAACATGCACCGCGCCTACCAGCATCCGGGACTGTTCACGGCCGACTATTCGGTGTTCATGACGGGACCGTCGGCGACCGCCGATATCGAAGGTGTACTGATCCATGGTGCCCAGGGCGTACGCACGATGTCGGTCATTCCGTGCCGGCGTGGCGCCCGCGTGACCCCTCGCCCCACAGGTGCGTAGACAATGAGCCTCATCCCGAAGGACCTGACGCCGGTCTATAAAGCGACGATCGCCAAGGGCACGAACGCCCAGCGCTGGCAGCGGCCGCTTTTCGTCAGCCTGCTGCCGCCGTGCAACCACGCGTGCCCGGCGGGCGAGAACATCCAGGCATGGCTCGACCTCGCGCAAGCGGGGCGCTACCAGGAGGCCTGGCAGAAGTACATGGAGCAAAACCCGCTGCCCGGCACGCACGGCCGGGCCTGCTATCACCCCTGCGAGAGCGCGTGCAACCGGCAATTCCTCGACTCCCCGGTTGCCATTCATTCGCTCGATCGCTTTCTAGGCGACCTTGCCAACGAAAAAGGTTGGCGGGTGCCGGTCATGCCGTCGACGGGCAAGCGCGTGCTGGTCGTTGGCGCAGGTCCCGGCGGATTGGCGTGCGCCTATCACTTGCGGCGGATGGGCCACGACGTCGTCATCCGCGATGCCGCTCCGGAGCCCGGCGGAATGATGCATTACGGGATCCCGCAATACCGGCTCCCGCGCGACGGACTGATGCAGGAGATCGCGCGCATCCAGGCGATGGGCGTGACGATCGTCTCCAATTACCGCGTCAACGACGTGCTCGCGGAGAAGAACGCCGGGCGCTTCGACGCCGTATTCCTCGCGATCGGCGCGCAGGTCGGTAATCACCTCGACATTCCGGCGATGGATGGCGGCAAGATGATCCACGCGCTCGACTTGCTGGAGCAGGTCGAGCAAGGGAAGCCGCCCAAGCTTGGACGCGTCGTCGGCATCGTCGGCGCCGGCAACACCGCGGTCGACGCGGCGCGGGTCGCGAGGCGCCTGGGTGCCGAGGAAGCGGTGCTGATCTACCGCTCCGATTCCAAGCACATGAGGGCGCACCCCGAGGAGGCGGCCGAGGCATTCGCCGAGGGCGTCAAGGTCAAATGGATGTCGACGGTCAAGCAATTCGGCAACGACGAGCTCATGGTCGAGCAGATGCAGATGCTGCCCGATGGATCGGGAACGGTCGGCACCGGCAAGTACGAACGGCTGAAGGCCGACTCACTCGTGCTGGCGGTCGGCGAGCATTCCGACCTGGAATTCCTGAAGACGCTCCCGGGTGTTCGGATCGCGCGCGGGAATGTCGTCGAAGTCGACGACCATATGGCAACAGGTTCCACCGGCATTTTCGCCGGCGGCGACATGATCGGCGGCGCGAGAACGATGACCGCCGCCGTGGGCCACGGCAAGAAGGCCGCACGCAACATCGACGCCTGGCTGCGCGGACAGCACTATTCGAAGGCGCCGACATCCGACGTCGTCCCTTTCGAGGCGCTCAACCTTCCCGTCTTCCTGGATGCGGACCGACGCGAGCAATTGCAGACGCCTGCGGCGAAGCGGCATGGATTCGACGAGGTGGTCGCCGGTCTTAGCGAAACGGAAGCACGCTACGAGGCAAGTCGTTGCCTATCCTGCGGCAACTGCTTCGAGTGCGACAACTGCTACGCATCGTGTCCGGAACAGGCGATCGTCAAGCTGGGCAAGGGGCGCTTCTACCGCTTCGACTACGACCTGTGCACGGGGTGCGCCGTGTGCTTCGAGCAGTGTCCGTGCCACGCCATCGAAATGGTCGCCGAACCTGCAGCGGCGACGGGGCGAGTTGCACCATTGCTGATGCCCGGTAAATTCGCCGTCCGCAGGTGACACCAGACAGGGGCGAACGCATGTCCAGCATCCAGAGCGCCGTCATGGACGGCAACACGGCGGCCGCGCACATCGCCTACCGCGTCAACGAGGTCGCGTCGATCTTCCCGATCACGCCATCGTCGACGATGGCCGAGCTCGCCGACGCGTGGGCCGCCGAGGGAATCGAGAACATCTGGGGCAACGTGCCGGTCGTCCAACAGATGCAGTCGGAAGGCGGCGCAGCGGGCGCCGTGCATGGATCACTGCAAAGCGGTGCGCTGACGACGACATTCACGGCGTCGCAGGGCCTGCTGCTGATGCTGCCCAACATGTACAAAATCGCCGGCGAGCTGACGCCCTGCGTGTTCCATGTCGCGGCACGTGCGCTCGCGACCCAGGCGCTGTCGATCTTCGGTGATCATTCGGACGTGATGAGCGCGCGGATGACCGGCTTCGCGATGCTCGCGGCGGCGTCGGTGCAGGAGGCGCACGACCTGGCGTTGATCGCGCAGGCGGCGACGCTCGAGTCGCGCGTGCCCGTCATCTTCTTCTTCGACGGCTTCCGCACCTCCCACGAGGAAAACAAGATCGCGGTCATCCCCGACGCGCAGATCCGGGCCATGATCGACGATGAGCAGGTGCGAGCATTCCGCGAACGTGCGCTTTCGCCGGAGCGACCGGTGGTGCGCGGCACTGCGCACAATCCCGACACGTTCTTCCAGGCGCGGGAGACGGTCAATCCGTTCTACGCGCGGTTTCCCGGCATCGTGGCGAGCGTGATGGACCGCTTCGCCGGCGTGACCGGCCGGCAGTACAGGCTCTTCCGCTACACCGGCCATCCGGACGCCGAGCGTGTCGTAGTGGCCATCGGATCAGGCTGCGAGGTGCTGGACGAGACGGCCACGTACCTGAACGAGCAAGGGGAGCGGACTGGCGTGCTGCAGGTGACGCTCTACCGCCCGTGGCACGCCGACGCGTTTCTTGCCGCGCTGCCGCGGACGGTGAAGGCGATTGCCGTGCTCGATCGGACGAAGGAGCCCGGCGCGCTTGGCGACCCGCTATACCTCGACGTTCTCGGCACGTTCGCGCAGGCCGTCGCGTCCGGAACGTGGGGCGCAATGCCGAGGTTGATCGGCGGACGCTACGGCCTGTCGTCGAAGGACTTCGATCCGGCGATGGCCAAGGCAGTCTTCGACGAGTTGGACAAACCCGACTCCAGACACGGGTTCACCGTCGGCATCACCGACGACGTCTCGCACACGAGCCTCGCCGTCGATCCGGGGTTCGACATCGAGCCGCCCGACGTCGTGCGTGCGCTGTTCTACGGCCTCGGTGCCGACGGAACGGTTGGCGCCAACAAGAACTCCGTGAAGATCCTCGCGGCGGATCCCCGCCGCTACGCGCAAGGCTACTTCGTCTACGACTCGAAGAAGTCCGGCTCGTACACGATTTCTCATCTGCGCTTCGGCCCGAAGCGCGTGCGCGCGCCGTACTTGCTGAAGTCGGCCAGCTTCGTCGGCGTACACAAGTTCGACTTCCTGTTCAAGCAGGACGTGCTTGTCGCGGCGGCGCCCGGCGCCACGGTTCTCGTCAACAGCCCGTACCCAGCCGACGCCGTGTGGGACGAGTTGCCGCGCAGGGCGCAGCAACAGATCATCGACAAGCATCTGCGGTTGTTCGTCATCGACGCGTCGAGAGTTGCGTTGGACCTGGGTCTCGGCTCGCGCAGCAACACCATTCTGCAGACGTGCTTCTTTGCGCTGTCCGGCGTGCTGCCGCGCGACGAGGCGATCGCCGCGATCAAGCAGGAAACCGAACGGACCTACGCCCGCAAGGGGGCGGAAATCGTCAAGAAGAACTTCGCGGCCATCGACAATGCGCTCGTCAACCTGCGCGAAGTCGCGGTGCCCCACGCTGCGACCGGGACGCATGCCGTCGCGAAGATGGTGCCGGACTCGGCGCCCGCCTTCGTGCGCAACGTCATCGCCGTGATGATGGAGGGTCGCGGTGACTCACTGCCCGTCAGCGCGTTGCCGATCGACGGTACGTTCCCGACCGGGACGACGCGATTCGAAAAGCGCAACATCGCGGAAGAAGTGCCGATCTGGGAACCCGACCTGTGCATCCAGTGCGGCCAGTGCTCGATCGTCTGCCCGCACAGCGTCATCCGTGCGAAGTATTACGACCGCGGACGTCTCGCGGACGCGCCTGCCGCGTTCAAGGCCGCGCCGATCAATGCGCGCGGATATCCCGATTCCTCGTACACGCTTCAGGTCTACGTCGAGGACTGCACCGGTTGCGGCGTATGCGTTGAGGCCTGCCCGGCACATAGTCCGGCCGACGATCGGGTCAAGGCGATCAACATGAAGCCGCGCCTGGCGCATCTCGACGACGAGGTGGCGAGCATAGAGTTCTTCGAGAAGCTGCCCTGGGCCGATCGGACGCGGGTGAACTTCGCGAACGTGCGCGGCGTGCAGTTCATGCAGCCGCTTTTCGAATTTTCGGGTGCCTGCGCCGGGTGCGGCGAGACGCCATACTTGAAACTGCTTTCGCAACTGTTCGGCGATCGGCTGCAGATCGCCAACGCTACCGGCTGCTCGTCGATCTACGGCGGCAACCTGCCCACGACGCCTTGGGCGACCGGAGCGGACGGACGCGGGCCGGCGTGGGCGAATTCGCTGTTCGAGGACAACGCAGAATTCGGCCTCGGCTATCGGATGGCCATCGACAAACAGGCCGAGATTGCAAAGGGCTTGGCGCGAAAGCTCGCACCGCGATTGGGCGAGGACCTCGTCAGCGCCCTGCTCGAGGCACGACCACAGACGCTCGATTCGGATTTGCGGGTACAGCGAGAGCGGGTGGCGGCGCTCAAGCTCAAGCTCGCGTCGATCGACGATGCTGACGCGCGCAACCTCCTCGCCCTGGCCGACTACCTGGTGCCGCGCTCGGTATGGATCGTCGGGGGCGATGGGTGGGCGTACGACATCGGATCCGGCGGGCTCGACCACGTCCTATCGACCGGTCGCAACGTCAACGTGCTCGTCCTCGACACCGAGGTCTATTCCAATACCGGCGGACAGGCATCGAAGGCAACGCCGCTCGGAGCTTCGGCCAAGTTCGCCGCCGCGGGCAGGAAGGTCCCACGCAAGGACCTCGCGATGATGGCGATCTCCTACGGCAACGTCTACGTCGCGCAGGTCGCGATGGGCGCCAACAACGAGCAGGCGGTCATCGCGTTTCGCGAAGCCGAGGCGTACGAGGGCACGTCGCTGATCCTCGCCTATTCGCAATGCATCGCGCACGGTACCGACATGCGACACGGAATGAAGCAGGCGGCGCGCGCCGTCGCGAGCGGTCATTGGCCGCTGCTCCGCTTCGACCCGACGATGCGCCGCCGCGAGATGAATCCGTTTCGTCTCGACTCGACGCGCCCGCGCATCCCGCTCGACGACTACCGCGCACGCGAAGTGCGCTTCAAGATCGTCGAGCAGACCAATCCGGGCGAAGCCGGCCACATGCTGCATCAGGCGCAACTCGCGCTCGACGAGCGGTACAAGCTCTATGAGGACCTCGCCGCGCGCGACGGCAGCCGTTTCCTTCCGCATTGGGAGAACGTGTAGCCATGGACCTGTCGACGACGTACCTCGGATTGCGGCTCGAGCATCCGGTCATTGCGTCGGCCTCGCCGCTGACTGCCACCGTCGATGGTATTCGCGCGCTCGAGGACGCGGGAGCGGCGGCCGTGGTCATGCCGTCGCTGTTCGAGGAGCAAATCAAGGCCGAGGACACCGCGTACGCGATGTACACCGATCACGGCTCGTACAGCCAATCCGAGGCAGGCAGCTACTTCCCCGACCTGGCGAACTACGACCGTGGCACCTCGGGGCACCTCGACACGTTGCAGCGGGCAGTCGCGTCGGTCGACATTCCGGTGATTGCCAGTCTCAATGCGGTGACGCTGGAAGGATGGACAACCTACGCGGCGAAGCTCGAACAGGCGGGTGCGGCAGCCCTCGAGCTGAACCTGTATTTCATCCCGACCGATCTCACGATGAGCGGCCAGGACGTCGAGGCGCGCTACGTCCAGGCCGTCGTCGCGGTCAAACGCACGGTGAAGATCCCCGTCGCCGTGAAGCTGTCGCAATTCTTCAGCTCGACCGGCAACATCGCACGGCAGCTGGCGGACGCCGGCTGCGACGGCCTCGTGCTGTTCAACCGGTTCTACCAGCCCGACTTCGACCTGGCCACGCTGGCCGTCAAGTCGGAACTGACGCTCAGCTCCAGGCACGAAGCGGGGCCCGCATTGCTGTGGATTGCACTGCTTGCGGGCCGACTCGATCGATCACTCGCCGGAACGGGCGGCGTCGAAACCGCCGACCAGGTCGTCAAGTTTCTGCTGGTGGGGGCCAACGCCGTGATGACGGCGTCGGCTCTGCTTCGCCACGGACCGGCGTACATGCGCACGCTCACCGGCGGCCTCGAGCGATGGCTCGGCGAAAACGGGCATCTCTCCGTTTCCGCGATCCGCGGACTGAAAAGCGTCGACCGGCTCGATGACGTGGGTGACCTGCTGCGCGCGCAATACATGACGCTGCTCGCCGGGTATTTGCCCGGAAGGCTGGCCGCGTGACGATCAGGGCTTGCTTCGCGTGCTCCAAACCGTCTAGCGTCGGCGCGTAAGAAGGCGTCCCCACAAAAAGAAGAAAGCGCGCGTGACGACTTCGCAAGTGTTGATCTGGATCATCCCCGGCGTTTGACAAACGGGGGATTCTTTCAAGATGCGGGTCGAGCGCCGTGTCCTCGCGACACTCGCCCCAACGCGAAGGGAACGTCATGCGGCTCGGTACCTCAGTTGCGGCGTGCGGATTCGCGGTCCTGCTCGCGAGCTTCGGCGGAACAGCCCTCGCCCAACAAGCGGCGGACGCCACGCCGGCCGCAGCCAAGCGGCCGGACGTCACTCCCATCTGTGCGAATTGCCACGAGGACAAGCACACGTCCATCACGTTCGCCGCGCACGGCGCGAAGAATGACGCCACCGGCTCGATGTGCCAGGCATGCCACGGCGATGCCACCGAGCACCTGAAGGATCCGGCCAAGAGCAAGCCGGCCAACCTGATCAAATCCGGAACGGCAGCCGAGAAAACGGCCGTTTGCCTCGCCTGCCATTCGACGAATCGGCAACTCGCCTTCTGGGAATCGGGCAAGCATGCGCTGGGCGACGTCGCGTGCTCGAACTGCCACAGCATCCACGGGAGGTCGGGCAACCCGACCATCGCACCGTTCCAGACGACCTTCCGTCCGAACGAATCGGAAGTCTGTGGCACGTGCCACCAGGACATCCGTTCGCAGACCCTGAAGCCGTCGCATCACCCGATCGTCGAAGGCAAGATCAAGTGCTCCGATTGCCACAATCCGCATGGCGCCATCAGCCCCGTGATGCTGCGCAATGCATCGGTCAACGACCAGTGCCTGAGCTGCCACGCCGACAAGCGCGGACCGTTCGTGTTCTCCCACCCACCGGTCGAGGAGAACTGCGCGAGCTGCCACAACCCGCATGGCTCCTCGCACTACAAGCTCCTGAACGAGCATGCGCCGAACCTGTGCCAGGATTGCCACGACGCGGCCCGCCATCCCGGGAGTATCTACGGCGGCGGCGCGGCCTGGAAGCTTCCGGACGGATCACCGAATGCGAGCGTCAACACGCGGTTCATCGCTCGGGCATGCGTGAACTGTCACAACGCTATTCATGGATCGAACGCGCCCGGCAGCAAGGGTCGCTTCTTCTTGCGGTGAGGCGGGGAGGACAACGTGAGCAAGAAACCAATCTGCGCACAACTTCCCGCGCTGTTGCTGATCGCGTCACCGGCGTTCGCGCAGGACGCCAATTGGCAGGTCGAAGGATCCGCCACCCTGGGCGGCATCTACAACTCGACCCACGACACGAGGGACGCTTCCAAGTTGGAGGAATACCGCGACCTCGGCAACGGCGCCCTGTCGAACATCTTCGTGCGCGGACGCAGGGACCGCACGTGGTTCGACGGCTACGGCGAGAATTTCGGCCGCGACGACCAGTACCTGATGCTGCGCGGCGGAATCTATGATCTGTTCAAGTACAAGATCTACAGCGATTCGCTGCCGCACAACTTCCTCTTCGATGGCCGGACGCCGTTCACCGGGGCGGGTTCGGGACAACTCACCACGACGTTCCCGCAGCCGGATCCGTCCACGTGGAACTCGCTCAACATCGGCTACAAGCGCACGGATAACGGCGGCTTCTTCGAGTGGCAGGGGCTCGCGCCGTGGTATTTCCGTGTCGACCTCAATCAGGTCGAGTTCGACGGCACCAAGATCGGCTCGGGCGCCAACGGCACCAGCCCCGGCAATGGCTTCACCGATCTGATCTTCCCGACCCAATACAAAACGAAGAACGCGAGCGCCGAGGGCGGCTACAGCAGCGGCAACCTGACCGCTTCGTTGAGCTACCTGTACAGCAAGTTCGAGAACGATTTACAGACCTTCACCTGGAACAACGGGTTCTTCAACAACAACGTCGACACCACGTATCTCGCGCCCGACAACCAGTATCAGAAGATCGCGGCCAACCTCACGTACCGCGGCCTGCCGTGGAATTCGACGTTCGCGGCACGCTACACGTGGCAGGAAACGAAGAGTGACGCCACGCTCGCGCAAACCGCCCTGAACAGCACCGGCAACCCCGCCTTCGGCCCGACGCTGCCAAACGTCGATACGTTCAACGGGAAGATCCAGAACCAGACCTTCACCGCGGCTTTCGCGTCCCATCCGATCAAGTCCGTCGACACGCGCGTCTATTACAACTATTACAAGCGCAGCAACGACTCGACCAGCGTGGTCTATTCATCGGACTCGTTCGTTGATTGCGGAGGACCTTGCGTCAGCGACATGTTCGAGTTCACGAAGAACAACGCGGGTGTCGACGCCTACTGGCGATTCCTGCCGAACAACCGCCTCGGTGTCGGCTGGGACTACTGGCATATCGACCAGAACCGGCACGACTACGACAACATCCGGACCAACCGCCTGTTCGTCGAGTGGAAGAACACGTCCCTGCCCAACCTCAGCGGACGCCTGAAGTACACGTACTTCCAGCGCCGCTCGGATTTCCTGCTGGGCAATGCGGGCGTGGACGCCAACGATCCTGCCTTCCTCGAGCGCTTCACGTCGCGGATCGACCTTTCGAGTGTCGATCGCAACGAGATCAAGCTGATCGGCGACTGGAGCCCGATGCCGCTGCTCGACTTCTCGCTCGAGACGACATGGAAGGACAACAAATACAAGGACATCACGCTCGGGCGGACGTCCGACCGGCGCGAGGACATCTATCTCAGCGCGTCATGGGGCGATCCGTCGAAGGTTCGCATCACCGGCTTCGGCGACTACGAGCGCATCACGTACGATTCGAACCACCGCAACGTCGGCGTCGGCTCGTGCGATAGCAAGACCGGCCCGAACTGCTTCGATCCGAGCGCCCCGCCCTCGTCGTCGTCATTCAACTGGTCCGCGCGAAACCGGGACCACAACTGGGTGGTCGGCTTCGGCGCCGACTGGCCGGCGACCGAGCGCCTGATGATCAAGGGGTCGCTCCTCTATTACGAGACCGACGGTGGGGCCGACATCGCCAGCCAGAACAACTTCGGCAATCCGCTGCCGATCACCGCGTACGACGATACCAAGCGTACGTCGTTCAACCTGAAGGGGATCTACGCCTACGACAAGAACTGGTCGTTCACGCTCGGATACGCGTACGAGCGCTGGCGCTACAATGACGCCGCCTACGACGGCTATCAGAACACGATTCCGTCACCCGGCGTCACCACCAACACGGCGCAGAGCTACCTGAACGGCTACCTTGCGTTCAACAATTACAACGCGAACATCGTGTACCTGCTCGCGACGTACACGTTTTCACACTGACGCAGCAGTAAGCGCGACGCCGGCGGCGCGACGGCGGACGGCGCACAAGGCGGAGTGGATAGGCCCGTGG
>Ga0207675_100002288_pt1 | contig 19019 bp, 17 predicted proteins | sample KBSSwiS42_FD_184305 | JGI IMG/M metagenome (GOLD analysis project Ga0207675, IMG submission 184305) | Switchgrass rhizosphere microbial communities from Kellogg Biological Station, Michigan, USA - KBS Switchgrass S4-2 (SPAdes) (version 2) | ecosystem: Host-associated > Plants > Roots >...
ATCTGTTTTCGATTTCCGGTCACAAGTTTCATGCGCCAAAGGGCGTCGGCGCATTGTATGTGCGCAACGGAATAAAACTGCCGCCGTTCATTATCGGCGGTGGACAAGAGCAAGGACGCCGGTCAGGAACTGAAGCCGTGCCAAACCTTGTCGCACTCGGATCTGCGAGCGCGCTCGCAAAAGAATTCGACGGGCACGAACGCGTTCGCTCACTGCGCGATCGGATGGAAAGCAATATCCTGGCGTCAATCGGCGAAACAAAGGTTAACGGCACAACGGATTCCGAGAAGCGACTTCCAAACACCACCAACATGTCTTTTGAAGGAGTCCTGGGTCCTGACTTGGTGGCGGCCCTGGACAGCGCAGGCATCTGCGTTTCGACGGGTTCCGCGTGTCATGCAGACTCGGCTGACGTTTCGCCCGTTCTTGCCGCGATGAAGATTCCCCGCTCGTTCGCGCTCGGCTCAATTCGCTTTTCACTCAGTCGCTACAACACAGAAGAAGACATCGAAGCGCTACTAAATATACTGCCTGAAACAGTTGAGCGGCTGCGCCAGAAACCTCGATCCGCGACGGCAATTTAACTCAAAAATTCACTCCAAAATTCGGATAGAAATCAGGCAAAAACGAGACCTAAAATGCCTTGCGAAATCGAACTCTGAAGAGCGAAAGAGCGTATAATTATCAACATCTTTTCACGTCCAAACGAGCTATTGGGGAAGCAAAAAAATGAGTGCCGTTATTCAAGCACGAGCTACCGATCTTCGAACCGAATTAATCAGCTGGCGAGAGCGTCTGGAGACCACTGTCAATACTTCAAACGGGGAAGCGCAACTCGGATCGCTGCTCCGTGAAGTGCAGGCGGCGATCGACAGTCTGAGCAAACCCGAGTCATATGGCGTGTGCCAGGTCTGTCACGATTTAATCGGACAGGCGGCAATGACTGCTGATCCGCTGGCACGATTTTGCCTCGGCTGTCTGACGCCACAGCAGTTGGAGGAACTGGAGCGCGATCTCGATCGCGCATGGCTCATCCAGGGCGAGTCTCTGCCGAAGCAAAATCTCAAATTCAACGGATGGGAAGTCGCTTATCACTATCAACCCGCCGGGCTGGTGAGTGGGGACTACTGTGATCTGATCGCGACGGAGACCGGGGATTTGTACTTCATGATCGGGGACGTTTCGGGAAAAGGGATCGCGGCGTCGCTGCTGATGAATCGTCTGCACGCGATCTTCCGCAGTTTGATCGGGACGGGCCTGAGCGTTAGCGAATTAGTCGAACGCGCCAACGGTGTATTTGCCGAAACCACCATACGCCCTTACTACGCGACCCTCGTTTGTGGAAAGGCTGAGCGGAACGGCGACATAGAAATTTGTAACGCCGGCCATCTGGCGCCGCTCCATCTTCATGATGGTAAGATCACGCCAATACCTGCAACTGGCTTACCCCTGGGCATGTTCTGCGGTGAGCGATATGAGTCAACAAGGGTTTCGACAAGCAAGGGCGACCGGCTGCTGTTATACACGGATGGTCTTTCAGAGGCGCGAAACCGCAACGACGTCGAATATGGCAAGGACCGACTGCAACTAATTCTTAACCAATTCCACGATTCGCCGACTGCATTGCTCGTCAAACAAGTGCTTGATGACGCGCACCTTTTCGCCGAAGGCAGGCCGGTGACCGACGACCTCACGGTGATGGCAATTGAGATGGTTGGTCACTGACGATTTCACCCCGCCAGGTTGTGCCGACGATCACATCGGAACACTCGTTCCTTGTGATAAGATGTCCCGCTTTTTCGATGAAAGAGCGCTTAAGTTACAATGCGGACGGATGGCTGACGAAGAACAGAAAACTGAAGAATTGGATCTGCGGAAGCGCAACTCACACTCAAAAGATGCGCTCGACGCGCGCAATCAGCGAGTGCGTGTGCTGCCCACCGACGATTACATCGCTGTGTCACCATTCACCCCGCTGGCACAAGCTATCGAAGCCATGAAAAATGATGAAGGCGGCTGCGTTATCGTTTCCGACGATGGCCGGGTCGCCGGAATCTTTACTGAGCGCGATCTGCTCACCAAAATAGTCGGACAACCAGTCGACCTGGATAGTCCGATTTCGAAATGGATGCAGCCGGCGGTTGAGACGCTTTCGACGCACGCAACCGTTGGGGATGCAGTGAAGCTGATGAATGACAGAAGCTTTAGAAACATTCCGCTGGTGAAGAACGGCGAACTAGTCGGCTCGATATCAGTCTTCGATATCATTACCTATCTGGCGGAGTGTTACCCGAAAGCGACAATGAATCTACCCCCAGTCCCGGCACAGGTGATGGATACGGTTGATGGAGGGTGATGGCAAGGAAGTCGTAAATGGTAAATTGTAAATAGTTTCGTTCTATTCACGATTTACGATTCACGATTTACGCTCTGATGCGAAAGGAACTCATCAAACGATAATGAGCGCAGTTTTAGAACCACCTGTCGAAACATTCGACAAGCAACTCGAGGAACTCGACACTGTCACAATCCGTTTCGCCGGCGACTCGGGCGACGGCATGCAGTTGACGGGTACCCAGTTCACAAACACTTCCGCAATCGTCGGTAACGACATCTCCACGCTGCCGGATTTTCCCGCTGAGATTCGGGCTCCTGCGGGTAGTCTTCCGGGCGTGAGCGGTTTTCAATTGAACTTCTCGAATCACGACATCAGGACGCCCGGTGATCAGCCGAACGTCCTGGTCGCGATGAATCCCGCGGCTTTGAAAGTTAATCTAGCGGACTTGGAAGAAGGCGGGACAATAATCATCAATTCTGATGAGTTCACGAAAGAAAACCTGGAGCGCGCAGCCTATCACTCGAACCCGCTCGAAGACGGTGCGCTCTCCGGTTATCGGGTCCATACGCTACCAATCTCGACCCTCAACATGAATGCGCTGAAGGGTGCCGTCGAGTTGTCGCGCAAAGAGATGGCCCGCTGCAAGAACTTCTTCGCGCTCGGGGTTCTTTATTGGTTGTATGACCGTCCGCTCGAACCGACGTTGAATTGGATCAACGCGAAGTTCAGAAAGAATCCCGAGTTGGCGAAAGCTAACGAAGTCGCGCTGAAGACGGGCTATAACTTCGCAGAGACAACAGAAGTATTTACCACTCATTACAAGATCAAAAAGGCCGTCATTGCTCCGGGACGTTATCGGAAGATTACCGGGAACGAAGCCACCGCGATCGGTTTCGTCACCGCCGCCGAACTCGCCGGCAGAACACTCTTTTACGGATCTTATCCGATTACACCGGCGTCTGACATTCTTCACGAATTGGCGCGGCACAAGAATTTCGGCGTCAAGACATTTCAGGCTGAAGATGAAATCGCGGCCGTCTGTGCCGCGATCGGCGCGAGTTTCACAGGTCACGTCGGGTTGACGGGAACGTCGGGCCCGGGCGTGGCGCTAAAGCAGGAAGCGATCGGACTGGCGGTAATGACCGAATTGCCGCTCGTCATCATCAATGTGCAGCGCGGTGGTCCTTCGACAGGCTTGCCGACAAAAACGGAACAGGCTGATCTCTTCCAGGCAGTTTGGGGGCGCAATGGAGAATGCCCGGCGATTGTGATCGCACCGGCAACACCTGCGGATTGCTTCAACATGGCCATTGAAGCAGTGCGGCTCGCCTTCAAATACATGGTGCCGGTTTTTTATCTGTCGGACGGCTATCTTGCCAACGGCGCGGAGCCCTGGGCGGTTCCCTCAATTGAGAAACTACCGCGCATTGAAGTGAAGTTCGCGACTGATCCAAAGAATTTCATGCCTTACGCGCGCGACGAAAAGACCTTAGCGAGACCGTGGGCGCTGCCGGGAACTCCCGGACTCGAACATCGCATCGGCGGCATTGAGAAGCAGAACATCACGGGCAACGTTAACTACGATCCTGAGAACCATCACCTGATGGTCAAGCTGCGTCAGGAGAAAGTCGATCGCGCCGTCGCCGATATTCCGCCCGTCGAAGTTTTCGGTGATTCGTCCGGGAAGGTCCTGGTACTCGGATGGGGATCAACTTACGGCTCGATTACGTCAGCGGTCGAGAAAATGCGGAACGAAGGCAAGTCCGTTTCGAGCGCTCACCTGCGACACTTGAATCCTTTCCCAGGGAATCTCGGCGAAGTGCTTTCAGGTTTCGAAACGGTGATTATTCCCGAGATGAATCTGGGTCAAATGTGCACGATGATTCGCGCCAGGTATCTGGTCGGTGCGGTTCCCTTCTCGAAAGTCAAAGGCAGACCATTCCAGATTCGGGAGATAGTGCGGAAGGTCGAAGAGTATTTATAGGAGCAATAATGACCACACAAGGTAACGGTAACGGACATCACGTCGATGCTTCAGTCTCCGCTGAGAGCGACGGCGGCGCCTCACTTTTTCAAATCGCGCCTCCTCCCGGCGAGTTGACGAAGAAGGACTTCGTTTCAAATCAGGAAGTGCGTTGGTGTCCCGGTTGCGGCGACTACGCGATTCTCAACAATGTGCAGAAGGTCATGCCCGACTTGGGCATCTCCCGCGAGAAGGTGGTCTTTGTTTCCGGCATCGGCTGTTCGTCGCGTTTTCCGTATTACATGAACACCTACGGCTTTCACAGCATTCACGGTCGTGCGCCGGCAATCGCTACAGGCATCAAGACCGCGAACCCGGAACTCAGCGTCTGGGTGATTACGGGCGATGGCGACGCGCTCTCGATCGGTGGCAATCACTTCATGCACGTGCTGCGGCGAAATCTCGACATCAATTACATCCTTTTCAACAACCGTATTTATGGATTGACAAAAGGTCAGTACAGCCCGACATCGGTATTTGGGCAGCGCACGAAATCAACGCCGATGGGCGTGATTGACTATCCGGTCAATCCGCTCTCACTCGCGATCGCCAGCGAAGCCACGTTTGTGGCGCGTTCGATCGATATCGATGTGAAGCATCTCGGTACAATGGTCGAGTCGGCCGCGAAACACAAAGGCGTTTCGTTCCTCGAGGTCTATCAGAACTGCAATATTTTTAACGATGGCGCGTTCGATTATTTCGCCGAGCGGAGTGTCCGCTCAGATAACGTTCTTTATCTCGAACATGGCAAACCGATGATCTTCGGGAAAGATCGGAACCGCGGGATTCGCATGAACGGTGCACATCCGGAAGTTGTGACGATTGGAGAAAACGGAATCACTGAAGCGGATATTCTGGTGCACGACATCCATTTGCAGGATCCATCGGTGGCGTTTATGCTCGCGCGCATGGAGCAACCGGATTTCCCACAACCGGTCGGAATTTTTCGCGCTGTCGAACGACCGAGTTACGATCAACTTCTGGTCGATCAAATCGATAGCGCTATCGCCAAATCCGGACCCGGCAGTCTCGATAAGCTGATTAACAGCGGCGATATGTGGACCGTCGAATAGGCTAAGCGCAAAGAGCAAAGCGCGAGTATTCCCTTTGCTCTTACCCCTTAGCTCTTTGCGAATTATGCTCTGTCCCTCTTGCGGTTACGACAATATTGAAGGCGCTGATCGTTGCGACGACTGCCTGACCCCGCTGTACAACCGTGATGTGCCCCGCGCTGAGATTGCCGGGGGCCTCGCCCGATCGGTTATGGAAGATGATCTGAGGGAACTCGACCAGGAGTTCCTCGGCGTGACCTCAAACACTCCCGCGCTCGAAGTCATCGATCAAATGAAAGGCGCACGTGTCGGTTGTGCGCTGGTGATTGACGACGGAAAGTTGCTGGGAATCTTCACTGAACGTGATGTGCTGAACAAACTTACCGGCAAGCGCGCCCTCGACACCACGACTGCCGTGAAAGACCTGATGAGTCCTAACCCCGAGACGTTGCGCGAGACCGACTCAGTTGCAACAGCGCTCAACAAGATGTCCCTCGGGCGTTATCGCCATATCCCGGTTGTCAAAGCCGACGGTACGTACAGCGTAACGTCGATCAAGCATGTACTCAGATACATCGCGAAGGAAACCTGGTAGCTCTACCCAACCTTGCTGTGCGCATGCTGCATTGACCGATCCGGCAACGGGAAAGGGCGATGCTTTCTTTGAGATGATGACGGACTTCGTTAAGCAGTATCAAAACAAAGCGGCATCAACGGATGACTTCCGCCTCATCGCAAATGATCATTTTGCGAAGTCGCCGATTGGCCAGCGATATCATCTCGACAACCTTGACTGGTTTTTCCGGCAATGGGTTTATCGCACAGAGCTGCCGTCGTATCAGATGGAATATCAGGTCCAGGAACAGCCTGATGGCAAATTCCTTCTGAGTGGTACCGTCAAACAGGATGACGTCCCGGAAGATTGGTTCATGCCACTGCCGATTTTGATTTCGTTCGGTGGCAAGCAACAGGCGGCAACCACGGTCCACGCGCTGGGACCAAGCGCAAACTTTCAAATCAAATTGCCCGCGCGCCCAACAAAGGTTGAACTCGATCCCGATCACTGGGTCTTGTCGGCAAAGACTTCGACCAAGGGAAACTAACGGCACGGGTAGTACTGCTGATCTGCCGTAGGTTTGGCGTACTGACCAGGTTAGATCTCTGGCTTTTTCTTCGCGTGCGGGGTGCTTTGATCTATAATGCGCGCACAGCAATACAGGGAGGCTCCCGTGACTAAATTCCCAGGAATCAATCGAACGTTTTTCGTTTTGCTAGGCATTGTTTTGGCGCTTTCTTCGACCGCGTTTGCGCAAAAGGAGAAAAAGAAAAAGAAGGCAGCGCCCACGGGAACACCTGTTTTGTGGCACGATCCTGGCGACATTTCTGCGCGCGATCTGAAGTACGGACCGGGCGCGCAGCTGCTCGCGCCCGCAGCGCCGTTTACGTTCGTTAAAGAGGACACAGTCGGAGCTTCGCCGAAGTTTCGTGTGAAGGACGCGAACGGCGTGAGTTGGACTGTGAAGCTTGGTCCCGAGGCCCAGTCGGAAACGGTCGCGACGCGCCTGGTATGGGCGATGGGCTATTTCGCCGAAGAGGCCTACTACTACGATCGGATTGAAGTTAAGAACCTGCCGCGACTGTCAAAAGGACAGGAATTCGTGAGCGGCTCGACGGTTCGTGGCGTGCGTTTCGAACCGCGACGTAAGGGAGTCACACGTGGTGCGATCTGGGATTGGTTGAAGAATCCTTTCCTCGGCACGCGCGAGTTTGACGGCCTGAAGGTTATGATGGTGCTGCTCGCTAATTACGACACGCGCCTTGAAAACAATCGTGTGCTCTATCAGAAGCACCCGGATACCGGAGAGATGGAGGCGCGGTACGTAGTCACCGACATCGGCGCCACACTGGGAAAGGTCGGCGGACTTGGCGGCAAGCGCATCAAGAACTCTCTATCGGATTACCAGGCGAGCAAGTTTATTTTGACGGTTGAAAACGGCGTGGTTGAGTTTGACTACAGCACCAGGCCGCAAGGTGCTGGAAAGTTTGCCTCGCTCTTTAATCCCGGTTACGGCAAGAGCCAGGCGAACAAAGAGAAAGCGATGCGGCGTATTCCGGTGCCAAATGCCCGTTGGATCGGAGAAATGCTGGCTCGTCTGTCCGACGAGCAACTGCACGATGCGTTTCGCGCGGCCGGCTACGACGATGCGACACGCGAAGGCTTTGTCAAAACGTTACGCGAACGGATCAAAGCTTTGGCGTCTTTGGGATGACCTGCAGGTGAAGGCATCCTCCGCGCTCTGCAAGTAATCGAAGTATGCGCTCACGTTCGCACGCGCGTAATTGGCGCCGCTGCCGGCTTTCACAGTTTAGGAAGTAATATGAAACAGCTTCGACCTTATTTCGTCCACGCCTTTCTGGTCATTTCCGTCCTTGCTTTTGCGCTCGTTGCGATGCCGGCTCCCGCGCATCATTCGAGTGTCTCGGGCGTCACGATCGATAACTTTGGGAAGATTAACGACAATTATTATCGCGGCTCGCAACCCAATCAGGGTGAGTTTGCGCAGTTGAAACGCCTCGGCATCAAAACCGTCATCGACCTGCGTGAAGACTACAAGAAAAACGAAGAGACCTGGGTGCGCGACCTCGGTATGACCTACGTTCGCATCCCGTTGAAAACTCGCGTCGCCGCCACCCAAGAGCAATGGAAATCTTTCCTGGGCCTGGTGAACGATCCGGCGAATCAGCCTGTCTATGTGCACTGCAAAGGCGGCCGCCATCGCACAGGCGCAATGACGGCAATCTATCGCATCACGCACGACAGCTGGACCGCCGATCAGGCATACCAGGAAATGAAGGACTACGATTTCGAGAATGGGTTTTTCGGCGGACCCGCCGCGCAAAAGAACTTCGTCTATTCGTTCTATCAGACACACCAGACACCAGTCTCCGCTCAAAAGTAATATCTCTCGCCCGCTGTCTTATAGATTAGGCACTTTTGCGTGCTTGCCTAATTTAAGATCCGTCCTGTGTCTCTGCGCGTCCTCCCGTCTCTGTGGTGAAAAGATTCCTCATAAGAATCAACACAGGGACACAGAGAATTCACAGACACAGAGGAAGGCAAATAAGGTCATTACCAACTTTTGCCTTCACTTTACTTTTCGCTATTTCCTCTCTACCTTGCCTGCGAATCATGGAGACTGCAGACGTAGTCATCATCGGTAGCGGCATTGTTGGATCGAGTGTCGCTTACCACCTGGCGCAACAGGGATGCACCAACGTGCTCGTCATCGAACGCGAGGCGCACCAGGGCAAAGGTTCGACGGGCAAGAGCATGGGCGGCGTGCGCGCGCAATTCTCGACGCCCGTCAATATTCAGATGTCCAAGTACTCGATCGACTTCTTTTCGAAGTTCGACGATGTGGTCGGACATCCGGCCGATTATCGCGCGCACGGTTATCTCTTTTGTGCGACGAACGAAAAACACCTCGCGTACCTAAAGGCCAATCGTGAACGGCAAAATGCGCTTGGCGTCACGAATGTCGAGTGGGTTTCGCCGGACGAAATCGTAAGGATGGTGCCGCAGCTTCGCGTCGACGATGTCCTCGGCGGAACGTTTTGCTCAACCGACGGTTTTGTCGATCCACACAGCGTGATGATGGGATTCATGCTGAATGCGAGAGCGAGGGGCGCGCGATTGTGGTTGGAAACTGAAGTAACGGGAATTGAGGTCGATGGCCGATCAATCGCGGGTGTGCACACGACGCGCGGATTTGTTTCAACCCGCGTAGTTGTAAATGCTGCGGGCCCGTGGGCGGCCGGGGTCGCCGCAATGGCCGGAGTCGATTTGCCCGTCGAGCCGCTCCGCCGACAACTCGTTCCCACTGAGCCTTTTGATCAATTGCCGCAACGCTTTCCGATGGTGATCGATATGTCGACGGGCTTTCACTTTAGACGTGAAGGCAAAGGCATCCTGCTGGCCTGGAACGACCCTGAAGAAACGCCAGGTTTTAAGACTGACTTCGATGAGACGTTCGTTGAAAAGATTCTCACCCGTGCGGCTTCGCGCGTGCCGGTGCTCGCCGAGGCGGGAGTTAATCCACGCCGTGCGTGGGCCGGCCTTTATGAAATGACGCCGGACCATCACGCGATCATTGGGCCTGCGCCGAACGTCGAAGGTCTTCACTTCGTGAATGGCTTCAGCGGCCATGGCGTGATGCACTCGCCGGCATCAGGAAAGATCGGCGCCGACCTGATCTTGCAAGGACGCTCCGATCTCGTTGATGCAACCCAACTCAGTGTTGACCGCTTCGCGACCGGTAGACTGTTGGAAGAGACCGCAGTATTGTAGCCGCACATTCTTTTCTCGGAGTAAAACAATGAAACGCCTTCTTGTCGGTCTCACCGCTGCTGCCACCCTGATTTGTCTCTTGTCTTTGAGTTACCGTGAGGCACAGGGGAAGGCGCGCAGCTCAATGATTGTCTCGACTGAATGGTTGGGGCAGCACCTGACTGACAAGTCACTGGTGCTCCTTCATGTCGGCGACAAAAAGGAATACGACGCGGCGCATATTCCCGGCGCTCAGTTCATCCAGACTACGGACATCTCGGCGCCGCGGGGCACCGGCTTGATTCTCGAATTGCCTGCGGTCGAACAGTTAACGGCGACATTCGAGAAGTTCGGTGTCACCGAAAACTCGCGCATCATCGTTTATTTTGGGAAGGATTGGGTCACGCCGACTTCGCGCGTCTACTTCACGCTGGATTATCTCGGGCTCGGTGATCGCACGTCGATTCTTGATGGCGGCATGCCCGCGTGGCTCGCTGAAAAGCGACCGGTGACAACTGAGATAAGCACGCCAAGGCCCGGCAGCTTCACGCCGCATCCAAACTCGAAACTGGTCGTTGATGCGAACTGGGTGAGCGCGAATGTAAATAAGCCCGGCGTGGCGATTCTTGATGCGCGCGACGCAAAGTTCTACACCGGCGAGTCCGCCGGAAACATGCCGCGCGCCGGCCACATTCCGAGCGCTAAAAGCATTCCATTCGGCAGCGTCGTCGAAGACTCAAACAAGTTCAAGAGTGAACAGGCGCTCCGGCAAATCTTTGCCAACGCTGGTGTGAAACAGAACGACAGCGTCGCGACGTACTGTCACATCGGACAGCAAGCCAGCCTTCTTTATTTCGTCGCCCGTTATCTCGGCTACGATGCGCACCTCTACGACGGGTCATTTCAAGATTGGAGCAATCGAAAGGACCTGCCGGTTGAGAAATCAGAAAGTGTCACGACTGACTCAAAGCCGAAACAATAGCCCGCTGCCGCGGCTGGTCGTGACCGCGAGCGCGCCGTGAGGAAGCGCGCTCCCGGCCATGTCGGGTCACTTCACATATTGCGCGACGGTCTTCTCGAGTTGCTTTGTAGTCTCATCCCGTAACGAATTCGCCCGATCGTTCAGCGATAGCGCCATCTTCTCCAGCTCAGGCTCGATCGTTTCCAGGAATCGCCGGTAGTCATCAGGCGGCAACTTGATGTAAATCGGATAGAAGATCGGGTGGATGATTTCGCACCACCACCACCACCACCAAATCACATATTCCTGACGGAGAGTGATATCGCCTCCAGCGGGTGAGTTCTCACTGTAGTTCGGGGTGTCGCGTGGATCCTTGACCGCATCAGCGTAGTCGAAGGCCTCCTGAGCTTCGATTCGCCCGTTGCCGTTTGAATCCGCAGAGAATGCCAACCCTGCTCCGAAAGGATTGTGCCCGGCTTGGGCGGCGATCCAGTCGCGCGCAAACGGATCCCATTTGCCGTCGGCCGTCACGTACGAATTGTTTGGCTCAGTCGCAGCGGAAGCGACGCTGATGGCGTTCGCCTTTGCCTTCGCGATGATCGGTGCATTAAAGCCGCCGGCATGGCACTGCTCCATCATCACGATCAGCTTATTGAACTGCGGCAGCTCACCTACCTTGTTTGCGAAGTCGTTTGCGTAATAGCCATCCCAACTCGGATACGTGCACAAGTTCGCCGTCCCTGGAGTTCCGTCATAACCACCGTGATTGTTTGTATGAATCAAGAGTAGATCATCCTTTTTGATCTTGGTCTTGAGATCATCGATAGCCGCTTCCAATGCTCCTCGTGTTCCATCGCCAGTAAGCACAATCCGGTAATTCGTGCCGTCGCCGGGCCAATGCACCTGAACGCCGTCCTGCGTGTTCAGCGAACCGTCATAACTCAGCGCGTAGATGTCTGAGGCTCGGAAGTGATAGAGATCAATCAACGTGCGATAGAGGAACTCCATGTCATTGAGGTGACGTTTGTTCGTCATCCCCGCGTACAGAATCGCGTAGCGTCTGCCCTTCGGCCGAATGATTGGGCAACGAAATGGCGGCCAGGGATAGTACGGGAAGTACCTCGAGTCGATAAACCTAATCGGCTCATGGAACGCTTGCAGAGTTGCCGGTGGCGCCTTCACCCACGGTGGGAATTGCGCCGGTCGCTCTTCGTAGTGCTCGCCCGTCTTGGCGTCATAGAGCAGGTACCGGCAGGGGTGCCCAAAGTTCGCAAGCGGGTCATCATCGGCAAACACCAGGATGCTCGGTTTGCGCGCACGAATCTTTTGGCGCGGCGGCCCGATAGGTTCGTCGGGCTGATAGACGCGCGTGTCCAGGTACAGATTTGTTTTCTCTCTCTTCGAATGCGTCAGCTTATCGAACGCGTGTTGCCGGATGCGCAACAGCAATCGATTGCCGTCCGTTTGAGTGGGTGTTGATCCCTTCATAGTGTTCTCCTTTCACGATCAGCGATTTTGGTTGCTGCGCGGAAAAACGCCCGCGGAAATTCGGCCATCGCTACCACCGAATCCGTATGACGGTATCCCAATGAATTTGCGTGTTGAGGTCTTAATGAGTCGTCGCGAGCACGGCGTCGGGAACTGAGTCAGCTTTGTACGCGACGCGCCAGCGTAACGAAGGATCGGAAGTGAATGGAGGCAAAACTGCTTCGAACGATTCGATTTGTTTGGTGTCCGGATAAAAGAGCAGATAACGGGCCGAATGGCTCCAGTTCGCCATCGGATCGCGATCGACGAATGCCAGGAACGCACGAGAGGTCGCTTCGATGTGTACTTTCGGGAACTGGAGTTTCTTCCCTGCCGTGATGGGTTCAGTTGCCACATACACCACTCCACCGTTTCTCTCTTCGCCACTGAGTTGCGCGAGAATCGCGGCGATCGCGTCCTGGAGCGGTAGCATTTCCATGGTGAAGCCGTGACTAACTAAACCACATCAGAGGCTCTGATTATATGTCTCGTCGCGTCACACGGCGATGCTCCGGGATCAGTCTCCGCTCCAGGTAGTCGATGCTGAGCCTTCAGCTAAACCTTCCAGACACTAAGACCGATAAAAAAGAACGAGCCGGACATCTGACGGATGCGAAAACTGTGACCGCCCTTCACCAGTGTGCAGGTGTGCGGCTGAGTGATTGAGCCATTGAACGGCAAGGGGCCGAAACTCGATGAGTCAATCACGCACTCCACCTGAGCCGGGCCAGCAAAACTTTGTAGTTCCGCATTGCAGATGTACGTGCCATCTTCCGGTGCGTTGAAGAAACAGTTGATACGGCCAGTCTTGGTTTCGGCGGAACCCCAGGTCGTAAACCCATCCGCACTGAACCAGGCACGACAATCCGTGAGGCACCGCTGCATGTCGGTGAAGCCGTCAAAGTGGTCGGCGTCCCAAATGTCGAGGAAGACTGCCGTCCCTGTCTTCAGACAGACCGAGAAGGTTGCGATCGGCAGCCACCAGGAGAACTTCGCGAGATTGGGAATCTGCTCGATTATTTTGTCGGCTCCGGTGGTTGCTTTCAGCGCTTTGTAGATTGCGCCCGCATCAATCGTGGGTTTGGCGGGAGTTACTCTCGGAATCTTGCGTGCGTCTGCGGGAATGCGCAGGGCCTTGTCTACTTTCACCAGTTTCAACTGAAAATCTTTCGCCATATTTCACCTCCTGATAAGTGAGTTGTGCCAACCCGCGGCGACGAAATCCACGACTTGGCTTGTCAGGTTTTGCGACGGGCAGCCCAGCGAAAAGCAGTCGGGAAGACTTTTTGGGCTGCCCCTGCTCTCAAATCGAGATACGCTACAGCGGCAACCCGTTATAGTTTCTGGCAAACGGCGCCAGCGCGCTGAAGACTTCATCCGCCGAAAGTGTGGCGCCAGTCTTGAGATTGAATGAGCTGTAATCACCCAGTGGCGTCAGCATCAAACGGTTTTCGCTGCGCGAGCCAACGAAGTAAAGATTGAACGGCAACACGTGGACAATCATCGGCGTGCCCGTCACGCTCTTCGTCGCGGTGGAGATTTGTCTGGCCAGTTTTGAGTCGCCGAATCCAGTCGCGGTCCACTTTCCGTTGTTCTGTTCGACCGTAATCGATGCGCGCGCCTGGTCCCTGACCATCACGGGAAAAATTGATCGATTCGCATTCGCGAGCATCTGATTCGCGTCGCCACCCGGCTGGTATGACTTAAGTTGCTCCAAACCAACGGAGAAGACCTGGTTCGGAGTACCGAGCGACGCACTCGCCACTTCATCAGCCGATTCAAATCCGAGTTCTTTGGCGTTGGCCGAAGTAACCAATCGCCGAAACGTCTCCAAACCGCGCTGGGCCGCTGACTGCGCATCACCAAAGCTCGGCGGTGGTGTTTCCTGACTGGAGCTTTGTTGGCCGCCACTTTGACTGCAACCAGCGATCAGCACCAGCACGATTGAACAGAGCGATAAAAATTGTACTGAATAGCGCATGGTGTCCTCCTTTCAGTTCTTGGTGATGTCGTAGTAGTCATCCCAGTGCGTGTATGTAGATCCGCTCACATACGAGGCGTAGGTCTGAATCCTGTTTTCGCCGACGTTCGGCGCCCAGGGATCGTTTACGTAAACGTAGTTAACACCATCCAGGGTGACGTAGCCGCGAACCACCATCATGTGGCCCCCGCCGGTATTCCAATGCCATGAGAAAGCGAATGGCTTTTTCTTGCAGTAGATTTGATCCTTCACCTGGTCCCAGGTGAGCGCGGCATCCGATGTGTGCGTCGAAGTGAAACCGTACTTGGTGAATTCCGGCCAGCCTCCGTTGACGCATGCACCCGGAACGGGATTGTTACAACAATCGGTGCGGCTAAATCGTTTATTCGCTTCGTCGCATTGACTGACGTTGCCGCCAAGAAAATCCATGCACATTTCACCGCTCGCTGCCCAGCACCACATGTTGGTTTCCTGCGGTCGCAAAGTGACCGGCTGAGTAGCGATCGGTTCGGGTGTGCAACATGCCGCCTGAAGAAACACTGCGGCCAAACAACCCGATAGCAACAGGTATCTCATTCCTAGACTCCTTTCCTGGTAAACACGAAGCAGACTACATCAGCCGATTCAGGTGATTTGCGTGGATAAGTCGCTTCGTTTTTTTTAAGGGCGACGATTGAGCATTTAGCTCAGTGAGTACGCGAAAGTCCCTTTCGAAAGCATTGCACAAACTACCGGCGGCTGGTTCTGGGGGTGACCGTATGCGAGGGCTCGGAGGACCAACCTCTGCGAGGGTGCGCGCACACTATCCCAAGACGCCATAGCTGTCAAGCCTTTTAAACCGGCTAGCTGAAAGATTGGCAAAGGCAGATTTCTTCACGCTGCGACCGGCTGCACCACCACTTGCACCACTCAACGAAGTGCGACAATATCTCTGTCACCGTTTTTAATGAGTTTCGGTTAGATGCGGGACTTGCACCGCAATTTCGGCGGGAACGTCCGCCGTCTAAACCACACAGACAAAGGACGCCATGGAACGAAGAACCACGAGTTGGTTTAGTCCCAACCTGCAAATGGAAATGCCGCTTGTCGCGTACGGTTACAGCGGTCAAACACTGCTAATGCTGCCGACCGCCGCGGCCGACTATCTCGAGTACGAACGATTTTATCTGGTGGACTCGATCAAGCCGTTCATCGAAGCCGGCAAGATCCGAGCGTATTCAATAAACAGCGTGAACAAATGGAGCCTCCTCAACAAAGAGATGCCGCCAAAGCTCAAAGCCGAATTGTTGACGCGCTACGACCGTTACATCACGGAAGAAGTTCTGCCGCTGATTCGGAATGAAAACGATGAGAGCGTTTCACGTCCAATGACGACCGGCGCAAGTCTTGGCGCCTATCTTGCCGCGAACGAGTATTTCAAGCATCCCGATCTTTTTCGCGGGACAATTCCGATGAGCGGCAGCTATGACATCCGCTCGTTTTTGGATGGTTACTTCGACGACAACGTTTATTTCAACAATCCTGTCGATTACCTCTCGAATTTGAACGACGATCATTACCTGCCGATTCTGCGGCAAGCCGACTCAATCTATATCATGACCGGACAGGGAGATTACGAAGATCCGGATCGCAGCAAACAACTCTCAGGCATTCTCAAGTCAAAAGGAATTCCCCACACGTTGGATTTGTGGGGACCAGACGTGAATCACGACTGGCCGTGGTGGCGAAAAATGCTGCCGCATGTTTTGGGCATGATGTTCGGTTAGAAGAATGATGTTTGTTCTGCGAAGACTAGTCCCCTTAACTCTTCTCGCTTTAATGCTGACCGGTGAAGGTGTAAGTGGCTATTCCATCTGCGCCGAAGATGGACCTGACGCAGATGAATATGCAGTTTATGCGGCATTGTTTGCAGAAAAAGGGTACGACAAAGAAGGTGCGCAACTCGTTCTCGAAAATGGCACCGTAGTAAATGACACGTTCTCTGGGCATATGGATCAGACGTCGATCGAGAAATTATTCCGAATGCCCCCCATGAAAGATGCGATTGACGACTTCATTAAGAAGAATCGGAAATCATCGGTACTGACGGATCAGTTCAAGTTGAAGGCAACGATCGTCTTGATAACTAATTCCGATGTTAAGCGTATGTTCCACGACTCGATCGAGGGTGGATGGGATTTGTTTCACACCAAATACCCAAATGCAATATCAATCCACACGTTATCCCGAGTCGGCTTCAACAAAGACAAGACGGCAGCGCTTGTCTACTATACGTATTCCTGCGGTGGGCTATGCGGACAGGGACAATACGTACTACTCGGTAAACACGATGGCCAGTGGAAGATTGAAAAAGAATCCATGACCTGGATTTCGTAGAAACGGTCTCAAGAAATACCAACTATCCCGTTTAGTTCGGCGGCCCATCGTCGCCCTTCTTGCCCTTCTTCTTTGCTGGTTCAGCTTCACGCGGACGAGTCTCCTGGTGTGCAGGAGTAGCCACTGGCGACGCCGGCTTCGGTGGACCTTCAGTGCGCGGTTCGGGTTGATCGCCTCTTGGTGCCGGCGGTAACGTCGTGTCTTCCAGCTTCGGAGTAGTAATCGCGCTGGGTGGCGTGTTCTCGTCGCCCGGTGAAGGCGATGCTTCGGGCTGCATCTGCGCGCGCTCAAGCGCAAGTTCGCGCTGACGCTGCTTGAACATTTCGCGCATGTCTTCCGGCATCAACGGCGCTTTCGGAAAGTCTTCCTTCGGCTTGTCCTTCAGAAAATCTTTCATGTAGTCGATGAAAAACGGCAGAGCCCCGTGGGCGCCGGTCATCTCGTTACCGAGATTTTTCTTACGGCCCGGATAGCCCATCCACACGCCCGTCACGTACGTCGGCGTGTAGCCAAGGAACCAAACGTCAGTATGATCGTTGACCGTGCCGGTCTTACCGGCGAGCGGCACGCCGAGCACACCAGCGGCCGAAGCAGTTCCCCCCTGGATCACACCGCGCATCATCGAGACCATCGTTAACGCAACGTATTCATTGACGACTTTGTAAGTGGTCTTCTCCCACTCTTCCAACACCGCGCCGTCGCGATCCAAAACCCTGCGCACCATGTGTGGGTCGACACGCACGCCCTTATTCGGAAAGGCCGAATAAGCCGAAACCATTTGATCGAGAGGCACTTCGGTCGCGCCGAGCGCCGACGGCAGATACGGCGCCATCGGAACTTTGATTCCGAAACGCCGGACCATCTGCGCCCCGGTTTGAATGCCAACGGTCTGCAGCAGGTGCACCGCGGGAATATTCATCGATTGCGCGAGTGCGGTTCTCAAAGGCATGTCGCCGCAACTCGTCGAGCCGTCGTAATTATGCGGTGTCCAACCGCCGATGTTGATTGGCGCGCCGCTGACTATGGAATCGGGCGTCATGCCCCACTCGATCGCCGCGGTGTAAATAAACGGCTTGAACGCGGAACCCGTCTGTCGATAAGCCTGCACTGCGTTGTTGAACTTATTGCTGAGAAAGTCATAGCCGCCCTGCATCGCCATGATCTCGCCGGTCTTCGCATTAATCGTCATCAGCGCGCCTTCGACTGCGGGAATCGGCTGCATCTCAACGCGCAGCCGGCGATTCTTCTTGTCAACTTCGCGAATGATGAACTCGGAGAGATAACCCGGTTTGAATTCCGAACGTGGCGAACGTTTTCCGCCCATGTCGCTCGTATTCACCGTCGCCGTGTAGTTACCGAACCGGATTGTCGCTTCGTCACGCCCCGATTCGACTTTCATCACGAGCCCCTTCAAATAGCGACCCGGGACGTAATCGTTGCGATACCAATCGGGATATTTGTAAGAAGCCAACTCCTGCTGCGTCGGCGTCCCTGTGTTCGATGAAGTTGCGATCGCTTCGTAAGAATTTCGCCAGCCGCCGTGTCCCGCCGCGTATCGACGGAGACCCGCCCGCACAACTTCATACGCTTTACGTTGAGCCGCGAGGTTGATGGTCGAATAAACCGCCAGTCCCGTCTGCGCCACGCGCGTCGTGAACTTATCTTCCAAGTCCTGACGAATGTATTCGACGGGATAATCGAATGCCGGCTCAGTCGCTTGTGGCGACTGGTAGTAGGCTGTGTCCGCGAGTTGAATCGGCCTGCCTTTCGCGGCAGCGACTTCGGATTCTGATGCGAACCCATTCTTCGCCATCAGATCAAGCACAAGGTCTCGACGCTCCTTCGCTTTCACTGGATTCGCCGTCGGCGAATACTCGCCTGGGGCTTTCGGAATAGCCGCGAGCAACGCGGCTTCATCAATCGTCAAGTCTTTCGCCTGCTTGCCAAAATAAGTTTCCGCACCGGCCTCGACGCCGTAAGCGTTTGCGCCGACGAAAATGTGGTTCGCGTACAACTCCATGATCTGGTTCTTGGTGTAGTACCTCTCGATTTGCAGCGCGAGAAGCCACTCGTTCACTTTGCGCTTGTAAGTTTGTTCGCGGGTGAGGAAAAGATTCTTTGCGAGTTGTTGTGTCAGTGTCGATCCACCTTCTACGCGTTCGCTCGTCAAGTTCTTCCAGGCTGCGCCGAGAATGCGAATCGGATCGATGCCTATGTGATCGTAGAACCGCGCATCTTCAACCGCGAGAATCGCGTTCTTCACATTCGGTGGAATCTCTTCGTATTTGAGCGGTATGCGTTTTTCGAGTGCGAACTCTCCAATCACAGTCTTGCCATCGTCCGCATAAATCCTGGTGACAACGCTGGGACGGTAAGTGGCCAGCGCCGCGACTTCGTTTGCTGCTTGCGAATAATTGAGTTGGTAAGCCGCAAT
>Ga0207675_100002290_pt1 | contig 19014 bp, 18 predicted proteins | sample KBSSwiS42_FD_184305 | JGI IMG/M metagenome (GOLD analysis project Ga0207675, IMG submission 184305) | Switchgrass rhizosphere microbial communities from Kellogg Biological Station, Michigan, USA - KBS Switchgrass S4-2 (SPAdes) (version 2) | ecosystem: Host-associated > Plants > Roots >...
CGTGCACTGCCAGGGGCAGCCGCGCGACGTCATCACGATGTGGGTCGAAAAATAGTCGTGCGGCGAGGCCAAGACGTCCAGATCGGCGATCGACGGGCGCTCGGGACCGGCCTTGATCTCCCCCCCGTCGCGGTACCAGGTGCCCGCGAGGCCTTTTGCCGGAGCACCACACTGCAGGCGCTCGAGCAGCTCGAGGAAGGTGTCTTCGCTCTCGCCGACCGCGACCGTGTCGACCGCCGCGTAGTGCTCCAGCAGCTCTCGCGCGAGCGGCGTCGCATGTGGGCCACCCACCACGATGTGAGCTCCCGGGTGGCTGCGCCGAATCGCATTGGCGACGAGATTGACCCCTCGCCGGTTGGCCGTCCAGCAAGACATGCCGTACACATCGGCCGCCAGCTCGCGGGTGATCTCCTCGACGCGGCGCCACGAGAAGGCGGAGAGGTTGTAAACTTTTACTTGATGTCCGGCGCGCGCCGCCTGCGCGCCGAGCGACAACAGCCCGTAGGGGATCTGGTGGAAGTCCGGGTCCAGGTCGCCGTCGCGATAGTCGTGCGGCGGGCCGTCGCCATCGCTGAAGTCCGCCTGGCCCGGCTCGCTGAGTTTCCAGGGCGGTGGATAGAGCAGCGCGACCCTCATGTGCTCAGTGTAAAGCCAAAGCCGGCCGAACGCCTATCATCGTGTTCACTCCCTGATCACACCGCGATCCAGGGCTTCGCACTCCACGCCCGATCGCCGGCCGATCGCGGGCAGATCGCACTGCCGGATCACACGCCGGATCGCACAACCGCTGAGTAGTCGTTGCAGAGCGGCACGCTCACACGTGCCGGTATTCCGCCTCGCGATCGCAATTCCAGCGCGATGAGAGCTGCGCGCTCGCGGGCTCTGCCGCAGCGTTGCGGTGGCTGGCGATTCACTCTAAGCTCGTCGAGCTCCATCTTGCATCCGCCGAGGCTCTTTCCATGACTGCAACTCCCCGATCGCGCTCTCGTTCAGGTCTCGCCGCGGGAGCGGCCGCTGCCGGTGGCATGGTGCTGGTGGCCTGGGCCGGTCTGATTGCCGGCTGCGGCGCCCCAGCGGATGAGGGGAGCGCGCTCGATGTTCAGCCCTTCGGCAACGCGCCGGGCGCCACGAGCAACGTGAGCGGCGCGGGCGGCAGCAGCACGGGCGTGGCGAACACGTCGGCGCTCGCCGGTTCGTGCCTGTCGGGTCAGGCCCGCTGCAAGGGCGGCCGAGCCGTCGAGACTTGCAACAGCGCCGGTACCGGGTTCGACTCCAAGAGCTGTGAGGGTACCCAGGTGTGCCTGGCCGGGGCCTGCCGGCAGCCCATGTGCACGGCGGGCCAGACGCTGTGCGTCGGCTCGGAAATCCACATCTGCAACGCCGACGGCAAGAGCACCACGCTCTCTCGGACCTGTGACGCTGGCAACGCTTGCGATTCCAACACGCTCGGCTGCAAGCCGACGCTGTGCGAGCCGCTGGTGTCGACGTGCATGGGCAACGCGGCCACGCGCTGCGACGCGACGGGCTTCGCCTACGACCTCAGCGCTAACAAGGACTGTGGCGCGAGCCAGCGCTGCAACCTGGGCTCGTGCGTGAACCCCGAGCAGGTCACGCCCAATCCGATCACGCCCAATCCGCTCAACCCCGACCCGAGCCAGGTGACGCCGGTTCCCGCGCAGACGCCGATGGAGATGCAGGCGCCGATGGAGATGCAGGCGCCCATGCAGACGTGCGCCGCAGGCCAGGTCAGCTGCGACGGCGCCAACACCATCAGCACCTGTGCCGCGGACGGCATCAACGAGTCGATCTCGCGCTGCCCGAACGGCACCGTGTGTGGCGGCGCCGGCGCCTGTAATCCTGTCGCCTGCAACCCGCAGGGGCTCACCAGCTTCAACGGCGGCCAGGCCACCGTGTACTGGTTCGGTCAGGGCACGGTGAACTACGGCAACATCGCCTGCGGCTATGGCATCCAGCCGGGTGATCGCAACAACGGCAACGGCGACGCCGTGACCGGCATCGCGGCGCCGACGATGTTCATCGCCATGAACACCACGAACTACCGGGCCTCGGCGGCCTGCGGCGCGTGCGTGGAGGCGAGCTACCAGGGCCGGACCATCAACGCGACGGTCGTGGACGAGTGCCCGCAGGGCACCAACCCGACCTGCACGGCGGGCCACCTGGACTTGAGCCGCGCCGCCTGGAATGCGCTCACGAACAACGCCGGCGGCACGGAGATCTCGGGCGTCAACTGGCGCTTCGTGCCCTGCACCACCACCGGCAACGTGACCATCGAGCTCAAGGAGCCGACCAACCAGTACTGGAACCAGTTCCTGGTGCGCGGGCACCGCTTCCCGATCGCCAAGGCGGAGGTGCAGCTCGCCAACGGCAGCTGGGTCCAGGCAACGAGGACGCAGTACAACTTCTTCGAGCCGCCGGAAGGCATCATGGGTACCTATCGCGTGCGTGTCACCGACGTGAACGGCGCTGTGGTCGAAGACCAGCTCGCGCTGAAGGCTGGCGCGCAGGGTGGCGACGCGCAGTTCGCTTGCCAGTGAGATTCGTTGCCCCCAGCCGCGACTACGCGGGCTACATCTTCGACTGCGACGGCACGCTGGTGGAGTCGATGCCGCTCCACTTCCGCGCCTGGCGGCATGCCCTGCGCAGCCAGGGCGCGAGCTTCGAGTTCAGCTGGCAGCTGTTCGTGAGCCGTGCCGGCATGCCGCTGGAAGAGACGGTGCTGGCGTTGAACGCGCAGTTCGGCACGGCGCTCGAGCCAGCGCTGGTGGTGGCGGCGCAGCTCGGGCTGTATCGCTCGCTGCTGCCCACGGTGACCGCGATTGTGCCGGTGGTCGAGTTTGCGCGACAGGTGGCGGCGCGCGCCCCCGCCGCGGTCGCTTCCGGCGGACACCGCGCGGAGGTCGAAGCCTCACTGCGCCACATCGGCCTCGACGGCTTGTTCCGCTGCATCGTGACCGGCACCGATGTGCGGCGCGGCAAGCCGGACCCGGAAATCCTGCTGCGCTGCGCGGACGGTCTGGGGCTGCGGCCGTCCGAATGCCTGGTGGTCGAAGACGCTGAGCTGGGCATCGAGGCCGCGCGCCGCGCGGGCATGGACTGGGTCCGAGTCGAAGCTCTGTCGGAGGTCCGAGTCGAAACCCTGCCGGACGACACGACGAGCTGAGCACGCCGGAGGCGCTCGGGCCGAGGGCTCAGCGCCGGCGCTCGAGCCAGTCGCTGATGAGCGCGAACAGGGAGTGCCGCTCGACCTCGTTCAGCACTTCGTGCAGCTCCCCCTGGCGCAGCACCAGCTGCTTGTCTAGCGCTGCGACCCTTTCGTAAAAGGCGCGGCTGGCGCTCGGCTCTGCCACCGGATCGGCAGCGCCTAGAATCAGCAGCAGCGGCAGCGCCAACTTGCTCGCTTCTTCGAGCGCCGCGCGCCCCGCGAGCAGGGCCGACCAGTACCAGCGCGGAGTCGCCACCCGGTGCACCCAGGGGTCCCGGCGCACCGCCTCCTGCAAGCGCACGTCGTGCGTCAAGTCGCCGGGGCGCAGCCCATTCGGCAACGGCAGCCTGCCGGCAACTCGCGACAGCCAGCGCGCCAGCGCGTCTGGAACCGGCTTGCGCGCGGCGCGCAGCTGGAGGTAGGGATTGGTCAGCACCAGCGAGCTCACGGCAGGCAGGCCGTGTTGCAGCGCCCGAATCGCGGTCAGACCGCCGTTGGAGTGCCCCAAGAGCGCGAGCGGGCGCCCGGGTGCGAGGGCCGCTACTCGCTCGACGTAGGCGCGCAGGTCGCCGACGTGGTCGTCGTAGCTCGCCACGTAACCGCGTTGGCCGCTGCTGCGCCCGTGGCCGCGCGCGTCGATCCGACACACGGCGATGCCACGCTGGAGCAAATGTTCGGCGAGCTCGTCATAGCGCCGGCAGTGCTCGGCAAAGCCGTGCATCAGCACCACGACCGTGCCGTCGGCGCCCGAACCGTGCGCACCACTCGGCTCCGGCCACCACTCGCAATGATACAGCCGGGTACCCACGGCGGGCTCGAAAAAGCCCTCGTCTCGCCGCGCCGCTGGCCGCCGCGTTTCTCGCGGCTGAGCCTGTCGAGCAGCGGCCGTGTCGGGTTCGCTTCGAGCTCTGGGACCCGGCATCTCGTCTCTTATCGGCCATCGCCCGGCACGGCGCATCCAAAATCTGATAGGGTCTCGGGCATGGTGGCTCGTGAACGCGTCGCGCGCGCCTCGATCAGCACCGTCAGCGGTCTGTTCGTCTCGCAGGTGCGGCAGCATCCCGATCGCATCGCGATCGAAGACTGGGGCAGCTCCAAGGCGGACAGCTCCAAAGTGGACAGTGCCAAGGCGGATAGGCCGGAGCCGATCCGGCGCTTCAGCTATCGCCAGCTCGAGCAGCGCATGCGCGCGCTCGCCGCAGCGCTCGCCAGCAGCGGAGTCGCGCGCGGCGACCGCGTGGCTCTGCTCTCGGAAAATCGCGCTGAGTATCTGGAGGTGTTCCTGGCCGCCGCCAGCCTGGGGGCGAGCGTGGCCTGCCAGAACTGGCGGCTCTCGGCCACGGAGCTCTCGCACTGCATCCGCTTGGTCGAGCCACGGCTGATCTTGGTCTCGGCGCGCCACGCGGAGCGCCTGCCGTCGAACGCGCCGCAGCGCTGGGTGTTTGGCGCCGAATATGAGGCACTCCTGGAGCGGGCCGCGCCGGACGAGGTCCGAGCCCAGGACCAAGAGGTCGCGCCGGAAGACGCGCTCTTGATCCTGTACACGAGCGGCACGACCGGCTTGCCCAAGGGCGCGGTGCTCAGCCAGCGCGCGGAGATCGTACGCAATCTGGTGGTCCGAGCCGAGTTCGGCATCGCACCAGAGGACACCTTCGCGGCATGGTCGCCGCTCTACCACATGGGGGCGGCGGAGTGCTCGCTCGGCGCGCTGATGTCAGGCGGCAAGGTGATCACGCTGGACGGGTTCGACGCCGCACGGCTCGGCGATGTCGTGGAGCAAGAGCAACTCGGCTGGCTGTTGCTGATGCCCGGTATGGTCGGCAACTTTGCGGCCGAGCTCGAGCGCCGCTCGATCCAGCCGCGCGGCGTCAAGCTCTGCGGCGTGATGGCGGATCTGGTGCCCCCCAAGGAGATCGCCCGCATCACGCGGCTGCTCGGTGCCCCGTATGCCAACACGTTCGGGGCAACCGAGACGGGCTGCCCGCCTTGCTCTTCGAATCGCATTCCCATCGGCGTAGCCCCCAGCCGTCTCTCCAAGCAGCAGAGCCCATTTTGCGAGGTCAAGCTGGTCGACCCGGACGACCGCGAAGTACCCGAGGGAGCGCCGGGGGAGCTGTGCATTCGCGGCCCCACCCTGTTCAGCGGCTACTTTCGCAATGACGAGACGAACGCGCAGGAGTTCCGGGGCGGCTGGTTCCACATGGGCGACGTGTTCGTGCGCAATCCGGACGGCTCGCTGGATTTCGTCGATCGCGTGAAATACTTGATCAAGTCCGGCGGCGAGAACATCTACCCGGCGGAGATCGAGCGGGTCATCCTGCAAGACGAACGCGTGCTCGACTGTGCGGTGGTGCGCAAGGCGGACCCCAAATGGGGCGAGGTGCCGGTGGCCTTCATCGCTCGCCATGGCGAGGCGCTCGAAGCGGCAGACGTTTATCGGCGCTGCCGGCGTGAGCTGGCCGGCTACAAGCAACCCAAGGAAATCTACTTCATCGCGGCAAGCGAGCTGCCGCGCAGCGCGTCCGGAAAGATTCAGCGCCACGAGCTGGAGAAGCGGCTCGCACCGGTCCCGGCAGACAAGCGTCATGCCCCCTGAACGCCCGACGACGGCGCCGTGACGGGCGACGCCCGGGACGTGCTCATCCGTGGCAAGAGCCTGTGTCGCGAGCGCCTGTCGCCAATTCGGGCCTGCACCCGTGCCCGCGGTTAGCGCATGCTCGCGGTCGCGCGGGCATGGCCCTTTGCGAGCCCTTTCGGGCGCGGGGCACGTGTAGGGGACAGACTTCAGGGACAGGCCGCAACCCGGTTCCCGATTGCGTGCCGTTCCGGGATTTCGGATAACGAGGGTTCCGTTCCAGCGAGTTCGGAGCAACTGCATTGCCCCGAGGCAGGGGCGAGGAAGAGGAACCATGAAACTTTACATGCATCCGGTGTCGATGACGAGTCGGCCTATTCGGCTGTTCATCGCCGAGAACGGCATCCAGGTCGAAGAGCAGGTAGTCGACCTGATGAAGGGGGAGCACCTGGAGGCGGCTTTTGCCGCGGTCAACCCGAGCAAGATGGTCCCGGTACTGGAAGATGGCGACCTGCGGCTGACCGAAAGCTCGGCCATTCTGAAGTACCTGGCAGACAAGATCGAGTCGCCGACCTACCCGAAAGACTTGAAGAAGCGCGCCAAGGTGAACGAGGCCATGGACTGGTTCAACACCAATTTCTATCGCGATTTCGCCTATGGGCTCTGTTACCCGCAGCTCTTCCCCCACCACAAGCGCCAGACGGACGACGCGCACAAATTGACCATCGAGTGGGGCCAGCAACGTTCGCAGAGCTGGCTCAAGATCCTGAACGATGACATCATTGGTAAGCGCAGCTACGTGTGCGGTGATTCCATCAGTATCGCCGACTACTTCGGCGTCTGTCTGATCACCCTCGGCGAGCTGACCCGCTGCGACTTTTCGAAGTACCCGAACGTCAACCGCTGGATCAACACCATGAAGCAGCTGAAGAGCTGGGGCAAGGTCAACGAAGTGCTCTATGGCTTTGCTAGCCAGATCAAGGACATGCCGTTCGTCACGATTTGACCTCGTCAGCGACTGAATGAACGTGCCCTCGGGTGGTCGCGTACCACCCGAGGACGCTTGTTGCTGCGAGCCTGTTGCTGCGAGCCTGTTGCTGCGGAGCCTCCGACGCAAAACCCGAAAGCGAGACTGTCATGATCAAAGGACTGCACCACAACGCCTACCGCTGCCGGGACTCGGAAGAGACGCGGCGGTTCTACGAGGATTTCCTGGGCCTGCCTTTGGTCACGACGCTCGAGATCAGCGAGACGAAGACAGGGCGAAGTACCGATGCTCTGCACACGTTCTATCGGCTCGACGACGGCTCACACCTGGCGTTCTTCGAGGTCCCGGGGGAGCCGTTCGAGTTCAAGACGCAATCGGACTATGATCTGCACATCGCGCTCGAGGTGGAGTACGCCGATCTGAAGCGGATGCTGGAAGAGGGACCGAAGCACGGCATCCAGACGCGCGGTATTGCCGATCACCACTTCATCCACTCGATCTACTTCCGCGATCCGAACGGTTACGTGATCGAGCTGACCGCGAAGCTGCCCAACCACGCCGAAGCCACGGATCCGCGCAAGAACGACGCGCGGGGCAAGCTGGAACGCTGGCAAGCCCGCAAGGGCAAGGCCAGCGCCGGCAGCCCTGGTCCCGGCAGCCAGTTGCCGGCCAAGTCCGCCGCGGGCGCCGGCCCGCGCTAGCTCATCAGCTCGGACAGCGCAGGCCGGAGTACGCCGCCTCGAGAACCCCTCCCGGCAGCTCGGGGTGAGCCATCACGAGTCGGCGAAAAGGCTCTCGCTCCACGCCCAGCTGGGCGAGCGAAGTGCTCGCCCCGGCGCGCTGGAGCGCCTCGAGCAAGCTGGCCGCGGGGTCGAGCTGGCCCAGCTCCGCACACACCGCAGCGAACACGTCGGGGCTGACTGCGCGCAGCTGATCGAGCGAGTGCGGCAAGAGCACGCTGTGCAGGCCCGCGTGGTCGAGATCGAAGTGCCCCCCGAGCAAGTGCGCGAGCTTGTGATGCACGCCGACCGGCGAGCTGGCGAGCACGCGGCCCGAGAGCACGGTCGCCTCGAAGGCGGCACGCCGGCTCGCGCGTTCACTCGGGCGCTCGATCACGCCCTGGAGCGCGCGGAATACGGCGCCGGCCGCAGTGAGCGCAGCCGCTCGCCCCGCCGCGGGAAGCTGCCCGGTGGAGAGCGCGCTCAGCGGGTGCGCCAGCGCATTGATCAGGCTGGTCACGCCGAGCCCGAGCGGCATCCCCAGCGTGAGCTCCACGTCGTAGAGCACCACGTCCGGCACCACGCGCCAGTCGCGACCCGTCTGCTTGCCGGCGCCCGAGGTGATGCCGTACAGGTTGGTGAGCTCCGAGCCCGCATAGGTCGTGGGCACGACCACGAAATAAAAGCCATGATCCAGCCGCAGCGCCTTGCCGAGGCCGGTGGCGGACCCTCCTCCCACGCACAGCACGGTGTCGGCGCGGAAGGCCTCGAGCGCCCGTGCCGCGCGTTCCACCAGCTCGCGCGGCACGTGCCGCCGAGCCTCGGCAAAATGCGCCACCTCGAGCCCGCGCAGCTCCGTTTCGAGCCGCGCGGCATGGCGCGCGCCCAGCCCCTGGATGACGAAGACACGGCAGCGCTCGGCGGCCCGCAGCACTTCGCGCAAGGCGCCCAGCCCGGCGTGGTCGATGCGCGGCTCTCGCGGAACGGGCGGAGGAGAGGTGGGGCTCGTCATCGGTTCGTATCCAGTCGAGTGAAATTTAGTCTCTCAAAGCGACGGCCACACGGCCACCCGAACAACGGAAAAGACACGGCCAAAGGCGGCCGGACGCAGTCGGATGCCTTATAACACGGGTCCGGAGCCTGGCTGGGGCAGTGGCAATCAGCGTAGAAAGGACGATCTCACATGGCAATTCGACTGGGCGACGTCGCACCCGACTTTGAGGCGCAAACCACCGAGGGACCTCTGCATTTCCACGAATGGCTCGGCAACAGCTGGGGCATCTTGTTCTCACATCCGAAAGACTTCACGCCCGTCTGCACGACGGAGCTCGGCGAGGTGGCCCGACTGAAACCGGAGTTCGCGAAGCGCAACACCAAGGTGCTCGCGCTCAGCGTGGACTCGGTGGAGGACCATCGCCGCTGGTCTTCGGACATCGAAGAGACGCAGGGAATTCGCCCCAATTATCCGTTGATCGCGGACCCCGATCGAAAAATCGCGAACCTGTACGACATGATCCATCCCAATGCGAACGACACGCTCACGGTGCGCTCGGTCTACATCATCGCGCCCGACAAGAAGGTCAAACTTACATTGACCTACCCGGCCAGCACGGGTCGCAACTTCGCTGAGATCTTGCGGGTGCTCGACTCGTTGCAGCTGACCGCAAACCACAGCGTCGCGACGCCGGTGAACTGGAAAGATGGCGACGACGTGATCGTGGTGCCCTCGCTCTCCGATGCCCAGGCACGCGAAAAATTTCCGAAGGGGTTCCGAACCGTGAAGCCGTATCTCCGGATCACGCCGCAACCCAATAAATGATGGCGAACAAAAAAGGCGGCGGTGTGAACGACGCCCGGCTTGCCGTCGAGCCGGACAGGTCCTACCGCTGTTAGAGCCTCCGCGCCCCATTTCAGAGCGGCACCACCGGGGGTCGGGGGACGCCAGGCAACTAGGGCGTCCCCCTCGCGGGCGGAATGTGCTGTAATGCGGTGTTCTGGCGCCTCGGCGCCCTGACAACGGGTGAGCGATGGTAACCGAGCTGAGAGAGCGCAAGCGTCTGAGAGCCGAACTCGAGTCCGTGATGGTGCGCCGAGGGTTGCGCTCCACGAGCCAGCGCCGCCTGATCCTCGATCGATTGTTCGAAATTGGCGAGCACTTCACCGCGGACGATCTGATCGCGGACGTGCGGCAAGCAGATGCCTCCGTCGGCTCGGCCACCGTGTACCGGACGCTGCGCATGCTGGTAGAGTCTGGCCTGCTCGAGGAGCACCACTTCTCCGATCACGAGGGCACGCGCTTCGAGCTGCACGTCGGTGACAAGCACCACGATCACATCATCTGCATGACCTGCGGCAAGATCCGCGAGTTCGAGGAGCCGCTGATCGAGCAGTTGCAGGAGCGCGTGGCCGAGCAACTCGGGTTCACGCTCGAGTCGCACACGCATCAGCTGTACGGATACTGTGCGGACTGTGCCGTCGCTCCGGCCAAGTCGCGCGGCGCAAAGGGGTAGCCCCCGGCGCTGCGCGGGCAAGGCGACTCTCGTGTCGCCAGGTCAGTTGTCGCCAGGTCAGTTGTCGCCAGGTCGGTTGTTGCCAGGTCAGTTCTCGCCAGGTCGGTTGTCGCCAGGTCAGTCTGGCAGATCGATGCCGGCGGCTCGGAGCTGGGCCTCGATCGACGCTGCCCAATTTTGGTTCGCCAGGGGGCTCGCTGGGCTCGGGTGGAGGATGCCGGTGATGCCCACGCCCACGCCCTGCAAGGCTTCTTTCGCGCGGCGCTCGGCGAAGCCGCCCACGCCGATCACCTGCTCGGGTCCGAGCAGCGCCACCATCTCGAGCAGGGCGCCGTCGCAGGCCGCGAGCAGCGCGGCGCGCTCTTCGGGCGGTAGCCGATCGGGCGTGCGGTTCTTGCCGCTCGCCTCCAGGAACGCGAGCGGACAGTAGTTCACCACGAAGAAGCGCTCGAAGAAGCGTTGCGGCGTCTGGAAGCGCTGCTGGGCCCAGCCCCACAGCCGTGAGCCGCTGACCTCGGGCCGCGAGCAGGCAAAACCCAGTACGGGCCGACGGGGGTGCTCGAGCTCGGGCCGCCGCACCTTGCCTTCGATGCCGAGCCAGTCACGCACCATGCCCACGTCACCGAACGGCACGCCCGTCTGCGCCATGCCGAAGGGCCCCGGATTCATGCCGAGCAGCACGAACTGTTTGCGACCTCGCCCATAGCGCTCCAGGTACGCCTCGTGCGGCTCGCGCGCGTACGAGAGCGGGTTGTAGGTGTAGGCAACCGGTTCAGCAAAGCGCAGGCGCGAGACGCGCGTGGACAGCCGTCGGCTGATGTCCAGCAGCGAACCGCTCGTCTTCATTGCACTCCTCTCCATCGAGCTCCTCTTCATGGAAACGCACGTTACGCAACGGCTCGCAATGTCGTGAAACTTTCCGAAGCACGAGCTCGAGGAGGGCCGGCTTCCGGCTTGACGCGCCGCCGGGGCACGGGCATTGGGCGAGAATGCACGAAAAACAAATCTGTTGTTTCCTTGCGCTGATCGTTTCGGGTGCGACGGCGTGTCAGAAGGCTGCCGAGCCCGCGCCGGCTTCTGACACTACGCAGACGGTCACACAGAGTGCCAAGCCGGTCGAGACGCCCGCGGGTAGTCCGAGCGCAACCGCTCCCACCACGACGGCAACCAGCGCGACCCCGACGGCGAGCCTGGTCGATCTCAAGGTCGGCGACCCCGCGCCGGCGCTCACGCTCACGCTGCAGGACGGCAAGAGCGTCGCCCTCGCGAGCCTGAAGGGCAAGCCCGTCGCCATCTACTTCTACCCCAAGGACGACACACCCGGCTGCACCGTCGAGGCAGAGGGCATCCGCGACCAGTGGGAAGCGTTCCAGAAGGCGGGCATCCAGGTGTACGGCGTCTCCATGCAGGATGCGGCGTCGCACAGCGCCTTCATCGAGAAGCACAAGCTGCCGTTCCCGCTGGTCGTCGACGCCGACAAGAAGGTGACGACGGCCTTCGGCGTTCCGGTGCGCGGCGGCGAGTTCGCATCGCGGCAGACGTTCCTGATCGGGGCCGACGGCAACATCAAGCAGATCTGGCGCGAAGTGACCCCAGCCGAGCACGCCCGGCAGCTGCTCGAAGCCGCTGGCGCTTCGGTACCCCCGGCCAGCACGACCCCCGCCACGCCCAAGGCAGGCTGAGCATCCGTTCGCGGCTCGCGCGGCCCGCAATCAGGCGGAAGCCCGGGCCGCGGCGCCGCCGTCGACGACGCGCTGCTCGGGGGCCACATAGCGCTCATACTCGCGCAGGAAAATCAGGCTCTTCGGCAGCGCACGGTCGACGAACAGCGTGCCACGCAGGTGGTCGACCTCATGCTGGACCACGGCCGCGCGAAACCCCTCCCAGACGAAGTCCAGCGGCGCCCCGTCTCGATCGAGCGCCTGCACCCGCACCTTGCGCGGACGGCGAACGCGGCCACGCATTCCGCTGACCGACAGGCAGCCCTCGTAGACGGTGATCGCCTCGTGATCGGCGAGCGGCTCGCTGCCCTGCCCGACCAGCGGAGTCAGCACGGGGTTGGCCAGCACCAACAGTGGGATGCGGTCCAGATCGGGGTAGCGACGCGGGCTCGCCAGCTCGATCACCACGAGCTGCACCGATTCGTATACCTGCGGGGCGGCGAGCCCTGCCCCATCGGCGTCACGCATCGTATCGATCATGTCGTCGATCAAGCGTTGGGTCTCGACGGCAGCCAGCTCCTCCAGACGCAGCGGGCGCGCCTCCCGTCGCAGCACGGGCTCGCCGAGCTGAGCGATCTTGCGTATGGCCATGAGCGGAGTCTAGGGCCGGCGCTGCGTTTCGGCTACTGGCCCCTCGAGGGCCGACGTAGACTCTGTCCGGCCCATGCCAAAAGACCGCCCTCGCGTCGTGTGCTTCGATCTCGGAGGAGTGCTGGTGCGCATCTGTCGCAGCTGGGACCAAGCCTGCACGCAGGCCCAGCTGCCCTATCGCTCCCCTGACCTGATGGCCACCGAGGCCTGGAAGCTGCGGCGCAAGCAGGTGGTGGACCGCTACCAGCTCGGCTCCCTGAGCGCGGCCAGCTACCACGAGGAGCTGTCGCGTGCGCTCGATGGGCTGTACTCCGCGGCCGAGGTCGAGCGCATCCACGAGGCCTGGACGCTGAAAGAGTACCCGGGCGCGCTGCAGCTGGTGCGCGAGCTGAACCAGCTGCCGGAGCTGGTGACCGCGTGCCTCAGCAACACGAACGCCAGCCACTGGCGCCGCCTCGCCAATGAGGACGGCCAGGCCGAGTACCCCTCGGTGCTCGAGCTGCAGCAGCGCCTGGCGTCGCACGTGCTCGGCTGCGCGAAGCTGGATCCGGAAATCTATGTCCGTGCCCAGGCGCTGCTCGCGGGGCATGCCGGCACCCCGGAGCAGGTCGTCTTCTTCGACGATCTATCGGAAAACGTGCAGGCCGCGCGCGCCCAGGGCTGGACGGCGTTCCTGGTGGATCACGACGGCGACACCCCGAGCCAGATGCGCGCGCACCTGGTCGAGCTCGGGCTGCCGCTCCGGAATTAAGCTCTGAGCCCGGCGAAGGGCGTGCGGTCGGCTGCCGATTTGCCCGGGCCGCCGATCGTGCTCAGATCGGTCGCGCCCATCGCTTCCGCCGCGCTGGCCAGCACCTGGAGGTGCCCCGCCGAGTTGCCGCTCAGGTAGCCGTTGCCGTTGCGCAGGTAACCGCCAGCGCCACCCGTGACCACGAAGGGCATGTTGTTGCCGGCGTGCACCACCGCGTCGCCCATCTCACGAGCCCAGAGCACGTACGTCTGGTCAAACAAGGTGCCGCCACCGCCCGGCGCCGGCGTCGCCTTGAGCTGGCCGACCACCTCCACGATGCGGTCGGACATGTAGCGCTCGGTTGCGATCAGCTTGGTGCGGGGCGCACCCTGCGCGTGCATGAAGTCGTTGTGCCAGTCACCGTTCGCGTTGGGAATGTTGACCGGGCAGCTCTGGTGGTGGCCAAACTCGACCAGCGCCACGCGCGTGATGTCGCAAGCAAAGGCCGCGACCGCAATGTTGAGGTGCGTCCGGCTATTTTCGATCGGTTGCAGACCAGCCGCGAGATTGCCGGGCTGGGCGCACGCCACGGGTTTGATGAACTGCACGACCGGACCCCCACCGCCCGGTTGCTCGGTGACGGTGCCCGTGGCAGCGTCGAGCTGTTGCTTGATGCGCTGCTCGAGCTGCTGGATCGACTCGCTATGCAACTGCAGCTTCTGCTTCTCGATACCGCCCAGGCTGCGCTCGAGATTGCTGATGTCGCTCTTGACCGCATCGAGAATGCTCTGACGGCGCCGCAGACGCAGCTCTGCGGGTGAGGGGCCCGTCGGAGCTGGAGTACCTGCAGTGGGCGGTGGCGGTGGCGGAGCCGAGCCATCGAAGATGTTGCTGAATGCCTGGGTGAGCGAGAACGTGGGCACCTGGAGGCCGTTGTTCACGAACCGCAGGCCCGACTGACCCGACACACCGCCCAGATGCACCGACGGCACCTGCGTCAGGATGCCGCGAGCGCGCAGATCGCGCGACACCCACTCGTCGAGCGAGAGCGTCTGCTGGCTGTACTGACCGTTGCCAGTGATGGCACCGATGGAGCCATGGCTGCCCGCGCTGCCCTGACTGTCGAAGTTGTTGAGCAGCAACACGTCATTTTTGATCGCGCTGAGCGGCTGGGTCATCTCCGAGAAGGTGATGTTGCTCGAGCTCGAACCAGCCGGGTTCCATACGCCGGGCTCGGTGCCGTTGGACGTGATGATCAGCAGGTACTTGGCGGTTCCTGGCCGCGCCTGAGCACGAGCGACCGTCGGATCGAGCAACGAGATGAAGGGCGCGTACAGCGACAGCATCAGGGCGTTGCGGGTAAACTCTCGTCGATTCCAGTTACGCATCATGGTCTCCGAATCATCTCTCCGAGTCTAGCGCGCTCTCACTCGTCCCGAACGCGAGTCGTGAAGTGGGGCGCGTGCAGAACCGCCATCAACGCGCTCTTGAGCGTGTTGCCGGAATCGCGCGCCTCTTGGCGAATGAAGTTATCGGTGCACACCTTCTCGCTGCTCGGCCACTTGCCTTCATTGGCAATGCCGTAGCCGAAGTAAGCGAGGTTGTTGATCATGCACGCCCGCACGTCTTCGAGCTCCGACAGATAGGCGGCGAGCCCGTCGACGCCGTCGAGCGGAAAGGTCATTTCGGGCGAGACCAGGTCGCGACCCTTCATGAGCGGAATGCCACCGCTCGAGTCCACCGGCTTGCCTGCTTCCATCTCGCGGCGCCGGCCAAAGCCGTCGTAGTGCTCGAAGGTGAAGCCGATCGGATCCATCAGCTTGTGGCAGGAGTGACAGGGCTCCTGGCTGCTGTGCAGCGCGTAGCGCTCGCGGCTGGTGTTGCCGGAGACCTGCGGCTTCAGGTTCGTGTCGAGATTCGTCGGCACTTCCGGCAGGTCGTTGCACAAGAAGCGCTCGCGCACGACGAAGGCGCGCTGCACCGGCGAGGAGTTGTCAGCCAGCGCGTGAGCCGTCAGATACGAGCCCTGACCGAGCAGACCCGGTACGCGGCGGCCGTCGGAGATGTCCACCCTCTCGAAGCCGTCGCCCGAGGCGCCTTGAATCCCGTAGAAGTCGCTCAAGCGCTTGTTCACGTAGGTGTACGGGGCGCTGAACAGCTCACCGATGGTGCCGTCGTCCCGGTTGAGCACGTCGTCGAACAGACGGGTTGTTTCCTGCAGCATGTCCTGGCGCAGCTCGTCCGGGAAGTCCGCGCCGCTCTTGGCCTTGATCAACAGGCGATCGATGTCGGTCCAGCCGCGCACGAACTGACCGAACACGCCCTTTGCCGCGTCCGTGCCGATCAAGCGCGTCGCCTCGCGATCGATGTCGTCCTGAGAGCTCAGGCGGTTCTGCTGAGCTGCCTGCATCAGCTCGTCGTCGGGCGGCGCGTTGGTGAGGAAGTAGGACAGCTCGCTCGCGACCTCAAAGGCCGTCAGCTTGTACGACTCGGCGCTGCGGTTGGGGTCGGTGGGGCCGAGCTCGCGCCGGTAGAGCAAGTACGGCGACTGCACCATGGCCGTGAGCACGGCGGCCGCGCCCTCTTGAAAGTTCGTCACGCCCGGAGCGCTGAACAGCTTGCGATACTCGTTCACCCGCTCCTGAACGATCGGCTCACGGCTGATGCGCTGCCCCAGGTTCTTGATGAACTGCTCCTGGCAGTTCTGATCGTTGTTGGTGCAGCCGTTGCTGAACGTGTTGAGCTTGTTGTTCGTCGTCGCCCAGGTGGCGATGTTCTCGGCCAGCCCCATCAGCGCGTCGGCGTCGAGGCCCTGGACGAGCGAGTCATCCGCGTCCACGCCGTAACCCAGCGTGCTCGGGTCCGAGAGCACCGGCGCGTCGGGCACGCCCGGATCGTCGAACACCGCCACCAGCGTGTTGCGGTACTGCGTGGAGGTGAGCCGGCGGATCTGCCGCGGTCCCGGAGTCGGGCACATGGTCAGCGGGCCCAGCATCTCCGCGGGCAAGGGCGCGCCGTTCGCATCGGTAGTCGGACCGTTGTTCTGGATCGAGGACAAGGACGCTGCGCCGCGTTCCGTTGATCCCGCCTGACCCGTCGGGTTGTTGCTCGTGCCCTGAACGTTGACAGTGTTGGAATTTGACGTCCCGAACGGAACCGGCATCATGCTCGCGTTTCCGTCGCCGAGCGCCGAGTCGCAAGCGCTCGCGCCGAGGACGGCGGCCATGCCGACCACCGACAAGGTCACCCCGAGCCCCGTGCGCGCTGCGGGCGCGACGGACCGAGGAGAAGGCGCGCTGGGAGTTCTGCTGAATCCGGTCATTCAAATACCTGTGTGGGGCTGGTTTCCGCGTGAGCCGGCGTGACGGGCGCTAACGACGGGATCGCGCCGTAGGTCGAGACGCGCGGCAAACGGGAAGAACGGAGGCGGCGGGAAGAGCTCGAGGGCGAGTGGCACGACTGCGAGGAAGCACGACTGTGAGAAGCACGGCGCTGTGAGGGTGACGGCTGTGAGGGAGACCGCTGCGAGTGTCACAGCTAGACAGCTTACGATTGATCGAAAGCGCGTCGAGCCAACGACTATTGGTTTAACACAAGTCCGAGCACTCGGCTCCACACGAAAGCAGCGATCTCGCGCTGATTTTTCAGCGCTGCGTGGCGCCGCGGGGCGATCACGGCGAGCATCGCGATCGACCGGATCGCGTCCATGATCGAACATCCGGATCCGGAGGATCGCGTGCGCCAGCGGGAACGCCCCATTCTGACGCCAAAACTTCAGTCGAGCAGGATCACGGTGGAGCCGACCGTTTCACGCGCCTCGAGCGCTCGATGTGCGCGACGGATGTCGCGCAGTGCAAAGCGCTGGCCGATCATCGGCTGCAACACACCCTGCGAAACCAGCTCGAACACGGCGTTCGCGCTGCTCGTGAGCTCGGCGCGATCGCGCGTGTAGTGCCCGAGCGTGGGGCGCGTGAGAAACAGCGAACCGTGCGCTGCCAGCGTCAAAATATCCACGGGCTCCGGCTTGCCCGAAGCATTGCCGAAGCTCACGAGCAGGCCGCGCGGCGCCAGAGAGCGCAACGAGCTCTGGAACGTGGCGCGCCCCACCGAGTCGTACACCACGGCCACGCCGGCACCGGAGGTGAGCGCGCGCACCTTTTCGCTCAGATCACCCTCCTCTGTGTACAGGATCGGCACGTCACAGCCGTGGCGTTGCGCCAGCTCTGCCTTCTCGCGACTGCCCACCGTTCCGATCACGCGCACGCGCAAGTGGCGCAGCCACTGACAGGCGAGCAGACCGACGCCACCGGCCGCTGCGTGCCAGAGCACCGTCTCGCCCGCGCGCACCGGATAGGTACGACGCACCAGATACTCCACGGTCATACCCTTGAGCAGCACCGCGGCCGCAGCTTCATCGCTCACGCCCGCGGGAATCGGCACGACCAGCTCCGCGCGCACCACGCGCCGGGTGGCGTACGCACCCGGGCCTGCCGTGGCGTAGGCCACGCGCTGGCCGAGCGCAACTCCGCTGACGTTCGCGCCGACGGCTTCGACGACGCCCGCCGCTTCGACGCCGAGCCCGTGCGGCAGTGAGGGCAACGGATAGAGACCGCTGCGGTGATACGTGTCGATGTAGTTGAGACCGATGGCGGTGTGACGGATCAGCACCTCGCCGGAGCCCGGTGCTGACACCTGTACCGAGCTGAGCTCCAGAGCTTCGGGACCGCCTGGAGCGCGAATGATGACGGCTTCACTGTTGGTCGTGGTCATGGGCGCACGATAATCGGCGCACGGCCGCTCGGGTAGAGCGGCGGGCAGCGGCGTTCCCCCCCCGCCCCAGGGCATCTCGCCAGCCGGCGCGTCGGCGTGTCCGGCAGAGCCGCGGCCGGCCACGGCGCGCCAGCACGTGAGCTCGTCGAGCGCGCCGATCTGCGTCAGAAACGCGGTGTTCAGTTGCCAGCGCGACCGGCGGGTCGCTACCCTGGCCCGACCATGCGAATTTTCATGACCGGCGCGACCGGTTTCATCGGTTCACACGTGGCCTATCGGCTGCTCCAGGCCGGCCACGAGCTGGTCGCGATCGCGCGAAATCCCGAGAAGACGCCCTCGCTCTCGAGCCATCCGCGCGTGCGCCGCGTCGCCGCGACCCTGCACGATTCAGCGCTCATCGCCCAGCACCTCGAGGGCTGTGAAGCCTGCGTGCACGTCGCGCTCGGCTGGGGGGACACCCCGCTCGCGATGCTGGAGCGCGACACGCAGGCCACGGTCGGGTTGCTCGAGGCGTGCGTCCGCGGTGGCGTGAAGCACTTCATCTACACCTCCTCCACGGCCGCGCTCGGCGGCTTCTGGTCGCGCATGAGCGAGGCCGATCCCGTCCGCCCGAGCGACTACTACGGCGCGACCAAGGCCGCTTCGGAGGCCTATGTGATGGCCGTGGGCGCCAAATCGGGGATGCGCTGCAACGTGATTCGCCCCGGCTACACCTTTGGCAACCCGGTGGCGGAGGGCGCCCCCACCCAGCCCGACCAACGCTTCAACGAGATCGTCAAGAGGGCCCTCGCTGGCCAGGAAATACGGCTAAAAAAGGGCGATGGCACGCAGTTCGTGTGGGCGGGCGATCTGGCGCGGCTGTACCAGGCCGTGCTCGACTCGACGCGTTCGCGCGAGGTGTACTTCGGCCTGGCCACACCCTTCGTGACCTGGCAAGCCGTGGCGGAAGAGGCCGTGCGCCTGACGGGTTCGTCCAGCAAGGTCGTCATCGAGGGCGAGCCCGGCGCGCCCTGCTTGTTCGATCTGGCCAAGATCCGCGAGCACTTCGGGCTGGAGTTCAGCTCCGCCGAACAGATCAGCCTGCACCTGAAATACTTCGCCGAGAAATATCGCGCCTGAGGCGCCGCGGCTCACGCGAGCGGTGGGAACAACCGATCGAGCTCCAGCTCGATCGCATCGAAAGGGGC
>Ga0207675_100002292_pt1 | contig 19003 bp, 9 predicted proteins | sample KBSSwiS42_FD_184305 | JGI IMG/M metagenome (GOLD analysis project Ga0207675, IMG submission 184305) | Switchgrass rhizosphere microbial communities from Kellogg Biological Station, Michigan, USA - KBS Switchgrass S4-2 (SPAdes) (version 2) | ecosystem: Host-associated > Plants > Roots >...
TCGACACCTCTTGGTTTCACTTGACGGCAATCCGATTGGATTCGTCGATGAAATGCTGGCAAAGCGCGGCCTCGAGCGCCGCGTCGCCCTCACCGTGCCGACGTTCATGATGGCACTTGCATATCTTTCGAGCTCCGATTTGATCGCCGCATTGCCGCGTCGCCTCGTCCGGCGGCACGCAGCCCAGTTCGGGTTGGCGTTTGTTGATCTGCCGTTCAAGCGCAAGTCTGATTCAATTGAGGCGATCGCAACCAAAGCGGCGATGAGAGACGCCGGTATTGCCTGGCTGATAGAAACCACCGTCGCCTTGTTCGCACCAGACCGGCAATCAACTCATTCAGCCTAAAATCCAGAGGCCGTTACTGCGGAGAGGCTTTGCGAGGCATGGTTCTGCTAGTTGTCCGGATCACGTCCAGAGATTTATCGAATGGATGATGCTTCGCGGTCGAAACAGGACTCTCGATGAATTCTGCAGGCGGTGCCGACGAAGGGATTCGACCCTGCGGCCTCCCATCCCACGCGCACCGCTCCTCACTCCTCACTGCACCTCCTTGACCTGCCACGCGATCTCCGCCGCGTCATAGAAGTAGCCATCGCCGTCGGCATCCAAGGCGAAGTAGATGTACTGACCTGCGGTGAGGGCGCCGAGAGTGTAGGTCGAGGGGCTGAGTACCCATGCGCGAGAGGTCGCCTCCAATGTGGCGAGCTGCGTGCCTTGCGCGTTGAAGAGTCGTACACGCACTTTGAGGTTGGCATTGGCGTCGACGCGTCGTATTGCCAGGTCTGTCACTGAGTAGGTTCCGCTCTCCGGGACTTTGAATGCAGCGACGGTGAGATGCAGATTGCTCGGCGGATGCAGTTGCAGGTCGCGGACGCCGGTCGGCGCGGGCGTGTTGGTCTCGCCTGCATCCGAACCACGCACGACGGTGCTCTTGCCTGCATATGGATAGGATGACGCGCCGCTCGAAGACCAGAAGGTCTCGACCTTGTTGAACGAGTCGGTGTGCGGGGCGGTGGTGAAGGAGCCGAACAGCAGGCCCTTGGCAATGCCGCCATTGTTGGTCGATTCGTAGAACTCGAGCTGAGCGATCTTGCTGCCGGCGACCGAAGTGAGCGTGCCCTGCGGAGAGGTGCCCTGGACGACGGCATCGTACGAGCGCCAGACCGTTTCGGCTGGCGCTGCCGATACGGTCGCGATTGCCGAGCAATTCGCAGTTCCAGCGGGTCCAGTTACGGTGCCCGTATACGTCAGGGTCGCTGCTGGAGTCACGCTGCGGCTGCCCGACGCGACTGGTGTGACTGCGCCTACGCCTTGGTCGATCGAGAGCGCCGTCGCACTGGTAGTCGTCCACGAGAGTGTCGTGCTCGCACCGGCTACGATCGACGCTGGTGTAACAGCCAACGAACAGGTCGGCGCGACTGCTGGCGTGACCGTGATGGTCGTACTGCAGTTCGCTGTTCCTCCGGGCCCCGTGACGCTACCGGTATAGGTTGTCGTTGCCGTCGGCGAGACATTGGTGGATCCGCTTGGGACCGGGGTGACTGAGCCTACGGCATTGTCGATCGACAACGAGGTTGCGTTCGTGGTCGTCCACGACAATGCGGCACTGTTGCCCAACGAGATCGAAGCGGGCACTCCGTTCAATGCACATGTCGGCGTCGGCGGTGGCGCCGTGCCTGTCGCGTGCACAGTCCAGGCAATCTCAGTCGCATCGTAGAAATAGCCATCGTCGGCATCCACGGCGAAGTAGATATATTGTCCGGCCGTTAGTGCGCCGACATTGAAGGTCGACGTGCTTCGCACCCATGCCTGCGATGTCGCCTGCAGATTGGCGAGTTGGGTACCTTGCGCATTGAATAGTTTCAGTCGCACGCTGAAACCCGTATTGCCGTCGACACGGCGCAATGCCAGGTCCGTGACGGAGTAGGTTCCGTCCTCGGGAATCTTGAAGGCGGCGACGGTCAGGTGCTGGTTTCCAGGCGGATGCAGCTGCAGATCGCGGACACCGGTTGGCGCTGGCGTATTGCTTTCGCCTGTATCGGAACCGCGGTTGATCGTGCTCTTGCCGGCGTAGGGATACGGTGACGATCCGCCAGCCGACCAGATCCGATCGACCTTGTTGAAGGCATCGCCATGCGTTCCCGTGGTGAACGAGCCGAACAACGCTCCTTTGGTGACGCCGCCATTGTTGGTGGATTCGTAGAATTCGAGTTGGGCGATCTTGCTGCCCGCGACCGACGTCAGGCTGCCTTGCGGCAACGTGCCTTGAACTACCGTATCGAACGATTGCCACACAGTCTCGGCTGGCGCAGCGGACACCGCTACTGTTGCCGAACAGTTAGCGGTGCCCGCCGGGCCGGTTGCGGTGCCTGTGTACGTAAGAGTTGCAGCGGGTGTTATCGAGCGAGTGCCCGACGTGACTGGTGTCACTGCGCCGATTCCCTGGTTGATCGAGAACGCTGTCGCACTCGTGGTCGTCCACGACAGCGTCGAACTCGCGCCCGCGACGATCGACGTTGGATTTGCATTCAACGTGCATGTCGGCGGCACAGCCGGCGTCACCGTGATAGTCGCACTACAGGTCGCCGTCCCTCCAGGCCCGGTCACAGTGCCGGTGTAGGTCGTGGTGGTCGTGGGCGAAACGTTGGTCGATCCGCTGGCGACCGGTGTGACGGTTCCTACGGACTGATCGATCGACAGCGACGTCGCATTGGTAGTCGTCCACGACAACGCTGCAGAGTTGCCGTCGGAGATCGACGCAGGCGTGCCGCTGATTGCGCACGTCGGTGCTGGAGGCGGCGTCACTACGATGGTCGTCGAGCAAGTCGCCGTACCCGAAGGTCCGGTCACGGTCCCAGTGTAGGTCGTGTTCGTCAACGGATTGATGCTGCGCGAGCCGTTGGCTACCGGCGTGACTCCGCCAATGCTTTGGTCGATAGTCAACGACGTTGCGTCCGTGGTGACCCACGACAGCGTCGAGCTGCCGCCGGACACGATCGTCGATGGCGACACACTCAGTGTGCACGTCGGGGGCGGAGGCGGTGCTGTGCCGGTTGCGTGCACCAGCCACGCAATCTCAGTTGCGTCGTAGTAGAAGTTGTCGTCCGCATCGACGGCGAAGTAGATGTACTGTCCACTCGTCAATGTGCCGAGATTGTAGGTCGAGGTGCTGCGTGTCCACGCCTGCGACGTAGATTGCAGGTTGGCGAGCTGAGTGCCCTGTGCATTGAACAATCGCAGCCGCACGCTGTATCCCGCATTGCCATCGACGCGCCTGACCGCAAGATCGGTGACCGTGTAGTCGGCGTTGTCCGGCACCTTGAATGCAGCGACGGTGAGATGCTGGTTTCCGGGCGGATGCAATTGCAGATCGCGCACGCCAGTAGGCGAGGGCGTGTTGCTTTCTCCCGTGTCCGAGCCGCGATTGACGGTGCTCTTGCCGGCATACGGATAGGGCGAGGTGCCGCCGGCCGACCAGAAGTGGTCGACCTTGTTGAATGCATCTCCGTGGGTACCGGTGATGAACGAGCCGAACAGCGCTCCTTTGGTGACGCCGCCATTGTTGGTGGATTCATAGAGTTCCAGTTGAGCTATCCGGCTTCCATCGGTTGAAGTCAGGCTGCCTTGCGGCGCTGTCCCTTGAACCACAGTGTCGAACGAGCGCCACACAGTTTCAGCAGGCGCCGCAGATACAGTGACAGTTGCCGCACAGCTTGCCGTGCCTCCAGGCCCGGTTGCCGTCCCTGTATAGGTGAGCGACGCCAACGGAGTCACGCTGCGTGTTCCAGTTGCGACTGGCGTTACGGCGCCCACGCCCTGGTCGATGGAGAACGCTGTCGTTCCACTGGTGGTCCACGAGAGTGTCGAACTTGCGCCAGTGACGATCGAAGCCGGTGTCGCGCTCAACGAGCAGGTCGGGGGAACAGCAGGCGTTACTGTGATAGTCGCGCTGCAAGTGCCCGTGCCGCCTGGACCGTTCACCGTGCCCGTATACGTCGTCGTGGTCGTCGGAGACACAGTCGTCGATCCGCTCGCGACTGGAGTTACTGCGCCGATGCCCTGGTCGATGGACAGCGTGGTAGCGTCGCTCGTGATCCAAGACAAGGCCGCGCTCGTGCCGAGGGAAATAGACGCGGGTGTGCCGGTGACCGTACAGGTTGGTGCGGGCGGTGGACCGATCGACGTTTCACGCACTTGCCACGTGATCTCGGTCGCATCGTAAGTGTAGTCGCCATCAGGATCGACTGCGAAATAGATGTATTGGCCCGCCGTCAACGTTCCCAGGTTGAAGGTCGCCGTGCTCGTCACCCATGCGGGCGAGGCTGCCCGCAAGGTCGTGACTTGAGTGCCCGTCGGATTGAAAACGCGGAAGCGCACGGTGAAACCCGCATTGCCATCGACGCGACGGACGCCGAGATCGGTCACTGAATAGTTGCCGTCTTCCGGCACCCGGAATGCAGCGACGGTCAGATGTAGATTCCCCGGTGGATGCAGTTGCATGTCTCGCACGCCGACGGGAGCGGGCGTGTTGGTTTCGCCGGCGTCCGCGCCGCGGTTCACCATGCTCTTGCCCGCATAAGGATAGGAACCTGCACCGGCAGCGGACCAGAACCGCTCGACCTTGTTGAAACCTTCTGCGTGGGCGCCAGTCGTAAACGATCCGAACACGGCGCCCTTCGCGATGCCGCCGGTGTTGGTCGACTCGTAGAATTCGAGTTGCACGACCTTGTTACCGGTCACTGAAGTCAACGTGCCCTGCGGCGTGCCGCTCTGGATCGTCGCGTCGAACGAGCGCCACACGGTTTCGGCAGGAGCTGCCATTGTAGTCACCGTCGCCGTACACGTTGCGGTACCGGTAGCACTAGTCGCCGTCGCTGTATAGGTTGTGGTCGAAGCCGGCGTGACACTTCGTGTGCCGCTCGCAATTGGAGTGACTGTGCCTATTCCCTGGTCGATCGAGAGCGACGTCGCATTGGTGGTCGTCCACGATAGCGTGGAGCTGCTTCCCACAACGACCGATGCAGGAGTTGCTGTGAGCGTGCAGGCTGTGGGCGCGACGGCGAACGTTGCGGTATAGGTCCGTGGATTCGCATCGGCAGTGACCGAGTGCGAGCGAGCGCCGCCGTCGGACCAGCTGGAGAACTGATACTGCACGCCATCGAGCGTCTGCGGCGAGTCGACGGCAATGGAGGTCTGTCCGCCGACGATGATGGCTCGACTGTACGGCGTGGGCAGAGCTTGCGCATACACTCCCGCGTTCAATCCGGTCGGCACCGTATCGAACGTCCACGTCGTCGTGCGTGGCTGCAGGTTCACCGACTTCACATCGGTGAGCGTTCCGGATTGCACCGTCAGCCGCAGCTCGATGTACATCGGGAATTCGTGGTCGGGCGCAATGAAGGAGCCGCTGGCGACGCCAGGGATGTCCTGCAAGAAATGTTCGTGACAGTTCGACGGATTGAGCACAGCGCAGTGATGGAGCACGACCCGCCAGTTCAGCGCCGAAGCCGGCAGCGAACCGTCTTCCGCATCCGTTGCCTGGCCCGAGAACGTGATCACGTCGCCGACGGCGAATGTCATCGAACTGGATGGCGTCAGGATGGTCGCTTGCGGCGGTGTGTTGCCCGCATCGATCACGATGTTCGCGATCGAAAAACCGCCGGCGGCATCCGTTACTCGCAAACGAGCAGTGACTACGCCTGTGCTGTTGTAGACGAACGTCGGCGCCACGGCGGTCGAGTCGTCGAACTGACCGTCGCCGTCCAGGTCCCACGCATAGCTGAGAGTATCGCCGACGTCCGGATCGGTGGAGCCCGAGGCGTCGAATGTAACCGATAACGGCAGTGCGCCGAATGTGCGATTGGCAGCTGCAACGGCGGTGGGCGCCGTGTTCTGGGCCACGTACTTCACCCGGTGTACCGTTCCGGAGTAGATGTCCGCATAGAACAGGTAGCCTTCGTTGCTGACCTGCAGGTCGACAGCAGTGGCGTCGGGCTCGACCAGCGTTTCGATCTGCGTCGGATCCGGCAGTCCGTTGCTTCCCGGCAGCATTGCCCTGATCCAGCCACGAGTGTAGTCAGCGAAGAACAACGCGCCCTGGTACTTCTGCGGAAAGTTGGCGCCGCGATATAGAGCGATACCGCTGATCGCACCGCCAGTCGCCGTGTGGCCGTAATCGTAGACGGGATATTCGACCGCGCCCGTCGCATAGAGATCTTCGCAGACGGGAATGTCTGCGGCATCGTAGCCGGGCTGGCGGATCTGTCCTTCGTAGCAGGGCCAGCCGAAATTCTTGATCGGCGCCACCAGCGGATCGGCGATGGTGTCCACTTCTTCGGTGGCGTCCCAGCCTACGTCGCCAATCCACAGGCGTCCGCTTGCGGAGTCGCGGCTGATGCGGAACGGATTGCGGAATCCGTAGGCGATGACGGCATCGTCCGCCGGATCGCCACCCAGCAGCGGATTGCCAGGAGCCGCTGCACCGGTGTCGGGATCGATGCGGATGAGGGCGCCATCGTATGAAACCGGATCGCCGAAGGTTCGCAGGTCCTGGCTGCGGATCGCGCCGCCTTCCAGCGGTGGATCGCCGCAGTTGTTGGGACTCGGATCGAAGTCCACGTAGTTGAAGCTGGCGCCATCGCCGTGCGACACGTACAAGGCGCGGCTCGAATCGAAGAACAGGTCGGCGGCGGAGTGCGAATAGTTGTCGTGGCACCAGGCTTCGCGCAGCGTGGTCTTCGACGCCATCACGTTGCCGTTGGCGACGATCTTTACCACCCGCGAATTGGCGGGGCAGTTTCCGCCGGGGCACAGGTCCTGGTACACCGGCGGCGTCTGACCGGGCGGTGCATCCACGGCATAGAACGCGTAGATATACGGTTTCGCCGGATAGTCGGGATCGATGGCGAGTCCGACCAGTCCCCGGTCCCAGTATTCGTTCACTTCAGTTCGCAGGTCGGCGAAGACGGTCGGCGTCGGATCGTCGATGCTGTCGAACATCTTGATGATGCCGCTCTTCTCCGCGACGAACACGTTGCCGTTGGGAGCGAAGCGCACGGCGGTAGGCAGCTCGAACCCCGACCAGACCACGGCGTCCTCGAAGGATCCTGGCGGAGTAGCGTCGGCGGCGGCCAACGCATGACTGGAATATAGAAAGAGTGCTGCCCATGCCAGCACACAGGAAACGATCGAACGCATGCGCACTGCAGCGGACTCCCTGGCAAACGGCGAAGCGTTGCCGCAGGCGACATGCGAAACGATGTGTAGGTGAACTGTGCCGTGCCAACAGCGCAATTCCGATTCGCCATCGCCGGGGCAATCTTCCGGTGATATGCGACGCAGGATGCAGGGGCGAGCAGGGGAACCGCCTCATCCGAACGGATGAGGGTGACGCGGAATGTGATCTACGTCACAGTCGCAGGCCCCATCTACCAAGTGCGTACATTGCTTGTCTAACTCAGAAAGCGCGCGGGCCGAGAGCAACCAGTTGCAGCAATTCCGCCTGCGATTGCACATCGCATTTCTGAAACACCTGGCGCAGGTGCGTCTTCGCGGTGTTGATGGAAATGCCTAACGCCGTTGCAGTGGTATTGAGCGTGTCACCCGAAAACAGACGCGAAACCAGCAACGATTCGGTGTGCGTGAGTCCGTGAAGCTGCTTCAACACATCCAGGCAAACCGTTCGCTCCGCTAGGGATTCGGAAATAAATAACAGCCAGCGCGAGTCGCCGGACTCCTCGGCCAGCGGAGTTACCAGAATGCGGTAGTTTTGCGATGACGATTCCGTGTTCGACGCGGCGTAGCGTGCTCGCACTACGATAGCCCCGGGAGATTTGGCTGCCCTGATCGTCTTCGTCACCCGGCTGACGCACGCGTCGAGGCGCGATTGAACGTTGCGGTCTGCAAAACAAAGCTTGCCGTTGCGCAGCCAGGCGATGTCGCTGCGTGCCAGGAGCCGTCGCGCCGCCGCATTGCCGAAGTGCAAGTCCCGCTGCGAATCGATGACGAGTACCGGCCGCACCAGGTGGTCGAGAATCTGTTCGGGCAGCCGCTGCACGTCCGGCGCTGTCTTGGCGCTTGGACGGATCGGCTGTATGGCTCGTGCGGTCATGGATCCTGCCGGCTGACTTGAGCAACCTTTCTATCATTTAATGTTGCCGTAAGTCGGAGCCATTTCTCAATCCGGTCGATTGGCTATTTCAGGTTGGAGTTGTAGACGTCGCTGTAGTTTGCGGATTTCTATCTGCCCATAGCAGTAGGTCGCCGCGACGGGCACAAGAGTTTCACGATGTGGTTTCTTCCCAGGTCCCGTCTCTACGCTTGCTATAGGCAAGGATGCGCCGGTGAACGGCCATCGACGATCGGCTGGACTGCGCACGGTTATGTCATGCAGACTAAGTCAGATAACGGCATTGCGGTAAGCGTGCGAGGGACAGTGTGCCGGGGGAAACCATGAAGGAGCGGAGCCAGAGCAACGCGGAAAAGTTCATCGCTGTGCGCGATGCATTGCTCAGCTGGCGAGAGGACCTCGAGACTGCCCGGCGAGAATTTCGCTGGCCGCGCTTTTCGACATTCAACTGGGCCTGCGATTATTTCGATGCCATCGCGGCCGGCAACGAGCGGCCCGGTCTGCGAATAGTAGACGATGCCGGCGGCGATCAAACGCTCTCGTTCGCCGAACTGTCGCGACGCTCTGCACAGGTCGCTCATTTGTTGTCTACGCACGGAGTGGGCAAAGGCGATCGAATCCTGATCGTGCTCGGCAATGTCGCCGCGCTGTGGGAAACGATGTTGGCAGCGATGAAGCTCGGCGCCGTCATCATTCCGGCGACCACTCTGCTCGATCGCAACGACCTGCAGGATCGAGTCGAGCGTGGCGTCGTCAAGGCGATAGTCACTCACTCGCGCCTTGCCGAACGTTTCCGTGATGTCGGCGGCGCGTCCGTGCGGATATGTGTGGACGAGCCCGTGAGTGGCTGGATCGACTTCGCAGAGTCGCGAGCGCTTCCGAATCAGTTCACGCCCGCAGTCGCAACTCGATCCGATGACTTGCTGTTCCTGTACTTCACGTCGGGTACGACGGCGAGGCCGAAGCTGGTCGCACATACACACGTCAGCTATCCCGTGGGGCACCTGTCGACCATGTACTGGCTGGGATTGCGGCCCGGCGACATGCATTTGAACCTGAGCTCGTCCGGCTGGGCAAAGCACGCCTGGTCCTGTTTCTTTGCTCCCTGGAACGCGCAGGCATGCGTGCTCGCTTACAACTACGAGCGTTTCGATCCACGCGCGTTGCTGGATCTCCTGGTGAAAGAGCGGGTGACGACATTCTGCGCACCGCCCACAGTGTGGCGCATGTTGATCCAGTGCGACCTGTCGCAGTGGCAGGTAAGTTTGCGAGAGCTGGCCAGCGCCGGTGAGCCGCTCAATCCCGAAGTGATCCAGCAGGTGCGCGATGCCTGGGGATTGACCATCCGCGACGGTTTCGGACAGACCGAAACCACGGCGCAGGTCGGCAATCCGCCCGGCCAGGCCGTCAAGGCGGGTTCCATGGGAAGGCCATTGCCCGGATGTCCGGTCGTGCTCGTCGATCCGGAAGGCCGGGCAGGCAAGGAAGGCGAGATCTGCATCGACCTGTCGCAGCAGCCATTGGCATTGATGACCGGCTACCTGGACGACTCGGTCCGCACTGCGGACGCGATGCGTGACGGGTACTATCACACCGGTGACGTAGCAACGCAGGACGAAGATGGCTATATCACCTACGTCGGCCGCACCGACGATGTGTTCAAGTCGTCCGACTATCGCATCAGTCCGTTCGAACTGGAGAGCGTCCTGATCGAGCACGTCGCTGTCGCCGAAGCTGCTGTCGTGCCGAGTCCCGATGCACTGCGGCTGTCCGTGCCCAAGGCGTTCGTGGTGTTGGCTGTCGGCTATGCGCCGGACTCGAACACCGCCAGGTCCATTCTCCAGCACGTCCGCGATCGCGTCTCGCCCTTCAAGCGCATCCGGCGTCTCGAGTTCGCGCCGTTGCCGAAAACGATTTCAGGGAAGATCCGCCGCGTCGAGCTGCGCACCTCCGAACATTCCCGAGTCGACACCACGCGTCGTGCGCAGGAATTCTGGGAAGAGGACCTCGTTTTGACGGCCGAAGCCAGTAAGGGCACGACGGCGGCGCCCGAGTAGAACCGGCCGTCGTGTGAGATCTATCTATTTTCAATCGAAAACTCACAAAGTTAATCCAGCGGCATAGGGGTAAGGACGTGAAGGATCGCGAAGCGTTCGTGGAGGCCCGCGTCAGGCCGTCTTCATTTATACATTCTTTATGCGGGCCGTGTGCTTCCTTGCGACATCTTTATTTCCCCTTCAGTACGCTGTCGGTCATCGCTTCGCGGTGTTCTCCGAGGCTACTTCGATGCCTGACCTCATTTTCGTGTTGCTGATCCTGGCGAGCTACGCGGCCACGCACCTGCTGATCGTCGGGCTCGCCAGGTTGGGGAGAGTCGAATGACGCTCGTCCAGGTGTTGGGAAGTATCGCTGCGGCCTTGGCTGCCTATCTCATCTACGCATTGCTGCGAGCGGAAAAATTCTGATGACTTTCGAAGCCATTGCGCTGGGCATCGTATTGCTCGGCGTTGTCCTGCTGTTTGCCAAACCGTTCGGCGCTTATGTCGCGGACGTCATGGAAGGCAAGCCGATCCTGGCACTGCGCCTGGGTGGACAGCTCGAGCGTGCAATCTACGAGCTTGCCGGTATCGACGCAGCGAAGGAAACCGGCTGGAAGCAGTACGCGCTGAACGTGCTGGTGTTCAGCACGCTGGGCGTGTTGTTCGTCTATCTCTTGCAACGAGTGCAGGCCTGGTTGCCGCTCAATCCAAAGTCCTTCGGCAACGTCACTGCCGATTCGTCGTTCAACACGGCGATCAGCTTCGTGACCAACACGAACTGGCAGGGCTATTCCGGCGAATCGACCATGAGTTACCTGACCCAGATGCTGGGGCTGGCAGTGCAGAATTTCGTCTCGGCCGCGACCGGCATTGCCGTCGCCGTTGCGTTGATACGTGGCTTTGCACGGCATGCATCGGCAACCATCGGCAACTTCTGGGTCGATCTGACGCGCGCGACGCTTTATATCCTGCTGCCGATTTCGACTCTGCTCGCGATCGTGCTCATCTCCCAGGGCGTGATCCAGAACTTCGCTGCGAACCAGGACGTCACGACGGTGTCGGTGACGGAGTATCAACAGCCGAAGGTCGATGCTGCCGGTGCGCCGATCAAAGACGCCAACGGCGCCGCGGTGACGCAGAACGCATCGACCAGCACGCAGACGCTGACGATGGGGCCGGTGGCTTCGCAGGAAGCCATCAAAGAACTCGGCACCAACGGCGGCGGGTTCTTCAATGCCAATTCGGCGCATCCGTATGAAAACCCGAACGCGCTCACCAACTTCCTCGAGTTGTTTGCGATCCTCCTGATTCCGATGGCGCTGACGTTCACATTCGGTCGGATCGTCGGGGACGCGCGGCAGGGATGGGCGGTGCTCGCGGGCATGACGATCCTGTTCGTCTCGCTGTGGCTGGTCGCGGTATCGAGTGAGCAGGCCGGCAATCCGTCGATCGCTAAGCAGGGCGTCGACCAGCAGCAGAGCGAGCTGCAATCGGGCGGCAACATGGAGGGCAAGGAAACGCGCTTCGGTATCGCAGCGTCCGCGCTGTTTGCGTCAGTGACAACAACGACGTCGACTGGCGCCGTCAACAGCATGCACGACTCGATGACGCCGTTGGGCGGCTTCGTGCCCATGTTTCTCATCCAACTCGGCGAAGTAGCCTTCGGCGGTGTGGGCTCGGGCCTCTACGGCATGTTGATCTATGCGTTGCTGGGTGTGTTCATCGCCGGCCTCATGATCGGGCGCACGCCGGAGTACCTGGGCAAGAAGATCGAGGCGTTCGATATGAAGATGACCTCGATCGCGATCCTGGTGACTCCGATCGTCGTGCTGGTGGGCACGGCGTTCGGTGTGGCGGCCGATGCTGGCAGGATCGGTGTGGCGAATCCCGGCGCACACGGCTTTTCTGAAATCCTCTACGCCTTCTCCTCGGCAGGCAACAACAATGGCAGCTGCTTTTGCGGGCTCTCCGCGAACACGCCGTTCTACAACACGGCGCTGGGCCTTGCGATGTGGTTCGGTCGTTTCTGGGTGCTGATCCCGGTGCTGGCGATCGCCGGCTCGCTCGCTGCGAAAAAGCGTGCACCCGTGACGGCCGGCACCATGCCCACGCACGGACCCCTGTTCGTCGTGTTGCTGATCGGCTCGGTCTTGCTGATCGGCGCGCTGACATTCGTTCCGGCGCTGGCGCTGGGCCCGGTCGCGGAGCACTTGATGTTGAACGGTAGTTCGCCATGATTCCCATGAAAGGCAGGGGGAAAAGTAAGGAGTCTTCGTTTCCATGTCTCGTCAAAAGCTCTCGATGTTCGACAAGGCGCTGGTTGGACCGGCATTGCTCGATACGCTGCGCAAACTCGATCCACGCGCCCAGTGGCGCAATCCGGTGATGTTCGTCGTCTACATCGGCAGCATCGTCACGGCGCTGCTGTGGATCCAGTCGATCAAGGGGCACGGCGAGGCGCCCACCGGGTTCATTCTCGGTATCTCGGTGTGGCTGTGGCTCACGGTGCTGTTCGCAAACTTTGCCGAAGCGCTGGCGGAAGGACGCAGCAAGGCGCAAGCCGCATCCTTGCGCGGCCTCAAGCAGACCGTCGAGGCGAAGACGCTGACCGACCCCAGGAAGCGAGGCCTGTATCTGAAGGTACCCGCAACCGACCTGCGCATCGGTGACATCGTGGTCGTCGAAGCGGGCGACCTCGTGCCGACCGATGGCGTGGTGATCGATGGCGCGGCATCGGTCGATGAAAGTGCTATCACGGGTGAATCCGCGCCGGTGATTCGGGAAGCGGGCGGCGACTTTTCCTCGGTCACGGGCGGCACGCGCGTACTGTCGGATTGGATCGTCATGAAAGTCACGGTCGATCCCGGGCAGACCTTTCTCGATCGCATGATCGCGATGGTGGAAGGCGCCAGCCGTCAGAAGACGCCGAACGAGATCGCACTCACGATCCTGCTAGTCGCGCTCACGTTGATCTTCCTGCTGGTGACGGTCACGCTGCTCCCGTTCTCGCAGTACGGTGTCCAAGTGACCAAGGTCGGTGCGGCAGTTTCGATTACCGCGCTGATCGCATTGCTCGTCTGCCTGATTCCGACGACCATCGGTGGACTGCTGTCGGCCATCGGCATTGCAGGGATGAGTCGCATGATGCAAGCCAACGTCATTGCGACGTCGGGCCGTGCCGTGGAAGCAGCAGGCGATGTCGACGTTCTGCTGCTCGACAAGACCGGCACCATCACGCTCGGCAATCGCCAGGCGGCAGCGTTCGTTCCTGCACCCGGCGTCACCGAGCAGGAGCTCGCGGATGCGGCCCAACTCGCTTCGTTGTCCGATGAAACGCCGGAAGGGCGCAGCATCGTCGTGCTCGCCAAGCGCTATAACATCCGCGAACGCGCGGCGCAGAACCTGACGTTCATTCCGTTCTCGGCCTATACCCGCATGAGCGGCGTCGACGACGGCGAACGCAAGGTCCGCAAGGGCGCTGCGGATGCGATCGACAAGCACGTCCGCTCGCTGGGTGGCGCGCTGCCGTCTGAAGTTCAAAAAGTGATCGAGACAGTCTCTCGCCGCGGCAGCACGCCGCTGGTCGTGTCGGATAACGCCCGTGTGCTGGGCACGATCGAGCTGAAAGACATCGTCAAGGGAGGCATCAAGGAACGCTTCGCCGAACTGCGCCGCATGGGCATCAAGACCATCATGATCACCGGCGACAACGCGACCACCGCTGCGGCGATTGCCGCCGAAGCCGGCGTCGACGATTTCCTCGCCGAAGCGACACCGGAGATGAAGCTGCAGCTGATTCGCGATCACCAGGCGCAGGGTCGACTGGTGGCCATGACCGGCGACGGCACCAACGACGCACCGGCGCTCGCGCAAGCCGACGTCGCGGTTGCAATGAACTCCGGTACCCAGGCCGCGAAGGAAGCCGGCAACATGGTGGACCTGGATTCGAATCCGACCAAGCTGATCGAAGTGGTGGAGACGGGCAAGCAGATGCTGATGACCCGCGGTTCGCTGACTACGTTCAGCATCGCGAACGACGTCGCCAAATATTTCGCCATCATCCCAGCTGCGTTCGCGACGACCTATCCGCAATTGAACGTGCTGAACGTGATGGGCCTGGCGACGCCGTCTTCCGCCATTCTCGCGGCGGTCATCTTCAATGCGCTGGTGATCATCTTCCTGGTGCCTCTCGCGCTCAAGGGTGTCAAGTACCGGGCGCTGGGCGCCGCATCGCTGCTACGACGGAACCTGCTGATCTATGGACTCGGCGGCATCGTCGTCCCGTTCGTCGGCATCAAGCTCATCGACGTGGTACTGGTTGCCGTCGGCGCAACCTGAACATCGTCGCCATCAAGATGGTCCTCGTATGTTGAACTCATCCATTCGTCCCGCACTCGTCGTCTTCGGATTCATGACGGCGCTCACCGGCCTCGCGTATCCGCTCATCGTGACCGGCATCGGGCAAGCCGGCTTCGGCGATCGTGCGGCGGGAAGCTTGATCGTGCGCGATGGCAAGCCCATCGGGTCATCGCTGATCGGACAGAACTTCACTGCTCCCAAGTATTTCTGGGGCCGTCCGTCCGCTACCGGCACCATGCCTTACAACCCGTTGGCGACCGCGGGTAGCAATCAGGGCCCGTTGAATCCTGCATTGGTGGATGCGGTGAAGGCGCGTATCGAAGCGTTGCGTGCCGCCGATCCAGGTAATACGGCGCCCGTCCCAGTCGACCTGGTCACTGCTTCGGCCAGTGGACTCGATCCGCACATCAGCGTGGCTGCCGCCAAGTACCAACTCTCGCGCGTCGCCGCTGTACGCAAGCTGGACGCTGCGAGCGTGCAGGCGCTGTTGGATCAACATACCGAAGGCCAATTCCTTGGCATCTTCGGCGAGCCGCGCGTCAACGTGCTGGAGTTGAACCTGGCCCTCGATGCAAAGGCACCCTGAGGCGGCCGAGCGCGGCAGTGAGTAGCCGCTAGCAGCTTGCCGCCACGATCCCATCCAGTTCCCCAGCTCCGGCAAAAGAGGAACTTTCCTACACGGTGGAGCGTTCATGGCTACACCGCGAGTCGGGCCCACTTGACCGAATCCAGAACGACGACTTGTCACTCCTCGGCTCGTGCTGCCAGTGCTGCGATCAAGAGCACTGGAGCGCGCGGTTGGCCGACGGAGCGATGCCCAGGAGAGGAGCGTGACTATTCCGACGGAGCCGATCGGCAGCATTCCCAGGCCGATTCCGTTGCTCGAAGCGATTGCGGACGGCGGAGGCGATCAGCCTGCGCTGGCGCTGTCCTATGAGGAAGCCATTCGCGACACGATCGCTCGGCTCGAAGGATGCGGCTCCCCGGTCGTGACCGACGGCGAACAGCGCAAGTACCACAATTTCTGGACTTACTCGGTGCAGGGCGCGCCGAACATGGCTGCCGACGGGTTCATCATCCCGTTCGCTGCCGGTCATTCGCGGCGGATGCCCCGCCTCGTGCAAGGCCCGTTCCGATATCAGCGCTATGCCGATACCTATCTCGACGTGGCCCAGCAGTTTGCGCACCGGCCCGTGAAGCAGGCGGTTATCTCGCCTTCTGCCTTGAGCCTGCTCTATCCGGTGGAAGCGCTTCCCGGCTACTCTCGCAAGGAATTCATCGCCGACCTGCTGAACGAACACGAAACGGAGGTCCGTCGCTGCCTAGCCAAGGGAGCCCATGCGGTCCAGATCGATTTCACCGAAGGCAGGCTGGCCATGAAGATCGATCCATCGGGTGCGCTGCTGAACAGTTTCATCGAGGTGAACAACCTGGCCCTGGCGCGATTTTCCTCGGCGGATCGCCAGCGGCTGGGCGTACACACCTGCCCTGGGGGCGATCGTGATTCAACACACAGCGCCGATGTCGACTACGCGGAGCTGCTGCCCAGCCTGTTCGAACTGAATGTCACGAATTTCTATGTCGCGCTGGCAGGGGAATCCGATCCGCAGCGCGTGCTCAAATTGATCCGACGCTACCTCAACCCAGAACAACGCGTCTTCGTCGGAGTGATCTCCCCGATCGACCCGCGTATCGAGACGCCGGAGGAGGTGCGCGATCGTATCCTCGAGGCGGCCAAATACATTCCCGTCGAGCAATTGGGTACGACGGATGACTGCGGTTTCGCCCCTTTCTGCGACGACCGTTCTACCAGCCGGGAAGTCGCTTTTCAGAAGATTGCGGCGAGGGTGCAGGGAACGCAGCTGGCGGCGAGAATTCTAATGGGCAACGCGTGAAGAGCGATGAAGAAGAGCAGCTGCGGTCCGTAGCACTGCAGAACGCTCGGGAAATACTAGCAGCGCGCCAGCGTGCGGAGCAGCTCCTTCTGCAGACGAAGGAACAGCTCGAGCGGACGACCAAGCAACTCGCGCAATCCCTGGCGTTGACCCGTGCGGCGCTGGAGTCGGCGCCGGATGGCATCGTCGTGACGAACGCGGCTGGCGTCATCACCGACTTCAATCGCAAGTACCTGGAATTGTGGGCCCTCGACGACGTCGAGTCCCGCGACCATCACCAGTTGCTACGCCGGATCAGCAGGCACTTCGCCGATCCCGAAGCCTTCCTGCGCCGTATCGACGAGATCTATCGATCGCCGGACCCCGAAGTCACCGACATGCTGGCACTGGCGGACGGCCGGATCTTCGAACGCGTGTCGAAGATCCAGTCGGTCGACGGCGTGGACGTGGGGCGAGTCTGGAGTTTCCGCGATATCACGGAACGGGTGACGACACAGCGCGAACTCAACGAAATACTGGAACAGAAGGTGGCCGAACGCACGGCCGCTCTGCAACGTAGCGAGCAGCGGTTCGAGCAGCTCATCAACGGCATCCGGGACTGTGCAATCTACATGCTGGATCCCTCCGGCCACATCGTCAGCTGGAATCCTGGGGCCGAGCGGATCAAGGGATACACGGCGGCAGAGATCATCGGCAGGCATTTCTCCACCTTCTACACGGAGGAAGACCGCGCTGGGGGCGCACCAGCCCGAGCTTTGCAAGTGGCCACGCGGGAAGGAAAGTTCGAAGCGGAAGTGTGGCGCGTGCGCAAGGACGGCACCGCCTTCTGGGCCAACGTGCTGATCGATCCCATCCACGCCGAAGATGGCACGTTGGTGGGCTTCGCGAAGATCACACGCGATATGACCGAGCGGCGAGCGATGCAGGAGCAACTGAACCAGTCGCAGAAGATGGAGGCGATCGGTCACCTGACCGGTGGCGTGGCGCACGACTTCAACAACCTGCTCACGGTGATCCTTGGGAACCTGGAGACGATCGGTCGCCACATCTTGCCCGACCAGGCCCGCGTGCTGCGTGCCCTCGATCAAGCGAATCGCGGTGCGCAGCGCGCGGCAACGCTGACACAGCAGCTGTTAGCGTTCTCCCGGCGGCAGCCATTGAATCCGAAGCCCACCGACTTGAATCGCCTGGTGAGCGAGCTGTCAGAGCTCGTGCGCCGAACGTTGCACGAGGACATTGCGCTCGAGACAGTGCTTGGCGGTGGGCTGTGGCGAGTGGATATCGATGCGAATCAACTCGAGAGCGCCGTGCTCAACCTCGTTGTCAACGCACGCGATGCGATGAAGGAAGGCGGCAAGCTGACGATAGAGACGGCCAATTCATATCTGGACAGACACTACGCGTCGAAATATTCCGAGATCGCTCCCGGCCAGTACGTGCTGATCTGCGTTACGGACACCGGCTGCGGCATGAGCAAAGAAGTGCTCTCGCACGCGTTCGATCCATTTTTCACGACCAAGGGGATAGGCGAGGGGACGGGCCTGGGTCTCAGCCAGGTGTTCGGCTTCGTCAAGCAGTCCGGCGGCCACATCAAGCTCTATAGCGAAGTGGGAGAAGGGACGACCGTCAAGATCTATCTGCCCCGCGTTCATGGAGAGGTGTGCATTGAGGACAGCGAATCCTCTGTCCCGGATGCGAAGGGACATCCGAGTGAGACCATCCTCGTCGTGGAAGACGACGATGACGTTCGCATCTACAGCACGGAGGCGCTGCGCGATCTGGGATTTACCGTTCTCGAAGCCCATGACGGCGCATCGGCGTTGCGCGTGCTCGAACTGCATCCGGAAGTGATGTTGCTCTTTACCGATGTGGGACTCCCCAGCATCAATGGGCGCCAGCTAGCGGACGAGGCGCGTCGGCGCTGGCCGCAGTTGCGGGTGCTCTTCACGTCCGGCTACGCACGTAACGCCATCGTCCACCAGGGGCGCCTGGATCCGGGTGTCGAGCTGCTGACCAAACCTTTCACGCGGACGGAGTTGGCGGGGCGGATTCGCGACGTACTCGATGCGAAGAGAGCGGTCTAGGCATCGATGCCTAGACCCGTGACAGGAGAAAAAGGGGACAGATTTATTTAGCTGCCGCAGCTAAAATAAATCTGTCCCCTTTTACGCGCGCCGAAGTCGCAGAGCAGAAAAGAACGGGATGGGTCAGGCCTCGGCAATGGCCGCGATGGATACTCGTAAGCCGGGGACTCGAACGGGTAACTTCGCACCTTGCCGCGCAGGCGGGTTCGTCGGAAACCACTTGACCCACTCTTCATTCATTCCGGCGAAGTCCGCTTCTTCGAGCAGGATGACCGTGGCGCTTGCGACCCGATCGAGGGAAGTGCCGGCGGCTTTGAGAATGGCAGACACATTCTTCAAGCACTGCCTGGTCTGCTCCTGGATCGTATCGCCGACGATCTTCCCGGTTATTGGATCGTGAGGTCCCGTGCCCGAGACGAACACGAGACCCGCTGCCCGCACCGCTTGGCTGTAGGTCGGCGGCGGTGACGGAGCATCAGCCGTTCGAACGATGTCTC
>Ga0207675_100002300_pt1 | contig 18970 bp, 20 predicted proteins | sample KBSSwiS42_FD_184305 | JGI IMG/M metagenome (GOLD analysis project Ga0207675, IMG submission 184305) | Switchgrass rhizosphere microbial communities from Kellogg Biological Station, Michigan, USA - KBS Switchgrass S4-2 (SPAdes) (version 2) | ecosystem: Host-associated > Plants > Roots >...
GGAAGCCGCTGCCGCCGCGTCGGTAAGAGATCGACCGCCGGGGTTACTTCGGCTGCTCGACCACGCGCAGATACGGCTTGATCGTCTTGTAGCCCTGCGGGTACTTCTTCTTCGCGTCCTCGTCGGACACCGAGCCGGCGATGATCACGTCTTCGCCCTGCTTCCAGTTCACCGGCGTCGCGACCTGGTGCTTGGCGGTGAGCTGCATCGAATCGAGGACGCGCAGGATCTCGTCGAAGTTGCGGCCCGTCGTCATCGGGTAGGTCAGCATCAGCTTGATCTTCTTGTCGGGCCCGATGACGAAGACCGAGCGCACGGTCGCGTTGTTGGCGGCGGTGCGGCCGTCCGCGCCGACCTCGTCGGCGGGCAGCATGTTGTAAAGCTTGGCGACCTTGAGGTCGCTGTCGCCGATCATCGGGTACTTGACCTCCGAGCCCTGGGTCTCGTGGATGTCCTTGGCCCAGGCGCTGTGGCGGTCGACCGGGTCGGCCGAGAGGCCGATCAGCTTGGCGTTGCGCTTGGTGAACTCGGGCTCGATCTTCGCCATGTAGCCGAGCTCGGTCGTGCAGACGGGCGTGAAGTCCTTCGGGTGCGAGAACAGGATCGCCCAGCTGTCGCCGATCCAGCTGTGAAAGCTGATCTTGCCTTGGGTGGTCTCGGCTTCGAAATCGGGCGCGGTGTCGTTGATGCGCAGGGACATGTCGGTCTCCTTGGACGTGCTGGGCGCGAGGCGGGGGCGCCCGGGGGGCAACGAGTATCGCGCGGCACCCATCGTCTTGCATGCGGAGTTGCCGCCGCTAGGATGGCCCGGGAGTTGCGAGGCGCCCCTCCTCCATTTCGCGAAGGAACGACCATGGACATCCGCCCCCGCCGCCGTGCCCTCCTCCGTGCCGGCATCGCCGGCGCCGCCGCGCTCGCCTGGCCGGCATGGGCGGCGTCGGACAAGCCGATCCGCATCGTCGTCACCTTCGCTGCCGGTGGCGCGAGCGACATCGTCGCGCGCATCGTCGGCGAGCAGCTCGCCAAGAAGCTCGGCCAGCCGGTCATCGTCGACAACCGCCCGGGCGCCGGCGGCAGCGTCGGCGGCACCAACGTCGCCCAGGCGCCCGCCGACGGCTCGACGCTGATGCTCTCGAACTCGACGCCGATCTCGATCGGCCCGTTCGCGCTCGAGAAGCAGCCGTACGACCCGGTCGCCGACTTCACCCACATCGCGCTGATCGGCTCGGCGCCGTGCGTCGTCATGGCCAACCCCAACGCCGGCATCAACACCATCGTCGACCTCGAGAACGCGGCGAAGAAGTCGGGGTCGCTGCAGTTCGGCTCGGGCGGCCCGGCGTCGATCGGCCACATCTACGGCGAGCTGATGAACCGCGCCCTCGGCATCAAGATGACGCACGTGCCGTACCGCGGCGGTGCGCCGATGACGACCGACCTGATCGCCGGCGTGATCCCGATCGGAATCGACGTCATCACCGCGTTCGTGCAGTACTTCAAGACCGGCCAGATCAAGCCGCTCGCGGTGACCTCGGCGCAGCGCTCGCCGCTCGCGCCCGACGTGCCGACGGTCGTCGAATCGGGCCACGCCAAGCTCGTCCTCGACAACTTCTTCGGCATCAGCGGGCCGGCGAAGATGCCCGCCGATCTCGTCGCGCGCATCAACGCGGCGACCAACGAGGTGCTCGCGCAACCCGACATCAAGAAGCGCCTGCTCGAGCTCGGCGTGACGACGACGCCGGGAACCCCGGCGGACTTCGCCGCCTTCGTCCGCAACCAGGTCAACGCGCTGCAGCCGGTCGTCAGGACCGTGCGCGTGACGCTCTGACGAGTGAACCTCGCGCAACTGCTCGTCCGCGCCGCGCGCGTCCACCCCGACCGCCCCGCGGTGCTGCGCGGCGAGCGCGTGCTCTGGCGCTATCGCGAGCTCGCCGATCGCGTCGCGCGCCTGGCAGGCCATCTGCGCGCGCTCGGCCTCGCCGCCGGCGATCGCGTCGCGATCGTGATGCGCAACGACGTCGCGTACCTCGAGTCGCTCTACGCCGTCTGGTGGGCCGGCCTCGCCGCGGTGCCGATCAACGCGAAGCTGCACGCCGGCGAGGTCGGCTTCATCCTCGACGACGCCGAGGTTTCGGCGCTGATCGCGAGCGAAGATCTCGCCGAGGCGGTCGCGCCGCGCACGCCGCGTGCGACGCTCGTTCCGGGAACCGCACGCTACGAGGCAGCGCTCGCCGCGGCGCCGATCGACGCCGCGCCGTGCGCGCCCACCGACCTCGCGTGGCTCTTCTACACGTCGGGCACGACCGGGCGGCCCAAGGGCGTCATGCTCAGCCACCGCAACCTGCAGGCCGCGCTCGCGTGCTACTTCATCGACGTCGACGACGTCGATCCCGCCGACGCGACGGTCTACGCAGCGCCGATCTCGCACGGCGCGGGCTTGTACAACCTGCCCTTCATGGCGCGCGCCGCGCGCCACGTCGTCCCCGAGTCGGGCGGCTTCGATCCCGCCGAGCTCCTCGCGCTGTCGCGAACGGTCGGGCGCCTCTGCATGTTCGCCGCGCCGACGATGGTGCATCGGCTTGTCGATCACGTCGCCGCGACCGGCGCGCCGAGCGACGGCTTCAAGACGATCGTCTACGGCGGCGGCCCGATGTACGTCGAGGACATCCGCCGCGCGCTGGCGGCGATGGGCCCGCGCTTCGTCCAGATCTACGGCCAGGGCGAGTCGCCGATGACGATCACCGCGCTCTCGCGCGCGCACCTCGCCGCCGAGCGCCATCCGCGCTGGGCCGAGCGCATCGCCTCGGTCGGCGTCGCGCAGACGCTCGTCGAAGTGCGCGTCGTCGATGGCGACGGCAGCGACGTTCCCGCCGGCGAGACCGGCGAGGTGGTCGTCCGCGGCGACCCCGTGATGGCCGGCTACTGGAGGAACCCGGAGGCGACCGCGCAGGCGCTGCGCGACGGGTGGCTCTGGACCGGCGACCTCGGCGCACTCGACGACGACGGTTTCCTGACACTGAAGGACCGCTCGAAGGACCTGATCATCAGCGGCGGCTCGAACATCTACCCGCGCGAGGTCGAGGAGGTGCTGCTGCGCCACCCGCGCGTGCGCGAGGTCTCGGTCGTCGGCCGGCGCGACGCGCGCTGGGGCGAGACCGTCGTGGCGTTCGTCGCCTGCGATGGCGACGCCGTCGACACCGGCGAGCTCGACGCGCTCTGCCTCGCGCACATCGCGCGCTTCAAGCGGCCGCGCGAGTACCGCTTCGTCGACGCGCTGCCGAAGAACAACTACGGCAAGGTGCTGAAGACGGCACTGCGCGAGCAGCTGCAACGCGAGGACGAATCGACATGACGACGACCCAGGCGCCCGACGGCCGCAGCGAGCCGACCGCCGAGCAGGTGCTCGCGCTGCTCGACCGCGCGCAGGCGCTGTCGCGGCGGACGATGGACGCCGGCCACCATCCGTTCGCCGCCCTCCTCGTCGCTCCCGACCACGCGACGGTGCTGCTCGAGCAGGGCAACGTCGACAGCGTCAACCACGCCGAGGCCGTGCTCGCGCGCGAAGCGGCGCGGCGCTTCTCGCCGACCGAGCTGTGGCCGTGCACGCTGGTGACGACGGTCGAGCCGTGCGCGATGTGCGCGGGGACGCAGTATTGGGCCAACATCGGCCGCACGATCTTCGGCATCGCGGAGAAGGCGCTCCTCGACATCACCGGGAATCACGCCGAGAACCCGACCCTCGACCTGCCGTGCCGCCATGTCTTCGCACGCGGCCAGAGGGACGTGCGCGTGATCGGCCCGGTCGCCGCCGCCGAGCCGGCGATCGTCGCGCTGCATCGCCGCTACTGGCGCTCGCGCTGAGACGCGCTTTCGCCGGCGCGACCACAATCGCACCATGAACGACGCCGCGATCGACCTCCGCTCCGACACCGTCACCCGTCCGACCGACGCGATGCGCGCGGCGATGCACGCCGCCGCGGTCGGCGACGACCAGTACGGCGAGGATCCCGTCACCAACGAGCTGCAGGAGCGCGTCGCTGCGCTGCTCGGCAAGGAGGCGGGCCTCTGGGTGCCCTCGGGGACGATGGCCAACCAGATCGCGCTGCGCGTGCTGACGCGGCCCGGCGACGAGGTCATCGTCAGCCGCGAGTGTCACGCCGGCTGGCACGAGACCGGCGGCTCGGCGGCGAACGCCGGCGTGCAGCTGCACGAGATCGGCAGCGGCGGCTGGTTCACGATCGAGCAGATCGAGGCCGCAATCAAGCCGCGCGGTCTGCCGGTCTATCCGCCGACGACGCTGATCGAGATCGAGAACACGCACAACCGCAGCGGCGGCATCGTCTTCCCGCAGGCCGAAGTCGCTCGCATCTGCGCACTGGCGCGCGCCCGCGGCATCGCGACCTTTCTCGACGGCGCGCGGGTGTGGAACGCGGCCGTCGCGAGCGGCCGGCGCGAGGCCGAGCTCGCCGAGCCGTTCGACCTCGTCGCCGTGTCGTTCTCCAAGGGACTCGGCGCGCCTGGCGGATCGCTGCTCGCTGGCCGCCGCGAGCTCGTCGCCGCGGCGACGCGGCAACGGCGCATGCTCGGCGGCGCGATGCGCCAGACGGGCTTTTTCGCCGCGGCCGCGCTCTTCGGCGTCGCCCACCACCGCGAGCGCCTCGCCGACGACCACGACCACGCGCGTCGCCTCGCCGAGGCGCTCGCGCGGCATCACCACGTGCGCATCGACCTGACGACGGTGCAGACGAACATCGTCGTCTTCCGCCTGCACCCCGACGGCGTCGACGCCGCGACGGTGGTGCGGCGCGCGCGCGAGCGCGGCGTGCTGCTCAACGCCTTCGACGAGCGCACGGTGCGCGCGGTCACGCACCTCGACGTCTCGCGCAGGCAGATCGATCGCGCCGCCGACGCCATCACCGCCGCGCTCGCCGGCTGAGCCGGCCAGTGCCCCAAAGGGCAATGGGCGAGCGCCGCGTGGGCTGCTAGGCTCGATTGCCGCCTCGGGGCTCCGCTCGTGAACCTTCTGCGTTCGCACCTTCGCTCGCACCTGTTGCACCGCATCGTCGTCCTGCTCCTCGTCCTGCCTGCGGCAGGCGCGCTGGCGCAGGACGCGGCGCTTCCGGCGTTCAAGGAGGTCGACTCGATGGAGGCGCGCGTCCAGGGCTGCGTCACCTGCCACGGCCAGAGCGGCCAGGGCACGAACAGCGGCTATTACCCGCGCATCGCCGGCAAGCCGGCCGGCTATCTCTACAACCAGCTGGTCGCGTTTCGCAACGGCACGCGCAACTACGCGCCGATGAACTACCTCGTCGCCTATCTCCCCGACGCGTACCTGCGCGAGATGGCCGAGCACTACGCGAAGCTCAGGCCGCCGTTCGCGCGCCGCGATCCGGGCAGCGTCGACCCGGCCGTGCTCGCGCGCGGCGAGGCGCTCGTCAAGACCGGCGATCCGCAGAAGACGATTCCGGCCTGCGCAGCGTGCCATGGCGCCGGCCTGACGGGAATGCAGCCCGGGATCCCGGGCCTGGTCGGCTTGCGGCCGACGTACCTCACCGCGCAGCTGACGGCGTGGAAGGTCGGCGAGCGCAAGGCCGCCGAGCCCGACTGCATGAAGCGGATCGCCAACCGCCTCACCGAGAGCGACATCGCTGCGGTCTCGGCGTGGCTCGCGCGCCAGGAGCCGCCGCAGGATCCATCGCCGGAATCGGCCAACCTCGTCCGCATGCCGTTCGCGTGCGGCAGCCAGAAGTAGCGCGATGCGAATGGGGCTGCGCATCGCGATCGGCGCCGTCGTTCTGGCGGCGCTCGCCGTCGCCGTCGTGCTCTCGATGCAGCCGGGCGTGCTGCCGTCGAAGCCGCCGCAGGAAAAGGCGGCACGGCCTGCAGGCGCGACCAACGCCGAGACGCTGCTGATCCAGAAAGGCGAGTACCTCGCGCGCGCCGGCGACTGCGTCGCCTGCCACACCAACCCCGAAGGCAGGGAATTCGCCGGCGGCCGGGCGATGCCGACGCCGTTCGGCGCGCTCTACTCGCCGAACATCACTCCCGACGAGGAGACCGGCATCGGCCAGTGGAGCTCCGACGAGTTCTACCGGATGATGCACAGCGGCGTCTCGCGCGACGGCTCGCTCCTCTACCCCGCGATGCCGTTCGCGTCGTACACCAAGGTGACCCGCGCCGACTCCGATGCGATCTACGCGTACCTGATGTCGGTGCAGCCGGTGAAGCTAAAGAACCGGCCGCACGAGCTTCGCTTTCCGTTCAACAAGCGCGAGCTCCTGATCGGCTGGCGCACGCTCTACTTCAAGGAAGGCGAATACCAGCCCGACCCGAAGCAGTCGGAGCAGTGGAACCGCGGCGCCTATCTCGTCGAGGGCCTCGGCCACTGCTCGATGTGCCACACCGCGATCAACGCGCTCGGCGGCTCGAAGGAGTCGCAGGAGTTCGAAGGCGGGATGATCCCGAACCAGAACTGGTACGCGCCGTCGCTGACGTCGAACCGCGAGGCCGGGCTCGGCGAATGGGACCTCAAGGACATCGCCGATCTGCTGCAGGTCGGCGTCTCCAAGCGCGCGACCGTCTACGGCCCGATGGCCGAGGTCGTCTACAACAGCCTGCAGTACATGACCGACGCCGACGCCGAGGCGATGGCGGTCTACCTGAAGACGCTGCCCAAGCGCGACGCCGATCCGCTGCCGACGAGCCAGGCGCGGCTCGTCCAGCCTACGGTGATGGAGAACGGCCGCAAGATCTACGACAAGCAGTGCGCGCTCTGCCACGGTGCCGACGGCAAGGGACACCCGCCCGCGTATCCGCCGCTCGCCGGCAACCAGTCGATCACGATGACCTCGCCGGTCAACTCGATCCGCATGGTCCTCAACGGCGGCTACGCGCCGGGGACGAAGAAGAACCCGCGGCCGCACGGCATGCCGCCGTTCAGCCACATCCTCGACGACGAAGAGGTCGCCGCCGTCGTCACCTACATCCGCGTCGCGTGGGACAACAGCGGCGCGCCGGTCGCGGCGGCGCAGGTGCCCGAGCTGCGCAAGCTCCTGCCGGAATAGCGAAGGAGACGCCATGGCCGACGACGGCGAGCCCGACCCGAGCGGCGACGATCGCGCCGTCGACGAGATCGTCGCGCGCGGCCCGAGCGGCGCGTTCGCGCTCGCCGGCGTCGCGACGGCGATCGTCGTCGCGATCTACGTCGGCTTCTACTTCCTCGTCTACCTGCCGCGGGGAGCTGTGCAATGAGCAATGGCGCGGCGGCGCACGCCTCCGAGCTCGTCGCCGTCGCCGCCGAGCGGCGCTGGGCCTGGATCGTCGGTGCGATCATCGCGGTGATCGTCGTGATGATGGTCGTCACCGGCCTGCACTGGGCGTCGATGCCGCCGTCGCGGGTCGAGACGATCGACGCCAAGACGCTCCATCTGCGCGGCGAGTTCGTCGAGAGCAACCTCGGCACGACGCTCGCGCCCGACGGCAAGGTGACCGCGCGCCTGGTCGCCCAGCAATACTCGTTCGTTCCGCAGTGCATCGTCGTTCCCGAAGGGATGCCGGTGACGTTCCGGGCGACCGCGACCGACGTGATCCACGGCTTCGTCGTCGGCACGACCAACGCCAATACGATGGTCATTCCCGGCTTCGTCGCGACCTTCACGACGACGTTCCCGAAATCCGGCGAGCACCTCATGCCGTGCCACGAGTACTGCGGCACCGGCCACGAGGCGATGTGGGCGCGGGTGCAGGTGCTGCCGCGCGACGAGTTCCTCGCCCGCGCGCGCTCGGGAGAAAGGCTCAGCTGTGTCGCGCGCTAGCAAGCTCGTCCTCGCCCACTTCTGGGTCGCGTTCGTCGGCTTCGCCGGCGCGCTGGTGCTCGGCGCGTGGCAGATGTACATCCGCAGCCCGCTCGCGGCGTGGATCAACAACCCCGAGCACTACTACCGCTCGGTGACCGCGCACGGCACCGTGATGGCGTACGTGCTGCCGACGCTCGTCGCGATGGGCTTCGGCTACGCGATCTGCGAGCTCGCGCTGAAGCGACCGCTGGTCGGCGTGAAGTGGGGCTGGGCCGGCTTCTGGCTCGTCATCGCCGGCACCGTGGTGGCGGCGGTGACGATGGCGGTCGGCAAGGCGTCGGTGCTCTACACCTTCTACCCGCCGATGCTCGCGAGCCCCTTCTACTACCTCGGTGTCGTCCTCGTCGTCGTCGGCTCGTGGATCTGGGTCGCGCTGATGGTGATCAACCTGCGTGCGTGGCGCAAGGACAACCCCGGCGCGACGATCCCGCTCGCGATGTTCGGCAACCTCGCCGGCGCCTACCTCTGGGCGTGGACGTCGGTCGGCGCCGCGGTCGAGGTGCTGGTGCTGATCCTGCCGGCGTCGCTCGGCCTCACCGACACGATCAACGCCGGGCTCGCGCGCGTCCTCTTCTCGTGGACGCTGCACGCGATCGTCTACTTCTGGCTGATGCCGACGTACATCGCGTTCTACACGCTCGTGCCGCGTGCGATCGGCGGGCGTCTCTACAGCGACACGATGGGCCGCGTCGCGTTCGTCCTCTTCCTCGTCTTCTCGATGCCGATCGGCATCCACCACCTGTTCGCCGACCCGCAGGTCGGCGCCGGCTTCAAGTTCGTCCACGCCGCGATGACCGCCATGGTCTCGGTGCCGACGCTGCTCACGGTGTTCACGATCGTCGCCTCGGTCGAGATCGCGGGGCGGCTGCGCGGCGGCAAGGGCGCGTTCGGCTGGGTCCGCGCGCTGCCGTGGGACAACCCGATGATGCTGGCGGTGGCGTTCTCGTTCGTCATGCTCGGCTTCGGCGGCGCCGGCGGCCTCGTCAACATGAGCTACCAGCTCAACGAGACGATCCACAACACGCAGTGGGTGACGGGGCACTTCCACCTCATCTTCGGTGGCGCGATCGTCATCATGTACTTCATGATCGCGTACGAGCTGTGGCCGCAGCTCACCGGCTGCGCGCCGCTCAGCGCAAAGCTGATCCGCACCCAGCTCTGGCTCTGGTTCGTCGGCATGCTGGTGCTCTCGATGCCGTGGCATCTCGTGGGACTGCTCGGCATGCCGCGGCGCATGGCGTACTACGACTACAGCCATCCCGACCTGCAGCCGCAGGCGTGGACGGTGGTGGTCTCGACGTTCGGCGGCCTCATCCTGCTCGCCTCGGGGCTGCTGCTCGTCTACATCCTCGCGACCGCGAAGAAGCGTGGCAGCGCCGCCGAGGTGCCGCGCTTCACGTTCAGCCGCGCCGCGCATCCGGGCGCACCGACGCCGGCAGCGCTCAACGGCTTCGGCCTCTGGATCGCGATGATGATCGGGCTGACGCTCGTCAACTACGGCTTTCCGATCGTGCAGCTCGCGTCGCTCAAGGACGCGTACGTGCAGGTCGTGCCGATCGGGAGCCGATGATGGCGGGCGATCGCGACTCGACGTTCGCGTGGCGCAACGCCGGCGTGCGGCGAAGCGTCGTCTGGCTCGTCGTCCTCACGGTCGCGTGCCTGCTCGTCGGCTTCCTCTGGCTGCCTTCGGTGCACGCCGACTTCCGCGCCGACGGCCTCTGGGCGAGCATCTGCCGCGCCGCCGGCGTGCCGACGAGCTGGTCGGGCGGCGACGCGACGACGACCGCGGAGAAGAAGCCGACCACCGACGTCGTTCTCGAGCGCGCGATGGCGCGCGGCGGCACGAGCGACGCGATCGGCCGCGGCGCGACGCTCGCGCTCAACTGCACGATGTGCCACGGCGCGCGCGGCGTGAGCCAATCGAACGCACCCAACCTCGCCGGCCAGTATTCGGAGGTCGTCGTCAAGCAGCTCAACGACTACAGGAGCGGCCACCGCAAGAGCTCGATCATGGAAGGGCTCGCCAAGGCGATGAGCGCGCGCGACGTCGAGGACCTCGGCGCCTATTACGCGTCGCTGCCGAAGGCGCGCACCGCACCGACGACGTACGGCGAAGCGCTGCCTGCGCTCGTGCGCGTCGGCGATCCGCTGCGCAACATCGCGCCATGCATCTCGTGCCACGGCGGCGTCGACCAGAAGCTCGGCGCGCCGTGGATCGAAGGCATGCCGAAGGACTACCTCGTCGCCCAGCTCGCTGCGTTCAAGAGCGGCGAGCGCCGCAACGACAGCGAGGCGCAGATGCGCAACATGGTGCGCGCGATGACGGCCAAGGAGATCGACGAGGTCGCGGCGTTCTACGCGAGGAAGGCCGCAGGCGAGTGAGGTCCGCCGCGCGCGCCGCGGACAACGCTCTTGCGCGAAGGGACATCCCGGCCGTCGATCGCGGGAGTAGAGTGGGCGCTTCACCGCCAGGAGGACAGCTCATGCCAGCAACCACCCTCTCGCGCTCGCTTCTCCTCTCGTTCGCTCTCGCCTTTGCCGGCCCGGCGCTCGCGCAGTCGAGCGAGAAGGATCCGCAGGCGACGCCCAAGCAAGGCACCGCCAAGTCATCCTCGACCAAGCCGGCAGCAACGCCGAAGCGGCTCGACTTCGTGCCGAGCACGAACGTCAAGCCGACCGCGACGCGGCAGACGGCGCCGACCGCGCCGGCGCCGGCGCAGCCTCCAGCCAAATACGACTGGCACTGCGACGGCGAGACGAGCGACGCCTGAGCGTCAGACCGCGACGGCGATCGCTTCGTCCTCGCAGCGCCGCCGCGCGAGCCAGTGCGGCAGTGCCGCGACGACGCTGCGCGGGTCGCTCACCGGCTGCATGTGGACGCCGCCGCGCAGCGTCACCAGCGTCGCGCACGGCAACAGCTCGTTCAGCCGCGACGCGACGCCGCGCGCCGGCAGCGGCGAAGCGTCGCCGCGCAGCAGCCGCACCGGCATCGTGAGCGACGCGTAGGCGCAGGCGGGGACGGTGTCGGCGAAGAGCGCGGAGAACTCGGCGGACACTTTCGTCATCCGCGCCGCGACGGCGTCGCGCCGCGCAGCCGACATCGCGGCCCAGGTGCCGATTCCCGACCAGTAGTCGACGAACCCGGTCGCCGCCGCGTGCGTGTCGCCGGCAGCGGCCAGCTCGCGGATCCGGCGGCCGACGCGGACGATCTCGTCGCCCGCGGCGGCAAGCCCGGGCGCGCCGAACAGCAGCGCGAAGCGCACCGGCTCGTAGAGCGTCAGGCTCGCCACCGCGTCGGCGCGGCGCAGCGCCAGCTGCAGCGCGACCGCTCCGCCGTACGAATGGCCGACGACGTGCACCGGGCCGGGCGCATCGTCGAGCAGCGGCTCGAGCGCGGCCGCCTCGTCGTCGAGCGTCAACGCGCGCTCGAGCGGCCACGGCGCTCGGCTGTCGTAGCCGACGAGCGGCGGCGCGTGCACGGTCGTCGCCGGGGAGAGCGAAGCAGCGATCGCGTCCCACTGGCGGCCCGAGCTGGCGCTGCTGTGCAAGAAAACGACGGACTCGCGGCGGCGAGGGAACGACAGGACGGTCATGCAGGGTCTCCGGAACGCGACGCAATCGGGGTCATGCGGTCTGGATCGAAAAGCGCGGGCAAAAGACGACACGCCGCCGCTCTCTGCGAGAATTTCCCCGATTGGAGGGCGCATGGCTGCACCGACCGATGGCGACGACGCCGGCGCGATCGCGACCATGCTCGCGGCGGCCGAGCGCGGCGAGGTCGCCGCGACCCCGGAGCTCTTCGCGGCGCTCTACCGCGAACTGCACCGCGTCGCCCGCCGCCAGCTGCACTTCAATGCCGGCGGCCTGACGCTCGGGGCGACGACGCTGCTCCACGAGGCGTATCTCGACCTCAGCAGCCGCGGCCTGGCGTTCCCCGACGAGAACCGCTTCTTCGCCTACGCGGCGCGGGCGATGCGCGGTCTGATCGTCGACTACGTCCGCGAGCGCCGGGCGATCAAGCGCGGCGGCGAGTTCCACCTGACGACGCTCGACACCTTCGTCTCCGAGTCGGTCGCGGCGGCAAACGACCTCGGGCCGCTCAGCGAAGCGCTCGATGCGCTCGCCGTCGCCGAGCCGGCGCTCGCCGAGCTGGTCGAGCTGAAGTTCTTCTGCGGCTTCGGCTTCGCCGAGATCGCGTCGATGCGCGGCGTCTCCGAGCGGACGGTGCAGCGCGACTGGAACAAGGCGCGGCTGTTCCTGAGGAGCGCGCTCCACGACGAGCCCTGAGCCGAACGGCGTGTCGGGTTCGCAGCGCCGTTTCCGATGAAGACGGCAAGCCCCCTCGAACCACCGCGAGACGCCCATGTGCCCCGACCCCGCCACCCGCCCCCGCCTCGTCGACTCCGTCGCCGCTTTCGCGACGGCGCTCGTCGCCGTCGGCGGCGCCGCAGCGATCGCCTTCGGCACCCCCGTCGGCGAGCCTCCGTCGGCGCTCGTCGCCTCGGCCGCCGTCATGAGCCTGCCCGCAGCGTCGCCCCGCTGACAAGCGCCGGCGCTTCGGAGTAACGTCGCGCCGTCGTTCGATCACCGACGCGCCATGCAGGACCCTTCGCGCGACTGGCAGCGCGTCAGCCCGCTCCTCGACGAGCTGCTCGAGCTCGATGCCGCCGGCCGCGCGGCGCGCCTCGTCGCGCTGCGCACCTCGGATGCGAACCTCGCCGCTGCGGTCGAGGAGATGCTCGCGCAGGAAGACGCGCTCGACGCCGAGCACTTCCTCGAAGGCAGCGCCCTCTCGACCGAAGAGCCGTCGCTCGCCGGCCGCACGCTCGGCGCCTACACCATCGAACGCGCGCTCGGCGCCGGCGGCATGGGCAGCGTCTGGCTCGCTCGCCGCAGCGACGGCCGCTACCACGCGAGCGTCGCGCTCAAGCTGCTCAACCTCGCGCTGCTCGGCCGCGGCGGCGCGGCGCGGTTCGCGCGCGAGGGCGAGGCACTCGCGCGACTCGCGCATCCGCACATCGCGCGCCTCCTCGACGCCGGCGTCGCCGAAGGCGGCCAGCCGTATCTCGTCCTCGAGCATGTCGACGGCGTGCCGATCGACCGCTGGTGCGACGAGCGCCGGCTCGACGTCCGCGCCCGCATCCGCCTCGTTCTCGACGTGCTCGACGCGGTCGCGCACGCCCACAGCAACCTCGTCCTCCACCGCGATCTCAAGCCGAGCAACATCCTCGTGACCGCCGAGGGGCAGGTGAAGCTGCTCGACTTCGGCATCGCCAAGCTGCTCGGCGGCGAAGACCCGGCCGAAGCGCCGACCGAGCTGACGCAGGCCGGCGGCCGCGCGTTCACTCCCGACTACGCAGCGCCCGAGCAGATCCAGGGCGCCGCGGTGACGACCGCGACCGATGTCTACGCGCTCGGCGTCCTCCTCTACGTACTGCTCGCCGGCGTCCATCCGACGGCGCGCGCCGGCGCAGCGCCGGTCGATCGGTTGCGTTCGGTCGTCGAGACCGATCCGCGGCCGCTCTCCGAGGCCGTCCCCGAAGACGACAGCGGCGACGCTGCCGCCGCGGCTCGCGGCGAGTCGTCGCTGCGGCTCGGCCGCGCGCTGCGGGGCGACCTCGAGAACATCTGCGCGAAGGCGCTGAAGAAGGAGCCCGCGGAGCGCTACCCGACCGCCGCGGCATTCGCCGACGACCTGCGCCGCCACCTCGCCGACGAGCCGGTGGCGGCGCGCCCCGATTCGTTCGCCTACCGCAGCGCCAAGTTCATCCGCCGCAACCGCCTCGGCGTCGGCGCCGCGCTCGTCGTCTTCGCGACGCTCGTCGCCGGCGTCATCGGCACGACGTGGCAGGCGGTCGAGGCGAAGCAACAGCGTGCCGAGGCGCTCGCGCAGCGCGACCGCGCGCAGGTCCTGCTCGGCCGCAACGCAGCGATCGCCGATTTCGTCGGCGTCATGTTCAGCGAGGCGCTGCCCGAAGGACAGGCCAAGGCGATGCAGGAGATGCTCGAGCGGAGCGAACCGCTGATCGACACAGAGTTCGCCGGTCGGCCGGCCGAGCAGGCCGAGGTGCTTCGCGTCCTTGCTTCGTACTACACGCGGCTGAGCCTGCCGAAAAAGCAGTACGAGCTGCTGACGCGCGCGCGCCGCATCGTCGAGCAGGTCCCCGACCGCTCGTTGCAGGCGCGACTCGACTGCGACCTCGGTCGCGCCGCGACGCTCGTTGGCAAGCAGGAAGAAGGCGCGCAGCTGCTCGAACGCTGGGGCGCGGCGAGCGACATCGCGCCAGAGGTCGCCGCAGGCTGCCTGCAGATGCGCGCGCAGCTCGCGCAGAACGCCGCCGATCCCGCCGCCGCGCTGCGCTACGCCGAGGCCGGGCTGAAGCGGTTGCGCGATTCGGGGACCGCCGGCACGCGCACCGGGGCGACCCTGCTCGGCGACATCGCGTTCGCGCAGCACCTCGCCGGCCGCAACGCCGAAGCCGATCGCGCCTACCAGGCGTCGCTCGACCGGCTGCGCGAGCTCGGCGCGGCGCAAAGTTTCGACGCGCTGCGCCTCACGCTCGACCGCGGCGTCGTCCGCTTCGCGATGAGCGACTATCGCGGCGGCCTCGAGCTGTTCGAGCAGGTGCTGCAGATCACCGAGCGGCAGGGCGGCGCCGTCGTGCCGCCGGGGATCCTCGCCAACCGCGCGTTCGGACTCGAGCAGCTCGGCCGCTGGGACGACGCGCTCGCGGGCTACGAGCGCACGCTCGCGGCGTCGCGCGCGAGCGGCTTCGTCGCCGGCGAGGCGTACGCGCTCGTCGGCCGCGCGTCGGTGCTCGCCTCGCTCGGCCGCATCGACGACGCGCAGGCGAGCCTGGAGCAGGCCGAAGCGCCGATGCAGTCGCTGCCGGCAGCGCACTCGGCGCGCGTCCGCAGCGCACTCGTGCAGGCGCGGATCGATCTCGCGCGCGGCGACCTCGACGCCGCCGGACGGCACTACGCCGACGTCATCAATCGGCTGCGCGCGCAGAAGGTCGAGACGCCGCCGCTGGTCTCGGCCCTGCGCGGGCGCGCCGAGGTCGCGCTTCGGCGCGGCGACGCGGCCGACGCGCTCGCCGACGCCGAGGCCGCAGTGAAGGTGGCGCGCGCGCTGCAAGGCTCGAACCCGCACTCCGACACCACCGGCCTCGCCTGGCTGACGCTCGCGCGCGTGCTGCGCGCCAACGGCGCCCGCGAGCGCTGGCCCGAGGCGATCGCGACCGCGCACGCCGAGCTCGCACAGACGCTCGGCAACGACCATCCGGAGACGCGCGCCGCGAGCGAGCTGCTCGCGCAGCGCTGAGCACCCGACCACCACCACGGACGAACGACGATGTCCCGACGCACCCTCCTCGCCGATCCGGTCCTCTACGACTACGCGCTCGCGCACACGCTGCGCGAGCATCCCGAGCAGACCGCGCTGCGCGAGGCGACCGCGTCGCATCCGCTCGCGATGATGCAGATCGCCCCCGAGCAGGGGCAGTTCATGGCGCTGCTCGCGAAGTCGATCGGCGCGCGGCGCGCGATCGAGATCGGCGTCTTCACCGGCTACAGCGCGCTCAGCGTCGCGCTCGCGCTGCCCGAAGGCGGCCGCCTCGTCGCCTGCGACATCAGCGACGAGAACGTCAGGATCGGCGTTCCGTTCTGGCAGCGCGCCGGCGTCGCCGACCGGATCGATCTCCGCATCGCGCCCGCGGCCGAGACGTTGCGCGCGCTGCTCGCGGGTGGCGAGGCAGGGCAATACGACTTCGTCTTCATCGACGCCGACAAGTCGAGCTACGACACCTACTACGAGCTCGCGCTCGCCCTGCTGCGGCCGGGCGGTCTCGTCGTCATCGACAACACGCTCTGGGGCGGCGCGGTCGCGCGCCCGGCCGACAGCGCCGACACGCGTGCGCTGCAGGCGCTCAACGCCAAGGTCCACCGCGACAACCGCGTCGACATGGTCCTGCTGCCGTTCAGCGACGGCGTCACGCTCGCGCGCAAGCGCTGAGCAACGGGGCGAGACCGGCAGCCGGGGCGAGGTCCCGGCTTCAGCACTTTGAAGGCGCGTTTCAGCCGGGTTTCAGGACGCGCGCGGCGGCCACGGGGAGACTGCCGGCGCGGCGGGCGAAGGTGCCCGCCACCCGCAACCGAGAGGTCCCATGCTCAAGCCTTCGCTCCCCAGCCACGCCGCGCCGACGCTTGCCGGCGGCACCGCCACCCTCCCGCTGCCGCTCCGCAGCGCACCGGAGATCGTCGTTTCGCCCCTGCGCCCGCCCGCCCAGCCCGAGCTGCCGCTCTGGACGCGGGTCGCGCTCGAGGCCACCCGCACCGCGGCCAGCGAGCCGCTGCTGCGTCCGCGCATCGAGGCGCTGGTGCTGAAGGCGGTGACGCCGGGGCGCGTCGTCGCCGCGGTGCTGTCGCGAACCCTCGGCGATGACGACGCTCGCCTCGAGACGCTCGTCGACAACGCCTTGCTGGTCGATCGCGCCGCCCTGGCGTGCATCGAGGAAGACCTCGAGACCGTGGCGCAGCGCGATCCGGCGTGCCACTCGGTGCTGCACGCGCTGCTCCACCTGAAGGGCTTGCACGCGCTCGCCGCGCACCGTGTCGCGCACAGCCTGTGGACGCGCGGGCGACGCGACGCCGCGGCGTGGCTCGCGCACCAGGCGAGCATCACCCTCGGTGTCGACATCCACCCGGCGGCGCCGTTCGGACGGCGCGTGCTCATCGACCACGCCACCGGCATCGTCGTCGGCGAGACCGCGGTCGTCGAGGACGACGTCTCGATCCTGCACGGCGTCACGCTCGGGGCGACCGGCAAGGAGCGCGGCGACCGCCATCCGAAGGTCCGCCGCGGTGCCTCGATCGGCGCCGGTGCCCACGTGCTCGGCAACATCGTGCTCGGCCGCATGAGCCGGATCGGCGCGGGCAGCGTCGTGCTGCGCCACGTGCCGGCGCATGCCACCGCGGTCGGCGTCCCGGCGCGCATCGTCCGCCTGCGCACGCCGCAGCGCGCGACCGCTTGAGGAGCCCGCCATGAAGACGATCGGACTCATCGGCGGCATGAGCTGGGCCTCGACCGCGCTCTACTACCGCCTCATCAACCAAGAGGTCATGAACCGGCTCGGCGGGCTGCGCTCGGCGCGCGTGCTGCTCGCCAGCCTCGACTTCGCCGAGGTCGTCGCCGGCCAGAAGGCGGGCGAATGGGATCGCCTGGCGTCGCTGCTCGGCGACTCGGCGCGCCGCCTCGAGCGCGCCGGAGCCGACATCGTGCTGATCGCGACCAACACGATGCACAAGGTCGCCGACGCCGTGCAGGCGCAGCTTTCGGTGCCGCTGCTGCACATCGGCGACGTCACTGCCGACGCGATCCGCGCGCACGACTGCCGTCGCGTCGCGCTGCTCGGCACGCGCTACACGATGGAGCAGCCGTTCTACGTCGAGCACCTCGCACGGCGCGGCGTCGTTGCCATCGTGCCGGGAGCGGAGGACCGCGCCGAGGTGCACCGCGCCATCTTCGAAGAGCTCTGCCGCGGCGAGATCCGGCCGGCGACGTGCCGGCGGCTGCGCGCCATCGCGCGCCGGCAGCTGGCGCGCGGCGCCGAAGGCATCGTGCTCGGCTGCACCGAGCTCTCGCTGGCGCTGCCGCAGGCCGAGCTCGCGGACGTGACGGTGTTCGACACGACCGAGCTGCACGCGCGCGCGGCGGTCGAGTTCGCCCTCGACGACGCACTCGATGCCGACGGCGCGGGCGAGGCGCGACCGGCGCTGTCCCGAGCAGCCTGAGCGCTGCGCGGCTCGGCCATCCGCGCTATCTTGCGGGGACGCGCCGCGCATCGAGGCGGCGCGTGGAACTGCACCGATGAAGCGCGCACCGATCATCGCCGCCGCGATCCTGATCCCGGTGGCCGCCGCTCTGGTGGCCGGGCTCTGGTGGGTGTCGCGGCCGCGGACGCCCGCAGCCGAAGCGTCGCGCGAGCCAATTGCTCAGGCGCCTGCTTCGCCATCATCCGCCGCGAGCGAGCCGGCGATCCGCTATCCGATCGACGCCGCGCAGACCGGTCCGAGTGCAGCGCCGCTCGACTTCCAGGGCGCGCTCGACGATCTGTTCGGTGCGCGCACGGTGGCGTCGACGTTTCTCGTCGACGACTTCGCGCGCCGCCTGGTCGCGACGGTCGACAACCTCGGCCGCTCGAGCGCATCGTCGCGCTTGTGGCCGGTCGTTCCGGCAGCCGGGCGCTTCAGCGTCGCCGAAGGCGATGGCGGGACGGTGATCGGAACCGGCAACGCCGCGCGCTACGAGCCGTTCGTGCGCTTGATCGAAGAGGTCGATCTGCGCCGGCTGGCGGCCGCATACGTGCAGCTGTATCCGTCGTTGCAGCGGGCGTACGAAGAGCTCGGCTATCCGAAGCGCTATTTCAACGACCGCGTCGTCGACGTCATCGATCTGCTGCTCGCCACTCCGGAGCCGGCGTCGGCTGCCAAGGTGCACCTGCCCACCCTCAACGGGCCGGTGCAGCCGCAGCGGCCGTGGGTGCTGTACGAATTCGACGACCCGCAGCTCGAAGCGCTCACCGCCGGCCAGAAGATCCTGGTGCGGATGGGCCTTCGCAACGAGCGCCGCGTCAAGGCCAGGCTCGCAGAGCTGCGCGGCCTGATCGCGGCGACGGCGACGCGACGCTGAGCGGCGCTACTCGGGCTCGATCCCCGCCGCCTTGATCACCCGCCCCCACTTCTGCGCTTCGGCGGTCTGGAACTTCGCGAGCTCCTCCGGCGTCGTCGTCCACGGATCGGTGCCGGTGCTGTCGAAGAACTGCTTCGCCGACGCGCTCTTCGTTCCGGCGACGAGCAGCGCGTGCAGGCGCGCGACGACGGGTGCCGGCGTGCCGGCGGGAACGTAGGCGGCGAACCAGTAGCCCATGTCGTAGCCCTTGACGCCGGCCTCGTCGAGCGTCGGCAGCTCGGGCAGGAGCGGATTGCGCTTCGTCGTCGAGACGCCGAGGCCGCGGAGCTTGCCGCCCTTGATCTGCGGCACGCCGGTCGCGGTGTCGGTGATCATGAAGTCGATCTGGCCGCCGAGCAGGTCGGTGATCGCGTTCGGGTTGCTCTTG
>Ga0207675_100002301_pt1 | contig 18970 bp, 16 predicted proteins | sample KBSSwiS42_FD_184305 | JGI IMG/M metagenome (GOLD analysis project Ga0207675, IMG submission 184305) | Switchgrass rhizosphere microbial communities from Kellogg Biological Station, Michigan, USA - KBS Switchgrass S4-2 (SPAdes) (version 2) | ecosystem: Host-associated > Plants > Roots >...
AATTCGATTTTGCGCATACATGCCCTGCCATTTCGTCATCAGAGCGCTGCCATAGAGGAAGCAATAATTCGTGACGACGCCGCGTCCCCAGTCAACCCGTTCGCTCAGGCTGGAAATGTAGTTGAACTGCGAAGCTTCGTCCCAATTCGTCAGCATGGACGTGCCGTTCGCATAGGTAGCTGCATCAGTTTTGACCCAGCTCGCAATGCGAACCGCGCCTTCGACGTTTAGTTCGCCCGCGCCCTGCTCAAGTGTATTGACGTTTCGCAGCGGCTGGGCTGTATACATGAGAATGGCCTTCACGAGTCCCGGCGTCAGGCTCGGATTGGCCTCAAGCATCATCGCCGCCGCTCCGGTCACAATCGGCGCCGCCGTCGACGTGCCGCTCATGTACATCAGGTAATCAACCGTTTTTGTTGCTGTTCCGACTTTCAGGGTCGGATACTTGGTTATCAGGCTCGATAATTTGCCGACGCTGCTGGGCGACACGGCGCCAATCAGCTTGTTACCCGGCGCCACGATGTCCGGCTTGATCAGGTTGTCGTAATGTTTGAGTCCGCTCGTATCGGTTGTGTAGCCACGCGTCGGTCCATGTGAGCTGTACGTTGCAACGCTGTCGTCCACTCGTGAGTTAGTGCCGAAACTGTTCGTCGCGCCGACGGTGATCACCGACGGTTCAATACCTGGCGAGTCAATACCGCCATAGACCTTCTGGCCGAGAGAGTTTTTACCGTTATTGCCGGCGGCTGTCACAACAACCATGCCCGCGTTGTAAGCTCGGCGCGCCGCCAGACACAGCGGATCGTTCCTGTAGCTGTCCTTTGCCGGCGTTCCGAGGCTCATGTTGATGACGCGAATGTTGTAAGTTGATTTGTTCGCCACGCACCAATCAAGCGCGGCTACAACGTTGCTCGAGGTCCCGGCGCCCGTTGCATCCAAAACTCCGAGACTAATGATCTTCGATTCGTACGCAATACCACCGTAGTAATCCGATTTGTATCCTGGATTGCCCATCAGCATTGACGCCACGTGAGTTCCGTGACCGTAGTAATCACGGTTAGCGGCGATGCCGGTGTAGGTCTTTGAGTAAACAATAGCGGGACGGCCGGACGATGCTTTGATCAGGTTGTGCGTGTCATCGATACCGCTGTCCAATACCGCAATGCCCACGCCTGTGCCGTTGAGAGAAGTAATACCTGTAACTTCACTGCGTCCATCTTCCTGGGCCGCGGTCACGGTAGTTTCAACGTGACCATAAGAGACGACTGGCCGATCGGGGCTGATATAAGCGACATCCTGATCGTCCATCAATTGAGTGATCTGAGACAAGGGAAGCTCTCCCGATGCCAAACCCATAGTGTTGAAGCGGTTCTTGAGGAGGCCGTTACGACGCGTGAACTTCTCTTGCAAGTCGCTGTCGCTAATGCCGTCTTTGTAGTCAGCCAGTTGAATTATGACCGCTGCCATCTGATTGCCTTTGCCCTTGTTGTTCGCGTCGTTGACGGACTCTTCGAGGTCGGGCGCGATCTTGCGGCGATCGTTGTGCTCATTGTTCGATGAGTTGTCTTTCGATGTCGCGCGATTCGCCTTAACCCGCAAACTCAGGGTCGGCAAGAGCGCGACGATCATAAGGATCACCGCGATGTTTGATTTCAGTGTGCCAGGGGTCTTCATCTTTATTTCGTCTCCTAATGGGAGTCCACAGGTCTTCCCGCGGAGACGTTTGGCAACGACCGTGCCGACATGTTTGATTTGTCGACTCAGCGATTTTGCTCAGGAAATCGAGAAGTTGTGAGTTTTCGTGGGGATGACCCGTTCGGTCAATTCAATCGAAGTGAGAGACCACAAATCATTCTGACTGACCGAACTCGACCGCGGATTTGATGACTGCTAGGATACGAGGCTTTCCACATGAGCACCGAAAACAAAGTAACCGGACGAATCCTGGTAGCCGATGAAGTCAGCGAAGAGGGACTCGAGCCTTTGCGTAGCGCTGGCTTCGTGGTTGAGAAAAAGACGGGCCTCTCAGCGGCAGAGCTCGTCAATGAACTGGCAAACCGGGATGGCTTAATCGTTCGCAGCGAAACAAAAGTCACTGGCGACGTTCTCGACGGTGCGTCGTCCCTGCGAGTTGTCGGCCGAGCTGGCGTCGGAGTTGACAACATCGACGTGCCGGCCGCGACCGCGCGCGGCATCATCGTGATGAACGCGCCCGACGGCAACACGATCACGACAGCGGAACACACGATCGCTTTGCTGGTGGCGCTGGCACGAAACGTCCCGCAAGCGAACAGTAGCGTCAAAGCCGCGCGCTGGGAACGCAAGCGATTCGTGGGCGCAGAGTTGTGCAGCAAGACGCTTGGAATCGTGGGTTTGGGTCGCATTGGACGCGCAGTGGCGCAAAGAGCGGCGGCGCTGGGCATGAACATCATCGCGTACGACCCGTTCATCGCAGCGGATCAGACGCACGACGTCGAAATCCAGATTGCGACGTTCGATGAGGTGCTTGCGCGCGCCGACTTTCTGACTGTGCACACCCCGCTTACGAACGAGACGCGCGGACTTATTAACACAGATGCTTTCGCGAAGATGAAAACTGGAGCACGCGTCATCAACTGCGCCCGCGGTGGATTGATTGACGAGCGCGCCCTCTACGATGCGATTTCTGCCGGCAAGATCTCCGGCGCCGCGCTCGACGTCTTCGAGCAAGAGCCGCCGCCGGCGGATCATCCCCTGCTGTCGCTCGATCAAGTGATCGTGACGCCGCATTTGGGAGCATCCACTGCGGAAGCGCAGCACGCGGTTGCCTTTACCGTCGCTGAGCAGATGCGTGACTATCTCTTGACCGGAGCTCTGCGCGGCGCTGTGAACATGCCTGCCGTTGGTGCGCAAGAACTCGCCGCGCTGCAACCGTATCTGTCGCTGGCTGAGAGTCTCGGCCGGTTTCAAGCGCAGTTGGTCGACGGTCCTGCTCGCGAAGTTCGTCTCGAATTTGCCGGTGACTTGGTTGAGGTCGATGCCGCTCCAGTGACGCGGGCTTTTCTTGCCGGCCTGCTGCGAGACATCAGCGCGCGCGTGAACGTCGTCAATGCGTTCGTCATTGCGGAAGAACGGGGCATTGCGGTGACAACTGCTTATGTTCGTGGTTCGACTGCGGCGTCGGCCATCCGCACCTCAGTCACCTCGGCTAACGGCGAGCAGACTTCATCCGGTTCAATTTTCACGACTGCCGAAGGTTTTCGCGAAGGCCGAATGACTCGGATCAACGGTTTCCGCATTGAAGCAATTCCGCGCGGTCACATGATCGTAATGCACAACCGCGACGTGCCGGGCGTGATTGGCAAGGTCGGCAGTATTCTCGGCGACGCCGAAATCAACATAAGCGCGTTTCATCTCGGTCGTCGCGAGCCGGGCGGGGAAGCGATGGCGATAATTGAAGTCGACGCGCCAATCGACAAGTCAACAGTCGATCAGCTTCTCGCGTTGGAACCTGTTATTTCTTTACGGCAGATCGAACTCTAACGTTTCTTGCTGGTCCTTTTGCGCGTCTTCGCTGCCTTCGTCGCTGCCCGCGAACGCGAGGCTGCCGACCGCCTCTTCGCGGCCTTCTTAGCGTGACGCGATAAGGCTAGTTTCGATGCGGCGTCATGCGGCTCGCGCTTCAAGGCCGCTCTTGTCGCCCGGGCACGCTTTGCGGATTTCTTCTTCGCGCGTTTCTTACCTTTGCGGAGATCACGCTTCGCTTGCTCCTTCACCTTCTTCGATCCTCGTTTTGGTGGTTGCAAATCCACACCGGCACGTCGAGCTTTTGACAATCCGATCGCAATCGCTTGTTTCGTCGATCGCGCACCGTGTTTGCCTTCGCGCACATGTTCGATCTCTTCACGCACAAATTCCCCGGCTTGGGTGCTGGGCGATTTTCCTTCGCGCTTGTCCTCCTCAGCGCGCTCCAATGTCTCTTTTTCAGGCATGGCCACTCCTTTCAAAACAGCAAGGGCAAGCACCATGCCCGCGAATTCACAAGAATTAACAAATCGCGTCTCGAAAAAGGTTCGTGTCTGAGATAAACTCCCGGCGCTTCTCGCGCCATGGCGGATTCAAAAGAAAATCTGAAGGGTGAGGACGCAGCGCCTCCGGCAGGTCCAGTAGATCCGGAGCCGGCCAACCTTCCGCGTAAGCGCATCGACTCAGTCGATCTTCTGCGTGGCATCGTGATGGTCATTATGATGCTCGACCACACGCGCGACTTTGTGCACGTGGGCGCGTTCACTTTCGATCCAACCGATCTGACGCGAACCACGGTTCCATTGTTTTTCACGCGGTGGATCACCCACTATTGCGCGCCGGTCTTTGTGTTTCTCGCCGGCACAGGTGCTTACCTTCAGTTTGCGCGCGGCAAAAGCAAATCTTCACTCTCGAAGTTTTTGATTAGCAGAGGTCTCTGGTTAATTCTGCTTGAACTAACGGTGGTTCGAATGGGCGTGTTCCTTAACGCTGACTATCGATTCCTCGGATTCCTGCAAGTCATCTGGGTCATTGGTGTCTCGATGATCGTGCTGGCTGGCTTGATTCATCTGCCACTTAAAGTCACTGGCACGTTCGGCGTGGCGATGATTTTTCTCCATAATCTGCTCGATCGAATTCAAGTAACCGGTTGGCGCGGTCCCGGTACTCCAATTCCGAGTATCTGGAGCAAACTCTGGATTCTCCTTCATCAACCGTTTTCGCCATTTCCCGTCCTGCCTGTGCTCAGTCCGGTGGTCGTGGCGATTTACAACATCATTCCCTGGGTCGGAGTAATGGCGGCCGGATACGCATTTGGAAAAATCTACGAAATGGCCGCCGCGCGGCGAAGGCGATTGCTGCTCGCCATGGGTGGGGGCGCCACAGTGCTTTTCATTGTGATTCGCGCGATAAATATCTATGGGGATCCGGCACGATGGTCGGCACAGAAGAATGCAGTCTTTACGGTTCTTTCTTTTCTCAACACGACCAAGTATCCACCGTCGCTCCTCTTCTTGCTGATGACCCTCGGTCCGGCGATGATTGCGTTGGCGCTGTTCGAATCGGCAGTTAATATTCTGGGCCCGCTGCGCCATCCTCTGGTGATCTTCGGGCGCGTGCCATTGTTTTTCTATGTGCTTCAGTGGTACACCGCTCACTTGTTGGCGATTGCTCTGGGGTGGCTCGCGGGACAACCCGTAGCATTTCAGTGGGCAAGTCCGATCGATAAGTTCACGCAACCAGCGCCTGCGGGAGTCGGATTTCGTTTGTGGGTCGTCTACCTTTGCTGGCTTGGTGGCGTGCTGTTGCTCTATCCGCTCTGCAAATGGTTCGCGGGAGTGAAGGCCCGCCGGCGTGATTGGTGGCTGTCTTACCTTTAGTCATACGAGGAAAAAATGAGACTCTTACTTTTATCGATTCTGGCCGTGGCGCTCTTAACTTTGGCGTGTGCTGATCCGGCCGCGAACAAGACGAAGGCAACAGTGGGCAACGCTGCGCCCGAAAGCGCGGCGGCAAAGCCGGCGAACGCGGAGACGCTGCCAATCACGACAGACAATTCGAAAGTCGAATTCGTCGCCGCGAAAGTCACGCGCAGCCATAACGGCTCGTTCAAGAAGTTCTCAGGAACAATCGATTTGGTAAATAACAAGCCTGAAGACAGCCGCGTCAGCATCGACATCGAAGCGAACTCAGTCGAAACGGACGAGCCCGACCTAACGAAACATTTGCAGACGCCGGATTTTTTCGACGTCGCGAAATTTCCCAAAGCGACGTTTACTTCAACAAAAATCGAGCCGGCGGGTGGCTCAAATTACAACATCACCGGCAACTTCGATCTTCATGGCGTGAAGAAGGCGATTACGTTTCCCGCGATGATTCAGGTTGCTCCAGATAATGTGACTGTTAGCGCCGAGTTCTCGATTAACCGAAAGGATTGGAACCTCACATACCCCGGCAAGGCTGACGATTTGATTCGCGATGGCGTCGTGATAAAACTGAACGTCAATGCTCCACGAAAGAAGTGATCGAGCCATCGCATGCTGAACGACGCCGTTAGTCATTATCACGAACTGCTAAACGACTCCGCCCTCGCGCAAAGCTCGCTTGAGTTTCTCGATAGAGGTCTGGAACGCGCGAAGTTGATCTTCGGCGGCCGTCGTCTCTCGCCTTATCTGCGTCCACACTTCATCACTAAAGAGGATTTCACACAGGTCGTGCGCGTCTGTGAAACGATCTGGAGCGCCATCGAAAAAGTTAAGGATGCCGCCGTTGCTGATGAATCGTTGCTTGATGAACTGGGCTTAACGGCGATCGAACGCGAATTGGTGAAGATCGATCCGGGTTATCGCGCGGTTTCACCGACGGCGCGCCTCGACTCCTTTCTGACTGACGAAACCTACAGCTTTGTCGAGCTGAATGGCGAGAGTCCTGCTGGAATCGCGTACGGTGACGCGGCATTCGCAATCTTCGAAGAGTTGCCGGTAATGAAGCGTTTCGCCGAAAAGTACGAGGTGCGGCGTTTTGAGGGCAGTCCGTTGATGTTGAAGGTGCTGCTCGACTGTCATCAGGAGTTTCTCGGTCGAAAGCCGGATCGCGCGCCGCACATTGCAATCGTCGACCTGAAAGGGATGCCGACGCAGAAGGAGTTTGAACTCTTCCGCGAATATTTCGAATCGCAAAGTTGTCCTTCGATCATTGCCTCGCCTGATGAGCTGGAGTTCACGAACGGGCGCCTGCGCGCGCAGGATTTCGAAATCGATATCGTTTACAAGCGGCTGCTGGTCAATGAATATCTCCCGATAATGAAAGAACAACCGGCGTTGCTCGACGCGTATCGCGCCGGGGCCGTCTGCATGGTCAACGGCTTTCGCTCAAAGATCATTCATAAGAAGGCCCTGTTCGCTGTTTTGACCGACGCGCGCTTTAAGTCGCTCTTTACTTCGGACGAACAAGAAATGATTGCCGGACACGTACCCTGGACACGTAAAGTGCGCGCCGGGAAATCAGATTATTACGGCGATCAGATCGACCTGCTCGAATTTATCAGTGACCGCCGCGATCGGCTCGTCTTGAAACCGAATGATGATTATGGCGGCCACGGCATCTACATTGGCTGGAACATCGACGAGATTGGCTGGGACGAAGCGATTCACAACGCGCTCGCGAACGGCGATTATCTCGTTCAAGAACGCGTCCAAACTGCGCGCGAAACATTTCCGGCGCTCACGGCAGAGGATAAGATTCAATTCGTTGAGCAACTTGTCGATCTGGATCCGTTGCTATTCAACGGCAAGGTTGGCTCGGCGTTCACGCGTCTGTCTTCAAATGAACTGGCGAATGTCACGGCCGGTGGTGGGATGGTGCCGACGTTTGTGATTAGTAAGAAATAATCCGCAGATTGCCCAGATTCCACAGATTAACAGGCAACAGCAGGATTCGTTACCTTATGAACTCAATAAAACTCTTGCCTTTCATGAATCTGCGTAATCTGTGGATTGATCTTTTCCGCTTCTCGCGTTACTGTGTAATCCCGTGACTCACACGGGTTCAAAATCCCAAACAAAATCGGTTGCAGTAATCCCCGCTCGCTACAGCGCGACGCGTCTTCCCGGCAAGCCTTTGCTCGAAATAGCAGGAAAACCGCTGATTGTATGGGTAGCCGAACGCGCGCGCGCGGCATCCACTATTTCGCGAACAATTGTGGCCACAGACGATCCGCGAATTGTCGATGCAGTGAACGCGGCCGGCTTCGACGCGGTGATTACGCGCGCCGATCATGCCACGGGTACCGATCGCATCGCCGAGGTTGCGCACAACCTGCGCGCCGACATCATCGTGAATGTTCAGGGCGACGAGCCTTTGATCAATCCCGAAACGATCGATCGTGCCGTCAACGCACTGATAGGAGATCCTGACTCGCAAATGTCCACCACGTGGGAGGCGATCACCGAAGACACCGACGCCGCGAATCCTTCAGTGGTGAAGATCACGTTTGATGAAAACGGCTATGCGACGAATTTTTCGCGCAATCCGATTTCGAATCAGACCGATGAAAAAAGCGGCTCGACCGAAAGCAGTCCTGAGAAGTCGGGGCGGAATTTTAAGAAGCACACAGGGCTCTACGCGTATCGCCGAGATTTCCTCCTGGCATTCGCGCGGTGGCCACAATCAGAGAACGAGCGCAAGGAGTCACTCGAACAGTTACGCGCCCTCGATCGCGGCGTGAAGATCAAAGTCGTCGAAGCCGCATCCCCGTCAATTGGGGTGGATACTCTGGAAGATTTGGAAAAGGTGCGGGCGATGGTTGAGCGTAAAAAGAATGTGACGGCATGACCACGACCGACTGGATTTGGATAGCCATTATCGGCGTCGTAATCGTCGGTTTATTGATCATGCTCAATCACATCACTAAACCTTACGACGTAAAAACTGACGAGGAGTTCGAGAAGCGGCGAAAACAGAGCGCGGGAATGATGGTGGCCGGCATGAAAGGCCTACAGCAAATTCTTGATCCATCAGCAAAGAAGGCTGTGGAAGTCCAACAGGACCTGAAGCGTGGACTTTACGACGATAAAGAGGAAGCGGACGATCCGCCCGAAGGCGGCGGAAGGCAAGATGAAAGGCAAAAGTAAAAAGGCAAAAGGAAAAACGATTCGCAACCATTTTTTCCTTTTTCCTTTTTACTTTGAACTTTGACCGGAGGTCGTAATGCCAAAGTACATCTTCGTAACGGGTGGCGTAGTTTCCAGCCTGGGCAAAGGCCTGGCGGCGTCTTCGATCGGCGCTTTGCTTGAAGCGCGCGGGTTGCACGTCACGCTCATCAAACTTGATCCATACCTCAACGTGGATCCGGGTACGATGTCGCCGTTCCAGCACGGCGAAGTGTTCGTCACTGATGACGGCGCGGAAACGGATCTCGACCTCGGCCATTACGAACGCTTCACGCACGCGCACCTTTCGCAGGCGAACAACTGGACGTCAGGCCGAATCTACCGCGAAGTGATCGAGAAAGAGCGCCGCGGTGATTACCTTGGCAAAACAATTCAGGTCATCCCGCATGTCACGAACGAAATCAAAGATGCAATTCGCAAAGTGACGGTCGATGGCGAGGCTGACGTCGTGATTGTGGAAATCGGCGGCACGGTCGGCGACATCGAATCTCTGCCGTTCCTCGAGGCGATTCGTCAGATGGGCAACGAAGAGGGCAGGGAAAACGCGCTCTTCATTCACGTGACCCTCGTGCCTTACATTGCGGCTTCGGGCGAGTTGAAGACAAAGCCGACGCAACACTCGGTGCGCGAGCTGCGCGAGATCGGTATCATGCCGGAAATTCTTTTGTGTCGATCCGATCGTCCGCTGTCGCATGATCTGCGTTCGAAGATTGCGCTGTTCTGCAACGTCAAAGAAGAGGCGGTCATCACTGCGCAGGACGTCGGCACGATTTATGAAGTGCCGCTTGCGTTTCACGACCAGGGACTAGATGAGTTGATCGTTTCCTCGTTACAAATGAGCGACACGACCGCCGGCGCCGATCTGACCGCGTGGCGAAAATTGGTCGATACAATCAAAGAACCATCTGCGGGTGAAACCTCAATCGCGATCGTCGGCAAGTACGTGGAGCTGGAAGATTCTTACAAATCTCTGCGCGAGGCGCTGACGCATGGCGGCGTCGCCAACAACCTGCGCGTCAACATCAAGTGGATCGAGTCGGAAGAGTTGATGGACGATTCGAATTACGAGGCGCGGTTGCGCGACTTTGACGCTATTCTGGTGCCCGGCGGTTTTGGCAAGCGCGGCGTCGAAGGGATGATTCGCGCGATTTCATACGCACGCAAAACGCGTACGCCGTACTTTGGCATTTGTCTCGGCATGCAGACCGCCTGCATCGAATTCGCGCGCCACGCCTGCGAATTGAAAGACGCTGATTCGACTGAGTTCAATGTCGAGACGCCCTATCCGATCATCTTTAAGCTGCGCGATTTGGTGAATGTGGAAGAGATGGGCGGCACAATGCGCCTCGGCGCGTGGGTTTGCCGTCTTGCCGAAGATTCACTAGCGCGCCACGTGTACGATGGCGCCGGCGAGATCAGCGAACGCCACCGGCATCGTTACGAATTCAATCCCGCATTTCGCGAGACGCTGGAAAAAGGCGGCCTGGTTTTCAGCGGTATCTCCACCGACGGCAAGTTCGTCGAGATTGTCGAGCTTTCACGCGACGAACATCCATGGTTCCTCGGCTGCCAATTCCATCCTGAGTTCAAATCGAAGCCGCTCGCGCCGCACCCGCTGTTCGCCTCATTTGTTCACGCCGCATTTCAGAATAGATTGCAAAATGAGACGGCGGTTGAAAAGGTAGTGGAGAGTGAATCGGTGGTGGAACGGGCGGCCAGTGTGCATGAGAATTAGCCAGTGAGATTTCCACCGACAAGAGATCGGCACCAGACGATCCCTTTGCCTCACTACATCTCGAACTTTCACACTTGTAACTTCGTAACACCAATCGATGAAAGCCATCGTTTACCGGCGCTACGGTTCGGCTGAAGTGCTCAAGTGCGAAGATATTCCCAAGCCCGTACCTAACGACGATCAAGTCTTGATCAAGGTCCGCGCCGCGGCGCTCAATCCGCTCGACTGGCGCATGATGGGCGGTGTGCCGTTTCTCATTCGCAAGCTGGTAAAGATGAAGACGCCTTCGGCCACACAGCCGGTGGGAATTGGACGCGACGTTGCCGGCATCGTGGAAGCAGTCGGAAAAAATGTCACTCAGTTCAGAACGGGCGACGAAGTCTTCGGCAACTGCGAGGCAGGCGTCGCCGAATACGCCTGCACCAAGGCGTCGGCGTTGGTAGCGAAACCGGAAGCGCTCACGTTCGAGCAGGCGGCTGCGATTCCGGTTGCCGGACTGACAGCCCTGCAAGGACTGCGCAAAGGAAAGATTGAGGCCGGGCAGAAGGTTTTGATCAACGGCGCGGCGGGCGGCGTCGGCACTTTTGCCGTGCAACTCGCAAAAACTTTTGGAGCAGAAGTGACCGGTGTATGCAGTGGATCGAACGTCGAGATGGTTCTGTCAATCGGCGCTGACAAGGTGATCGATTACACGCAAGAAGATTTTACGAAGGGCGCCGAAAGATATGACATTATTCTCGAATGCGTGGGGAACAAACCATTCTCAGAATGCCGTCGCGTGCTAAAACCTGAAGGCAGATACGTCATCGTCGGCGGCGGACACGATATCACGATGATGACCATCATGACTTCTGCTCTAAAAACCCTCGCAGCTTCCTCAGTCAGCAAGCAGAAGGCCGTCATGTTCATGGCGAAATCCAGCCAGCAAGACCTCGCGTTTCTTGCCGAACTGATCGCGACCGGAAAGATGACGTCGGTTACTGAACGAACTTACAGGCTAGAAGAGACGTCCGATGCGCTTGCGCATCTGGAACGAGGGCACGCGCGCGGAAAAGTGGTGGTCCAGGTCGCAGGTTGACTGTTGAGACTGGGAGCTCAGTTTTTCACTCGCGTATCCGTCGCGATCCAATTGACTTCCCAGGTTTTGCCGCCATCGTCTGAGAATGCTTGTTCGAAGTGGCAGGAGTTCGGCGTGATGTCCGAGATGACGAAACGCACAAGTATTGCGCGGCCATTTAAAGTTTCCTGATCATAGAACTCTCCGCGGCCGTTTTTGAACTCACCAATCGTCGGTATCGCCATCGTGCCGCCGGCGCTGTTCGCGAAATTCAAGCTCCATTGATGTGACTCGGGATTGTAGAGGCGCAGGCTGAGCGCTTCGATGTGACCGGCGGGGCCGCTTACATCGAGCTCGACGAGATTGGCCTTGCCATTCCAAACTTTGCTGACCACCGTCGTACCGTCGTATTCAACCCAGGTCGTCGAGCCGGTCAAAGGCCTAATGAGCCGGCGCAAGTGAGTTTTCCACTTGCCGATCTCGAAATCGAAATCATGCGAGCCGTCGCGAGGTGCTGGACGTTGACTGTTTGGACTTGTTTGCGCGGAAACGCTCCCGGAAGATGAGATAAAAATAATTAAGAAGATAAGACAGAAAGGTCTCTTGAATGTGTTCATGAATAACCTCGGATTGTTTGAAGAAGAAGTTGCCCTCCCTGACGGTCGGGCTTCTGACACCTGCCAGACTCACTTCGCTCGCTTGTAGCGACCGCGCGGGCCGATGCGCGATGAACGCGTGATCTGGGCTGAAACGGTTTTCCAGCCACCGTTCTGGCGAACGTAAACATCTATGTAGCGACTCATGCCCATCTTGCCGTCTTCACGTGTCCACACTCCGGTCGCGCGCACTAACGCTGCGTTGCCGTAAATGCGAATGTCAACTTCATGCAGTTTGTAATCCGCGACATCGGGTCCTTTCACGGTGTTTCGCAGGAACTGCTCTTTATTGAGAAGCGATCCGTCTGACTCGATGACGACAAATTCATCGGCGAGATGTTCACGATACCAATCAACGTCGGCGTTCATGAACGCGTCGACGTATTGCTGGTTCAGACGCGCAAGCGTCTGTTCATCTGACAAACCAACTTCACCGCTCATCACTCGCTGTTCCTCCTTGTTGGCGTCATTTGCCGCCCGCGAAACGAGACCGTTTCACCCGGCTTCATCTCATAGAAACCGATTCTTAGTTTCTTCACTTCAGCCGCGAAATCGTTGGCGTTAGGTAGTAGCCCCTCAAAAGTTGCAAAGTGCATCGGGATAACTGTCTTCGCTCGCAATGACTGGGCGGCGCGCGCCGACAGCTTCGCGCCCATCTGACTGATGTTGATGAGCGCGAGATCAAGCGAGTACGTCTCGCCGATGACTTCCATGTCTTTGAAATAAGCGGTGTCGCCTGAGTGATAGATGGTCGGACCGTCTTTGATCATGATGACGAAGCCGGCGGGACTCCCGCCGTAGGCGCGCTCAGCTTCGTTCGGCCCGGCTTTTGGATTGAAGACGCTGCTCGAATGCACGGCCTCGGTCATCGCGATGGTGACTTCACCATCGGCGACTTGGATTTCGCCGCCCATTTGCATGATGTAGGTCCCAGTCTGTTTCGCGGGAAAATCAACCAACTTCACCAGATTGGCAGACAGTTCAGGATTTGCGATCAGCGCAGCACCCGTCTTCCTCGCAATCTCAACTGCGTCGCCGACGTGGTCGCGATGGCCGTGGGTAATCAGGATGTAATCGACTCGGGTGACGGCAGCAAGCGGATCTTTTCCGCCCTTCACATCAGGATTTGCTGGATTTCGCAACCACGGATCGATTAGCAGGATCTTTCCTTTCGGCGTTGTTATTGCAAAGGCCGCATGACCAAACCAAGTCAGCCTGGTTTCCTGTGCTCTTGCTTGATTTGCGGCGCCAATTGTCGTCAACAGACCTACAAACGCGAATATGATTGAATGCTTCTTCATCGATTTTCTGTTCGACTATTCCGCGAACATTGATGGCTGCACTTTCAATTGACCACCGACGCGTTTGCTTTGAGCCTTCGCACCGTTTGTTTGCCACAGATACATCGCGGCATAAGCTCGCCATGGACGCCAGGCCTCAGCGCAGTGTGTAAGGTCGCGCGCGTTCCGCAAAGACATCGCTCGCATCAGGCCGAGATCGCCCGCCGGAAAGGCGTCGGTGTCATTCAGCGCCCGCATCGCGATGTATTGCGCGCTCCAATCGCCGATGCCGGGAATCTCCAGCAAACGCATTCGAAACTCTTCTGTGTTTTGGACTGCATCAAAATTGAGGCGACCATCGGCAACATTGCGGGCGAGCGTCCTGACTGTTTCCGCACGAGCCTTCGGCAATCCGATCTGCTCGAGGTTTGCCTCGGCGAGTTGCTGGGATTTAGGAAACAAGTGCGTAAGCGGACCTGTGTCGCAAATCTTAATGCCGAAACGTTCAACCATCCGGCCGGCGAGCGTGCTCGCGCCGGCAACCGAAATTTGTTGGCCGAGAATGGCGCGCACGGCCAGCTCGAAGCCATCCCAACTTCCGGGAATTCGCAAACCAGAATGCTTCTTAACCCTTTCTGCGAGCAGAGAATCGCGCGAAAGGTGCGCGCTGATCTCGCGCGGGTCAGCGGTCAGATCGAATAAGTGCCGAACTTTCTCGATGATCTGAAACAGCCAACGTGGGTCAGCGAGTGAAATTCGGACGCGCAAGGCGGGATGACTCGCTTCAAGCGCAACGCACAGACTTCCGGAACAGCCGTTGAAGACGATGGTGCGTCGATAAGAATCAGCATCAACGGATTCGACGCCGGGAATTGCGCGCTTGGCGAGATAGTCCAGAAACGCAGGCCATTGAAAAGGCGGGCGAAAGCTCAAGCGAAATTCATATTCATCCGTTGGTTTCAGTGAACGATGAGAGTGACTGAATCGTCTGATCTCTGTTGGGGTTCGGCCGTACGTCTTTCGGAATGCACTATTGAATCGGCGCACGCTGCCGAAGCCTGAGGCATGGGCGATCTCGCTGAAAGATAAAGCAGTTTCGTCGATCAATTTCTTGGCGAAGTGCAACCGGCGTGTCTTGATCACAGCAGACGGCGTGGCACCGAGATGCTGGAGAAACAGACGACGGAGTTGACGACTGCCGATGCCGAGCCGCGCCGCGAGCTTTTCAATTCCTTCGTCCTCCACGCCGCCTTCGCTGATTAAGCGCAATGCGCGGCCAACGGTCGCGGATGTTCCTGACCACGCGGGCGTGCCCGGTGAAGACTCAGGACGGCAACGCATGCACGGGCGATAGCCGGCTTCAGCGGCGGCTGCTGCGGTCGGAAAGTAAGTAACGTTTTCTTCTTTGGCGGCGCGCACCGGACAGATTGGACGACAGTAGATGCGTGTGCTGCGTACGCCGATGAAGAATCGGCCATCAAAGCGAGCGTCGCGCGTCAAGCGCGCTTGTGAGCAGGTGCGACGATCAAAACGCATGATTCGCGTAACAAGATACACGAATCTGGCGCGTCGATGTGGACGTTTTCGGACGTGGAAATTTGTTGGGACTGATTACGAAACTCGGTTCTTGCCGTAACGCTTGATGATCAGCTTTACGTAATTCTGAGTCTCGTTGTAAGGCGGAATGGTGTTGCCGTACTTCATAACCGCGCCCTCACCCGCGTTGTACCCAGCCAGCGCGAGATCGACTCGGCCATTGAACATCTTCAGCAGATCCTTCAGATACCGCGTGCCGCCAGCGATGTTCTGCGCAACGTCGTAAGGGTTCGTCACGCCGTAACGGGCTGCGGTGCCGGGCATCAGTTGCATCAAGCCCATCGCGCCCTTCGGGCTGGTGGCGCCCGAAGTGAACTTCGATTCCTGCGACATCAGGCAATAGATCAAAAACGGATCGACACCATGCTGATTTCCGTAGAAGCGGATCAGCCCGTCGACACGCGCATTGCCGGTGGACCAATTCTGATTGGAAACAGAGTTCGTGGCGATTTCCGGCAGGACGGGTGGCTTGTTTGCTTCCGCGATTTGTCTCACGACTTCTTCAACTTTAGCGCGCGCGTCAGCGAGTTCCTTGTCGCCCTTGTCCATATCGACGCGCGCAATCAGTCCTTGCGTGTACAGGTCTTTCAGTTTCGCGTTTTGCGTCTCGAGCCGCTTCACTTCGCTCTGGTAGAGCGTCGAAAGCGTTGACAAGCTGGACTTGTAGTCTGTAATGGCGGCGCTCGTGTCCGCGGCGGTCGCCGGCTTGTTGTTGTCTTGGGCGGCCGCCGATCCGGTGCAAATGGCCAGCACTAGCACCAGAAAACCTGTGGCTTGAAACCGCACAAAAAGGCTTGAGGATTTGCGTGAGGAGTTAATCATCACCTGACATATACGAAAGAAAGCGGGAGAAGTTACGACAAATTTATGCCTTTACCGTACGTATTCCCAGTGCCACGGCTCATAAAAATACGGCCGGAATCCAAAGCGTTCAGCGTTTCGCACGAGCCATTGATAAGCGGCTGTGTTGACCTGAATCGCGCGGTTCGCGTCCCTGGTGTCAACCGGGTCGCCACCGACATACAAATCCAGCGCGCGTCCGGTGAAGTGAGGGCTGTTCAACGCAAGGCCGGCGCTACCGGCGTTTGGCGATTCGCGCCGCAGCTTTTCCTGATACTCACGCGAACGGAATGATGAAACTATCTTGAAGAATTTCTCGTTCGCCGCGAGTTCAGTCGCTGAGGTGTGCTGAAGCTTCAGAATAGGATCCGCAATTGCAGCGGCGATCATCTGCTTGTAAGCACCGTAAGTGTTTTTCTCAACCTGTCGCAACTCTTCCAATCGCGCGGGGTCATAAAAATCCGACGACGGAGCCGTCAGCAATTGATCGGGAGTCGCAGGCGTCTTGTCCTTCAAACGATTGCTTTGCCAGGCAGAGACAAACGCCATCCAGGCATCTTCATCAAGAACGCCAGTCGGCGTAAGGCCCTTCTGCTTCTGCCAGGCTGCGATGGCGCTCGCAAAATCGGACGTTGATGCGTCAGGCCTAAGGTTTAAGGTGCGCCCAATCAGCAAATCGTAGAGATACCAGCCGTGCTGCTGCTTGCTACCGAACGTCCAAAGCAGATCATTTCTGAGCAGCGTATTTTGGTTGATCGAGTCTGCGAACCCAGAAGTTGAAGCGGTGTTTAGCGGCGCACGATCCGTGGTCATGACCGTCGGTTTTACCAACGTCTCGGGCTTCTGAGTCGGTGACTCAGTTTTCTGTTGCGATTCGTTTTTAGCGGAAGGCGATTGGCCACGGCTGTTCCGCGTTGCCAAAGTCGCAACGCCAGTCACGAGGGCGAGGACTGCGATAAGCTGCACAATACGAATGCCAAGGGTCTTCATAAGCACTTCTTTTTCAGCCTTTTTGTGAGGTTTCGTGTGCCGGGTGAAGTACTGAGATGCGCGAAGACTCCTCATGGTTTGACGCAAAATTACCATAAGAACGGGCGGGAAAATAGAAGAAAAGGCCAAGGTGCAAAGGGCAGAGGGCGAAGGGCAAACTGCCAAGCGCGAAGTGTGGTGTGAGAAAGACTTAGCGGGTGCGTTTGGATTTGGCGGTCGGAGGCTTCTTGACGACTGATGCGGACGTGACTGGTTGAGTCTTCCCGGCCTCCAGACCACGACCGGCTTTGATGTCGGCAATGCTGGCGGCGAACTCTTCGTTCATCGTGACCCGAGCGATCATCTGTTGGAGAGTCTTATCATCAACGTTTGCATCATCGATGCCGGCCTCTTTCAATTCGGCCCGCACGTTTTCAACCGTGAGCGTGTTCTTGTTGTAGACATCCGGATACAGGTGCAGCACGCCACCTTCGACGACCTGGGTATCGTAATTGATATCAACGACTACGGGCGCATCAAGTTTGATTAGAAAGCGGTCTTTGCTCTGCTTCGCGTGCTCAAGTTGTTGCTTGGAGACCTGCAGCGAGCGCGCGGCAATGATCTCGTCGATGAACTCGTAGAGCTCATTCAGCACCAGACGTACACAGCCATGCGAAACGAGATGACCGATGTCGCCCGGCTTGAACGCCTGATGAATCAGAATCCCGCCGTTGCCAATCGGAATTTTTACTTTGCCCAGTGGGTTGCGTGGGTCATCAGCTTCCACAACTTCGCCGGGCGCGGCATCGTGCTCGTATACCCACTCGCTGTCCGGCGGAATCCAATCGGGATTGAAAACGATCTGCTTTCCGTAACGCAGGCCGCTCGGCAGCTGAAAATCTTTGCGGCCGATGCCAATCTGGTAAGTCTTGACTTCTTTGTTGCCTTGCCACAACGTCAGTTGAAACGCGGGGATGTTGACCGTGATGTGAATGTCGCCATTCCCGGGCTGGAGCGTGGTTTGTTCGATGTGGCCGCCAGTGAACTTGTCTGAGCGCGCGGATTCGTCGCTATGCTTATAGGACGCGCCGGCGAGTTCATCGGCTGACATCGATTCGACTGTTAAAGAAATCGGCTTCGTCTCTTTCTTCCCGCCGTCGCGGTAAGCAACTTCCGCCCAGACATCGCCGGCAAAATCCGAAGGCACTTTGAGTTGAGATGAAAACTTTCCCGATGCCGCGTCGGTCGGTGTGTTGAGCTTCTTCAACTCGACATGGCGACCTTCAGTGAACGCCGGACGGTAAAGAATCTTGACCGACTGTGCGCCAGGCGCGGTGACTGACAATGTGATGTTGTCGGAGCTGATGACCTGCCACTGATCGTCAGTCTTCGAGATGGGCGACGCTTCGATTGTCGGTTCGGCGGCCGCACTGCTCGTGTTGGCATTCGCACCGTTCCCATTGACGGAACGGTTTGCCGGCTCGCACGCTAATAATCCCGCGAGCAGTAGGATCAATAGGGCTAAAACGGCACATCGTCCGCGGCTAGCGGCATGTCGATACGAAAGTAGTCTAAACATAGTCAGCGATCAGCGACGCAGTCGCACATTGTCTAGAATTCGTCGCCGCGCGCTGAAAACGCGGTCGAGAATGGCCGCACGGCAGATGAGGCAGAGCTCATCGCCTCGATTGCGGCGCGAGCGCGACAGCGTTGTGCCGCAAACCAAACAGTGCATTTCTTCTGCGCCAGGTGTTCGAGGATTGGAAGTGGCGTAGCCCATTTTTCGATCCCTTCGTCCGTAAATAAGTCAGTCGGGCTGTACAGGATAGGAGTGGGCAAAAACGATGCCAAGCGGGAAAGGGCCAAGAGCCAGGAGCCAAGGGCAAAGAGGAAACGGCAAAGAGGGAAGAGCAAAGGGCGAAGCGCGAAGAGTCCCGACGCTCTGGGCCCTTGGCACTTAGCGCTTGGCTCTTGGCCCTTAGCTCTTAGCCCTTACCCCTTACCCCTTAGCCCTTCTTCTTCGCCTTCCCGTTGCTTTCTTAGTTTGCTTCGCGGGCTTGCCCTTGGCGTGAGTTTTGGATTTCCCTGGCCCTTGCGACTTCGCCTTCGCCTTTGACGACTTGTCATCCGCAGCCTCAGCGTCATCAGGCGCTAGCGAGCCA
>Ga0207675_100002304_pt1 | contig 18968 bp, 17 predicted proteins | sample KBSSwiS42_FD_184305 | JGI IMG/M metagenome (GOLD analysis project Ga0207675, IMG submission 184305) | Switchgrass rhizosphere microbial communities from Kellogg Biological Station, Michigan, USA - KBS Switchgrass S4-2 (SPAdes) (version 2) | ecosystem: Host-associated > Plants > Roots >...
AAGTTGACGAACATCTGCAATGGCGCCCGGACGCCTTCGTCGTCCTTGATGCGAGGATCCGTCCGGCTTGTCGTCGGGCCGAGGTCGGAGATCCTTGCGTCGGGATCGGGTCGTCAAAGTCGCGGGAGAACTTCACGAACAACTCGATGGGCAAGCCCGGCTGGGGCTCTTCATATTCGACGTCAAGGACCAGCTTCCTACCCGTGCTGCCGCCGGGTACTTCTTCACACAAGGCGATCCGCGCGACGCGGTTCTGTCCGCCCAGCGCACCCGATGCGTGAAATGCGTTGGTGAGAAAGGTGACACCGCCGTCGCGAAGGGCAGCGGGGTGTGCGGGGAACGCGACCTTGATCCGGTCGCCGGTGACCCAGCCGTCGTTCACCAGGTCTGCTCGGCGGCGCGAATCAGCATCTCGTTGACCGCGACCCTGCGGTCCCGGGTGACCATGTAGACGACGGCTTCAGCGATGTCCTCCGGGTGCAGCTTGACCATGCCCGCGGTGCGCTGGTTGAAGGCTTCCCGCGCCTCCGCCGGGAGGTGGTCGGTGATCTCGGTCTCCACAGTGCCCGGTCCGACGATGCCGACGCGGACGCGCTTGCCGATCAGCTCCTGCCGGATGCCTTCGCTGAAGGCGTTGACGCCGAATTTGGTCAGCGAGTACACGGCCGTGTTCGGCCGGGCCACCCTGCCCGCGGTGGAGCTGACGGTGACGACGTCCGCGACACCGCGGGGTGAGTCCGCCGCCGCGGTGATCAGGTGGGGGAGCGAGGCACGAGTCGCGTACAGGACGCCCTGGATGTTGACCGCCACCAGATCGTCCCAGTCCTTCAATGGTGCGTCCGCGGCATCGCCCGTGCGCATGAGTCCGGCGTTGTTCACCAATATGTCGAGCCGGCCCAGCTCGCCGATGACGGCCGCGACGGCGCTGGCGACCTGGTCCGCGTCGGTCACATCCGCAGGCACCGCCAGCGCCGTGCCGCCCGCCGCTTCGATCTCGGCCACCAGTTCGTGCAGTCGGTCGGCACGGCGCGCCAGCAAGGCGACCGCCGCGTCCTGCCCGGCCAGCGCCCGAGCGGTCGCGGCGCCGATACCGCTGCTTGCGCCGGTGACCAACGCCACGGTGCCTGCGAGCGTGGCTGTCACTTCGTCACCTTCTTGAGAATGTCGTTGAACACGTAGTCATTGTCTTCACCGAGGTCCGGGGCGCCTCGCTCGACCCGCGCCGATGCGCGCGACATCCGCCACGGCGGCCCCAGGACGGGGCGTTGTCCCTCGCGGTGGTCGCTGACGAACCGGTACAGGCCGCGCTGCCACAGCAGTTCGTCGCCGATGACGTCGATCGAGGTCGCGCTCTTGTTCGCAGAGACTCCGGCACGACGCAAGCGCTGAGCCAGATCGGCGGCGTCGTGTGCGCGGGTGAACTCGCCGATGTCGCGATCGAGCGGCTCGGCGTTCACGATCCGCCCCGAAGATGTCGCGTACCGCGGGTCGTTGGCGAGCATGCCTGCGCCCAGAGCGTCGCACAGCCGATGCCATTCCGCGTCGTCGGCGACGGCGATCGCGATCCAGTCCGCACCCGAACACGGATAGCAGCCATGAGGGGCCATATCTGAATGCCGGTTACCGTCGGGCCCCAGATCCCTGCCCGCCGAATTCTGTTCGAGCAGCAGGTCGCCGATCATCGACGACAGCACCTCAACCGCCGACACGTCGACGAATTGGCCTTCTCCGGTCAGTTCGCGATGCAGCAGCGCCGCGACCGCGGCGAAGGCCGAGGCGGCGCCCACCGTGGAGTCCCCGTAGCGCATGCTCGCGCCGAGTGGCGGACCGCCCTGGTAGCCGATTACCGATGCGAGGCCCGCCAGTGCGGCGAAGCATGGCGCGTAGCCCGTCTGATAGCCGAGCGGTCCGTCGTTGCCCCACATCTTGATCGAGACCGAGATGATGTCGGATTTGATGGCCTTGAGGTCGTCGTAGCTCAGCCCTTGCCGCTCCTTTGCGCCCGGCCGCAGGTTGTTGATCACGATGTCGCTCCGGCCGATCAGGTCCCGCAATCGATCCAGCCCTGCGGGCGTCTTGATATCGAGGTCGACGCTGAGGATTTCGGGATTGATGCTTAGGAAGAACGGAGCGTGGTTGATGTCGGTGCCACCGTAGGCACGCATTTCCTCGGGGGTGGCGGCGTTCTCGACCTTGATCACCTCGGCGCCCAGGAATGCCAGCAGCTTGCCGGCATACGGACCGGCCCACACCTTGGTGAGTTCGACGACGCGCACGCCTTCCAACGGGCCACCGCGCGAGGCCTTCGGTGGTTTGAGTTGCGGCGACTTGACGCTCAATCGTGTTCGAGGGGGTCGAATTTCAGTGAGGACTTCCGCGGTGTGTTGTCCGAGAGCCGGTGCGGGGCAGGTGATCTCGACCGGCGAGCTACTCATTCTGTATGGGACTGTGGGGTACGCCGCAGTGCCGAGCACCGGATGTGCGACGTCCCGGAAGAAGCCACGATGGCGGTACTGCGCCGAACGCCGCAGGTCGGCAGCGCCGTTCACCGGCACCAGTGGCACCCCTAGGCGTTGAGCCGTATCGGCGACGGCATTTTTCGTCTGACGCTTGACCCAGGCCGCAAACCCACGGTGAAACGTCTCGACCTTCTCGGGCGTCACGGAGAACTCGAGCCAGTCATCGTCGAATTCGTCGAGCCAAGGCGGATGGTCCATGAGTTGTTTGAGTTGGACCCAGTGGCTTCGGCTCGTCATGTACAGGTAGGCGAAGACCTGGCTTCGCTCGGTCCCGCCGACCTCGCCGACGTGTGGCGCCATGGCCCGGGTGGCGCAGCCCCACCCGGGCGGTTCGATCTTGATGACGTCGGCGCCGAAGTCGGCCAGCAACTTTCCGCAGTATTCCCCGGCCACCGATTCGGCCAGTTCGACGACGCGGATGCCGTTCAGTGCCGACATGGACTCAGGGCTTGCTGCGCCCCGAGCGGCTCAGCCGCCACTCGGGCGGGAAGTTCAAGTCGTTGTCCTTCACCACGTTGTTGAGGCCCTTTGCAAACGTGCCCTCGGTCAGGTCGACCTCGTTCACCTGGTCGTTCTGGATGAGCGGCAGCATGCCTTCGACCATGCCGGTCAGCAAGCTGCCGAAGTACTCACCCTTGTGCTGCTTGTACAGCTCCAGGAACGTCTTCTGCACTGCGACCGTGTCGGTGGGACGGGACTTCGAGCACGCCAACGCATACTTCTGCGTCTCCGCTTCGAGCTTGTCCCGAGGCACCACACTGTTGACGAATCCACACTCGTACATCTCCTTCGCGCTGAAAGGGCGTCCGGTGAACAGCATTTCGGAGAACTTACGCAGGCCCATCGTCTCCGCCCACCACCACAGCCGCGGCCCCCACCCGACGTAGCGGAACGCCGGATGCCCGAACAGCGCGTCGTCGGAGGAGATCACCAGGTCGGCGTCGCCGGCCTGGTAGAAGTGCCAGCCGTAGCAATAGCCCTTCGCCTCGATGATGCTGATCTTGCGCAGTTCCTGCAGCGGCCGGTTGCCGGCACGGGCCTTTGCATAGAAGTCGGTGACCGTGGAGAGATAGCGATACGAACCGCCTGGTGGGTACTTCACGTCGTCGTCGTTGATCGCAAGCTCGTGCAGCAGCGGCATCCCCGGGTTCTCCAACATGCCGCGCTGTTCGGGAAGGTCGCCGCCGCTTCCGAAATCCTCACCCTCACCACGAATCACGACGACCTTGACGTCGTCGTCGACGTTGCACTTGTGGATCAGGTCGGCATAGTTCTGGCGCATGCCGAGGGTGGTGGAGTTCTGCGCTTCGGGCCGATCGAACGTGATGTAGGCGATTCGGTTCTTGACGTCTTTCTCGAACTTGATGTACTGCTCGGCTTCCTTCTTCATTTCCTCGTAGTCGTAATCAGGCATGCTCGTCTCCTCTATCTCGTCCTATTTGAGTAGGCAGCCCGCGTCCACGGGCAGCTGAACGCCTGTGACGTAACGAGATTCGTCAGAGGCGAAGAACAACACTGCGTTGCTGATGTCCTCGGGTTCCACCCAGGGCACTGGCAGCGTGTGCATCATCTGTGAGACCGGGGCGAAGTCCTCCGGCCCCGGATTCTCCTTGTGCGGCGCGAACAGCCGAAAAGTGGCGTCGTTCATCGCCATCGGCGTGTTGACCTGGGTCGGATGTATCGAGTTGACGCGGATCATGTGTTGCCCGAGCTCCACTGCGAACGTCCGCATCAGGCCGACGACACCGTGCTTGGCGGCGATGTAGTGACCGGTGTGGGGGTGGGCCCTCATGCCGCCGACCGAACTGGTGAGGATGATCGATCCGCCACGGCCGCCCGCGAGTAGGTGTGGCACACCGGCTTTCACGGAGTGCCACACACCAGTCAAGTTGATGTCGATCATGTCATCCCAGATGTGTTCGGGGATCTTGTGCAGCTTGTTGCCCGCGTTGCCGATACCAGCATTGGCCACGATGATGTCCAGTCGCCCGAGTCGCTCGACGGCGGCGTCGACGGTGTCCTTCAGCGTGTCATAGTCACGAACATCCATCTGCGCGGGCACGATCCGTCGACCTAGTTGCTCGACCAGGCTCACGGTCTCCTGGAGATCCTCAGGCGTGGAAGCGGGATACACCACGTTGTCGATCGCTTTACAGATGTCGACAGCGATGATGTCGGCACCCTCCTGTGCGAGCCGCACCGCGTGGCTGCGGCCCTGACCGCGCGCGGCGCCCGTGATGAAGGCGACCTTGCCCTCGACCCGGCCGGTCATGACACCACGGCCGGCATCGATTCCCAGCCGCGCACCGTCGACGTCGGGCTCAGCTCCGCATTGGTGAGGTCGACATCCCAGTGGGGGAATCGATCGAGGATCTCTTCGAGAGCAATGCGTCCCTCGAGCCGGGCCAACGCGTTGCCAAGGCAGAAATGGGTGCCGACGCCGAAGGCGAGATGCTGGTGCGGTTCGCGGTGGATGTTGAACATCTCGCTGTCCGGCCCGAATCGGCGGGGATCGCGGTTGGCGGCGCCCACGATCAGCATCATCGCGCTGCCCGCGGGCACCTGGTGCCCGTAGTACTCCAGATCCCGGGTCACATACCTGCTGACGTGAGGTGCGGGCGGCTCGAACCGCAACAGCTCCTCGATCGCCGCTGGCAGTAGCGCCCTGTTGTCGACCATGTCGCGACGCTGGTCGGGGTGCTCAGCGAACACCTTGCCCGCCCAGCCGAGCAGCCGGGTCGTCGTCTCACTGCCTGCTGTCGCGATGACCTGGAGGTACAGCAGCAGCTCGTCGCGGCCGAGGCGGCGCGTGGCGCCGGTCTCGTCGGCGAACTCGGCGTTGAGCAACTCGGTCATGATGTCGTCTGACGGGTGCTCGGCGCGCCAGTCGATGTATGACGCGAACACCTCGCCGGTGGCGATGGCCCCGTCGGGGTTCTCGGTCATCTTGCCGCCCCGCTCGGTGCGCAACGTCGAGTCGCCGTGGTCGACGACATGTTGCTGATCGGATTCGGGGATGCCGAGCAACATCCCGATCACCCGCATCGGCATCTGCGCGCCGAGATCCTTGACGAAGTCGAACCGTCCGGTGTCTATCAGCGGATCGAGGCAGCGTGCCGTGAACTCCCGGATCCTCGGCTCCAGCGCGCTGACCTTCCGTGGGGTGAAGATCCGGGAGAGCAGCTTGCGATGGATGTTGTGGATCGGCGGATCCTCGAAGATCAGGCTGCCCGGCGGAATCTCCATGCCTGATTGGATGATTTCCAGCACGGCACCGTGTGATGAGCTGAACGTGTCGTGGTCGACAAGTGCGGCGTCGACGTCGTCGTATCGGCTCAGTGCGTAGAAGCCGTGGCGGTTGTTGAAATACAGTGGCGTCTCCTCCCGGATCCGCAGGAACATCGGGTACGGATCGGTGTTGAGATCCACGTCGTACGGGTCGTAGTAGACGTCTTTGAAGAGGTCACTGTTTGTGCTGAGTGTCACCGGTTTCCGCCTTTCCCTGCACCGCCCGGTAACCGAATGCACTGTGTGCCGCAATCGATCCCGCGGCCAGTCTGGCAGCGTTGGGCAACGTTGGGGCAATTTGTACTGTTTGCTTAAAAGTCTCACGACCCGTCCTCGGCGGAATCGACCGTCGGGCATCATGAGGACACCATGTCGGAGATCGTGACGCGCCCCGCTCACGAACTGGCGGTTGCGCTGAGGCGCCGTGAGGTGTCGAGCCGCGAGTTGCTCGACTGTTATCTGGAGCGTGTCGAACGGTTGAATCCGTTGCTCAACGCTGTCGTGACGCTGGATCCCTACGGGGCGCAGCGCGCGGCGGACGCGGCCGATGCTGCGTTGGCCCGCGGTGACGTCTACGGTCCGCTGCACGGAGTGCCGATGACGATCAAGGACACGTACGAGACGGCGGGCATTCGCACCACCTGCGGCCTCGAGGCCTGGGACCACGTGCCCGAGCGTGACGCCGAGGCTGTGCGGCGGCTGCGCGAAGCCGGCGCGGTGATCTTCGGCAAGACCAACACACCGAAACTGGCCGGCGATTGGCAGACGTTCAACCCGATCTTCGGTACCACCAACAACCCGTGGGACACGACGCGGAGCACCGGAGGGTCGTCCGGCGGGTCTGCCGCGGCGCTCGCAGCGGGCCTGACGGCGCTCGAATTGGGCAGCGACATCGCAGGATCGATACGGGTGCCGTCGAACTGGTGCGGCACCTGCGGACACAAACCGAGTTGGGGAGTCGTGCCGCAGCGGGGACACCTGCCGCCGCCGCCAGGGGCGCTCGCCGATACCGATCTCAATGTCGTGGGCCCGATGGCGCGCGATGTCGACGACCTCGAGATGGCACTCGACATCCTCGCCGGGGCGGACGGCCACCGCGCAACGGGATGGCGGCTGGAACTCCCTGCCGCGCGCGCAAAGGCGTTGTCCGAGTTGCGATTGGCGGTGTGGCTTGATGATCCGGCGTATCCGGTCGAACATGACGTGCGCAGCGTGCTCGAGTCGGCGGTGACCGCCGTCCGCCAGGCCGGTGCCCGCATCGTCGATGTGCGGCCGCCGGTGGCGTTGCCGGAAGTGGTCGGGCTGCACATGGAGCTGTTGTACCCGCTGATGGAGCGTTCGTCGAAGCTGCTCCATCGAGACTGGTTGTCCGCCAACGAGAAACGCGAGCAGCTGCGTGCCCGGGTAGCGGACTTCTTCCGCGAGGTCGACGCTCTGCTCATGCCGGTCGCCGTTGTTTCCGCGATCGCGCACGACCACGACAAGCCGTTGGCCCGCCGAAAGATCCACACGGACGGCGGCACCCGGCCATACCTGGACATGTTCGGCTGGGTAGGCCTGGCCACCGTCGCCTACCTGCCCGCCACGGTTGTCCCCGTCGGGCGCACGCCATCGGGTCTGCCGGTGGGGATCCAGATCGTCGGGCCCTATCTCGAGGACCGCACGACGCTCGCGGCGGCACGATGCGTCGAGGAATTGCTCGGCGGGTTCGTGCCGCCGCCGGGGTGCTAGAACGAAATCACAACCGCTGCAGGGCGAAGGTCCAGAACTGGGATCCGGGTGGGCCATTGAAGCAGCCGACGTCGTAATTCGACTCAATGGTTCCGGCCAGCGTGGCATCGTCCCACGACCACGTCTCGTGCGTCGGCATTGCGTAGCCGGGAAGGCACTGCAGGCCGTCGGAGACGTCGACGTTCAAGGTCCAGCGGCCGTTGGCGAGGTGCGCGGTGCCGTCGTAGTAGTTGTAGAACTTCAGCCGCGGAGCCGCGCTGATTTTCAAGCAGTCGGGTGCCGCGGTTTGACATGGATAGAAGGCCCAGAACCATGAAGCCCGTTCGTACCTGTTGGTCAGTACGTCGTAGTTACCGAGCACGTAAGCGTTGGCGGCCGGGGCAACCATCGCCGCCGCCGCGGCAAGGGCGGTCGTCGCGATCGCGAGCTTCACCGACTTCATGGTCGTCCCTTCGTCTACCTCAACCCGCTGGCTGCCTATCAAATCACTCGGTGTCAATCGATGACGGCGGTTTCCTTGCGTTCGGTGATTGGGCGCGCGAGTTCTTGCTCGTCGCAGATCCGTTGCAGCTTGTCCAGCGTCTCGTCGAGGCCGGGGCCGAGCGGCGTGCAAGGGGTGAACGTCGCAGGCAGGTGCTTCATGCCCTGGATCACCCCGATAGTCTCGTAGTGTTCGGTGCCCTCGGGGTCGCATACGTAGTCGGGCATCCGGTCGAGTACCGCCGTGAGCATCGATTTGAACACCGTCCTGGCGACGTTCGAACCGACGCAGCGGTGTACGCCGATGCCGAAGCTGAAGTGCCGGTTGCCTTTTCGGTCCATCGCGAGCTCGTTGGGCTTCTCGAACACCGAGGGGTCGCGATTGGCCATGGCCCAGGAGATCCAGAGCCGCTCGCCCTCTTTGAACTTCGTACCCTCCACGTCGACGTCGCCGGAGAACGTGCGGCCGTCACCCGGCGCGGGCGTGAAGAAGCGCAGGAACTCCTCCGTCGCGGGGTTGAGCAGCGAGTCGCGTTCCCGGCTGAGCAACTCGCGCTGGTCCGGGTGGTCAGAAAGCCATTCGAGCGAGTGGGCGGTGAGTGCGGTGGTGGTGTCGAAGCCGCCGCCTATGATGAGCCCGAGGTTGCCCAGGATCTCCAGGTCGGGGGCCGGTTCGCCCTCGATGCGCAGTTGCAACAACGCGTTGATAAGCCCCGGCCGCGGATTCTCGCGGACCTCCATCATGGTGTTGATCATGTCGATGCCCATCTGCCGGTTCATCTCGGCAACACGTGGTGCGTCGGGAGAGTGCTCCGGGGTGGACACGGACAGGTGGGCCGGCTCGCTGTAGACCGGCCACTTCTTCAGCTCGATGCCCATCATCGCGAGGGTGAGCACGGCGGGGACGATGTTGGCGAGGTCGTCGACGAAGTCGATCCGGCCGGACTCGATCTTCTCGTCGAGCGCCGCGCGCACGATCTCGCCGACGAACGGCTGCCACCGCTTGACCGCGGCGGGGGAGAGGTAGGGGTTCAACGCACCCCGGTAAAGGCTGTGCTCGGGCTCGTCCATCTCCAGGATGCCGCCGCGCACGACCGTCGCCCGTTGCGCCTTCGGGATGGTGATGCCCTGGTACGGCGTCTCGCCCGTCAGATCGTGATGGTTGGACACCACGGGACAGCGCGCGAGTTCGAAGACTTCCTTGCTGCCTGCCGCCACCCAGTGACCGTTGTAGGTGTCCGACCACGCCACGGGGCACCGGGACTGCATCTCCTCGGTGATCTTCTCGAACTGCAACCGGTACTCCGGCGTATGTCGGTCGAAGTGATAGGTGTTCTTCTTGCGGTCGCCGTCGGCGGCGGTAAGGTCGTCGACGCTCAAGACCTTGTCTCCCTTGGCTTTCGGTTGTTGCTCATTCTTCGATCGAGATGGCCTGCTCGGGGCAGGAATGCACTGCCTCGCGGACCGCATCCTCTTGGCCGGGCGGAACCACTTCGTTCACGGGTGACGATGTGCCATCAATGTCGCTGAGCTCGAAGGAATCTGGGGCGATCATCGAGCACAGCGTGTGGCCCTGGCAGCGCCCGGAGTCGACAAAGACCTTCACTTAAAGCTCCTTCGTCAGTTGTGGTAGTCGTACCACTTCAGGTAGCCGCCGGCGTCGACCCGCACCTGCATGCCGGTGACGTAGCGGGCCTCGTCCGACGCCAGCCACAGCACGGCGTTGCTGATGTCGACGGGCTCGATCCACGGCACCTTCATCGCCTGCTGCACGTAGAACACAGGCTCGGCGTCCGCGAGAGTCGGGTGCTCGAGGTCCGGCCGGAACGACTTGTACATCGGCTCGCTCTGCAGCATGTCGGTGTTGCAGTTGGTCGGGTGAACCACGTTGGCGCGGATGCCGCGCGGCGCGAGCTCGGTCGCAAGGTCGTGCACGTACGTCGACAGCGCCCGCTTGGAGTGCACATAGGCCATGCCGCCGGGGTCGTTGCCTGGATCGGGCTTGTTGTGGGTGTCCATCAGTGCAGCGGTCGACCCGGTTGCGACGATGGCGGCGCCCTCGGACAGGTGCGGCAGCGCGACGTTGATCGCGTTGATGGTGCCGATCAGGTTGGTGTTGATGACGTCGACCCAAGCCTGCAGGGGCGGTTGGCCTTTCATGCCCGCGATGCCTGCCTGGGCGACGACGATGTCGACCTTGCCGAACTCGGCGATGCCGCGCTCCAGCGCCACACGAAGCTGGGCCGCCTCGCGGACATCGGCCTGGGCTGTCACGACGCTGCGACCGGTCTTCTCAACGAGCTTGCCGGTTTCCTCGAGGTCCTCGGGTGTCGCCATCGGGTAGCCGATGGTCGGGATGTCCTGGCACAGGTCGACCGCGATGATGTCCGCGCCTTCTTCGGCGAGCCGGACCGCGTGGCTACGGCCCTGGCCGCGCGCCGCGCCGGTGACAAATGCGACTTTCCCTTGAACGCGTCCCATTCGAAGGTTGTCCTTTCGTATCGATTGCTTATGTGTTTCGGCCGCCGTTGACGCCCAAGATCTGTCCGGTGATGTACCCGGCTTCCTCGGAGATCAGAAATGCGCACGCCGCCGCGATGTCCTCGGGCTTGCCGATGCGGCGTACGGGTGTCGCCTCGATGTTCTGCTCGACGACGAGATAGCCGCGCGCTTCCGATTTGCGCAGCATCGGTGTGTCGATGAAGCCGGGCGGCACCGCGTTGACGGTGATGCCCGCGGGCCCGTACTCCAATGCCAGCGATTTGGTGAGGCCGTTGACCGCCGACTTGGCGGCCACATATGGCGACATGTATGGCTGCCCGGAGTGCGTGCTTGAGGACGAGATGTTGACGATCCGGCCCCAGCCGGCCTCGATCATGTCGGGCAGCACCGCCTGGATGCAGTGGAAGACGCCGTTGAGGTTGACGTCGATCACCCGCTGCCAGTCCTCGAACTTGAGGTCGGTGAACCGCTTGAACTTCTCGAGTCCCGCGGCGTTCACCAGAACGGTCACCGGCCCCAGCTGAGCGCGGATCGCGGTCAGCGCGTCCTCGACCGCGGTGCGGTGGGTGACGTCAGCGGTGTAGGCGAATTCGTCGTCGGACGGGTTGAGGTCGATGGTGGCGACGTGTAAGCCGTCGGCGCGCAACCGGCGCGCGACGGCTTGTCCGATGCCGGAGCCGCCACCTGTCACAACTGCGGTCTTCACGCGCTGGCCTCAGTTATCAAGAATCATCCTTCCGATTATGAGAACCGTACTCTCGGAGCGTGCGTTCCCGCAAGACAGGAATGGAGTTTCGCTCGCACTGGTGAGACGTTTGCGGGTGGTTTGTCGCACCATTAATTGCAGGCAGGAGGAGTTCCAAGCATCTGCTTGAGTTCTCTGTACGCGAATGTATGATTCGCCGAGGATGAGAATGAAGTTTCCGTCACACAAGGATGCTTGCTGAGGAGGATCGTGCAGGAAACGCCCACCATTTCGAGTGATGCAGCCAGTGCCGAGACGGCCGATCGGCGCCTTCTGATCGACGGACGGCTGCTCGACACGGAACGGACGTTTCCTTCTATTAATCCCGCCACGGGCGAGGTTCTCGGGTATGCACCCGACGCGACCGTCAGCGACGCCGAGGCGGCAGTTGCCGCGGCGCGGCGCGCGTTCGACACGACCGATTGGTCGACCAACACCGAACTGCGTATCCGCTGTCTCGAACAGTTCCACCAGGCGCTGGTCGATCACCGCGACGAACTGGCCGAGCTGACCACCGCCGAGGTCGGCGCGACGCCCGCGCTGATCGCAGGCGCACAGCTGGACCAGCCGGTGCAGATCGTGCGGTTCTATGCGGATCTGCTGAAGACGTATCCGATGACCGAAGACCTCGGCAACATCGAGAGCCGCGGCATGCAGCACCACCGCTGGGTAGAGAAAGAGGCCGCCGGAGTTGTCGCGGCCATCATCGCCTACAACTATCCGAACCAGCTGGCGCTCGCCAAGCTGGCACCTGCGCTCGCGGCCGGCTGCACTGTCGTGCTGAAGGCGGCGCCGGATACCCCGCTGATCACGCTGGCGCTGGGCGAGCTGATCGCCAACCACACAGACATTCCGGCAGGCGTCGTGAACGTGCTGAGTGGGGCCGATCCTGCGGTGGGCGCCGTGCTGACCACCAGCCCCGACGTGGACATGGTCACCTTCACCGGCTCCACACCGACCGGCAGGCGGATCATGGCCGCGGCGAGCGACACCCTCAAGCGCGTCTTCCTCGAATTGGGCGGCAAGTCGGCGGCGATCGTGCTGGACGACGCAGACTTCAACTCCGCGGCGTTGTTCTCGGCGTTCTCGATGGTGACCCATGCCGGCCAGGGCTGTGCGCTGACGTCGCGGCTGTTGGTGCCGCGCAAAAACCACGACGAGATCGTCGAGCTGATCAAGAACAACTTCGGCCTGGTCCGGTACGGCGACCCGTCCGATCCCAAGACCTACATGGGCCCGCTGATCAGTGAGATGCAGCGCGACAAGGTCGACGGCATGGTCAAGCGTGCCGTCGAGGCCGGCGCCACACTGGTCACGGGCGGCGAGAAGGTCGACCCCGGCTACTTCTATACCCCCACGCTGCTCACCAACATCGACCCCGACAGCGAGATCGCACAAGAGGAGGTGTTCGGGCCGGTACTGGTCGTCATCGCCTACGAGGACGACGACGACGCGGTGCGCATCGCCAACAACTCGATCTATGGGCTATCGGGTGCCGTATTCGGCGGTCAGGATCGCGCGCTGGCGGTGGCCCGTCGCATCCGGACCGGGACCTTCTCCATCAACGGCGGCAACTATTTCAGCCCCGACAGCCCGTTCGGCGGCTACAAGCAGTCCGGCATCGGCAGGGAGATGGGCAGTGCGGGGTTCGAGGAGTTCCTGGAATCGAAGACCTTCGCTGAGGTTGTTTCTGGGGCGTCCCAATGAGACCCCTCGAGGGCATCCGCGTCCTCGAGGTCGCGATGTACGGATTCGTTCCCTCGGCGGGCGCCGTGCTCGGCGAGTGGGGCGCCGATGTCATCAAGGTCGAGCACGCCGTGACCGGTGACCCGCAGCGCGGTCTGCGGCAGACCGGCCCGCTCCGCGTCGAGGGCGAACCCAATCCGAATATCGAGCACGCCAACCGCGGCAAGCGCAGCATCGGGCTGGACATGTCGGTGCCCGAGGGCAGGGAGGTGCTTCTCGAGCTCGCGCGCCGCGCCGACGTGTTCCTCACCAGCTTCCTCCCAGGACATCGGCAGAAGTTTGGCATCGATGTTGACGACATCCGCGCCGTGAACCCGAAGATCATCTACGCCAGGGGCAGCGCATTGGGCCCGCGTGGTGAGGAGTCGGTGAAAGGTGGCTACGACATGACCGCCTTCTGGTGTCGGGCAGGCACCGCGGCGACCATCACCCCGCCCGGCATCGAAGGCATGATCGGGCCGCCGGGACCGGCCTACGGCGACACCATCTCGGGTACCAACCTCGCGGGCGGGATCGCGGCCGCGCTACTCAAGCGGGAACGTACCGGTGAGCCATCGGTCGTGGACGTGTCGCTGCTCGGCAGCGGGCTGTGGTCGATGGGCCACACCGTCGCGTTGACGTCGCATCTGGGTCAGCTGATGGTGCAGCCTCCGCCGGGCGTGCACGGCTCGCCGATCAACCCGCTGGTGGGTGTGTACCCGACCGCTGATGACCGCTATATCTCCTTCGTCATGATGCAACCGACGAAGTTCTGGGCCGACGTGTGCAGGCACATGGACCTCGAGGACTACATCGACGACCCGCGCTTCGCGACGGTCGAGGCGATCGCCGAGAACACCCCCGCGGCGGTCGAAATCCTACGAGAGGCGATGGCCAAGCGGACGCTGCCCGAATGGAGCGAACGGTTCGCCACCCTTGCGGGACCGTGGGCGCCGGTGCAGGACACCCTGCAGGCGGCCGAGGACGCGCAGATCCGCGCGAACGAGTACATCGTCTCCACGGGTGAACTCGAATTGGTCGCGAATCCGGTGCAGTTCGATGTCAGCGCACCACAAACGGGACCCGCGCCAGGTTTTGCCGAGCAAACTGACGAAATCTTGCTAGAACTCGGTTTTGATTGGGATCGCATCATCGAGCTCAAGACGGCCGGCGCCGTCACCTAGCCTTCGGGAGAGATCTCAATGCCCTACGTCGCGTCGATCGGCACTTATCTGCCGTGTTGGGGCGCGCTCCAGCACCGGGTGGCCGGTGACGACGAGGACGCGATCACCCTTGCGGTCGAGGCCGGCCGTGCCGCATTGATTGCCAGCGGTGCGGTCGAGCGAGTCGTCCTGGTGAGTCGTGACCTACCGCTGCTGGAGAGCAGTAACGCCGCGGTGCTCTTGGCGGGTCTGGGGCTCGACCCCGAGCTCGAGGTGGACGAACGCCTCGGCGGCGCACCCGCCACACTGGATGCGGTCAGCTCCGCCCGGCCGCGGACACTGATCATCGGCACGGATCTCAACCCGGCGGGTGCGGCAGCCATCCTGACCGCCGAGCGGGGGCTGCAGGTTCGTACCGCGGCCCGGGTCGCGCGCAGCCTTCCGGTGCGCACCCGCAACGCCACTGGCGACGTGCACGACTACGGCGACCCGCGGCTGCTGCATGAGCGGGGCCTGGTCGCCTCGCTCGCCGCCGCGTGGCTCGACACTCCGGCCGCCGTGGCAGGCGTCGACCACGACCGCGCGGTGGAGTTGTGCGTCGGCGATCCACCGCCGTTGCCGACAACGGGCGCAAGCGCCGGCTTGTTCGCACTTGCAGGCATGGCCGACACAGGCACGACCGGGCCGTTGGTCGCGGTCGAACAGGCCAGCCTGTCCGGCATGACGGTGAGCAACGGCGTGGCCGAGCTTCATCGCCGTGAACCGTCTGCGCGGCCCACGCCGATGGGAGCGTATGTCGAAGGCGCGGAGATCCCGATCTCACTGGCCGCCTACGAGCGAGCCTTCGAGGCCAAGACCCGTTGGGAGGCAGGGCGGTTCGCTTCCAGTGAAGACTTGGACTTCCCGCCGCGTTACCGGGTCGCCGAGGACGGCACGCTGGCAACCAACTACGAGTTGATCCCGTTGCCGCGGACCGGAACGGTCTACACCGAGACCACCGTCCACATGCCGGTGCCCGGGCTGCGAACGCCGTACTCGCTCGTGATCGTCGAACTCGACGGTGTCGGTGTCCGCGCCCTTGTGAAGGTGACCGGCGCCGAGCCGGGCACCGTGGAGATCGGGGACCGTGGGCGACTGGCGCTGCGCCGCGTCGCGTTGCGCTCGGGCGTACCGGACTACGGCTACATGTTCGAGCCCGAACGGGTGGCGGCATGAGCGAAGCTTGCGAGCGAATCATCAGCACGGAATGCGCCGACCGAGCCTGCGAGGTCGGCGGATGAGAAAGGTCGCGATCGTCGGTGCGGGCATGACCGCTTTTGGCGAGCACTTCGCCCTCGGTATCAAGGACCTGCTGCCGATGGCGTTCGCCGAGTGCGCAGCCAGCGTCGACAAGGGCCTGGTGAAGGCCGACGTGCAAGGTGCGTGGTTCGGCGCGATGGGAACGGCGGACGGCTTCCCGTCGGGCATCCTCGCGGACTCGCTCGGTCTCCCCAACCTGCCCGTCACCCGTGTCGAGAACTCCTGTGCCACAGGCAATGATGCCGTCCGCAATGCGCTGTTCGGGGTCGCCTCGGGTGCTTTCGACGTCGCACTGGTGATGGGTGCCGACAAGCTGCGCGATACCACTTCCAAGGACATGCTGTGGAAGTGGGAGGCGATGGCGCGCGACATGGCGTGGGACTACCCGCTCGGCCTGGTGTCGCCCGCCGGATTCGCGCTGCATGTTCGACGCTACCTTCACGAATCACCCGCGACGCGCGAGCACATGGCCATGGTCGCGGTGAAGAACCACCGCCATGGTGTCAACAATCCGAAGGCGCGCTTGCGATTCGAGATCACCCTCGAGCAGGCGCTCGAGGCGCCGACCATCGTGACACCGTTCGGACTGTACGACTGCGCCCCGCAGAGCGACGGCGCGGCCGCGCTCGTGTTGGCGGCCGAGGATGTGGTGGATCGATTCAGCGATCGCCCGGTGTGGATCCGAGGTGTCGGTCTCGGTCTGGACTCCGTGATGCATCAGCACAAGCCGGACATGACAACGTTTCCGGCGACCACACGTGCCGCGAAGCAGGCCTTTGCAATGGCCGGCATGACACCCGCTGACGTCGACGTCGCCGAAGTTCACGATTTCTTTACGGGAATTGAGTTGATCAGCTATGAAGATCTCGGCTTTGCCGAGCGATTCGGGGGCTACAAGCTTATCGAGGCTGAAGTGACAAGTGTCGGCGGCGCGCTGCCGGTCAACCCCAGCGGAGGGCTGAAGGCCAAGGGCCATCCTCCAGGGGCGACGGGCGTCGCACAGTGCGTGGAGCTTTTCGCGCAACTCCGAGGAGAGGCGGCCAACCAGGTGGATGGCGCACGAGTTGCGTTGGCGCACAATATCGGCGGACCGACGGCGGTGTCGGCTGTCACCATCCTGGAAGGATCGGCCAATGGCGCGGGGTAGCGGGACGGAGCGGTGGTCGGCGGGGTTGCCTTCGATCCGCAACTTCTCTGGGCCGATGCAGGCGGTCGGCGGCTTGTTCGCCATGTCCGCGGATGCGGTGCGCTGCATCTTTAGGCGGCCGTTTCAGTGGCGAGAGTTCTTGGAGCAGTGCTGGTTCATCGCTCGGGTCGCGTTGGCGCCGACGCTGCTGGTCGCCATCCCGTTCACGGTGCTGATCAGCTTCACACTCAACATCTTGCTGCGCGAACTGGGGGCGGCAGATTTGTCCGGTGCGGGTGCGGCGTTCGGCGCGGTGACCCAGGTCGGACCCATCGTGACGGTGCTGATCGTTGCGGGGGCTGGCTCGACGGCGATCTGCGCAGACCTGGGGTCGCGCACGATCCGCGAAGAGATCGACGCGATGGAGGTGCTGGGGATTGATCCGGTGCAACGCTTGGTGACGCCTCGCATGCTGGCGTCCGGTTTGGTGGCGCTACTGCTCAACAGCCTGGTTGTCATCATCGGAATCCTCGGCGGCTACATGTTTTCCGTGTTCATTCAGGATGTGAATCCTGGCGCGTTCGCCGCTGGCATCACGCTGTTGACCGGGGTGCCCGAGGTGATCATCTCCTGTGTGAAGGCGGCGCTGTTCGGGCTGATCGCCGGCCTGGTCGCGTGCTATCGCGGCCTGACCATCTCCGGCGGCGGCGCCAAGGCGGTGGGCAATGCGGTCAACGAGACGGTGGTGTATGCGTTCATGGCGTTGTTCGTGATCAATGTGGTCGTCACGGCCATCGGTATCCGGATGAGCGCGAAGTAGCCAGGGGACCATCTCATGGGCACGATGACGGTTCTGCGTTCGACGTATCCGCGGCTGACTCGGCAGTTCAAAAGGCCGACCGACCTGTTGGGCAGCATCGGCGACCACATGCTGTTCTACATCAAGGCGCTGGCCGGCGTGCCGCACGCGACGGTGCACTTCCGCCGCGAGATCATCCGGCTGATCGCCGAAATTTCCATGGGTGCAGGCACGTTGGCGATGATCGGCGGCACCGTGGTCATCGTCGGATTCCTGACCCTGGCCGCCGGTGGCACGTTGGCGGTGCAGGGCTACTCCTCTCTTGGCAATATCGGTATCGAGGCCTTGACTGGATTCTTGGCCGCGTTCATCAACGTGCGCATCTCCGCACCCGTGGTCGCGGGCATCGGGCTGGCCGCCACGTTCGGCGCGGGTGTGACCGCTCAGCTAGGTGCGATGCGAATCAACGAAGAGATTGACGCGCTCGAGTCCATGGCGATCCGCCCGGTCGAATACCTTGTGAGTACGCGAATCGTCGCCGGGATGATCGCGATCACCCCGCTGTACTCGATCGCCGTCATCTTGTCATTCGTGGCGTCGCAGTTCACCACCGTGGTGCTGTTCGGGCAGTCCGGCGGCCTGTATGACCACTACTTCAACACCTTCCTGAACCCGATCGACTTGCTGTGGTCGTTTCTTCAGGCGGTGTTGATGGCGATCACGATCCTGTTGATACACACGTACTTCGGCTTCTTCGCCTCCGGCGGACCCTCCGGTGTGGGTGTGGCCGTGGGTAACGCGGTGCGCACATCCCTTGTCGTGGTGGTCTCGGTGACCCTGCTGGTCTCACTGTCCATTTACGGTTCCAACGGCAACTTCAACCTGTCCGGGTAAGGGAGGGCCGATGAAACCGAACACTGTGCGCGCCCTGGCGGGTCTGGGGACGGTGATTGCGATCGCCGCGGTCGTCGCACTGGCCGTCAGCCTGTTCCGGGGCAGCTTCACCGAAACCGTTCCGGTGACGGTGATTTCGGATCGCGCCGGTCTGGTGATGAATCCCGAGGCCAAGGTGAAGATGCGCGGCGTCCAGGTCGGCAAGGTGTCGTCCATCGAGTCGAAACCTGACGGCACGGCCGCCATCCACTTGGCGATGGATCCCTCGCAGCTTCATCTCATCCCGTCGAACGTCGACGTCGACATCGCATCGTCGACCGTGTTCGGCGCCAAGTTCGTGCAGTTCCAGGAGCCGGCGAACCCCTCTGCAGAGAAACTGCACAAGGGACAGGTGATTCAGAGCCAGCACGTGATGGTGGAGATCAACACCGTCTTCCAGCAACTCGTCTCGGTCCTGGACAAGATCGACCCGGTCAAGCTCAACCAGACCCTCGGCGCGATTGCGACAGCGTTCAACGGGCGCGGCGAGAAGATCGGCAGGACGCTGACCGACTTCAACGCCTTCCTGGCCAAGATCGAACCGAGCCTGCCGAACCTCAGCCACGACATCGAGGCCGCTGTGCCGACCCTCAACGCGTACGCCGATGCGGCGCCCGACCTCGTATCTACCGTCAAGAATTCGACGCAACTGAGCAAT
>Ga0207675_100002306_pt1 | contig 18958 bp, 10 predicted proteins | sample KBSSwiS42_FD_184305 | JGI IMG/M metagenome (GOLD analysis project Ga0207675, IMG submission 184305) | Switchgrass rhizosphere microbial communities from Kellogg Biological Station, Michigan, USA - KBS Switchgrass S4-2 (SPAdes) (version 2) | ecosystem: Host-associated > Plants > Roots >...
CACCCCGAGGGCTTCTCGTACGGCGAAGCATTCGAAGACTTCTGGAATGTTTACGACCGCGAGGGCGAGGCGTGTGTGAAGTGCGGCGCAAGGATCAAGCGTGAAACGCATGGTGGGCGATCGACTTATTGGTGTCCGAAGTGTCAGCGGAGATGATAGCCGCTCCTTCTCATTCACACCCGGCTTCAGCCGGGTGAACCACGTGCAAGAAAATTGCGTGGAACCGTTTGAACGGCATTAACTTACCGTTTGAACGGTTTCACGTAAACTGCCCGCGCAACGGGGCTTCCTACAAATGTCAACGCACTCCTACTCACGCTGTTGGCTTCACCTGATCTGGGAAACACTTCGCCGCGAGCCAATGCTTGATAATCGTGCTGCTGCGAAAGCCTCCGCGAACCTCGTGCAGTACGCTAAGGGAAAAGGCATTTACATGAAGATCAACTATTTCAACGCAGATCATGCTCATGCCTTAATTGACATTCCGACCAATAAGACAATCGAACAGGTGATACAGTTGTTTAAAGGCGGTTCGTCACATTGGATCAACGAGAACCGACTAGTCAGAGGCAAGTTTGCATGGGGGCGCGGCTACGGAGCATTCTCAGTCTCACATTCAGACTTAGATCGGGTTTGTAAGTATATCGCCAATCAGGCGGAGCACCATCGAAGAAGAACCTTCGAGGATGAGTATCAGTTATTCGTCAAGAGATACGGTTTGGAATGGCGAGACGAAGAAAACCGTTGAAAACGGTTCTCCATTTTCGTGGTTGGTTTCTGATCACCCGGCTGAAGCCGTGTGTGAATGAGACGACGAATCTCTTCACTCGAATCGATCACAAATTCCCCAAAATAAAATCCGTCATCATTTGACGCATGTGCTTGAGGAGCACAGGGTCGGTGACACCGTGGCGTGATTTCGGATAGACCATCAACTGCACTTGCTTGCCGGCCTTCTGCAATTCGTACAGAAACTGAATCGTGTTAGCCATGTGCACGTTGTCGTCGATTGCGCCGTGGATCAGCAGCAGTTTGCCGTGCAAATCTTTCGCGAAATGGACCGGCGAACTCTTCCAGTAACCTTCAGGATTGTTCTGCGGCGTGCGCATGTAGCGCTCTGTGTAAATCGTGTCGTAGTTACGCCAGTCTGAAACCGTGCCGCCGGCGATGCCAATCTTGAACGTTTGACTGTGGGTCAACGCATAGCTCGTCATGAATCCACCGTAACTCCATCCCCACAGGCCGATGCGCGAGCCGTCAACGTACGGTTGTGACTTCAACCAACTGAACCCGTCTTCCAAATCACGCAGTTCCAATTCGCCGAAATTCTGATACAGCGGCCAGGCGGAGTTCGCGCCTTTGTCGCTCGCCGTCCGGTTGTCGCAAATCCAAATGATGTAGCCCTTCTGCGCCAGCATCTGGTGCCACATAAAAGTCGCACTGCCCCAGGCGTTGCGCACCTGCGGCGCCTGCGGTCCGCTGTAGGTGTAAGACCAGACCGGGTATTTCTTCGACGGGTCGAAATCCGGCGGCTTGATCATCATCGCTTCCATCGTGCCACCGTCACGCGTCTTCACATTAAGGAACTCGACTTTGCCGAGCTTGTATTGCGATAAAGCATCAACCTTATTTTCGTCGATGACACGCACAAGCTTGCCTGCCGCGTCGTAAAGCCGAACCTGCGTCGGAGTATTTACGTCGCTCCACGAATCGATAAAGTGCGTCGCGCCCAAATTGAATGAGGCGCGATGCGCCCCTTCAGTCGAGGTCACCCGCGTCATGCCTGAACCGTCAAACTTGATCGCATACTCCTGACTTGCAATGTAACTGTGTTCGGTGCTGCTGAAATAAAGTGTTCCCTTCCCTTCATCGATTCCGTCCATGCCGCGCACGTCCCAATCGCCCTTCGTCACTTGCGCGATCAGTTTTCCGTCCGGCGCGTAGTGATAGACGTGCGTCCATCCGCTGCGATCACTCATCCAGAGAAACGAACCGTCTTTCAACCAGCGGATGCCGTCATCATTGATTCCGATCCAGGCTTTGGTAGATTCGCGAAACAGGTTCGTAGTCTTTCCGTCATCGGGCGCTGCAGTATTGAAATCGATAAAAGTCTGCTCGCGATTCTGCGCCAGAAACCAGACTTTCTTGCCGTCAGGAAACCACCCTACGCGCACAATCAAAAGGTCTTCCGGCATGTATCTGCCCGTATCGACCCACGTAACGTCGCCGCCCGCGGAACCGACAACACCAAGCTTGACGATTGGATTCGGATCGCCGGCTTTTGGATAAGGCGTCAACTCCAGCCGCTGGTCAGTCGGAATGTGATCGACGACGGGAAAGTCGGGTACCGGACTCTCATCGAGTCGCAAGAAAGTAATCTTCGTCGAATCCGGACTCCACCAGTACGCGCCAAAGTTGCCGCGGCCGTAAAGCTCTTCCTGGTAAACCCAATCGAGTCGACCGTTCAGAATCTTCTCGTTGCCATCACGCGTGAGTGCGCGCTCGCGCTGCGAACCGATCTCAACGACGTACAAATTGCCGTTGCGGACAAAACTGATCATCTTGCCGTCGGGACTGAATCCTTCGCCAACTTCCTCGTCAGCGCCATGCGTCAACCGCGCCGCTCGATCGCTTCCGAACTCGTAATAGAACAAGTCGTTCGACTGATTGATCAGGACGCCGGTCTCGTCGGGGTTCATTGAATATGAAGTCTGATTAGCCAGCCGATGCGCAGTCTCGCGACTAATCCCGGGCAAGGCGGCGAAAGCGGCTTCCATTCTTACCGCGTTGTAGAAGGGCTCAGACCTTCCCGTGACGGCATTTACCTTCAACAGCCGCGGAAATGCATTGCGTTCTTTGCTCGTGACGATGTAATGCACGCCATCTTTGAGCCAACGTGGACTCGAAGGCGTGCCGCTAAAGTTCACGCGCTTCTGGGGATCGAAAATGTCGTCGATGGTGAGAAGCTTGTTCTGCGCCGCGACAGACGGAGCGAACAACAGAATGATTCCAAATAAAAAGAGAATTCCTTTTCGCACCAATGTGTCTCCTGAAAGAGTTATCCAGCCTCGGCCCGCGGGGTCATTCGTTTAATTAACGGCGTTATCAACGCGAGTAGCAACGCGGCCGCGAGTGTGATACCCGCGAAGATTCCGAATGCGCGCGTCAATACTTCCGGAGTTCCCTGCTCGAACAACTGTGTCGTTCGACCCGCGATGTAGCTGCCGATAGAAATCGAGAGGAACCACACTCCCATCATTAATCCCACCATACGAACGGGTGACAGCTTGCTGATGGTGCTCAGGCCAACTGGACTTAAGCACATTTCGCCCATCGTCTGGATGAAGTAAACGATCACCAGCCACCAGGGAGAAACGCGTCCCGCTCCGGTGAGACTCGCGGCAAAGGTAATTACGCCAAAAGCAATTCCAGCGAACATCAGGCCAAATGCAAATTTCGCGGGGCTCGATGGCTGGCGATCCCCCATCGTCTGCCAGATGAAAGCAAAGACCGGAGCCAGAAATATAACGAAGATCGCCGGCACAGACTGCCACCAGCTCGAGGGAAATGACCAACCAAATACAGCGTTGCGCGTGAGCCGATCGGCAAACAGTGTCATGCTCGAGCCGGCTTGTTCGTACGTCATCCAAAAGATCACTGAGAAAACTACCAGGATAAAAATCACCAACACGCGCCTCAATTCGTCACCCTTCAAAAGGCGCGTCGTGCCGCCGAGGTAACCGACGAAGTACCCGCAGACGGTCCAGAAAGGAACGGAAACCCAACCCGCGTCATAACGATAACCAAAGACAGCTCCAATTACTGCGCCGACTATCGAAAGCGCGATGGTGATTATGTCGAAGCTGCTCGAATTCTCCGTCGCTGCTGTGACGTGCTTTTCGGGAGGACGTCCCACTTCTTTCAAACGGCGTCCGCCGAGGACGTACTGGATAATGCCGAAGGTCATCCCGACGCCGGCGGCGGCAAAACCCCAGTGCCAGCTCTTTGCGGGATTCAATCCGAGGCCCGTGATGACGCGTTTGAAAGTGTCACTCTGAGCAAGAAAGCCTGTGACGAAAGGCGAGATGAATGCGCCGAGATTGATTCCCATATAGAAGATCGAGAATCCAGCATCGCGCCGCTTGTCTTCCGGCTGGTACAACTGGCCGACCATCGTGCTGATGTTTGGCTTGAGCAGTCCAGTCCCGAACGCGATTAAGACCAGGGCCGCATAAAACGTCGGCAGACTATCAATCGCCATCGAGTAGTGCCCACAGGCAATGATTATCCCGCCAATCAAAACGGCGCGTCTGGCTCCCAGGAATTTGTCGGCGAGCCATCCGCCGACCAGCGGCAGATACCAAACTGACGAAACATACGTTGCGTAGATGGCACTCGAATAAGCTTCGCTAAAACCGAGCCCGCCATCCATGGCTCCCTTGGTCATATAAAGGGTCAGCAACGCGCGCATGCCGTAGTAGCTGAAACGCTCCCACATTTCTGTGAAGAACAGAGTCGAGAGTCCCCAGGGGTGACCAAAGAAACCCCGGTCGCCCGAGTCGAGAGAAGTTACGGCAGTTCCGTCAATTGGTGTGCTCATTTTGTTTTAGTCTTTGTGCTTAGTCTGGTAATACATCACACGCCGGGCATCGCCTTCTTCAACGGCTTCAGCAGCACCAGAAGCACGAATGCCATGAAGAGCGCGCAGCCCGCGCAGAACAACCAGAACGTTGAGTGCAGCCAGTCATCCCAGAGTTGGCCGATCTGCGTCAGCTTGTTGCCGAAACCCGTGGCGACAAACCAACCGCCCATCATGATGCCGCGCCACCTGATCGGACTGACTTTGGAAACCAGAGACAATCCCATCGGCGATAACATCAACTCGCCCGCAGTCAAAACGCCGTACGCGCCCAACAACCAAAGTGGCGACATTTTGTAAGCGCCGAGTGCGTATGGATTCGTTCCCGGCGCAAGGGAAGCCTCACCAATCTTCGCGGCAATGAACCAAATGAGAAAAGCGCACGCCGTCAGGACCATGCCGAAAACCATTTTAGTCGGCGTGGAAGGTTCTAATCCTTTCTTATCGAGCCACCGCCAAAACGCGATTACCGGAAATGTCAGCAGAATTACCCAACCCGGATTGATCGCGTTTGAGATGATGCCGGTGACTTTCCAATTTGTGTTCTCGTTGCCCCAGTACGTGATCGTCGTGCCGTTCTGATGGAAGACCATCCAAAAGACGACAACGATGCCGAAGATCACGATCAGCGCGGCGACCCGCTTCCAATCCGGCACGGCGTCCATCACGGCGCGACGGTCGGCGTTTGCCGCGTCCTGTTGGCTTACGCCTTGAGGCGGCGCATCTGTAGTAACCGCCACGGTGTCGGCCATAGTTTTAGCTCCGCGGCTCGCCGCGGTATCGGCCATCTCAATGTGCTTCTTCCACTTCCAAAGAATGAAAATCGACAGCGCCATACCACCGACCGCGACGGCAAACGCCGGATGAAAACCGAACTTGGCCTTCATGAACTCGGCAACGATAGGCGCGAGGCATGCACCAACGTTAATGCCCATGTAGAAGATGTTATAAGCGCGATCTTTGAGGTGACTGCCTTCCTGATAAAGATTGCCGACCATTGCCGACACGTTCGGCTTGAAAAACCCGTTGCCGATCACCAGGCATGTCAGCGCGGCATAAACTGCCGGCATTGAACGAATCGAGAGCAGTAAGTGGCCTGCCATGAAGAACACGCCGCCAATCATCACCGACTTTCTGTATCCGATTTTCTTGTCCGCGATCCATCCGCCAAACAGCGGCGACACATACACCGACATGATGTAGTTCGAATAGAGTGCCTGAGTATCGTCAACCGACCAGCCAAATCCCTGCCCGCTGGTGTCGCGCATGTACAAGGCAAACATCGAGGTCATTGTGTAGAAGCTGAACCGCTCCCACATCTCGGTGGCAAACAGGACGTAGAGGCCCTTTGGATGTCGATTAACTGCCAAGTCGGTCGTGGACATGGTCACACTCCTGTCAGTTCGAATCGAATAACTGCAAAGGGGAGGTTAACTTGCGTTGGTGGAGGCATTCAGCCAGATGCGGTTGGCTGTGTCAAGGCGCAAGATTCGACGTGCCGTGGCAGCCCCATTGTCGGGAGACACCGCTTCGGATTGCCCCGATGATCGCTTCTAGTGCAGATCCAAAGCGCCGTCGCCGTCCCGATGAATCGGGACTATGCCGGCGCACTCCAGATGGTTGACAGCGGCTTAGGCACCAGCGTATAAGCTTGATCGAAAACGTGGTGAGTTAAGGCGACTTGCGGCCACGTAAAACAAACAGCTAAACAGCTCGGGGAGTTCGAAACGACGAACCCGAAAAACTTCAGACGCCTTTGAAGTCCCGCGTTGTTTAGCGCGGGATTTTTCATTTAGGAAGGTCTTCGGTCTTTGGCTTTTGGTCTTAGATCAGATTCCAAGACCGAAGACCTAAGACCAAAGACCAAAAGGTTATGCTTAACTTCCGAGACCTGCTTGAATCAGACGGCATTCACGTCTTTGATGGCGCGATGGGGACGATGCTCTATACCAAGGGCATCTACATCAATCGTTCCTACGACGAATTGAATCTTGTCGCCGCCGACCTGGTGCGCGATGTTCACGCCGAATACATTCGCGCCGGCGCCGAAATCATCGAGACGAACACGTTCGGTGCGAACGTTAACAAGCTGCAGCCATACGGACTGGAAGGAAGCGCGCGCGATATCAACATCAAAGCCGCGCGGATTGCGCGCGAAGCGGCCGGCAATCGCGCGTACGTCGCCGGAGCCGTCGGCCCACTGGGATTGCGCATTGAACCGTACGGTCCAACTTCTTTCGACGAAGCGAAGACCATGTTCAAGGATCAAGTTTCAGCATTGCTGGAAGGCGGCGTCGATCTCTTTGTGCTCGAAACCTTCTCGGACATTTCGGAATTACAGCAGGCAATTAAGGCCGTGCGCGAACTCTGCGACCTTCCGATCGTCGCTCAGGTCACGATCCAACTCGACGGCAACACTTCGTTCGGAACCACCGCGGACGTTTTTACAACGCGGCTGGACGAGTGGAGCGTGGATGTCATTGGTCTGAATTGTGGCGTGGGTCCGGCAATCGTCTTGAACGCTATTGAAAAGATGCGCAGCTTCACCACGCGCAAACTCTCTGCGCAGCCGAACGCGGGACTGCCGCGCGAGGTTGGCGGGCGCCAATTCTACATGTGCTCGCCAGAGTACATGGCTGAGTACTCACGCCGCATTGCGCAATCAGGCGCAAAGTTTATCGGCGGCTGCTGTGGCACGACACCCGCGCATATCAAGCTGATCGCCGACGCCTTGCGCATGCTCAATCCGCGCACGCAGAAGGTAACGGTGCCCGGCGCCGCACAGGTAAGTGTCAGCGACTTGAAACCGGCCGACGTGAAAGTCGTCCCGGCGGCAGAGCGCTCAAACTGGGCGCGCAAGATCGCCACGGGCGAATTCGTGACAACTGTCGAAGTCTTGCCCCCCAAAGGATGCAATCCATGGAAGACGCTCGACACGATTCGACTGTTGAAAGAAGCCGGCGTCGACGGCGTCAACATTCCTGACGGACCTCGCGCGCAAACGCGCATGGGCGCGATGGCCACTGCGCTAATGGTGCAGAAGGAAGTCGGGATGGAGGCGGTGCTGCACTACTGCTGTCGTGACAGAAATCTGCTCGGGATGATGTCGGACTTGTTGGGCGCCGCGGCCATGGGCTTGCGCAATCTGCTCTTAATCACTGGCGACCCGCCAAAGATGGGTCCTTACCCCGACGCGACGGCAGTATTTGATATCGATGCCATCGGCTTAACCAACATGGTGAACAAGCTGAACCATGGGCTCGACATCGGCAACAACCCAATCGGCGAGCCGACTGCGTTCTCAATTGGCGTCGGCGTTAACCCGGGCGCGGTGAACATGGATGAAGAGATGCGGCGTTTCCAATGGAAGATCGAGGCCGGCGCTGAATACGCGATCACGCAACCGGTCTTCGATACTCAGCAATTGCGCGACTTCTTGAAAGCAATAGAAAGCTTCCGCATTCCAATTGTCGCCGGCATCTGGCCGCTGGTCTCATATCGCAACGCTGAGTTTCTGCATAACGAAGTCCCCGGCGTGCACGTGACTCCCGACATCATGGAACGCATGCGTGCGGCATCGGCAATCAGCAAGGAAGCTGGACGTGATGAAGGCCTGAAGATTGGTCGCGAATCTCTGCTGGAAGTACGTGAATTCATCCAAGGTGTGCAGGTCTCCGCCCCGTTTGGGAATGTGAAGTACGCGTTGGAAGTTTTCGAAGTGTTGCCGGAATTCGCTAAGGTTCATGAAGCAGTGACACCGGTTACGGGGTAACTTGCTCCGTGATTGGAGCCGCAGCTTTGTAGAAGAGTGGCTTCCTGAACCATGCATTCCACTTGATCTCTTCAAGGCCCGTCGCATCCAAAGAGTCCTTGTTGGCCTTGTAACAGGTAACCGCCAAGGCCACCAGTTGATCACTCGAGAGTTGAGCCACTTTTCGACGGACGCTGGAAAGGGCAGCGAGTCCCCAGACGAACCCGACGAGTTTGAACAGCGACACACCTCCCATGCCCAAAACTATTATCAACCATAGAAGGGACAACCAGGGTCTGTCCAAATTGAATGGATTGAAATTCGCGAAGGCGAGAACTAACGCTGGAAGCCAACCGAAACCCGCAAAACCAGCCAGGTTCATCCACATGGCGGCTTTGTATTTCTTCAGAATGCCTCCGGCCAATCCACCTTTTCGGAAGTGCCGGTTCATCGCATGAATTGAGAAGTGCGCACATTGCGGGCATAAGACGTCGCGATTTCTGAAGCGGTCTTCCTTTTCAACCTTCATGAACGTTGCCGCTTCCTTTGCCGCAGTTTCTCGGCTTCCTTGCGCCATGCTCCTAACCCCGATATCAAATGACGCCACCCAGCTATGACCGCAGTTTGAACACGTTCTCTCGTACTCCACGTGCTCGCCGTGAGAAGCAATGTAAACCTTAGGCATACGGCCTCCTCCGCTTGAGATGTCAGGTAATGATCGGTACTGCGGTATTAAGACGGATAATTAGCGAGGTTGCGGCGGAGTCTATCACCGAGAGTTCGATTTTGAAATAAGTAAGCTGACTTCAATGCAGCCCTCCCAATCGACCACCCGGCTGCCCGCGTGGCCCCGGATGTTTGGGCTTCTGACACTACTTATCAAGCAGCATCCAAAAATAGGGCAGCACTTCATTCGCCAGGCGACCGGTCCTTCCCATCATGCGATTGCGATGGTCGCCGTTGTACTCCTCGAACACGTGGTTGACGCCGTTCTTCGTCAGCGAGGCAGAGAGAGAGCGCGAGGTTGGCGGGATGTGTTTGAATTCGTCTTCGTAACCTGAATCGAATTTGAGGCCGCGCAGCTTTTTCAGGTTGGCCACGTACTTATCGACCATGTAGACCGGCATGTTCTCTGTCCAGCGAGTGTAAGCCGGCTCGGCTTTTTCAATCTTTCCGTCCATACGCTTGAAAGGTAAATCGGCGAAGGTGCCTGGTTGATTTACATTTGGAGAGAATGCTTGCGCGACCACGATGATGCCGACCGGATAGAAGCCACCTTTCATTGCCTCTTCGATCGTCTTCGGTTGTTTGGTTAGGATAAAGTCGAAGGCGGGATTGTCAGCCGAAATATCCTGTCCCCACCCAAGCAGCGCGGGATTAATGCCATAAACCACCGAATAAACGTCGGGATGTTTCATGCCGAGCTTAATCGCGCCGTAGCCGCCCATTGAATGACCCGCGATGCCGCGGCTCTCCGGTCGTGCCAGGGTTCGGTACTTGCCATCAATGTAGTGGACCAGGTCGCTAACGATGAAATCTTCCCAGTTCCCGGTGGCCGATGAGTTTGTGTAGAAGCTTCCGCCCCAGTTTGTGCGCGCATCGGGCATCACCACGATCATTTCGCCGAAACGACGTTCGGCGATGCCTCGGTTCATTACATCCTGCAGGCTCTGCCAAGGGGCGTCTTTCAGCCACGGTGTCGTCCACGTCTCGTCCGTGTCACCAATCCCGTGGAGCAAGTAAACAACCGGATATCGATTGTTCGGTGACAAGTCGTAACTGGGCGGCAGATAGATGCTCACCGCGCGATCAGTCGCTTCCTGGGTTACGTTTTTTTCCAGCGCCGGTGAATGGACTTTCTCGCGGAGTAGTCGTCCCTCTTGAGCAAATGCCGATGACGCCAGGGCGCACGCGAGAAGCGCAGCCCAAACGCACCTCAGCAACCGACGATAACCATGCGCCTTAATTGGATTAGACGTTGTTGAAGTGTTCATGTTGATTCCTGCTTTTGGAAAACTAACTCCGCACGATCCGATCGAATTCTCGTTCACGTTTCATTTTTTTGTTCATGCTACACTCGATCCCGCAGTGGCCCTACAGAAAGTCGCGCAGCGAACGCATGTGCGCGAGCGCGTTCGCAAGATCAAGACTCGCGCACGATATCAACAGCGCCGATTAAGACTTATCTCCCGCACCGCGACGCTCGGCGGCCTCTTTCTATCATTTCTGAAGGTTGGTGTCAGCGGATTCGGCGGAGGCTTTGCCGTCCTCAGTCAGATTCGGCATCTCGTGGTGCTCGAGCGCCGCTGGCTGACTGAACATGACTTCGTTGAAGCGCTGGCGCTCGGCCAGAGCTTGCCCGGAACCGCGGCCGGTAATGCGGTGACCTACATCGGTTTTCGCTTGCGTGGATGGCGCGGCGCCAGCGTGTCTTTGATCGGGTTCATTCTGCCCTCGATGCTGATGATGATCGTGCTGGCGATTTTCTATGATCGCTTTCGCGCGCTCCCCAATACTGAACAACTCTTCCATGGCTTTAACGCCGCCGTCGTCGCACTAATTGCAGTCACTGCGTGGCGCATGGGCAAGCACACGTCCAGCAAAAACTGGCAGCGTATTCTGATCGTCCTCTCGTTCGCCGCAGTCATTTTCCTGAAGGCGACGGTTGTCGAAGTGATTCTGATCGCGGGGCTGATTGGCATCGGCATCGAATCTTTCGCCGAAAGACAGAAGCCGCGCATTGAGCGCATTCGGGGCTTTGCGACCCGGCGTCAGCAACGAATCCGCCAGCGGATCATCGCGCGCAGACGACCCGCGAAACCTCACCGCTTTTTCGGAGGTTACCTCACGGAAGCGATGGCAGAGGAACGCCTGCGTCAGCTTACCGAACGACGCGTGACGCAGTCAGAGGACGACGACGAGAGCGAGGACGACGAATCAACTAACGGCGAGACTGTGCGCAGTCTCTTTCTCCCGGCAATTCCCTTCCTTACGAAGCTCGGACTCGCCTTATCCATCTCTTTCATATTCCTGCGCATTGGCGCGGCGACGTTCGGGGGCGGCTTCGTGATGATTCCGGAAATCGAAAACGAGGTGGTGCGCTCGCATCACTGGCTAAATCACCAGGAGTTCGCCGACGCCACCGCGCTGGGCCAAATCACACCAGGCCCGGTTTTGATCATGGCCACGTTTGTGGGATATCGGGTCGCCGGGATCTTCGCAGCGATTCTTTGCACCATCTGTGTTTTCCTGCCGTCTTTCTTAATGACGATTGCCGCCGGATCTTCGCTGCGCCGGTTCCGCACCAACCGGCAGATTCAGGCGTTCCTGCGCGGCGTGGCGCCCGCCGTAACAGGTTTGCTGGGAGCCGCCGCATGGAGCGTGGCACGCTCAGGCATTCACACCATCATTGGCGCCTCAATGGCGATAATCATTCTCGGAATTCTTTTGCGTTATCGGCCGAACGCGTTCTGGGTTTTGATGGGCGCGGGAGTCTTTCGTTTCTTGCTCGCGCTGGTGTTGTGGTGATCTAAGTGACGTAATGCTGCAACGCAGTCTCCAAATCCGAATACTCGAATTGAAATCCCGCCGCCTGAAGTTTCTTCGGAATTACTTTCTGGCTGACCAGCAACATCTCATCGGCCATTTCGCCAAACGCGAGGCGCGCTGCGAAGGCCGGCACGGCCATTACCGTCGGCCGTGAGAGGACTTCGCCGAGCGCGCGTGTGAAGCGCTCGTTCGTCACCGGCTTTGGCGAAACGACGTTGAGTGGGCCGCGAATCGAATCATCGCTCAGCACCCGCTTTATTACGGCGACTGCATCTTCAATCGCCACCCAGCTTATGTATTGCTTGCCGGCACCAATCTTGCCGCCGAGACCCATCTTGAACGGCGTCAGCATCTTTTCCAGCATGCCACCCGCGCGCGCGAGAATGGGTCCGAAGCGGAAGTTCACCACGCGCACTCCCGCGCGGTGCGCCGGTTCAGTGGCCTTCTCCCATTCGCGGCAGACGCCCGCCAGAAATCCGCCGCCGGATTCGCTTTGTTCATCCAGCGTTTCGTCACCGCGGTCACCGTAAATTCCAGTGGCGGATGCACACAAAAAGCAACGCGGTTTCGTTGTCAGTTTCGCAATCGCCTCGCTCAACAGATGCGTACCGTTTACGCGACTGTCGTGGATCTTCTTTTTCTTCTCGTCTGTCCAACGACCTTCGGCGACGTTCTCTCCGGCGAGATTGATGATCGCATCAAAGCCTTCCAGTTTTCCGGTATCAATTGAGTCCTGGTTCGGGTGCCACTCGATCTCGCCGGCCTTGGGCCAACTGCGGACGAGCCGAACTACATCGTGGCCCTCGGCTTCCAACAGCGGAGTGAGCGCCTTGCCCACCAAGCCGCTCGCGCCGGCGATTGCGATTCTCATTCAGGGTCCTCGCGGTTTTGAGATTGAGAACGTCGGCCGCTATCGTAACTCAGCCGCGGCAAGCGACGCCAATTCCTCTCGGGTCTGCGATCAACTCAGCAGTTATTTCTCGATAGCGTCTTACTCTGCGGGCGCTCCGCGCTTGGCGCCCTTGCTTTAACCAACATCGTCATTAATCCGCTAGTTTCTTGCAAAGAAGCAAAGGCGCAAGAGATCGAAAAGGATCGGAGAGTGAAAATAAGAAGCGGCCTATTTTTCGTTGAGTTTGTATAGAATGCCTTCGCTCTACGTCGAACTGCTCCCATGGTTCGAAATGGCATCCTCTTCTTTGTAATTACCTGTGTGGCGCTCGTGTGCCTTGCCTCGTTCGCGAGTCAAAGCCAGTCGACGCTGCGGCAGATCACGAATACTACTGACGAAGGAGTCAACATCAACCCGTCGGTCAGCGGTGACGGCGGCATCGTGGCGTTTGAGAGCACCGAAGACGTCGCCGGCGCGGGCTCCGCTGATGGTTTCCGCGCGATTCGTGCAAACACCTCGGTCGACCCAACGACATTTTTCCAGATGGGCCGCACACGCGCAGTGTCGCCGGCAATATCACAAGACGGGTCGCGCATCGCATTCGCATCGAAAGACGATCCGCTCGGAACAAATCCCGATGGCAACTCAGAGATTTTTCTTTTCAACGGATCGAATCTGCTACAGGTAACGAATACGTCACCGGCCGATCCTGCGAATCGAATCACGAACGGCAACTTCCAGCCCTCGATTTCCGACGACGGGCGCTTCCTGGCTTTCTCGTCGAATCGCAACATCTCATTGCAAAACAGCGACGGCAATCTGGAGATCTTTGTCTATGACAGTGTGGCGGCGACGTTCTTGCAGTTGACGAACTCGACCGGCATCGTCGGCTGTAGCGATGCGAAGATTAGCGGCAACGGCGCGAAGATCGCTTATATCCGTGACCCGGGCGCAACTTTGAGCGCGAGACGCGATTTGATGATCGAGGATCGGATTTCGTCAGTGGCAACCGTGCTGGCCAGTCAGGTCGAATCGCTACGGATGACATACGGTCGCGCCATCAGTGACGACGGAACCCGCATAGTTTATTCCAGCGAAACGGCAGCGAATTCGAGTCAGGTGTTTCTGTACGACGGCCGCAGCGGCAACGCGAGTCGTCAGGTCACGTTACTTGGGACGCGCACTACTGAAGTTCCGCTCCACGCGACGATCAGCGGCGACGGAAAACGGATCGCGTTTGCGACGCGCCGCACCGTTACTGGTTTCATCAACTCAGACGCCAGCGTCGAACTCTACACGTTCGACATTCCGACAACCTCATTCGCGCGCGTCACGAGTGCTCCGGCGGAAGCCGATTGTTTCGACGGCAGTAGTCAAGCTTGCGAGGTCGTGTCGTCTCTGAACGATGACGGCTCGATTATCGTCTTCAACTTTCCGCGCGCCCTGTCGGCCTCGGTCGCAACCGGCCTCGAAAGCAAATCCGAAATTTATGCGACGCAGACGGCCATGCGGCCGCCATTTGGGACGCTCACTTCGATTGTCAACCAGGCATCGCTTGGCCACGAACCATCACCGACCAAAGCCGTCGCGCCTGAAAGCATTGTCGCAGCATTCGGAGCCGCGCTCGCGAGCACTACGCAGCAACCAACGAAACTGTCGAACGGCGTTTTTCCGACGAATGTCGCCGGCACCACCGTCACGGTGAACGGCCGCCCGGCGCAAATCGTTTTCGTCTCGCCCGATCGGGTCCAATTCCTGATGCCGGCGCAAACCGAAGTTGGAAACGCAGAGGTAGATGTTACCAACGCAGATGGATTCGCTTCGCTTGGTACTGTACCGGTATCGCGCGCGGCGCCGGGCATCTTCACGAAAACCGGAGACGGCATCGGCGAAGGCGTTATTCTTGACAGTGATACATCGCAATCAGGTCCTCTCGATCCGACAAGCGGCGACTTGCGCATCTCGATTTTTAGCACGGGCGTTCGCAACGCGTTGCAAACCGCGGTGAACATTGCGGGGCGAATTGTCGCGCCCGAAGCAAACATCCCGTCGACAGAAATGCCGGGTCTCGATGAAATTCGCGTGCGCGTTCCATCAGACTTACGGGGTGCCGGAACGGTTAGTCTCTCCATCACTGCTGATGGACGAGAAAGCAATCCAGTCACTGTGACCTTCACGGGTGACCCGAGCCGTAACGTCCTGATCAATGAAGTTCTCGCGGATCCGCCGTCGGGAATTGCGGGAGACGCTAATCACGACGGAGTGCGCGACGGTACTCAGGATGAATTCGTTGAACTCGTCAATGGAGCATCAGGTGAATTGATCAGCCTGAGCAACTGGACAATTCGCACACGGCCGACCGGCAGTACGACGGAAACGACACGGTTCACTTTCGCTTCGGGCACTTCCCTGTCGGCGGGCGCTGCAATCGTGGTCTTCGGCGGCGGCAGCTTCAACCCATCTCACCCGGTGTTCGGTTGCGCGCAGGTCGTTAAGGCCACAACTTCCGCCGGTCTATCACTAACGAACAGCGGTCTGACGGTACTCGTGCGTGATGGCGCCGGCAATCTGATCACCCAATTCAGTTACGGCGGGAGCACCGGACTCGATGGCGGGAGCTCGCAATCACTGACGCGCTCGCCCGACATCACCGGGACGGTTGTGCAGCACAGAGCGGCTGCCGGCGCTAATGGTGGGTCGTATTCCCCAGGTTTACGCGTAAATGGCATGCCGTTCGGCAATTGCCCGGGCGATCTCACCGCGGTGACGATCGCGCCACTCTCCACCACTGTGATAGTGGGACAGGCAACGCAATTCACCGCGCAGGCGTTCGACCAGTACGGGCGCACGATGACGAACGCGGCGATCAACTTCGCGTCCGACAACACGAACGTTGCGAACATTGAATCTGTGGTGATGGATTCGAGCACGGGCGTGTCCACCGCAACTCTGAAAGCGCGTAACCCCGGACCGGCTCATATCACCGCATCCGGGACAAACGGCGCAGCAACCGTCAACAGTAGTCAGGCGATACTGACGGTGTCCGGGCCGTCCTTGAGCATCAACGACGTCAGCCAGAATGAAGGTGACTCCGGCACCACGACGTTTACTTTCACCGTAACACTATCCACGACTGCGCCCGTGCCGGTCACCTTCGACATCGCGTCACAGGACAACACCGCAACGACAACGAACAATGATTATGTCGCGCGCTCACTAACGGGGCAGACTATCGCTGCCGGATTGCAGACGTACACGTTCGAGGTGATGGTGAATGGCGATGTGAGTCTGGAGCCGACCGAGACGTTCTTCGTCAACGTCTCAAATGTTTCGGGCGCGAGCGTCAGTGATGCGCTGGGAGTCGGCACCATCGTCACAGACGACGCAGCCAGGTTGAGCGTGAATGATGTTTCGGTGCCGGAAGAAAACTTCGGGACGACCACCTTCACCTTCACGGTTACTTCAAGCGTGCCCGCGCCATCAGGTGGAATAAGCTTCGACGTCTCGACTCAGAATGGCACCGCTGTCTCCAACAGCGATTACGTTGCGAGAAGCCTTACCTCGCAGAGTATTGCCGCCGGTCAGACGAGTTACACCTTTGAGGTCGGCGTGAACGGCGACACTTTGGTCGAACCGGACGAGATATTCTTTATCAACATTTCGAACGTGTCAGCGAACGCCGCGATCGACGACGGGCAGGGACAAGGCGCGATTCAAAACGACGACGCGGCGGGTCTAGTCATCAGTCAGGTCTACGGCGGCGGCAATAATTCAGGCGCAACCTTCCAGAATGACTTCGTTGAGATCTTCAATCGCGGGACTACGACCGTTGACTTCTCAGTCACACCTTATTCCGTTCAGTACGCGGGCGTCGGATCGAGTTTCGGGAGCTCGAAGACCAATCTCACCACCGGCAGCATCCGGCCGGGCAAGTATTTCCTGGTCCAGGAAGGCGGTGGGACTTCCAATGGCGCGCCGTTGCCCACTCCTGATGCCGTCGGCACGATTGCGATGGGCAACACATCCGGGAAAGTTGCTCTCGTCGTTGGTACAACGGCATTGCCGGCGAGTGCATGTCCGGGCGATGACGGTTCGACACCTTTCAATCCCGTCGACGGAACCATCGCGGATCTTTTCGGCTACGGCAGCACGGCAACCGCGAGCGGACATTGCTACGAGGGATCCGGGCCAGGCGCAGCGCCGGGCAACACGACTGCTGATTTCCGGAAGGCTGGCGGTTGCACCGACACGAATGACAACGCGGCGGAATCCTTCGTCGCAACTGCATCACCGCGTAACAGCTCATCCTCAGCGAACAATTGCGGCGGCGGTGGAACGCCGGTTCTTTCCATCAACGACGTTACGGTCGCTGAAGGCAACAGCGGGACAACCACGGCCACATTTACGGTCAACCTTTCGTCCCCGCCTCAAGGCAGCGATGTAACATTCGACATCGCCACGGCAAACGGCAGCGCGACTGCCGCGAACAACGATTTCGTCGCCAAGTCTCTCTTGGCGCAAGTTATTCCCGCCGGACAAACAACCTACAGATTTATGGTGACTGTTAACGGCGACTTGAATGTCGAACCCGACGAAACTTTCCTGGTGAATGTAACCAACGTCGCCGCCGCAACAACGGCCGACGGTCAGGGACAAGGAACGATTCAGAACGACGACCAGCCGTCGCTGTCGATCAGTGACGTCACGATGAACGAAGGCAATAGCAGCACAACTACATTCGCATTTACGGTGACACTGTCCGCGCCCGCGCCTGGCACCGTCAGTTTTGATATCGCGACGCAGGACGATACGGCGACGACGGGCGACAATGACTACATCGCGAAGACACTGACCGGCCAGACAATTATGGCAGGAAGCCAGACATACATTTTTGATGTCACAGTCAATGGGGACCTGAAGATCGAATCGAATGAGCGTTTCTTCGTTAACGTCACGAACGTCTCAGCTGCGAATGTCTCGAACAGTCAAGGGGTCGGCAACATTCAGAACGATGACAGTCCAACACTTAGCATCAACGACGTCACGCAGGCCGAAGGCAACGCCGGAACATCAACATTCACCTTTGCCGTTACTTCATCCCTGCCTGCGCCCGCCGATGGAATCAACTTCACAGTTAACACCACCGCCGGAACCGCAAGCGCCGGCAGCGACTACGTTACGATTACAAACGCGAGCGGAAGCATCTTAGCGGGCAGCTCTTCGACAATCATCAACGTCACCATAAATGGCGACCAGATTGTTGAACCGAATGAGACGTTCTTCGTTAACCTCAGCAACGTTACGAATGCAACGTTAGCCGATGGTCAGGGAATGGGCACAATCACGAACGACGACACGCCCTTGCTGGTAATCAGCCAAGTGTATGGCGGCGGCGGAAACGCGAGTGCGACATACACAAGCGACTTCATCGAGATCTTCAATCGCGGAACGACAACGATCGATTTCTCAGTCACGCCGTATTCGGTTCAGTACGCAGCGGCGACAAGCAATTTCTCAACGAACAAGACAGACATCACATCCGGGACGTTGCTGCCGGGTCACTATTTCCTGATTCAGGAGGCTTCGGGAGGGGCCAACGGCGCAGCGTTACCGACCCCAGACATTTCGGGCGGGACCATCAATATGAGTGCTACGGCAGGCAAGGTTGCTTTGATGTTGGGAACTACGAACCTGAGCGGCACCGGTTGTCCGTTCGGCGCTACGATTGCGGACTTTCTTGGCTACGGCACGACCGCGAACTGCTCCGAGACTTCAGCCATCGCGGTTTCGGGCACGAACTCGAATGCGCGCTCAGTCATACGTACAAATGGCTGCAGCGACACGAACAATAACTCGGCGGATTTCAGCGATCCCACTACGGCTCCAGTCGCTCGCAGTAGCGCATCGACGCCAACTATCTGTCCGTAGATTAGAGGAAAATTATTTGATGGTGCCGGTGACGGGACTCGAAGCACTGGCGTAAAGTCTGCGTGTCATTCGGCCGGAGCGATACGCGAGGCGCCCCGCCTCAATCGCGAGCTTCATGGCTTCGGCCATCTTTGCCGCGTCTTGTGCTTCGGCGATTGCCGTATTCATCAGCACCGCATCCGCACCTAACTCCATCGCA
>Ga0207675_100002309_pt1 | contig 18947 bp, 11 predicted proteins | sample KBSSwiS42_FD_184305 | JGI IMG/M metagenome (GOLD analysis project Ga0207675, IMG submission 184305) | Switchgrass rhizosphere microbial communities from Kellogg Biological Station, Michigan, USA - KBS Switchgrass S4-2 (SPAdes) (version 2) | ecosystem: Host-associated > Plants > Roots >...
CGCCGACGAAGGCATTGTTTCCGAATTTTCGACTCAACGACGGCACATCGTAGATGTAGTTGATCGTAAAAATGTGCGTCTGATCAAAATCCGACGGCGCATAGTTAAATTGCTTGTACGGCCGTCCAAAGTTGACGTCGGAAGAGTCGTCGTTTGCGTAGTCGAACGACTTCGAATACGTGTAAGCCAATCCAGCCTGGAAGCCTTTGGTGTAACGGCGATTCGCCTGCACCTGTAACGAGTTGTAGTTTGAAGTGCCGCCCCAGGTGACCATGTTGATGTCCCCATAGCCACGGTAAGGCCGCAGGAACTCGTCCGCCTCGCGTTGGCCCCAGATTGGGTTGATGTTCGCGCCGGGTAGCTTCGCGCCGTCAGGAATATCGTTGATATTGATTCGTTGGCCCAAGTGACGAGCAAATGAGCCGACGTAACTGACTTCCAGCACGGTCTTGAATCCAATCTCTCGCTGCACACCGAGCGTGAAGTTGTAGATGGTGGGAGTGTGGGAATCGACTTCCACCGCGTTAACGTTGGAAGGCCGAGTGATTGCGGTTCCTGTCAGATTTTGCAGTTGATTGATATTGCCGAAGTCGATGCTGAAGGTGCGATTGGCGGGTGGATTGTTAACCAGGTTGCCGCCGGTTGTACCGCCGCCGACGCGCGGTGCGTGATACATGCCGCCATGAAAACGCAACACCGTGCGTCCGTCACCCCAAAGGTCCCAGGCGAAACCGAAGCGCGGTTCAACATCGACTGGTCTGGTAGTTCGATAACCGGGAGGTGTGTTTGGATCGGTTCCCAGCGCAAGACCGTTGTTCGGGTTACCGCTACCCGGCACGATCGCGCCGACGAGACTCGCGTTTGGTCCGGTCAGTGTAAATGTTTGTCCGGTGATCGGGTTCCTGGCCAGACGGTTATTAGTCGGACAAGGCCGGGTCGCAACAGAACAAGCAGGAACGTAAAGGGTTACGACCCTCGCCGGATCGTAAAGAGCAGGATCGAAGTTCGAACCCTGACCGTCAATCTGTTCGAAAGGTGAATGGTAGCCGAAGCGCACGCCGTAATTGATCGTCAAACGCTTGTTCATCTTCCATTGATCGGTCACGTACCACTGAACCTGCGTCAGCCGCAAATTCGTGAACGGACGCGCGGTTGATTCCTGATAGTTTCTGAAGTTGCCGATCAGTGCGTTTGCGTAAGCGTAACCAGTGTTGCCAAGCGGGAGAGTGTAGTTGGCGTCGTTGCCTGCGAAGTTGAAGACACCGGACCACTGACCGCCTGGCGCTTCGCCGTTCTTCAGTCGTTCGTAATAAACACCAAACTTCAGACTGTGATCGCCGTGCGTGATCGAAAGATTGTCTGCGAACGACGGCTGGACGTAGTCGTTGCCGACTTCACCCCAGCGGTCGAGCCAGTTGATGTTCGCGACGCCGTTTGATGGACCACGCACGCCGCCCCAGTTAGTGGCGCGCGGAATAGTTCCCAGGTGATTGTTTTGTGGGAACAGTTGCGGCGCGGTGTAGTTCAGTGCGCTGCGTTGCAGACGTTCGATTTCGCCGTCGCCCGGAATGAAACCTTCCGAGTCGTGACGCATGCCGAAGTTGAATTCATTGACGAGGTTCGCACTGACAACGCGAACCCAGTTCGCTGACCAGCCGTCGTCTTTGTAGAGATAGTGTGAGTTGATGCCCCAACGATTGTTGTCGTTTCCGGGCCAACCTGAAGTGCCGGTGCCGAGGTTGTCAGACGTCCACCATTGATACTTCCAGTAGATCGTGTCGGCGTTGCTTGGTCTGATGTCGAACCGGAGTACCGCACTTCGCTTTGGTACGTCAGTCGGACTCTGGAACACATAGTTGAAAGCGCTGCCGCCCGTACCTCCAAGCGTGTTCGGCACCGGGAAATAGTTGAGCAATGCAACGCCGCTGGCGTTGAAGCGTGCCTGCGGAATGATGTTTAAGCCGAGCGGGTTCGACGCCGTAGCGCGAGTGGGATCTTTGAAGCAGCCGCTGGGGTCGCTTGTACTGCAACCAGTTCCCGGATTCAACGGATCGCGAATGAATACAGTGTTACCGTTCGAGTTGATCGACTTCGAGAAGTCACCTGAACGTTCAAGCGTAGTGGGAACGGTCACAAAACGCGGATCGTTCGGCGTGATCTGATGCGGCTTCTCGTAAGCGAAAAAGAAGAACGCTTTGTCTTTCAACCAGAAGTTTCCGCCTTCGCCAAAACGCGGGAGCGGCAACGGCCCCCCGAAGTTGCCGCCCGGATACAAGTGACGATAGAGCGGCCGCTTCAGGCCCGCTTTGTTGTTGAAGAATGGACTGCCGTTTAGCGACTCGTTGCGCAGGAAGTAATACACGCTGCCCGAGTAGTCTTTGCCGCCGCCTTTGGAAACGATGTTGATGATCGCGCCGCCGTTGTTGCCGTATTCGGCTCCGTAGTTGTTGCGCAGCACCTGAACTTCGGCGACGGCGTCCTGGTTGATCGTCATGCTCAGTTTGTTTGAACCACTGGGCTCGCCGGCAAACAAACCATCGATCGTCGGAACTGTCGAACGCCCGCGCTGACCTGAGATATTCGGCAGGTCCGTGCCGAATCCGTCACCCGCGCCTTCGATGTCGTCGTTGTTTGAGGTGCCGGGGAGAAGACGGAGGAGCGAAGTAACGTCGCGGCCTTTGGTCGAGATCAAGTTGATCTGATCGGCAGTCAGACGCGCGGTCAGGTTGCTGCTTTCGCGTTCGACGATCGCGCCTTCGCTCATGACGCTTACAGTCTCACTCACCTGTCCGGCCTGAAGCTTGAGATCTCCGAGTGCGAGGTTTTCGTTGGGGCTGAGGTTGACGCCGCGTTGCTCGTAAGCTTGGAACCCTTGCTGCTCGTTCTTCAGTGAATACGATCCAGGCTGCAAGGCGGCAAAATTGAAGCGCCCCTCGCTGTTGGTAGTGGCGCTTCTTTTTTGACCCGTCTTCTCACTCATCAACGTGGCGGTTGCACCGAGAATCACTCCACCGTTGGAATCGGTCACAACGCCTGAGATGGAGCCGGTGATCGTCTGCGCTAGCGCAGCGCTACATATGACGAGCGCAATCAGGACGGCGGCCGCGGACTGGAGACGCGAAAAGGTAAGCATGGGGACTCCTCCTTCAAAGTTGGCGAAGACTTTGGGCGCTACAATTGTCCCTAGTTGAGACAATTTAGATAAACAGTTGAGGGCTAAATTTTTTGCTCGCGCTGCTCGCGATTGACCTGCTGCTGCTCTTCAAGCGCAAACGCTCGCTGCGCTCGCATGATGTGCTCGCGCATTGATTCCCGAGCTTCTTCCGGTTTGCGTGCGCGAATTGCGCGATAGATGCGGCGGTGCCACTCCACCGCCTCGTTGAAATCATGAGCGCGCGCGATCGTCTCGCGCCGCCGCTCGTACAACACCGTGGAGACCATCTCCACCAGCGTTGCCAGAGTTGGATTGCCCGACGCCGACGCAACGGCGCGATGAAATGCAACGTCGTGCACAAGAAACTGCTGCGGATCGTTGAGCGACGCAAACATGTCGGCAATCTCTTCGGACATGCAGGCAAGCTGATCGCCGCTCGCGCGTTCGGCCGCTAAACCCGCCGCACCCACCTCGAGGATCGATCTCGTCTCAAACATGTGATCGAAACTAAAACCATGGAGCTGTGCCAGCAGCCGTAACGGTTCGCTGTCGAGTCCCGGCGGTCCATCAACGAGAAACGTGCCGGAACCCTGCCGCGACTGAAGCACGCCCATCGAAATCAACGAACTCAAGCCCGCGCGTAACGAGGGCCGGCTGATCCCCAGTTGTTTTGACAGTTCCCGCTCAGGAGGCAAACGGTCACCAGGCTTCAAAGCCTCTTGTTTGATCAATTCGTAGACCCGCGCGACAACTTGCTCCGTTGTCTGCCCGGATCGAACCGGCTCGATGATTTTTAGCCTGGTAACGTTAGAATTGGTCATAACAATCTGGAAAAAACGCGGAACTTATAATACCAATTTATACTGGCGTCAAGACTTTTTCAGATTTTTACTTTTATTCGTGCCCTTTGGGCTGCCACAACGAGCGGCTGCTGCCTTTCAAGGTTTTATTCACAAACCTCTCGTTCATGATCAGAAACGCGCCGAGACCGTGAAAGTCGTTGGTGTTGCGCTTGCGCGCGAAGTAGTAGGCAAGGTCCGCGACGTTTGTGCCTTCGCAGATGTCCGTGATGTTTGTTTGTCCGTCGGCATCGAGCGATATCTTTGTGAGCACGCCCGCGTAGCCCTTTTGCGCGCCCTTGAGATAGCTCTTGCTCACGTAACCGCGATCGACCGCCATTGCGGTCACGTACGTGTACATGCTCGAGCTTGAGGTCTCCAGCCAGTTGTTCGGATCGTCGCCCTTGTTGACCACCTGGTACCAGAGCCCGGTCTTCTTGTCCTGAAAGTTCGCCCATGCTTTCACGAGTTGATTCACTTGCGCGATCAGCTCCTGACGGCGTGGATGGTTCTTTGGAAGGAGCTCGAGTGTTTCGATCAACGTCATGCCGAACCAACCCATCGCCCGGCACCAGATTTCGGCTGAATGCTTTGTCTCCTTATCGGCCCACGCAGACTGCCCGCTTTCGTCGTAAGCGTGGAACATGAGGCCGGTTTTTGGGTCATTTAAATGGCTGGCGTAAACGGTTAATTGATGCGCGGCTTCGTCGTTTGCATACTCACTGTCGCCAAAAATGCTCCCGTAGCGCACGAGAAAAGGCATCGACATGAACACGCCGTCGCCCCACAGTTGCCACTCGCGACTCTTGCTGGTCGCATGCCAAAAACCGCCGTCTTTGGTGCGCGGATACGTATCGAATCGTTTGCGAATGCGTTCGGCGGCGAGTTTGTACTTAGGCCCTTTCGTTTCCTGGTAGAGAATCAACAGCAGGTTGCCGGGCAGCATGCTGTCGAGATTGTCGAACTTGACTTCTCTGACTTCGCCCTGCGCGTTCGCGCTTCTGACGACGCCGTTCTCGTCGACGTGGTAATCGATCCAGTCTTTGATGTACTTGAGGTAACGCGGCTCGCGCGTGCGCTTGTAAACGAGATATTGACCGTAGAGGTAAAGCGACTTTGCGTAGCCCCACGAACCGAGGTCTTTCGCAGTCGGATATCGCTTCATCGTTGACTCAACCATCCGAAGCGACCAATCGGGCTGACCATTCGAAGGCTTCGCGCCGTTGGCGCTCTTCGCCGTTACCCACGAGCAAAACTGCGTGCTGAGAATCAACACCGCGACTGTTCTAAAGATCTTTGTTTTCGTGTTAATTTATCTGCTCCTACCACGGACAAATTGGTTTTACCAGTAAAGACGAGCGCGAACAATATGTCTGGACTATTTTCTTTGTCAAGAGTTTCTGGAGAAAAACTATGACTAAGTCCCGCGATGGCGACGAGCCAAAGGCACAGGATCACGATCCCGGCCGGCGAAGGTTTCTCAAGGGTGTGGGCATTGCAGGCGCAGGCACTGCGATCGCCGATCACTTGTGGACGGAAGCGGAAGCAAAAGAAACGCAGGACGGCGCGCGGCGCACCGTATCCGGCGCAACCAAAGTAACGCTCCAGGTAAATGGTCAACCACGCGCCGTGGAAGTCGAACCACGCACCACGTTGCTCAACGCGTTGCGCAATCACCTCGAACCTGCGGTCACTGGACCAAAACTCGTTTGCGACATGGGCACGTGCGGCGCATGCACCGTTCTTCTCGAGGGCAAACCCGTCTACTCGTGTCTTGTGCTTGCAGTCGATGCAGTGGGCAAACAGATCACCACAGTCGAGGGATTGGGTTCACCGGAAAAACCAAACGCGGTGCAGGCGGCGTTTGTCGAGCATGATGCGCTGATGTGCGGTTTCTGCACGCCGGGGTTTGTGACGACGATCTCCGCCTATCTCAAAAAGAACCCGAACCCATCACTCGAAGAAGTTCGCGAGGCGTGCAAAGGAAACTTCTGCCGCTGCGGCACCTATCCGCGGGTTTTCGAAGCCGCGCTTGCCGCAGCCAAGTCTTCAACGCCTTCATCATCGCCTTCTCAGGGTGGGAGGAACTAACGTATGCCACAGCAACAACCACAACCATCTCCTTCCCCTAAACCGAAAAAGAAGATCCGCGTTCCACGCGTCGTCAACGGCGTAGAACAGATGGTCGAGATCGAAGTCGATGCGGACAGTGGTCCAGGTTGGGGGCCAAACGACAAGCACACGCTGCTAAATCACAGGCTCACGCGCGTCGATGGTCCATTGAAAGTTGCCGGCGCGGCGCGTTACACCTATGACCAACGTTTACCGGGCATGCTCTACGGCCGCATTCTTCGCTGCCCGCACGGTCACGCGCGCATAACGAAGCTCGACACCGACGCGGCGGCGAAAATTCCGGGAGTGAAGGCAATCGTGCCGGCGCCGCTTACTGAACTGCGCTTCGCAGGTGCGCCGGTCGTGGCAGTCGCAGCTACGACACCCGAGATTGCCGGCGATGCACTGCGGGCCATCAAAGTCACTTACGAAGTTCTCCCTCACGTGGTCCATGCGCACACTGCCGCTCAGCCGGACTCGCCTAAGGTCGTCGCAGAAGAGAACAACCTTCAAGAAAAAGCGAAGAACGGCGATCCGGCGAAAGTCGAAGCGGCTTTCGCGACTGCCGACGCGATCGTCGAGGCTGAGTACATCACGCCGCGTATTCATCACGCGTGTCTCGAAACGCACGGCCTGGTTGTCGATTATCGCGGCGGTGGTAGCGCAACGATCTACGCGTCAACTCAGGGCACGTTCACAATTCCGCAGGACGCGGCGAAAGAGTTGGGACTCGAGCAGAGCGCCGTGGAATCGCGTGTCGATCACATGGGCGGTGGCTTTGGTTCGAAGTTTGGCATCGGCACCGAAGGCATGTTTGCCTGCCGCCTTTCAAAAGAAGCGAAAGCGCCGGTGAAATTGATGCTGACGCGTTACGACGAGTTTGTAATGGCCGGCAATCGTTCCGGTTCATGGCAAAAGTTCAAAGCGGGCGTGAAGAACGACGGCACGATCGTCGCGATGCGGGCGCGGCAGTATCGACTCGGAGGCATCGGGCAGGGTTCACAAGCGGGCCAGCCTTACATCTATCGCATGGGCGACACGTATCGTGAGATCTACGCGCTGCATACGAATGAAGACTCCGCGATCGCGATGCGCGCGCCAGGTCATCCGCAAGCTTCCTTCGCCGTCGAATCGCTTGTTGACGAACTCGCTCACAAGATCAATATGGATCCGGTCGAGTTTCGGAAAAAGAATTTGCGCGACGAAGTTTATCACCGGCAGTTGGACCGCGGCGCGAAGGAGATTGGCTGGTCCAGAAGGAATCGAGTTGCCGGCAGCGGTCCTGAACCACTGAAGCGCGGCCTGGGTTGCGCCGTGGGCACGTGGGGCGGTGGCGGAAACAATCAATGCAAAGTTGACGTGACGATCGGACGTGACGGATCGATCCTGGTCGCGGTTGGTACGCAGGATCTCGGCACCGGCACACGCACTTTCACGCGTGCAATCGTTGCCGAAGAACTCGGTCTCGGCATGAACGACGTGAAAGAGCAAATCGGCAGTTCAAAACTCGGCTCGGCAAATCCTTCCGGTGGTTCTACAACCGCGGCCTCTTTATCGCCGTCCGTCAAGGATGCTTCGATCAAAGCGCGCCTGATGATGGCTGAGCGCGTTGCTCCGCTGCTCGGTGATGCGAAGCCGGAGGAAGTCGTGTTCGCCAACGGCAAGGTGAGCGCCAAGGGTCAGTCGCTGGCCTGGAAACAGGCATGTGCGTCGCTGCCCGCGGCGGGCATCACGTCGCACGGCGAATGGCGTTCTGATTTGCAGTCGCGCGGCATTCATGGGGTGTGCTTCGCGGAAGTTGAAGTGGACGTCGAGACGGGCCACGTCAAGCCGATCAAGATGGTCCACGTTCAGGATGGCGGTTTGCCATTGAACCGTTTGACACTCGAAAGCCAAATCAATGGCGGCATGATCCAGTCTCTCGGCATGGCGTTGTGGGAGGGCCGTGTGATGGACGCGCAACTCGGCATGCAGCTCAATCCCGGTTTCGGCGATTACAAACTGCCGGGCACTCTCGAAATGCCGGAGCTGGTTCCGATTATCGACGACGACGACAAACGCGAAGCGGTTATTGGTATCGCCGAGGGCTGCATCATTCCCGCACTCGGCGCGCTGGTGAACGCGGTGTTCAATGCCACGGGTTTGCGTATACGTGAACTCCCGATCACGCCGGACAAAATCTTGATGGGGAAACCAGTATGAAACCTTTCGAATGGACCAACCCAACGACTGTTAACGAAGCCGTGAAGATGTTGAGCGCTCCGGCGGCGACGGACATCGACGAAGCGCCGCGGCCAATTGCGGGCGGTCAGGATCTGTTGACGACGATGAAAGATTACACGTCGCGTCCGGCACGGCTCGTCAATCTCAAGCACATTTCCGGACTGAATCGCATCACGCTAAACGCACGCGGCCTCACGATCGGCGCGCTCGTTACGTTGAGCGAACTCGAAGAACATGCAGGAGTGCGCAAGAGTTTTCCGGGACTGAGTGAAGCGGCTCATTCGATCGCCACGCCTCAGATCCGTAACCTCGGCACTGTGGGTGGAAACCTGTGTCAACGTCCGCGCTGCTGGTACTTCCGTCTCGAAGAAGTCATTTGTCTGAAAAAAGGTGGCTCTGAATGTTACGCGGCCAATGGCGAAAACAAGTACAACGCGATCATCGCCGGTGGTCCATCGTTCATCGTGCACCCGTCGGACCTGGCGCCGATGCTCGTCGCGCTGGGTGCTCGTGTGACTGTCTCGGGCAGCTCCGGAAAACGCGTGATTCCACTCGACAAGTTTTTCACGTTGCCGTCTGAAGGAAATATTCGCCGCGAAAACGTTCTGCAAAACGATGACCTCATCACGGAGATCTTCGTGCCGGCTTCGCCGCTCGCGACACATTCGACGTATTTGAAATTCAAAGAACGCGAGTCGCTCGACTTCGCGCTGGCCTCGGTTGCAGCCGCAGTTCAGCTTGCGTCGGACCGGACCGTGCGGGACGTTCGCATTGTGCTCGGCGGCGTTGCGCCGATACCGTGGCGCGTTCCGGCTGCGGAAAAGTTTCTCATCGGTAAACAGTTGAATGCCGAGACTCTGGCGGAAGCAGGCAGGATCGCACTCGCTGATGCGAAGCCGCTGGAAAAGAATGCGTACAAGGTTCCGCTAACGCAGACGCTCGTGCGGCGCGCGCTGGCAAAAGTTGCAAACGTTTAAGGAGAAGAATCATGGCAGACGAACTAACCGAAACAATTCCGGCGCCTGAGCCCGTTCAGTCGGCTTTCTGCGGCTCGTTGCGGTCGAAAAAATTCTTTCTCCTCGATCGACTCGCGTCGAGTGCCGGCGATTATCTCGATGCGGCGAACCACGTTTGGTGTTGTGAAACTCAGGAAGTGATTGGGCCTGATAACGGTCGCGTCGATCCAGACAAGTGTGGTCCTGGCCGGGCCTGCTACAGTTCCGCGGTCAAAGGCGTATAATCTGTGTTATCTGTGATTCGGAGGTAAAGAGTGATGCGTAGAGTGTTGTTTGTTGTAATGGCGATGGTCGCGGCGGTTTGCGGTTTGATTTTCAGCTCGCACGCAGAGAACGTCAGTCTGCGCGGCGATTATGTTGAAGTGCGCACCGCCAGTGTGTTTGCCGGCGCCTGTCATTACAACGGCGAAGTCGTGACAACAGGTCGCGATGCGATGATGGCGTGGAATGTTACCTCCGGAAAATGGCAGGGTGTGGATCTTGCCGGCGTGCGCGCGATGGCGATCGTAACGTCAGACGCGAATCTTTCTGACGATGATGCTGTGCGGCAGTCGGAGTTGGTTATTGACGCCCGAGCCTCAGAGGCACAATCACAAGCCATGATCGACGCCCTACAGCAGAAGTATGTTGCGGCGCTGGGTAAAGTTGTGACCGTGCGCACTGCGCTGATCAGTTTTGAACGTAATGGGCGCTCGTATGCTGTCGCGGCAGATGATGCAACGATCAACGTCGAGGCCATGCCAAACGACCTCTGCTGCAAGATGCCTAACCTCGTCTGGTACCGCCCGCTCGTGTTGCTGGAAAACAGAAAAGTCGGTTACACCGCCAAGGCTGTCTATTCCGGCAAACATATCAGCACACCGTGGTCCCGCTCCGGCGAGAACAGCGCCTTCTACGGCAGCTTCTCGCTCTGAGCCGCTACCTTGTCGTTGTAACGCCTGCGCGGCACCTTCTCGTTTTAAGCTGACCGCCGTGCACATTCCTAAACTGTGTTGCTGCGGCTTAACAGCGCCGAAGGCGCGGAATAAGTTAGCCAGTGGCAAGCGCGCAGCGCGCAGCCTCTGGATCGCTGAGAAAAGATTTCAGGCTCGAAGAGCCGACAGGAACGCGTGTCTAACGCCCTTTCAGGGCTCGTTTTTGTTGGGGGCAGGTTTGAAAAACTCCAAAACGCGCTGATGTAGCCACACATCTTACGCGCGGTAGATCTCGGAGCCGTCGATGCGTTTGAAGATTTTGCGGAGTGGTTTGTAGTTGTGCTCGAGGGCGATGATGAAGGTGTAGCCCGGATAACTAACGTTCGCCGCTAAATGCTGTATCACCAGCTGATCGCGTGAGTTGCTCTGCCCGCGGTACCACGTGCGTTTCGTCCTGATCCCAAGAACATAACCAGGCTCATCCGGAAGGTGCTTGCACACCTTTCTCACGAGATGCGCCGACGCGAGGTTCGTGACATTCACAAGCTGCGCCCGCAACGCGTCCAGCGCCTCACGATCCAACCCGTGCGCCATAAAATCATCTTTCTTGCTGATGTTTTCGCGTTCGCGCCTGCCTAACTCCAGCTCGTCGTTGTAATTGATAATGCACCGGCGATACTTTTCCGCTTCTTCGACGCGCCCGCGAGTGTTGAGAAAGAAGTAAATCAGTTCACAACCTGCCGGAGTCGCATGAACGTCTTTTTCCATCGCGCGTTCGACGTGCTTGACGCCTGCCTCATCACCTTGTTCGAGCAGCGCCTCGCCGAGCGTAAAGTTTGCCGCCGCGTGATCCGGCATTAGCGCAAGAACGTCATTTAGCAACGGAATAGCCGCGGCGTGACTTTGCGTCCCGATCGTAAATCGCGCGCGTTCCCAGCGTTCCTGGACGGTAAGCTCCTCGACTTCCGCCTTCAAGTTCAAAGCAACGAGCGCCTTTTCCGCCTCGGCTACAAACTTATGACGCTCCTTCCAACCGTCTGCGAGCCGCTCCTGCCACAAACGATTCTGTTGCTGGATGAACGACTCCGGCACGCGCGCAAGAAAATACTGATCGCTCTGTGGTTGATCGCTGTTTGAAGCAAACAAATTGATGTCGGCATTTTTGCGCACATCTTTGTAGCCAATTGATGCGAGACGATCAGCGAGCGCGGGATGCGTGTCGTCGTAACGATGACGCGTCGTCAGCGACTGCGAGAACCACATCTGCGCCTTCTCAGGTGGAACCGGCTGACGCAGCGTCTTCAGCATCTCCTCAAAACTGTCGCGCGGAGGCTGTGCTTGTTTATCGGCGCGGCGGTAAAACGAGGGCCAGAACTCTTCGCTCAAAGACTTGCTTTTGATTTCCAGATTGATCAACGCGCGAGCGGCACTCTTCTGACCGGTCATCTTCACCGCACAGTGGTCCGCTTCATACTCCTGCGCGCGCGCCAGCACGAACGAATACGCCGCGAAATAGGGCGCGTACCAATTGAAGAAACGTTCGAAAATACCCGAGCCGTAGCGCCGATTGTTCTCCATGTTTTGCAACACTTGAATCCACGTTTGCCGCACGCGATAGATCCAACTGGAAAACTTTCCGTGACTCCCGGAAAGATGACCAAACTCATGCGCCATGATTGCGCGAATGTCAGTGGGCGACAGTGCTTGCAACAACGGCAGGCCGACCTGCAAATAATTCTGGTGCCAACCAAACATTCCCAGCCGAGGACGTTGAATGATTCCCGCGTTGTAATCCTGCGTTAAGAGCACCTTGTGCACAGGAGGCCCCTTGGTCGCATTACGAACTTGCCCCACGAGCTCGAACAGTCGCGGAGCGTCGTTGTACTTCAGTTCATGCCCTTCCGGTTCAGGAAACTCGATCCACAACGATCGGAGAACAACCGCGGCGATACCGAGCGGAATAATCAGGACCTTGATAACGAGGTAGTTGATTCGGCCAAAGAAGATCACGCCGACCACCATCAGCAACGCAAACGTCATGATTCCGAAGAGGAACAGGTAACCGAGCGCGGCGAGCAGGCCAACGCGGAAACGATACGTGCCCGGGTGCTTACGTTCGTACGTTTCAAGCCGTTCAACGAGGGCGACAAATTCTTTCTCTTGCATAATCTACTCTCAAAAGCTGGGATTGGTGAGAACCAGGCGGGTTACCTAACGCGCCTTTAGCATAGCAAAAGAGCAGTTAAAGCTGGGACAAAAATTTTTGGGCTTATCCCAGGCTCAGGAAAGTCGTGGGCAGGCCTTCACTGGAAACGCTGACAACTGATTTTCCGTTTCGTTGCACGCTAATCAGTGCGCGACCGTTGTAGAGCTGCACTTTCCGTGCGGTTGTGGACGTGCCGAGGTTATCGATCAAGCGGCCGTCGCCGGCGAGACCAAAGCGCACGAAGTTGCGTGCGTCGAGACAGAGGGTGTTATTGGCGTCCACGGCTACGACGCTCAAATTTGAGACATTGTTGATTTGACTGTGTTCCTGAAGGATTAGTTTTGAGGGTTTTTCCCACTGAGCGGTTTGGTATACAAACCTAACCTCGTCGGCTAATTGGTGATTGTCTTTCGCCAACGCACGAATGACGTTCTCACCTTCTCGAAACCGAACGAGCCAGCGCAAACCCGCCGCCGGAAACTCCTGGCTGTTGCGCTTCTTAACGCCCACCGATTGACCGTTCACAAACAAGTCCACCGACGCACAGTTCGAATAAACCTTCACGAGCTTGAGTTCGTCCTTTGCTCCCCAACGCACAGGCCAGGAATGTCCGTAAATGTGGAGCATCGGCACGCGCGACCAGTACGATTGAAAAACAAAGTAGCCTTCTTTCGGCGTGAAGTCGCGCTCGACGAGACCTTTCTGATTGACGTGCGGCACCGGATTTCCCGGTCGCAAAGTCGTCGCGAAGTCTTTGAAGATCCACTGCGCGCTGCCCGCCAGATCGGGCATGGTCTCTTGTTCTTTCAAATGCCAGTCAAACAGGTTGCAGATGTAGGTTTCCGACCAATCACCGTCGGTCGGCGCTTTGTTCACACCACCAGTCAACTGAAACTCAAGACCACGTTCGTCGGGCGGTTCCCCCGCAACATACTTCGCCAGCACACGGTCGACGTCTTCCGAATGGCGCCGCGCATGACTGTCGCCGCCCCATTCCATGTGCAGAAAATGATCCACACGTTTGATTTCAGTTTCCGATCGAGATCTGTATTCGGTGTAACGTCCCTGGTACCAGCCGGCCCAGATTGACGGCGAGTAAACGTCAACTACGTCTTTGCAGAAATCGCAGCGGCGAATCGCAGTCTTGCGCGAAGGATCGAGACTGTGCGCGAGCGTGTTCAACTCGACCATGAACGCGCGAATCTTCTCTTTATCAAACTCTTCAAAATCGCCGGGCCAGTCGTTTTCGTTACCAAGTCCCCAGATGATCACCGAAGGATGATTACGATGCTGATCGATTAGGTTGCGCAACATACGTCGCGCCTGTTCCTTGTATCGCTCGCCACCGAGTCCGCCGCGACACCACGGAATTTCCTCCCAGACTAACAACCCCAGTTCGTCGCACATGTCGAGTACGACGCGTGATTGCTGGTGATGACCGAGCCGGACGAAGTTTGCGCCGAGGTTCTTGATGAGGCGCAGCTCCTGGCGCATGAGGTCTTCAGTCATGGCCGAGGCCAGACCGGCGTGATCTTCGTGACGTTGCGTGCCGCGAATCAACATCCGGTCGCCGTTGAGTTTGAAAGGGCCGTTTTTGAGAAACTCGAACGAGCGAATACCGAAACGTTCCGTGACGCGCATCGGCCCATGGGGGCTGTTAAGAGTGACTGTGCAACTGTAGAGAGCCGGGTTATCCGGTGACCACAAATCCGGTTTTTCAATTATGGTTTCAAATCCCTTCCCCGAAAAAACCTCGCGGTTTTTTGGATCGCTCAAACTCAGCGAAACCGCAACCGGATCAGTTAAGGACTGGGGATTATATAAACGGAAACGGATTGAGACCTTCGCTTTACCGTTGGGCAAGACCTCCGGATCGATCAGCACGCGTTCGAGCGAAATCGCAGGAACGTAAACGAGATTCACATAGCGAAACAGCCCACCATAAAGATTGAAGTCGCTCAAGTTCGACGGAATCATCTCCAGGTCGCGCGAGTTGTCGCACATCACCGCAATAGGAACGGTTCCGGGCGGCTGACTAAGCTTCGCGTACTTGTTCGCGAGGTCAGTAATGTCCACAACAAACTCGTCATAACCGCCCACGTGCTCGCCAACTTTTTCCGTGTGCACGTAGACTTCGGTCTTCTGAGCAGCGCCTTCGAAATGCAAGAGAGTTCGCCCGGAAGGATATGGATTTGCGAGTTGAAATCGCGCGCGATACCAGCCCGGTCCCTGGTAGTAAGGCGTATCAGGATCGACCGCGTCGAAGGCGTTGAAACAGTGTGGTGTCTCCACTGCGGTCCACTTGTTTGCGTCGTCGTTTGCCTTGCGCCACGCTTCCCACGGACCACCCAAACTGCCGCGCCGGTACTCCCATTGACTCAGCCGTCGCGACGTTGCAGGTTCACTTTCCGGTACAAGTGTTGCTGCTTTCGAAAACCGACCAAGGATTGCGCTGCCTACTACAGCAGTGGATGTTGACTTCAAAAAGTCACGACGATTGACCCGTTTCATGATGGCGTGTCCTCTTAACATGACCACGCGCGTCTCATCAACAACTTTCTTGCCACTCTCAAATCCGAAATGCTATAAGCCCCCGTCATGTCTTACACCATACTTTTCCTTCTGACTTCTTTATCCGTGTCATCCGCAGTCCAAAACGACCTCCGCAAAACGGCACTCAAATCAACAGTACCTTCGGACGAGATTGTGCGGATCGACATCGACAAAGACGGCAAGCCCGACATTCTCGAACGCTGGTGGAACGGCAAACGCGTGCGCTGGCTCGACGAAAACGGCGACATGCTCCCAACCGACACGCGTGGCGATCAAGTCGCCGACGTAATGCAGATCGATAAAAACGCCGACGGAGTCTACGACACTGCACTGGACATCAACATCAAGTGGGCCGACAACGACGGCGACGGCCGCGCCGATCTTCAAGCCTTCGTCACCCAGGGTCGCGAATGGACCACCGACAACTGGAACGCCGCCGACTCGCACTGGATGGTCTTCATCGACGTCGAAAAGGACGGCGTGCTCGGCTGGCTCGATTGGACCAAGTTTGACTTCGGTAACGACAACTGGGGTTACACCGGCGCGACCGACTGGCTTCCCGATTACAACGGCGACGCTGTTTTTCTCAAGGTTCACCGCCCTCCGCAGTCCTTGCCCGACCCGCGGCTGAACTGGGAAAACCCCTTTGCTTTCTTCGACTTCGATAACGACGGCGTAAGCGAGATGGCGATTCGCTGGCTCGATCCCGTCCCGCCGCTCGACAAGGGTATGACGAACCTTTCAGGCGTCCTCAGCGAAGCGTTCGCCACCTTTGACGTCGATAACGACTCGACCAAAGGCAACGAAACCGATTACGACATGTCGCTGCGCGGCTCGGGTGGTCCAGGTATTCCCTATCGTCAATTTGTGCACAAGTATCCGGCGCTGAAAGGCAATCCGAAATTCGATCCGTGCTTCGAGTGGAACAACTGGCGGAAGATCGACGAGTTGATGTACATGCCGCATGAGAAGAGTTTCGACAGTTTTTTCACCGCTCGTTGGGCCAACATGTATTTCGTGTTTGACGAAGACGACGACGATCACCGCTGGGAACGTGTCGAGATGTATTACCCGATGCACGGCTTTGGTGGTCCAAAGGAGATCGATCTTTATTCAACGAAGAAGTGGCGTCGCGGTAACTACGCCGAACTCGCGATGGTCGCGCCGGGCGAACGCCCCGGCATCTCCGGCCACCCGCAAGCGGATTCACTCGGCGATCGTGGTGAGTTTGACGAAGACAATTCCGGCGGCGGCAAATTGTACGTCGGTGTTTTCGATCGCAAACTGCATCTCGCGGGCGCTGAGTGGGGCGCATGGACTGTCGACAAAAACGGCGAATATCACGGCGGCAGCAAGGCGCCTTCTCCAAAACCGATCGCGCCGCGCGTGGAAGAGGTAGTGAAATACACCGACACTGACAACAATGGTTTTCTCGACACGGTCGAGTACGACTATGACGGCGATCGCAAGATCGACTTGCGCGTCTCGCTGCTGGACTACCGCACGGCTGCGAATCCACATCCGGACGTGGCGCCACTCTTTGATATTCACAGAGAAGGCTGGAAAGGACTCAACGCGCTCTTCACGTCGATTTCCAATCAATCTTTTCAGGAAGGACTGACCGTCTACCGGGCGGCGTGGCGCCGCGGGCTGACGACGCCGGAAATCGACAAACTGGCTTCCGCCTCAGCCATCGGCGAACGCTACGATCACGGATACTGGCTGAAAGAGAAGATCTTCCGCGAAATCCGCGTCCGGCTGCGCGAAACCCAGTCTACGGCGCTCGAAAAAGAACTCGCCCGGCTCTACTACACGGGCCAATTTGAAGCTTACGCCCGCCTTATCGCGCAAGTGCCCGCCAAGTAAAAAGAATTTATGTTTGTATAAAGATTATAGCTTTGACTCTTGGGCCAACTCTCTTTAGCATCCTTCCTTGCTTGCCCACAGGAGGAACTCCCCATGCCACAAGAGAGAGTCACCATCTTTGACACCACCTTGCGCGACGGCGAACAGTCGCCCGGCTGTTCGATGGACCTGCGCGAGAAGGTACGGATGGCGGACAAACTTCAGCAACTCGGCGTCGATATCATCGAAGCCGGGTTTCCGATTGCATCCGAAGGCGACTTCGCGGCAGTCAGGGCCGTGGCAACCCAATGTCGCGAAGTGAAAATCGCTGCGCTTTGTCGCACGGCCGAACGGGACGTCGCCCGCGCCGCTGAAGCTTTGGCCCAGGCCGCCCATCCGCGAATCCACACTTTCTGCGCAACGTCTGATATCCATCTCGAACACAAGCTGAAGAAAACGCGCTCCGAAGTGATCGCAATGACTCGCGCCGCTGTTAGCCAGGCGCGCAGCTACGCTGAAGACGTTGAGTTTTCAGCCGAAGACGCCACGCGCAGCGATATCGACTACTTGTGCGAAGTGCTCGACGTGGCTGTCGATGCCGGTGCTTCAGTGCTTAACGTGCCGGATACGGTCGGCTACACGACGCCGCCGGAGATGGCGCATTTGGTCCAGCAGGTGCGCGAACGGGTCGTCAGAGACAGAGACGTCGATATAAGCGTTCACTGTCATAACGATCTTGGTCTCGCGGTGGCAAACAGTTTGGCAGCAATCGAAGCGGGGGCGCGACAGATTGAGTGCACTGTCAACGGCATCGGCGAACGAGCCGGCAATGCGTCGCTGGAGGAGATCGTAATGGCGTTGCACGTACGCGCCGATCGCCTTCCCTTCACGACCGGTATTGTTACCTCTGAATTGTATCCGGCGAGTCAGTTGCTTTCGAGCATCGTTGGGTTCGACGTTCAGCCGAACAAAGCGATTGTCGGCCGCAACGCGTTCGCACACGAAGCGGGCATTCACCAGCACGGCGTCATCAACAACCCGCTGTGCTACGAGATCATGACTCCGGAATCCGTGGGCGTGCCGGCCAACTCCCTGGTGCTTGGTAAGCACTCAGGCCGGCACGCACTTTCACTTCGTTACATGGAGCTCGGCTACGACGTCAACTCCAGTGAGCTCGATGCTGCGTACCGGAGGTTTACGGATTTGGCGGACAAAAAGAAACGGATTTACGACCAGGATTTAATTTCGTTACTGAGCAATACAGCCTGCGTGGCTGCTTGAGGTTAATAATGCGATTCAAGGTTACGGTTCTCCCAGGGGACGGCATTGGACCAGAGGTTACTTCGGAAGCGGTTCGTGTGTTGCAAACCGTAGCGGCAATTCACGGCTACCGGTTTGATTTCGAAGAACATGCAATAGGCGGCGGTGCGATTCGTGAGTTCGGCTCGCCCTTGCCGACAAAGACACTTGATGCGTGTTTGGCCAGCGACGCGGTCCTGCTCGGTGCAGTCGGCGCTCCCGAATACGATCGCCTGCCGCCAAACCAACGGCCTGAGGCGGGACTGCTGTTGTTGCGACGCGCACTCGGCGGTTACGCGAACCTTCGTCCCGCAGTTTCCTACGCGCCCATCGCTGGTTGTTCTCCCCTGCGCCCTGAAGTAAGCGGCGGCGCTGACATTCTGATCGTGCGAGAGTTGTTGGGTGGTTTGTATTTCGGTGAACCACGCGGTTTTACAGGTTCGAACGGGACGACCGTCGCCAGTAATACGATGAGCTATTCGGTGGAAGAGATCGAACGCATTGCGCGCGTTGCTTTCGAAGCAGCGCGGAAACGACGCGGCAAAGTTACCTCGGTCGATAAGGCAAACGTTCTCGAAACGTCACAACTCTGGCGGCAGACGGTCACACGCATCTCGCGAGATTATCCCGAGGTTACGTTGGACCATCTTTACGTCGATGCGTGTGCGATGCATTTGATCGCAAATCCGCGCCGGTTCGACGTCGTGTTAACGGAGAACCTTTTCGGCGACATTCTTTCCGACGAAGCGGCTGTGATTTCCGGTTCGCTTGGGATGCTGGCCTCGG
>Ga0207675_100002310_pt1 | contig 18939 bp, 23 predicted proteins | sample KBSSwiS42_FD_184305 | JGI IMG/M metagenome (GOLD analysis project Ga0207675, IMG submission 184305) | Switchgrass rhizosphere microbial communities from Kellogg Biological Station, Michigan, USA - KBS Switchgrass S4-2 (SPAdes) (version 2) | ecosystem: Host-associated > Plants > Roots >...
CCGTGAACACGACCCCGGGGCCCCGCTCGGCCCCGGCCGGAGAGGTCGTGCTCGCTACCCACGAAGGCCCGGGACTTCCCCCGCACGCGGCCCTGATCGTGCAAAACTAGGGCCGCAAATGGCCGAGATCGAGTACGACTCCGTCGAGAAGATCTACCCCGACGGCACGAAGGCGGTCCACGACCTCGATCTCGCGATCGGCGACGGAGAGTTGATGGTGCTCGTCGGCCCCTCGGGCTGCGGGAAGACGACGGCGCTACGGATGCTCGCCGGCCTCGAGGAGATCACCGACGGCGAGATCAGGATCGGCGACCGCGTGGTCAACGACCTGACTCCGAAGGATCGCGACATCGCGATGGTCTTCCAGAGCTACGCGCTCTACCCGCACATGACGGTAGAGCAGAACCTCGCCTTCGGGCTCAAGCTGCGCAAGGTGCCGAAGCAGGAAATCAACGAACGCGTCCGCCAGGTGGCGCGCATCCTCAAGATCGAGGAGTTCCTGAAGCGCAAGCCCCGCGCGCTCTCGGGCGGGCAGCGCCAGCGCGTGGCGATGGGGCGCGCGATCGTGCGCCAGCCGCAGGCCTTCCTGATGGACGAGCCGCTCTCGAACCTCGACGCCAAGCTCCGCGTTCAGCTACGGGCCGAGATCCACCAGCTCCAGCGCCGGCTCGGCGTGACCACGATCTACGTCACACACGACCAGGTCGAGGCGATGACGATGGGCGACCGCGTCGCCGTCATGAGCGCCGGCCACCTCCAGCAGGTGGACTCCCCGCAGGTGCTTTACGACCAGCCGGTGAACGAGTTCGTGGCCGGCTTCATCGGCTCTCCCTCGATCAACCTCGTCGAAGCGCAGCTCGAGCGCCAGAACGGGAGCTTCGCAGTCAGCTTCGGCAACCACCGCCTCGCCGTCGACGAGCAGGCCGCCCGGAACCGCGCGAAGCTCGGCGATTACGCCGGCCGCGAGGTCATCCTCGGGATCCGTCCGGAGGACTTCGAGGACGCGAGGCTCGAGTCGGACACACCCCCCGACCGGAGGCTGAGAGTGACCTCCGAGCTGACCGAGCCGCTGGGTTCAGAGGTTCTCGTCCACTTCAGCACCGGCGCCACGCGGATCGTGTCGAGCGCGGCGGCCGCGGACGCCGGCGAGGACGCCGGGGTCTCGCTCGTCGACGAGGAGGACGAAGGCCCCTCGGACCGCCTCGTCGCCCGCGTCAGTCCGAGAACCCGGATCACCGAGGGGAGCGAGGTCGAGCTGGCGGTCGATACGAGCCGCCTGTACTTCTTCGATCCCGAGTCGCGCGACGCGATCTAAGCGGCGGCGCCGGCAAAGCCGCCACGGCTCTTCGTCAGCGTCGCAAGCGGCCGCCTTGTCAGCCCTTGACCGCGCCGGCGGTCAGGCCCGCCAGGATGCGGCGCTGCAGAATCAGCGTCGCCGCGATCAGTGGCAGCGTCACGACGACCGTCGCCGCCATGATCTGGCCCCAGGGCACCTGGAAGGCGTTGCCACCCTTCGCCGTGAACGAGGTGATCGCGATGGGCACCGTGTACTTGGCCGGCGTCTGGATGAACGAGACCGCGTAGAGGTACTCGTTCCACGCGGCGATGAACGCCAGCAGGCCGGTCGTGACGAGGCCTGGGGCGATCAGCGGCAGCAGCACCTTCCAGAAGACCTGGAGCGGCGTCGCCCCGTCCACGTACGCGGCCTCCTCGAGGTCACCCGGGAGCGCGCGCATGAAGCTCGTGAGCACCCAGACCGTGAACGGCAGCGTGAAGATCAGGTAGGTGAGGATCAGCGCGCCGAGCCTGTCGTAGAGGTGGAAGTCGCTGATCATCGTGTAGAGCGCGCCGAGGATCGCGATCTGCGGGAAGATCGTCATCGAGAGCATCAGGTAGAGCACGAACGAGCGGCCGCGGAAACGGAAGCGGCCCAGCGCGTACGCCGCCAGCGAGCCGATCGCAAGCGAGATCAATGTCACCGACCCGGCCACGATCGTCGAGTTGAGCAGCGCACGCCGGAAGAAGCTCGAATTCAGCACGTCGCGGAAGTTCTGCAGCGTCGGGTCGCTAGGCCAGTACTTGATCGGCGTCTCGAAGAGCTCGCTCGCCGGCATGAACGCCGAGCGAAGCGCCCAGTAGAACGGGAACAGCGCGTAGACGAAGATCGCTACGACGAGGATCCAGAACGGCACCTTGACGAGCACGCGGCCGAGGGGGCTGCGCCGGAACGCCCGCGAGCGGCTGATGGGCCGGGATGGTGCGCGCGTGGTCTCTGCTGCGGTGCTCATTCGTCGTCCCCCGTCACCCGCATGAAGGTCACGTAGATCACGACGAACAGCGAGATGATCAGGAAAATCGCGACGCTGATCGCCGCGCCGTAACCGACGTGCCCGTCTTGAACGATCGTGCCCTGGGCGTAGATCGCCATCGTCTGCGTGTCGGCGCGGTTGCCGAAGAAGACGAAGAAGACGTCGAAGACGCGCAGCGCGTCGAGCGTGCGGAAGATCAATGTCACGAGGATGGCCGGCTTCAGCAGCGGCAGCGTGATCCGCCAGAACTGCTGCAGCGGGCTAGCGCCATCGACGTCGGCCGCCTCGTACAGGTCCTTCGGGATGACCTGCAGGCCCGCGAGGAGGAGCAGCGCGACGAACGGCGTCGTCTTCCAGATGTCGACCGCGGAGACCGAGGCGAGCGAGGTGGCCGGATCCGAGATCCAGGCATGTGGGTGCGAGATGATGTGGAGCTTCATCAGCAGGTCGTTGACGACGCCGAAGACGTCGTCGAGCATCCACTGCCAGATCTTCGCGGCCACGACCGTCGGAATCGCCCACGGCACGAGCATGACCGCGCGCATCAGGCCGCGGCCTCTGAAGTGCGAGTTCACGACCAGCGCGATGATCAGCCCGAGCACGAACTCGAAGGAGACGGTGATCAGCGTGAACTTCACCGTCACCCAGACGGAGTGCCGGAAGGCGGGGTCGTGCCAGAGGGTGCGGTAGTTGTCAAGCCCGACCCACTTCGTCGGCTCCAGGCCCGCCAGGAACTCCTGGTTCGTGAAGCTCTCGTAGACGGTCTTCCCGAGCGGATAGATCGCGACAAACGCGACGACCGCGAGCGCCGGCACGAGCAGCACCCAGCCAATGCGCGTCTGGCGTCGTTGGAGCTTCGTCCTACGGTGCCGTCGGCGGCGGGGACCGGGTGCGGGCGTGGCTACCGAGCTCATCTGGAACGAGGGAGGATGACAGACGCCATCCTCCCTCGTTTCGCCTAGGAACCTACTTCTGCTTGAGCAGCGTGTTCAGCTTCGACTGCATCGACGGCAGCACGCTCTTGGCGGGCGTGCCGTTGAGGATCTGGTTGACCCCCTGGTAGATGATCTTGGAGGCCTCGTTGTAGTGCGTCTTGAAGAACTTCGCCGGACGCGTCACGCGCGGGACGCTGGCGATCGCGGGCTTGAGGTACGGGTTCTTCGCTCGAACCGCCTTGTCCTTGGCGACCGACAGGATCGTCGGCACGTTCGAATTGGTGAGCGCGTCGAACTTCTCGACGGCCGGGCTCGTCATGTAGCGGACGAACTCGATCGCGGCGTCCTTGTGCTTCGAGTACTTGGAGACCGCGAGCTGCCAGCCACCGACGGTGCCAACCGGACCGCCGCTCGCGCCGTGCGGAAGGGTGGTCACGCTGAACTTGCCCTTCACCTTGGAGGTGGCGCCGGCCCCGATGCCGTACTGGTACGGCCAGTTGCGGGCGAAGGCGGCATCCCCGGCGTCGAACGCGTGCTCGGTCTGGTCCTCCTGGTAGGAGGTCACGCCGCGAGGCGTGGTCTTGCCGACCTGGTTGCGCATTGCGTCCAGAATCGTCGCGGCCTTGGCGTTGTTGATCGACGCCTTGCCGCCGTCGACGAAGTGGCCGCCACCCGCGGACGCGACCCACTCGAGCGCGTTGCAGGTGAGCCCCTCGTACGCATTGCCCTGGAAGACGAAGCCGGCGAAGTTCGGGTTCGTCTTCTGCTCGCCGTCCTGGATCTTCTTGGCCATCTTGAAGAGGTCGGCCCAGGTCTTCGGCGGTGCCTTGTAGCCGTACTTCTTCAGCAGATCGGTGCGGTAGTAGAGGATCCCGTAGTCACCGAACCACGGCATCGCGACGAGCTTCCCGCCGATGGTGTCGTTCTGGATGATCCCCTGCGCGTGGAGCTTGGCCTGCTTGCCGAGCTTCGGCTTCAGGTTGACCAGATACGGAGCGAAGGCGCCCGGCCAGACGACATCGATCATCGCCACGTCGATCGAGGACGACTTCTGCGAGAACGCGCGTACTAGCTGCGCGTACGACTGGTCCGATGCGGCCGGGTGCGGAACGACGCTCACCTTGATCCCGGTGTCCCTCGAGAACCGCTTCGCAAGCGCGGTGTCGCGCTTGTTTCCGTCACCGACCGAGTCGCCGACGAACGTGATCTTCTGTCCGCCGTACTTTTTCTTGATCGCGGCCGCGTTCGGCACCTTCGGCGCTGCGATCGCATTGGACTTCTTGGCCACTGTCGGGCGAGCGTTCCCCACCGTGGCGGCGAGTGAGGCGATCAGCGCGACAGCGCCGATCAATCCCAGCATGGCTAGAGCTCTACGGTGTTTCACGTATCCCCGTCCTTTCTCGTTTTCGACCCCTCGACGCTCAAGCTGCGAGGACTACAACAGCAGGAATCGCCGATCATGGTGCTCCTCTCACGGAACCTCCATGCCCAATTCCAGGACAAACGGAACGGTCAGCGGGGAATCTACACCCGCGGAAGAGCGTCCCGCTAGCGGCCGAGGGGCTCGCGGGTGGGCGAGCCTGCGAGACGGGCCTTCAGACGGAGGATCGCCTTGGTGTGGAGCTGGGAGACCCTGGACTCGGTCACACCGAGCACTTCGCCGATCTCACGCAGGGTCAGCTCCTCGTAGTAGTAGAGCGTGACCACGAGCTTCTCGCGCTCGGGAAGTCTGGCGATCGCCTCGCCCAGCGCCTCCTTCAGCTCGGTCTGCGCCAGCTCGGATTGCGGCTCCGGGCCCTGGGTGTCCTCGAGCGTGTCGATCAGGGCGACCTGGTCTCCGCCGCCTCCCGAAGAGATCGTCCAGAGCTCGTCGAGGGCTGCAATCGACGAGCGGCCGATCTCGGTCAGGCTGTCGTTCAGATCGTCGGTCGAGACGCCGAGCTTCTCAGCGATCTCCTCGTCGGTCGGCGCGCGGTGGAGCTTGCGCTCGAGCTCGCCGATCGCCCGCTCGATGTCGCGCGCACGAGATCGGACCGAGCGGGGAACCCAGTCCATCGCGCGCAGCTCGTCGATGATCGAGCCCTTGATCCGCGCAATCGCGTAGGTCTCGAACTTGATGTCGCGGTTAGGGTCGAAGCGCTCGATCGCCCCGATCAGGCCCAGGAGGCCGTACGAGACGAGGTCGTTCTCGTCGACGTGCGCGGGCAGGCCGCTCCCGAGGCGTCCGGCCACGTACTTGACGAGCGGCGCGTACGTGAGGATGAGCCGGTCGCGCACTCCCTGGTCCTTGCTCTTGGCGTATTCGCGCCAGAGCGCCTGCGTCTCGTCGGCGGCCATCGGTAGAGAATACGGCCTAGTCCGGTTTTCTCCTCAGGTTCCGCAGCGCGAGGGTGAGCAGCCAGAGCGCGATCGCCCCGGCCGCGACGACAAGCACCACCAGGCCGTGGTTAGTGTCGACCGCTTCGGCCGCGGCGGCGGCGATCCCCGCGAACGCGATTGCCAGAATGAGAAAGAGCGCCCCGAGCGCGGGCCGTGGCGGGGGCGGAGCCATGCCAGGACTCTAGAAGGGGCGCGGCTACAATCGCTCGCGCAACCTCTAGGGGCGTAGCTCAATTGGCAGAGCACCGGTCTCCAAAACCGGGGGTTGCAGGTTCGAGTCCTGCCGCCCCTGTCGGCTTCCTCCTGCTAAGCGCCCACTTCGGGTTGTCCATGACGGCAAGCCGATGATGTGGCAGCCCCGTACCGCGCAGGCGACGGCGTTTCAGCAGGCGTCCGAACAAGTCGCCGAGGCGGTCGCAGAGCCTTCGCTGCGGATCGACCCGACCGACCCTGACCCGGCCGCAACGTTCGCGGATCGCATCCGGCAGCTCCCCCAGCGAAGCGCGAGGCGCTAGCGGCCTTCATGCTCCAACTGCTTCTGACGGCGAACTTACTCCTCCGCTCAGGGATGATCGCCACCGCGGGCCAGTTCGTCGCTCTTGCCCTTGCCCTCTACGCCGTTCTCGCGCCAGCAGAGAAGTAGGCGCCGATTCAGTCGAGCCGGCAGAGGATCTCCTCGATCACCTCTCCAGAGTGCTCGCCGTGCTCGGCGCGGCGCTCGACCTCGACGAAGCCGCACTTCTCCAGCACCCGGATCGAACCGACGTTGCTCGACGCGACCCAGGCGTGGAGCGGCCGCTCGGGGATCTCGGCGACCAGCTCCGCGAGCGCAGCCGTCGCGAGCCCGCGGCCCCAGAACTCGCGCCCGACCCAGTAGCCGACGAGCAGCCGGCCGTCTTGTTCCCAGCAGCCGATGTTCCCGGCCACGGCGCCGCCGTCGACGATCGTCCGCTTCACGAGCGAGTCGTCCGCGAGCAGCCGCCGCCAGTGCGCGTCGAACGCCTCGCGGTCCCTCGCCGGGAAAACCGCCATTGCGGTCGCCTCGGGGTCGAGCTGCTGCTCGTAGAAGACGTCGAGGTCGGTTTCGGCGACGTCGCGGAGTACCGTCACGACCTAAGCGTACGACGAACGTCGCCAGGCCGAGCAGGCCGAGATCACGAGTTCAAGCACCCCCGAGTGGACGTGATAGCCGTGGTCGGGCGGCGCGGGGCGCAGGTCGTCAAGGGTGGTGACCGATCCCGGACGCGGGACGCTCAGTCGGAGGTTCGAGTCCTGCCGCCCCTCTGTGGGCCAGATCAAGCCGAAACCCGCTCTGCCAGGCGGGTTTCGGCTTTCTGAGGCCGTGTTTCTTCGCTCTCTCAGCTGGATGCGTGAACTCGTGCGCCTCGGCCGCGTGCGGCCACCGCGCGTGGCGTGCGCCGGCGGCGCCGACTACTGCGCTCCTCAGTATCGGCTCTCGGCCGTCCTCCTGATCGTTTCGCTCGCCTCGCCCCACCGAACGATCACGGCGTAGAGGACGACTGCGTTCAGCGCGAGCGCGGTCAGCGCCCACAGCGGAAACTGCGAATTGCCTACGAAGCCGAGCTGCACGAAGAAGTTGAGGCTCCCGACGACGATCGTGAACCAGCGTGCCCAGGTCGCTCCGGAGAGAAGGCCGAAGGCGGCACAGGCGACGACGATTCCCCAGATCATCGTGATCCAGCCCCAGGTCGTTGTGTCGAAGACGATGATCTGATTCGGGGTCAGGACGTAGTACTCGCTGCGGATGATCGCGATCAAGCCCTGGAAGACGTCCACCACCGCGATGATCAGCATCAGGATCCCGGCGAAACGGACCCAGCCTGCCCAGGTTTCGCTACCTGCCATTCCGTCACTCCTTTCGCTCACGCGCTGTCCTGGGTGCGCTTCGCCCGTCCGGGCCGTTTTCCTTCTCATGTCCCCGTCGTCCTGAGATTTCGCCACGCGCCCGCGCAGCGCGTGCCAGCCGATTGACGCTACGCGAGCTGGTCGATCACAACAACGACTGCGGCGACGCCGCCGACCACGAGGATCAGGCCTAGCGCGACGAGACCGCAAGCAACGAGCTTCAGTCTCAGCGGCACGAGTGCCCAGGCGAGCAGAAATAGCGGTTGCTTTCCGATACTCACCCGTCGCAGCCAGCGCGTTGGGAGCCCAAGCGCGGTGAGCAGCTTCCCGACGGGACTCGATTCGAGCCGTGCCTGCTCGGCGGCCCGGACTCGCTCCTCCCAACGGGTTGCCAGGTCCTTTGCCTCGCGACGCGCCGCGCGCCTGTACAGCGGGAGACTCTTCGTGCGCCGGCGCCAGTAGTCGAGCGAACTGCGAGCATCATCGAGTGGTGGCGGCGCCAGCATTCTCTCTATGAGCAGGAGATCTGGATCGCGGTCACTAGGCATCTTTGGCGGCCCTGAGTCTAGCCTCGATCGGATCGCCCATTGCAGCGCTCGACACACCCTGCCGGTGAGTGGGTACGCCGCCAGTTCGGCGGTCAGAACCGCAATCGATCAGGCTGTCTCACAGACTTTCTTACTGGAGTCGGTGCCGACCTGGGCGCATCTGACCTAGAGAGTCGAGCGCACTCTAGTTGGAGACCGAGTTTGCGGCGCCTAAGCGAGGCCGCGCCGAACGACGGGTTCGCGCAAGCCGAGCATGCGGCTGAATGCGGCGAATCCGACGATGATCGCTCCGGCCTCGACCGAGCCCGCCACGACGGCTCCGCTGAGGATGGAAGCGTGATGCGCGGAGTCGCTGCCGGCAAGGTTCATCGCCGCGACTAGCGCGACCGCGAACATCGCCGCAGTGATGGCCGCCGTCCACGGCCGGCGCTCCACCGTAGAAAGAATGGCCGCAGCGGCTCGTGCGCCACGCCCGTGGTCGCGCGGCTGCTCCGCCGGCTTGCGGCGACGGCTGCGCGGGAGCGCGTCAAGAGCATGTCGCTGCGCGGATGCCCTGGTCGCGACGATGGCGCTGGCGGCTGCCAACACGAATGTGCAGCCGACGGCGACAACAAGCGCCGGTGCTTCGGACCAAGCGATGAACCCAGCCGGCCGCGCCAGCGCCAGCGCGGCCTCGAGCACGGCTGCAAACAAGACCGACGCTGTCGCAATGCTCGTAGAACGCGTCACGACGCGGAGTTCTGTCGCAGGCATGGCGAGCTCTCGCCTCCAATACAACACACGAACCCAGGCCGCCCCGAGAGCAACAAGCGCCAACTGCAGGCCGAAGAACGTCGGCGCACCTTGAGGGAAGTCACGCATGAGCGGGGACGCCGCGATCGCGAACGCGGCCGCCACCCCTGCATAGGCAACGACGGCGAGTGCCGCGGCCGCGACCGAACGTTTCGCCACGGTTAGGGCCGCAGCCTCCGCGAAACGCGCCGCGACGTCGGCGGCATCGCCAAAGCGCTCGACCGCCTGTTGTTCGGCCACAACGGGCGGCACGCCGACAGCGACAGCCTCTGCAGTCGCTTCGCGTAGGTGATCCTCAACCTCCAGGACCAAGCGCTTGCCGGGAGCCCGGCAGAGGCGGAGCCTGCGCGTGAGCTCCCCGAGATACTCGTCGATCGCGCTCATGCCTTGCCGAGCACGAGCTTCATCGTGGCGCTGAACCGATCCCACTCACGTTCGTGCTCAGCAAGCGCACGACCGCCCTTTCGCGTGAGCTCGTACACCCGCCGCTTTCGGCCCTGTGTCGTCGACCAGCGGCTTGAAACGTTTCCGCGCTCCTCGAGCCGATGGAGTGCCGGATAGAGAGACCCTTCGAGGAGGTCGATCTCACCCGCGCTGCGCTCGCGGATCGTCTTGATGATCGCGTAGCCATGCGCAGCCTGCGAACGGAGCGCCGACAAGACGAGCAGCTCCAGGTGGCCCTTAAGGATCTCGCCTCGCATACCTCACTATGCTATGCATAGAACAGTGCGGTGTCAATTCAAGCGCGCCTGTCTCTCGCACGACAGTCCGCTTCGCCCTGTGCAGTAGGCAGGAGCGGCTACGCGGCCGCAGCCGCTAGCGTAGGGAGGGTGCCGGCCGCCGTCGAGACAGCCCGCCTGCGCAAGCGATACGGCAAGGTCGAGGCCCTCCGCGGCGTGGACCTCCGCGCCGAGGCAGGGAGCGTCTTCGGCCTGCTGGGCCCGAACGGGGCCGGCAAGACGACCGCCGTGCGAATCCTGACCACCCTGCTGGCTCCGGACGAAGGCTCGGCGCACGTGGCGGGTTTCGACGTCGTCCGCGAGCCGGCGAGGGTCCGCGAGCGGATCGGGCTCGCGGGCCAGTACGCGGCCGTCGACGAGAACCTGACCGGCTTCGAGAACCTCGAAATGGTGGGGCGGCTCTACCACCTGGGTCGCGCCCGGTCGCGGTCCCGGGCGCGCGAGCTGCTGTCCTCCTTCGAGCTCTCCGACGCCGGTGACCGCCTCGTCGGCACGTACTCCGGCGGGATGCGCCGGCGCCTCGACCTCGCGGCTGCGCTCCTCGCCCGGCCGCCGGTCCTGTTCCTCGACGAGCCGACGACCGGCCTCGACATCCGGAGCCGGATCGACCTGTGGGACGCGATCGAGGCGCTCGTCTCGGAGGGGACGACGGTGCTGCTGACCACGCAGGACCTCGACGAGGCCGACCGGCTCGCCGATCGCATCGCCGTGATCGACCAGGGCCTTGTGATCGCGGAGGGCACTCCGGCCGAGCTCAAGACCCAGGTCGGCGGCGAGCGGCTCGACATCCATCTCTGCGACGGGGGGCGCGGGGAGGAAGCAATCGGGGTTCTGTCCTCCATCGCCAGCGACAGCCCGTTCCTCGAAGATGGCTCGGTGCGTGTCCCCGTCGCCCAGCGCCGCGGGACGATCGCCGACGCGGTCCGGCGCCTGGACGACGCCGGAATCGCGATCGACGACATCTCCGTCAGCACCCCGACGCTGGACGACGTCTTCCTGAACCTGACCGGGCGACCCGCCGAGCCGGAGGCCGAGGAGGCGGAGGTGCAAGCACGGTGACGGCGCTTCAATACGGGATCTCCGACACCCTCGTCCTGGCGAAGCGGAGCCTGCTGCGCATTCCGCGGCAGCCCGACCTGCTCGTCGGCTTCACGGTTCAGCCGATCCTCTTCATCCTGCTGTTCGTCTATGTACTGGGCGGGGCGATCCAGACCCCGGGCTTCGACTACGTCGACTACCTGATGCCCGGCATCATCGTGCAGTCGATCGCCTTCGGCGGCTTCGTGACGGCGCTCGGCCTCGCCGACGACCTCAAGAAGGGGCTGATGGACAGGTTCCGCTCCCTGCCGATGACGCGCTCGGCACTGCTGACCGGGCGCACGTTGGGCGATGTCGCCACCAACATCTTCCAGCTGGTCGTGATGTTCAGTGTCGGGCTGCTGATCGGCTTCAACTTCTCGAGCAGCGTCGGCGAGGTGATCGCCGGGATCGCGCTGCTCTTGCTGATCGGCTACGCCTTCTCCTGGGTGTTCGCCTTCATCGGCCTCTCGTCGTCCTCGCCGGAGGCGTCGAACGCGTACGGGTTCACGATCCTCTTCCCGGTCACGTTCGTCTCGTCGGCGTTCGTCCCCGTCGATTCGATGCCGAGCTGGCTCCAGCCGATCGCGGAGCACAATCCGTTCACATACATGGTGAACGCCGCTCGCGCGCTGTTCCTCGGGATTCCGGCTGGCGACAACATCTGGCTGGCGCTGGTCTGGACGCTCGCGATCATCGCGGTCTTCGCCCCGCTCTCGGCGTGGCGCTACCGCCGAGTCGTGACACGGTAGTTACCTGCTGCTCACGGGTGGGAAGGCGACTCGTGCTTGACTGCCCGCCGCGCAAGTTAGAGGCTCCTGCTACCCACTGTTCGGTCGCGTGGGCACGCAGCAGGCGCTGACCCAGCGTGACTGAGAGAGGAGGCGCCTTAGCACGTACCTCTGCGAGCGCAAGCAGGAGCGTTCTGTAGCGCCGCCCCTACACCTGTTCATGACGAGGCGCAAGCCGAGGAGGTTGAAATGGCAGTATCGGATCAGTTGACGAAGCTGGCTGCCCGAGCCAAAGAGGCGGAAGACCACGCCGCAGCCGCACAAAGCAAGGCCAGCGCAGATCTCGAGAAGGACGTCGAGGCCGCGCGGACATCTGCTCAGGCGCAGGCCGACAAGCTCCGCGCCACCGCCGAGGAGAAGAAAGGCAAGCTGTCCGTCTGGTGGTACGACGTCCAGCGTTCGTGGGACGAGCACATCGAGAGAATCCGCACTGACATCGAGAGCAGGCGGGCAGAGCACGATCTGGAACGCGCGCAGATGAACGCCGACAACGCGGAAGACGATGCCGCGTTCGCGGTCGACTACGCGTATGCGGCGATCGAGGAGGCCGAGTATGCGGCCCTCGACGCAACACTCGCGAGAATGCACGCTGACGAACTCGCCACTGCGTCAACAAGCACGAGGACCTAACCGAGCTTCATCCGAAGCGCGAGCAGCATGCGTGACGCTGCTCGTTCGTGGTCGAGAAGCAAGCCGGACGCGCGCGGCGCATCGGGGTCCCGAACCCGTGCGCCGCGCGCGGAGTGCTCGAGCACCACTGGCCGCAGCGGGAGCGGCGAGCGCGGCGCAGGGTTTGGGCCCGCCCGACGTCTGGTAAACGGAACGCAAGACCAACAGGGAGTGCGGCCCTCCCGCGAACTCGAGCCCCCAACGCCGCTGCGGCAGACGGGGAGGGACGCGCGATGACTCAATGGGTTGCGCAGACGCCAAACGGGCACGAACTTCGTGTGAGACGTGCCGGAGACACCTGGGTCGTGAGTTGCGGTGAGGATGAGGCGCGAAGCGACCTACTCGACGTCGCGATGATCGAAGCAATTCGCGGAGACGCCGCCGTCCATGCGCATTCGCCTAGGGTCGAGTACGGACCATGGATCCGAGCGCAGGCCGATCGGATCGAGCGCGCCTTTCACGCGATGGCCGAGCAGGCCGACGCATAAGCTGCCGGCCCCACGTTCGAACAATGGCTCGCCGCCAGAGCGGAGTAGGGTAAGCCCGCCGTGGGCCAGGCGGCATCGTTCGGTCATCCTCTGACGCCGTTCGTCGACAAGCTCGTGGTTCCGGCGCGGCGCGTGGTCACCGAGCAGACCCGGCTGGCTGTGCGGCTCGAGACGGCGATGCACCGGTTCCATCGCGATCTTCCTCCGTCGAGGGTTCAACGAGGTCGTCGACATCCTGGTCCGCTTCGAGGTCTTCCGCGGCCGCTACATGTACCACTGCCACATCCTCGAGCACGAAGACCACGACATGATGCGCCCCTTCGTGGTCATGCCCGCGGAGCTGATGCCGTTCATGGACATGCACGCAGGCCACGCGGGCAATCGCCATCGTGCGACGAGCGGTTGACCACTCAGCCGCGCCCGCACGTCCTCGTCGTGCTTGGCCGAGGAGATCGCGCGGGAGTACGATCTGCTGAGGATGAAGGTCTTGGGCAAGTTCGCAGCACGCCGCCGCCGTAAGGCGCACGAGCGCTACCTCCAGGAGCGCGAATGGCAGCGCATGCTGGCCGAGAAGGACACAACAGAGACGATTCGGGACGCCGCCACCATGTGGGGTGTCGCCGGCCAGGCCACATCGGGCCCCGGTAGCGGTCTCTAGCCGACGACCTGCGCTTCACCTCAGCTGGGCGTACCATCGAGTCGATGCCGCCGGGCCGCTCGACGCGGCCGGGGCGCGAGGCCGAAGCCCAGGCGGGGTCTCCTTCTAGATCCGGCGATAGCGCAGGTAGACGACCCGAGAACTGAACGTCCGCGTCTCGACCAGCTCGAGGTCGACGTGCGTGTCGCTCGCGAAGAACGGCGTGCCTCCACCGAGGACGACGGGGCTGACGAACAGGCCATATTCGTCGATGAGCCCGTGCGCGGTCAGGCTCGCAGCGAGGGTGGCGCCGCCCACGCCGATCGGTCCGCCGTCCTGCTCCTTGAGCGCTTGCACCTCCTGCACGGGATCGCCGCTGGAGAGCCGCGTGTTCCCCTCGACTGCCTCGAGCGATCGGGAGTACACGAGCTTGGGTAGCTGCTTCCAGATCCGCGCGAACTCCAGCGCGTGCTCGGGTGCTGAGGGGTTGCGCTCCTCGGCGGTCTCCCAGTAGGCCATGACCTCGTAAAGCCGCCTGCCGAGGAGATGCAGGTCGAGCTCGCGCGCCTGCTGGTTGTGAAATCGATGAAGTTCCGCGTCAGGGGCCGCCCAGTCGCCCTCTCCTCGAGGGCCGGCGATGTACCCGTCGAGCGAGACCCCCATCGAGTAGATCAGCGGGCGCATGCTCGTCATTCCACACGTACCGACCGGGCGAGACGTGAGAACTCATCGGCCGCTTGTGCTACTCGCCGAGCTCTGCGATATCGAGTTGGGCGATGGCAGCTGACGCGCGGTCGCCCCGCCGACCTAAGAGGTACCACGCTTCGAGCTCGCCCTTCCCCTTGACCGCGATCGTTCCTCGCGGCTCGCACTCGAAGTCGTGGGCGAGCAGCTCGTACGTGGCGCGCGTGATCTGGATCCGCCCCGGCGTGCCGTGCGACTCCATGCGACTAGCCGTGTTCACTGCGTCGCCCCAGAGGTCGTAGAGAAAGCGCTTCCGGCCGATCACGCCGGCCACCACCGGGCCCGAGTTGATGCCGACCCGGAGCTCGAGGCCGAGGTGCTCGACGTCGTCGTTCGAGCGCATCGCCTCGAGCATGTCGAGCGCCATCAGCGCGAGCGCGCGAGCGTGGTCTGGACGCGGATTGGGAACGCCCGCGGCGACCATGTAGCAGTCCCCGATGGTCTTGATCTTCTCGAGCCCGTACCGCTCCGCGAGCGCGTCGAAGTGACTGAACAGCCGATCGAGGTAGCCGACCACCTCGACGGGCGAGAGCCGCTCCGACCAGGGCGTGAAGTCGACAACGTCGGCGAACAGGATCGAGGCGGACTCGAACTGGTCCGCGATCGGCTGGGTCTGCGCCTTCAGCTTGTCCGCGATCGAGCGGGGCAGGATGTTGAGCAGAAGGTTCTCAGCCTTCGCCTGTTCAACCTGGAGCGCTGCCAGCGCAGCGCGGCGCTGGCTGGCGAACACCGCGAGCAGCGTGAACACGATGGTGCCGCCGACCGCGATGTTCAGGGCGAGCATCGTGCTCGTGAACCAGCTGGGCAGCGGGTCCCAGATCGGCCCGAGCACCTCGCCCGCGATCCCCGATCCGAGGAACACCACGAGATACGCGACGTACCAGCGCACGGCCGACCTGACCTCGCTGAAGACGAGGGCCCCGAGTGGGGCGAGAATCCCCCAGAGGCCGACGCCGCCGGCGGCGAGGAAACCGCCGAGCGGGATCATGGACAGCGTCGGCGCCAGCAGGATGTCGGCCTGGCCCACCCGGAGCAGCCGCTCGAAGTTCCGCGTGCGGGAGAAGACGAGGATCGCACCGAGCAGGACGCCGAAGTACACGAGCGGCACCACACCGACCGGCGATCCGAACGAGAGGTACAGCGCTCCCCACAGCGCCGCGACCGGGAGGATCAACACCGAGATCAAGACCAGGAGCGCTTTCCGAGCGCGCAGGTCCTCGTCGTCGTGGGGATCGGCCCCGAGGAGCGCCAAGCGCGCGGTGACGCGATTTGCCGACGCCCGGGTCCAGCCCAAGGTGTGCATCGCAGAGACGTTACTCATGCGGCTCCGCTAGGCAAATCGCTGGTCAGCGTGCGATCACGGCACCGCCAAACCACACTTGCCAGGAGCGAGTCGTCGTCGGACAATGACTTGGTGGGAGCTCGAGACGAACATCTCGCCGGAAATGAGGCGCTCTTCCGAGAGGTCAACGAGCGCGTGGCCGAGGTCGCCACGGAGTTCATCGAGGTCGAGACCAATACCGAAGGGGTCAATTTCACCTGCGAATGCGGGCGGGCCGAGTGTGCTGAACCCATTGCGATGACGCTTGCCGAGTACGAGGCAATTCGTGCCGAGTCGACTCATTTTGCGGTCGCCCCGCAGCATGAGCAGCCCGAGATCGAGATCGTGATCGAACAGCGCCCGAGCTACTTCGTCGTCGAGAAGCGCGAGCGGGATGCTCAAGAGGTTGCGCGCGAGACAGATCCGCGGAGCTAGCGGTCCTCGCGGTGTTTGCGAAACCAGCACAGCGGCAACTTGCCTTTTACTCGCCTACCTGACTGAGCAGGGGTCTGCAGAGCATGGAGCGCAAACTGGTTCGGGGGGACCAGCGCTCGCCTGTACCCCGGATGGGAGCGGGTACGGGAGCGGCTGGCGCACTAGGGAGAGCGCTGGCCGCCTCCCTCTATTTGGGCCGGCCACAGACGGTCGCCGACGTCAGGTTTCCACTGAGACGGACCAGATCAGGAGGTCGAGGATCCGCACCTCGGTGAGCCGGTGCTCGCGCCTCGCGAGCTCTCGCTGCATCCGGCGCAGAGCCGAGCGATTGCGATCGAGGTCTCGCTTGTAGCTGCGGACGAGTGCGGTGGCGCGCTCTCCGAACGTCCCAGATGAGGCCACCTCGGGCTCGTCGCCCGTCAGGTACTCCTGGACGACGCTGTCGAGCATCGGGATCAGCGCAGGCCGCTTCTTGTGCAGCGCCTTGGTCATCTTCGAAAAGCCGACTCCGCGGATGTCGGCAAACGCATCGAAGAGTCGCGTCAACGGAACCCAGGCGATCGAGCTCGTCGCCGCGGCCAATGACGAGTCGGGGCGAATCTCGCGCAAGGCACGCTCGATCTCCTCACGGCGTTCCAGAATCGCTGCGATCTCGGCCGCGGAGATGCGGGCACCACCCCGGTTCGCCAGCCTGAGGTCGCTCTCGTCGAACGAGACCGGTCCGGAGCCCTCCTCGGCCTCGTAGCTCGAATACGTTTCAACCCACTCGAGCGCCAACTCGAGTGGGTTGTCCACCTCGAGCCCGCGACGAAGGATGATCGACGCGGCCTTCAGCCTTCGGGCTCGCCGCGCTTGAGCACGGTTGTCGCAACCTTGACGCCGAAGCGGCCAGGCATGAGCACGACATCCCACATCTGGTTGACGACGCCGCCTCCCGGCAGGTCATCGGCGATGCCTTCCACCATGTCGTCGGAGGCTTCGATGATGTCCCCGCCGACATCGACTACGCCGCCCACCGCGTCGGTCGCCATGGGGACCGCTGCAGCGGCGATCTCGATGGTGATCGCTGGCGCGAGCCGCTCGAGCGTCTCTCGAACGGCTTTCTCGGCCTCGGCGCGGGCGCGTTCGAGGTCAGTCAGGCTCGCCTCGGCCCCCGCGCTGAACACCCGCCACCACTTCCAACCCGTCACGCGTCCGGCACGAACCATCAGCGCGATGGCCAGCGCGGTCCCAACGGCGATCCAGGCCACGGTCAGCACGACCGCCGCAAGCCACGAGGACAGCACGGTCGTCAGGCCGAGCATCGCTGCGACATTCGCAAACACGAAGGCGCTCAGGAACGCAACCCCGGCGACGAGGGCGGCGGCGAAGTCGCGAAACGCTCGCCTCACCTCCGGCATGTTGCGGGAGGCGGCGAGCTGCGCCTCGCAGAAGGCCAGGACGCTCACCTCGCGGCCGAGCTGAACGACGAGCTCGGTTACCGAGTCGGGCTCGCCCGGCTCCACCGCCTCGTCTTCGGGTGGCGCATCAACCGGATCTGACGTCTCGGTCACGATGGCTCAGGCTAGCGCCCGTCGCGCTAGGTGGGCGCCGAACCTGGCTGCCTTGTCGGGATTCGCTGGGTGAAGAAGAGCGCCAAGACTGCTAGCAGGGCAAGGATGGCAAGCGACGACCGCAGGCCGTCGATGCGAGCGTCGCGGTAGGCGTCGAGGGCGGCGTCGCTCGCCCTCGAACGCACGTGCTCCTCGTTGAGGGCGGCCTCGAGATCGGCATCCGAGACGAACGGCACTCCGCCGGAGAGCTCGACCTTCGCGTTCGACTTTACGCGCGAGGGAATGGCCGAGCTCTGCTCGATATTGGCCAGGAACGCCGAGGTCACCGTGGCGATCAGGATCGAACCGGCGACAGCCGTGCCCAGCGAGGCACCGAGGTTCGTCATCGTGTTCTGGACGCCGCCCACCTCGGGGCTCTGGTCGTCGGGCACCGCCGAGACGGTGACGGCGCCGAGCTGGGAGGCGAGCGAGCCGATTCCGAGGCCGATCAGGAGCATCGGCACGAACACGATTTCGGCACCCGCGTCCTTGTCGAGCGCACCGAGGAGCACGAGGGTGCCCGCCAGCAGCGCGAGCAGACCCGCCCGGACAACGAGCCGCGGCGACACGGTCGGGAAGAAGCGTGGGATCCCGAGTGCGGCCGCGAGCAAGGTGATCGAGAGCGGCAGCAGCCGAACACCGGTCGCAAGGGCCGAGAGCCCCAGGCAGACCGAGAGGAACAGCGGCACGACGAAGAAGAAGCCGGCCTGGACGAGGTACTGGAAGAAGAACATGATCAGGCCGCCCGTCAACTGCCGGTTCCGCAGCATCTCCGGGCGGATCAGCGGCTCCTTGCCCTCCGCGGCCTGCCGGTTCTCCCAGCGGAAGAAGAGCCAGATCACCAGCAGACCCGCCAGCACCAGCCATACCGTCGGCGAGAGTCCTGCCCACGACGGCCCGTCCGCATTCGGATGGATCCAGCCCCACTCGCCCGAGCGCAGGACGCCGAAGACCATCAACCCGAGGCCGAGGGCAGACAAGATGGCACCGACGAAATCGAGACGTGGACGCGTCTCCGCCGGGGCGTCCGCGATCCGTCGACCCACGAGGAGAATCACCGCCACGAGCACGACCTCTCCGGCGAAGACCCAGCGCCAGGAGAAGTACGTCGTGGCGAAGCCCCCGATCAGCGGACCGACGGCGACGGCGATCGCCCCGGCGGCGGCGACGAGGCCGTAGGCCGCCGGGCGGCGCTCGGTCGGGAAGTTCCCGGCGACGAGCGCCACGATCGCGGGCAGGATCAGCGCGGCACCGACCCCTTCCAGGAACGACCAGCCGAAAAGCAGCACCGGCAGGTTCGGCGCGATGGCGGTCGTGAACGACCCGCACCCGTAGATGACGCAGCCGATCGCGAACGCGCGCTTGCGACCAATCAACGCGCCGATCTTGGCGCCCGTGATCATCAGCGCCGCCATCACGAGGGTGTACGCCGTGATCGCCCCCTGGATCCCGGCAACCGTCGTGCCGACGTCCTTCGCCACCGTCGCGATCGAGACGTTCATCACCGAGCTGTCCAGGGTCATCAGGAACTGGCCGGCTGCGAGCGTGAGCAGCACGAGCTGGCCGCCCTTGGCCGCTGTAGAGGCGCGATCGATGCTCACGCGCTCGGTGCGAGC